>Ga0316630_10000852_pt1 | contig 10560 bp, 14 predicted proteins | sample OWC_May_M1_C1_D6_FD_207658 | JGI IMG/M metagenome (GOLD analysis project Ga0316630, IMG submission 207658) | Wetland soil microbial communities from Old Woman Creek delta, Ohio, United States - OWC_May_M1_C1_D6_A | ecosystem: Environmental > Terrestrial > Soil > Wetlands | place: USA: Ohio...
GGCAGGCGGTGTTCTTCGGCGCGGGCTATGGCGGCGACGACCATTTCGTGACGCCGCTCGGTGATCTGTACGGCGTCGAAGTGCATGCGGCGGGCTTCCTGTCGTTCATCCAGCCGGTGCAGGAGAAGAAGAAGTGGATCGACCTGCTCGCCGACATCCTGCTGGGTTTCTTCTTTGGACTTGTGATCTCGCAGTTCTGGAGCGCGTACTACCGCAAGTGTCTGAGCAACGACGTTCGGCACCGCCTGACGGCGCCACTCACGCTGCTCGCGCTGGTCGTGACGGTCGCGGCGATGACGGTGCTGCTGCTGATCGTGTCGTACTTCGCTCTGCTGCGCTTCGGACTATGGGCCTCGCCGGTGTCGATGGCGGTCGGCATGCTGCTCGACAGCTTCGTGTTCGGCGCGCCGCAGGGGGGTGTGGACGCCGCCAACTTCTTGAAAGGGTCGGGCCGGCCGGAACGCCGAAGCTTCGCGGAAGGGGCGAAGAAGCTCTTCGGCGGAGCGGTGCTGCACTTCTGGCGTCAGGGCGACTACGCTACGGCAGGATTGCTGGCCGTGAGGCTGGCTATCTGGGTCGGCGTCGTGTCGACGGCGCTGGTGCTGATCGCGATGCAGGACATCTGATGCGGAGGCTGACGATGAGGCGGCTGATCCTGTGTGCGGCGTTCGCTGTGGCGGCCATGCCCGCAATGGCGCAGCGTTGCCAGGGCCTGCTCGAAGCGAAGGCCACCGCATCCAGCGCGGCACAGGCCATCTACACGGCGCTGCTGCAGACCGATGTCGCGTGCGGCTCGATCAATGTCATCCTCGACCGCACGCTCAATCGCAAGCGCACCGGCGGCCGTCGGCTCGAATCGGACCGGCCGTTCGACGAAGCCCAGGCGCAGTCGAACCTGGATGCCGCGCTGCGCGACCCGGCCGTGAAGGCGCGCATCGAGCAGGGCCGCAAGGCCATCACCGACGAGACCGCACTGCTCGCTTTCGAGGCCGCCGTGTTCGACGAGGAGGGGTTCTACGGGGCACGCGACCTGCGCGTGCAGCAGTTGCAACAACGGGTCAACTGAGCGCACGGCGATGCAGCGCGGTCTTCGACAGCGCGTGTTCGAGCCGGTTTGCGCGATCGTCGCGCTGGGGGCCGCGCTGCTCGCGAACGGCGCATACGCGCAGTCCGACATCCGTCCGCGCGAAGTCACGAAGCTGTCGCTGCACGCGTCGGTCGTGCTCGATCGCAACTGCCCGCAGATCGTGCAGCCCTTCACGCTGGCCGACAACGCGGCGTCGCTGGCGATGTTCAGTGCCAAGGAAGCGCTGAGCGACGTCGGGACGGCGTTCCTCAGCGACCCGGCCGGTTTCCTGTCGGGCAAGCGCAAACTCGCCGTGCCGTCCACCGACAAGCTCAGTGCGTCGACACGGCTCGCAGCCAAGCAGCTCAACTGGCTGCCGATGACCGCCGAGGTCGCCTATGGGCAGCGCCAGCACGACGAGGAGACGGATGTGCTGGAGCGAGACAGTCGTCTCGGCCGACAGCACTATCCCAACGCCGACCGCATGCTGCAGGAGATCCTGGCCGCGGTCGGTGAGCCGCACGACTACCGGTTCCAGCTCTTCATCCTGAAGAGCTCGTCGCGCAACGCGGTGGCGCGACCCGGCGGTTTCCTGTACGTCGACCAGGGTCTGATCGACGATCCAAGTCGCTGGCCCAAGGCGTACTTCGCGATCGCGCACGAACTTGCGCACGTGCTGCAGCGGCATGAGACGCGTGAGCTGCAGAGCAACGCCATCGACGCGGTCGAGTCGAAGAGCGACGTGCTCAACCTGGTGACCAACGCGCGCGTCGATCCCAACCTGCTGCTGAACTATGTCAAAGTGCAGAAGGGCCGTTTCACGAAGTATCACGTCGACCAGGAACTGCAGGCCGATTCCTGCGCGGTGCGACTGCTGAGCCGCACGCTCGACCGGCAGGCGCTGACCGTGTCGGTGGACGTCTTCGTCGCCGATCTGCCGCAGATGCAGGCAGAGCCAGCGTCGCAGCCGCAACCGCCCGGCCGCCGCTCGTCGCTCGCCGACGCGGGCCGGGCCGCGCAATCGGTACAGGAGATCGTCGATTCGCCCGTCAAGCGGCATCCGACGAACCAGGAGCGCGCGCGCAACCTGCGGGAAATCCAGGCGGAGATTCGTGCCGACGCGCGCGGGCGGTGATCCAGATTGTCGGCGCTCTCGCGCCGGGTCCTGATGCTGCTGGTGCTAGTGCTGCTCACGCTCTTCTGGGGCGTGAACTGGCCTGTCATGAAGCTCGGCGTTGCACAATTGCCGCCGCTTTTTTCCGCTCGATCTGCATCGCCGGTGGCCTGGGCGTGATCTGGGCGTGATCTGGGCGTGGGCCGTCGCGCACAGGATATCGCTGCGTGTCCCGGCCGGCGCCCGGCCGACGATTGCCAGGCTCGCCCTGCCGAACGTGATCGTGTGGCACCTGCTCGCGATCCTCGCCGTCAAGATGCTGCCGTCCGGCCGGGCTGCGATCCTCGGCTACACCATGCCGGTGTGGGCCGTCGTGTTCGGCCTGCTGGTGTTGAACGAACGGCCTCTGCGGCGGCATTGGCTCGGCGTGATCGCGGCGGCGATCGGCATCGTTCTGCTGCTGGCCTCCGAGCTGACCTCGCTGGCGGCGCCCCGATCGGCACGCTGCTGATGCTGACGGCTGCCGCGGCCTGGGGTTACGGCACGCACCTGATGCGCAGGCGTCTGACGGGCATGCCGATCATCGCGCTCACGTTCTGGATGCTCGTGCTCACGCTTGGAGTGCTCATCGGCGCCGTGACGATCTTGCCGCACGGATACCGGGAAACGGCGCTACGAGCCATCCGAGGCGCGCAAACGATCGAATTCGAAAAACGTGGACCGGTCCCAGCTCGCGCCGCGCCATGATGGATGCCGGTGCACGTTTTTGCACAGCCTCGGCCGACTCCCGACGTCTGCCCGAGCCGCCCCAGAGACTGCTATCAGAGCAGACCGGACGTCAGTCGCCCTCATCCCGCCAAGTGACATTACTTCCCAATGTCCCGTTTACGACACCAATGTCGCAGAACAACTCTGCTGGTTGCTAAGAATAACGTTGCAAACCGAGATCTAGGCTTGCGGGCATCCAGCAGTCCGAGACCCGCTTTCAAAGCATGGGTACCGTGAGTCCTCCCTTCGCACAGCATTCGCCTCATACGGTGAGGCGGAAATCGTCTGACGCTAACTCAATCAATCGAACTCAGGCGGCATGTCCCCTAACCGAAGTGGCTTCGCCTTTCACTCATTCAACACGCATCGAGCTGGAAGTACCTTCGAAATCGCGGTCGTCCGACGTTAGAACTTTGCCGTGCGTATCGTGACGTGATGTGGACCATTGCGCATTCAGACGATTCGCAATGGATTCCGCACAGTCTTCGTTTGCTTTCCGTCCGTCACCGTCGTAACCAACGTGTAGTTCCCCTTGGGGACGTCCTTCGGCACGGTGAATCGCAATTGCGAGGTGTGAGTTCCCTGCGCCCGCGTCACTTCCCGCTTGGCCAGTTCTATGGTGTCTGTGGGTCCAACGAGGGCACGGGCTTCCGTGAACTTGATCGAAGCATCCTTCTGCGACGAAAGCGCCGTGTACTCTACGTTCGAAACCACGACTGTGCCAGGTGTTACTTCCTGTGGCGTCAGCGAAGACTTCTCGATCTCGAGGCGATCGCCCGCCACCTGCGGCCCATACCTCTTTTCCGCCTCGGCGCGTGTGGCGTTCTGTTTATCGTAGTAGTTCCCGGCTACGCCACCGATTACAGCACCCGTAGCTGCGCCGATCGCGGCGCCGCGCCAGCCACCCGCGATCGCACCAATCGCTCCACCTGCAACGGCCCCTATACCGGCACCCTGCGCCGTGCCCGATACGTTCTGGTTACTGGCACATCCCGTGAGGTGGCTTCCCGCAACTGCGATCGCGATGAAGCTACATGTGAACCGTTTCATTACTCTCTCCCCAACTCCTGTTCATTCCACAACGAACACTTGATCCTTCACACTCTTCACGCCGCGGAAAGTCCGGGAGATCTGCAAAGCGCGATCCTTGTTTGCTGAATTGGCGGATCCCTTGAGCGTGACGACGCCATCGTCCCCGACCTGTGCCGTAACGCCTCTGACGTCGTGCCCGCGGAGTGCCCGGTTCAGGTCGCCCTCGAGTTTTGATGGATCCAGTGTCAACTCAAACGGCGCAGCCGCAACCTGTGGAGCGGGTCTCGCTTGTGGCTGCGTGGCGATGTTTGCTGACGCGGACTGAGGTTGGCTTGGCTCGGAAACTTCCGGCCTCGAAGCGGGCGGCACCTGAGCATGCGGTTGCGGGGGCATGGGCACGGCATTGGGTAACGCTGCCGCAGCAGTCTGCTGCGACAGCGGGGGAGGTATCGACCCCGACGGCCTTCGCCTTGAATCCGCTTCACGCTTCTCAGCATCCCTGATCAAGCGCTTCACGACCACCGGGTCGATCGGCACGAGGCGCTCGCCGGTTGTTGGATGTACTCCATGCCGGTCGAAGAGCTCTATCGATCCGTCGCCACTGAGGTGATACCACACCAGCGGATTGCCATCTTTGGGATCAAAGAAGTCATGAGCTCGTAGCCGCTCGACCGAGTCCAATGAGAGCTTGTTCGGCTTGTAGACAGTCTCTGTCACCTTGCGCGAAATGATCTGGTCGAGCGGTGTCGCCAGATCGCGCACCTGTTGGAAGGTCTGTGGCATGTGCGTTGAGAAAATCGAGATGCCCACGGCCGTGATCATTACACTGACTACTTTTGCATACACACTGCTAGGGTTCGGACCCACCCCGTAGACGGCCCCAAGCAGTGCGATTGCTGCGGCGCCGACCGGAACGACGACAGCCGTCCCTTCAGTGATCGGTATGACCATGAATGCGAGTGCCAAAAGGAAGCTCAGCAACAGGACGAATCCGATGGCACGGACGACCACACGAACTGCGCGAATTTCGGCGAACTTGGCAGCAAGTGCCCAGACCGGAAGTGTTATGAGTATGAACAGGCTGACCGCTATGCCGCTGACAAGCACCGACAGGACCAGCATCCAAGGCTGCCGAAAGTAGACACCGCCTACGTAGACGGCGCCGGCAACTACCATGACGAGCAGAAGGCCTACCGAAACCTGGACCACGCGCCTTGCGTAGGCGGAAGCAGCCTCCTGGGTCCAGTTGACCGCTTCTGAAAGCGAAACACTTAACGTTGACAAGAGTGCCGTCAGGAAAGACTCTCTCCGTGCCGGCGATGCATTACTGGTCAAATCACCCATGAAGGAGCTCCTCTGGGCTCGGCCCGCGGCGCGGGGCAGCGGTGACTGGCGACAACCGTGCCTCTCTCGTCGGTCATTCTGGCGCTGACCGCGCCACCTTCTCGGACTGCAGTCCGGTCGCCCCTGGCCGAGCATTGATAGTTGATACGCCAATTTCCCTGAGGGGTACAGGGATTTCATCCAAGCTCTGAGGATGGTCAATCTTTTGACGACGCCATAGTTGCGTACGTTCTCGATGGCAACCTAGCCAATCGCAACCGCATTCCATCGAGCCGGCAATTGGCGCGCGAAGCGCAACGCTTCGCGGAGGTGGCTTACGCAGTGGCAGTCGTCAGGACTTAGGAGCTAGGCCGATTTCCGACGAGCCAATGGCGACGTGGTTCGCGATGTCTGCCGCTGCTTAGTACAGCTGTGCCGGGAGCTGAAGTTGGCGCGTCCGCGTTTTGCCGCTCCCCACGGACCGAAACATGTCGGGTACTGCCTCGAACGCCGACCGGAAGCTGCCATGCCAGCCATCCGCTGCGTTGACATTATTGCGCTGATGGCGCGCGCCCTACTCTACCTCCGAGTTCGGCCAACACCTGTCACTGCGTTGCGGTGCACGATCTGCCCGAAAGCGGACTCGGCGGGGTCCGATCCGGCCGAATCGAACAACTCCGGTGACAAGGTCAAGTTAGGCCTTGTGAGTTAGGTCATCATACATAGCGTAAATGCTATACTGCGATCGTGGCTTGGACCATTAGCTTCTACAGTCGGCGGTTTGAGAATGAAATCCTTGCCCTCTCGAGTGGCCTCGTGGCCCGTTTCATTCGATACGCGGAGCGCATGGAGGTCCATGGTCCAGATCTGGGCATGCCGCATACGAGAGCGATGGGCGGTGGGCTCTTCGAGCTGCGGATCAAGGCTGCCGAAGGAATTGCCCGGGTGTTCTATTGCACGGTCGTTGAACGGCGAATCGTCTTTCTCCATCAGTTCGTGAAGAAGACGGACAAGACGCCGCCAAAGGAGTTGCAGACGGCGCGGCTAAGGATGAAGGAGGTAACCAGTGGATAGCACTTTTAAGCAGTTTAGGTCCAGGGCGCTTGCGCGGCCGGATGTAAGGAAGGCTTATGACGAACTCGATGAGGAATTTGCGTTCCTGGATGAGGTGCTCAAGGCCAGAGCAGAAGCGGGGCTCACCCAGGCCGAGGTTGCGGCGCGGGTTGGGACCACTCAATCGGCGATTGCGCGCCTCGAATCGGCTGAACCGAAGCACTCGCCGTCCATCGCAACTCTGCAGAAGTACGCAAAAGCCCTCGGCTACCGAGTTCAGATTCGCCTTGTGAAAGACGAACGAGGGGTAACTTCTCGCCGGAGTGGACGCGCCACAAAAGCAGCAGCGCGCCGCCCAGCTTAGACGTTGGGTGTGTTGAGGCCGTGGCCGAGTTCACCAAGCGCGAGCGTGGGCAGTTGCGTCGCCTTGCCAGCCAGGTATATGAGGCTGAAGTGCACACTCTTCTCGAAGAACTCGACTCTTCCTTTGAGCAGTGGCGCGCAGGAGAAGTGCTCAGCTCGGAGCTGCTCCAGACCATTCACGAGTTTCACCGGAACCAGTCCCGTGAGCTGTGGTCCACCTATCAGGCGCTTCACGACCCCGAGGTCGTTGCGCGGGGCTTGGCGCGAGGACTTCTCCTCGAGAGCGAAGTCGCACCCGATCTAGTTGCCAGGCTAGGGCCCTCGGTTATTGGGTTCAACCGTTAGCAATGCACACCATCGCTGCACAACAACGCATTCGACTGGACCGGCCGCTGGCGCGCACCCACACCGCTTCGCGGCACGACGGCCCGTTGACGCCAACGTCAAGCGCCCGCGCTCGGCTAGTTCGGCGGTTTCCCTCATAGGATCTCTTGGCAATGCCCGGGACCGCGCTTTCGTTCGCGGCACGTCCGGGGGGCGCCAGGTCTCAGGCCGGCCACAAGCGGACGGCGTCCGTGAATAGCCAATTCGGATGAAAGCGGTCGCGTTCGGGGCATTAAGGGACACAGCACTTATTTAGAGTCGAGGAAGGCAAAAAAGGGAACCCGCTGAATTCCGGGTTCCCAAGAACTGACGTGAAGTCAGACCTCGACCTGCTCGGATAAGCCAAGCGCCTCGTCTAGTTCAACCCCGAGATACTTCGCCGTGTTTTCGATCTTCGAGTGGCCGAGCAAGATCTGCGCCGCCTTAAGGTTGTGGTTTTGCCGGTACATTATTGACACCTTGGTGCGTCGCAGTGTGTAAGTACCGTACCGGGAAGGATCCTCGCCAATGAGCTTGACCCAGAACTTCACGATACGGGCGTACTGCCGTGTGCTCAGGTGACCCTGCTTATTAACGCGACTGGGGAACAGGTAGTCCCCTTTCCGCAGCCCAGCCGACTCGATCCAAGCAGTCAGCGACTTTCGCGTCGTCGGCGAGATTTCGAAGGTCACCGGCCGCTTCGTTTTCCTTTGGCGGACGCTGGCGCGCGCGATGATTTGCTCGCCATGGCAGACATCCTCGACCCGAAGGTTGACCACGTCGATACCCCGCAACTTGCTGTCGATCGCAATGTCCAGCAACGCACGGTCGCGCAGGTTGTGGTCGTAGTCGAGAGACGCACGGATCGTGCAGATTTCCTTCAGCTTGAAAGGTGCCTTTTGCCCGATGATGCGGTCCTTGTTCCACGGTGGGTGGTGGACCACAACGATCGGGAACTCCATTGTTTGATCAGTCATTGCAGACCTCCAAACAGTTGAACAGCGGAATCAGACGGCCGGCCGAGCCGTCTGGCCTACGGTTGGGACGCCCATGGAAGACTCCCACCGCAAGCGCATCGTTTCTCAACAACGGGCGATACTTGAATGCCAGCAGCCCGGCATTGACACGGCCGTATCCGAAGGGATACACTGTGAACGAGTTTCTCCGTACCGAGGCCTTTGATGAATGGCTACGGGCCCTTCGGGACCCGGTCGGCAAGGCTAGGATCCTGGCGCGCCTTCGATCAGCGTCCCTGGGCAACTTCGGCGATTGCGAGCCCGTGGGCGAAGGCGTCTCCGAGATGAGGATTCATGCAGGGCCGGGTTACCGGGTGTATTTCACGCGGCGCGGTCGGATGGTGTATCTGCTGCTGTGCGGTGGCGACAAGTCGAGCCAACAGAAAGACATCCGGAGAGCCAAGGAATTGGCGGCACAACTTAAGGACTAATCGATGCCCAAGCTGAAGGCGTTCGACGTGGCGGACTACCTGGACAACGACGAGGTCATCGCCGAGTACCTGACGGCTGCTTTGGAAGATGCCAATCCGGACGTATTCCTAATGGCGGTCGCAGATGTAGCCAAGGCTCGGGGCATGTCACATGTGGCGAGTGAAACAGGCCTTGGAAGAGAAAGTCTCTACAAGGCGTTCGCCCCCGGGGCGAAGCCGCGCTACGACACGGTCCTGAAAGTCCTGAAGGCCGTCGGCATCCAATTGCAGGCGACGCCTGCAATTGAAAGCACAGCTCCGTAGCGCTCCCGGCCAGACGCCGCCGTCGACTCCAGCTTCCTGATCATCCGCAAAGCGGACGCGACTTCTAGCCGCTCTGCACGCGCAGGTCGTTCCCGCGGCGCTATCACGCCGTTTGTCACGAATGCCATGGTAGATTGACATTGCTGCCACTCCCGCAGCCCCGCCGACACGCGGATAGTGCGGCTTCTTCCAACCCACTTATGGAGAAGCGCAATGAAACGATTCGTGATCGAACGCAACCTTCCCGGCGTGCAGAACATGGCGCCGGGCGAGTACCAGGAGGCCGCTGCCAAGTCGAATGCGGCCATCGCGGGATTCGGCGGCAAACTGACCTGGGAGCACTCCTACGTCGTGCAGGACAAGACTTTTTGCATCTACATCGCCGATAGTGCTGACACCGTCATGAAGCACGCGGAAGCGAGCGGGTTCCCCGCCAACAAGGTGACCGAGGTGCGAACAGTCATTGAGCCGCTGACGGGGATCTGATGCCAGCCGCTCCGGCCGGACGATTCTGTTGGATGGACTTGGCCGCGACAGACGCCGCGCGCGCCATCGAGTTTTACACGGGCTTGTTCGGCTGGAGCGTTCAATCGCAGGCAGCAAATGGTGGCGTGTTCGTGCGTCTTTCCCATGCTGGCGGAGACATCGGCTCCCTCTACCAGCTGCAGCGGTCGATGCTGAAATCGGGCGCCGTGTCGCACTGGACACCGTATGTCAGGGTGCGGGACGTGGAAGCCGCAAGCCGGCGCGCCGCCGCCTTGGGCGGTGAAGTCGCGGTCGAACCGTTCGCGGTCGACGCAATGGCACGCATAGCGCTCATCGTCGATCCGGTCGGGGCGGCATTCGGACTATGGGAAGAGCCGTAGCCACGGAGAAACGACGGCGCGCGTCGGCCAGAGTCATCGATCCGGGCCGGCCGATCGACGTCACCGTCATCCTGCTGGAGGGCGGATACGCCTCGACCGCGATTGGTCCGATCGAGGTCTTTCATTCGGCCGGGCAGTTGTGGAATTGGCTCAAGGGCGAGCCGCCGCAGCCGCGCTTCCGTGTGCGGGTCGCGTCGCCCGGCGGCCGGTTGGTACGAAGCATCTGCAACGTGGGCCTCAAGCCCCAATGCGCTCTCGAGGACATCGATCGGACAGACATCGCGATGATCTCGGCCTCCGGCTGGGACCTGCAGGACAAGATCATGCGCCACACATCGATCATCGCGTGGCTAAGGAAGATGCACGAGCAGGGCGCCTACCTTGGAGCTGTTTGCTCGGGAGCTGCGTACGTGGCGGAGACGGGTCTCATGGACGGCCGCGAAGCCACGACCCACTGGGGGGTCGCCGACAGGTTGCGTGAGCGATATCCCAACGTGCGTTGGCGGCCGGAACAGTTCGTGACGGAGGATGGCCGGATCTGCTGCAGTGGCGGGGTCTACGCCTCCATCGATATCAGCCTCTACCTGGTCGAGAAGTTCTGCGGGCACGAGATCGCGCTGCAATGCGCGAAGTCGCTGCTCGTGGGCCTGCCACGGAGCTGCCAGTCTGGCTACTCGGTGCTGCCCCTTTCTCGTCCTCACTCCGACAAGCGCATCGGCAAAGCCGAAGAGCACCTGCGTGCGCATTTCCGCGAAGAGGTCGGGATCAAGGATCTCGCAATGCGGTGCGCCATGAGCCCGCGCACCTTCATACGCCGGTTCAAGGGCGCTACGGGGAGGTTGCCGGGTGAGTATGTGCAGCT
>Ga0316630_10000853_pt1 | contig 10553 bp, 10 predicted proteins | sample OWC_May_M1_C1_D6_FD_207658 | JGI IMG/M metagenome (GOLD analysis project Ga0316630, IMG submission 207658) | Wetland soil microbial communities from Old Woman Creek delta, Ohio, United States - OWC_May_M1_C1_D6_A | ecosystem: Environmental > Terrestrial > Soil > Wetlands | place: USA: Ohio...
TTGGCGAGCTCCGTCGCATCCATCGGCTTCTCCTCTGCCGCGAGCGCCGGCGCCACAAGCAGAACACTTATCAGTAGCGCCACGAAGGCTAGACTTATCTTTCCACTATTCATAGGGTTACCCCTTCTTGGGGATGGCTGTCAGTTATCAGTAATCAGTTATCAGTCACTGCTGACTATCGTTCTTACTGATCACTGATCACCGATAACTGATCACTTCTTTTGCCACCGATAAGCTGTCACCGTTTCTAGTTAGTTCGCAAACGCTGCGTCTATCCAGCCCTGGTAGACGAAGTAGTTGGCGAGCTGCTTGGCGATCTGCTTTGCCGCCCGCTTTGCGTCCGCCTCCACAGTTGCCGTGAATGTTTCGCTCGCTCCGGCCAGAACCGTGCTCGCCGCTGCAGATGTCGCGAGGTGGCCTGCCGCGGCGCCGGCGCCCGCAGTCTCCAGCATACCGGGTTTGTACCCGCTCTTCGCGTCTGTCTCGAATTGAGCCATCAGCTTCCGTTGTCCACCACGGGCGTCAAAAACCTGCGTCTTGGCCTTCACATCCGTCCTGCCTGCACCAAACCCGACAACAACCCGCTCTGTCCTGTTGCCCTGGTCGATAGAAATGAACTGACCAGATATCTCGAGGATGTTCCCGGAGGAAGGCTTCGTGCCTGATGCCCGCTGCACCGGAAGGCCGAGCTTCTGGATCTCGGTCACCAGCTCCTTGGCAAGGGCATCGGCGGTTGCCCGGCCGACGGCCAGTTCCTCGACGGTGCGCGGTGTTCCCTTGACAGCGTCGGTGACAACGGCACTGAGGCCCTGGTCAAGTTGTACCTCTTCAGGGGATGCGGCGAAGTTGTAAACCAGGACCATGTTTGGTCGCGGAAGCAGTACATAACTCTCCGATACGACCTGAACCTGCGTCGGCGCGCACGCCGCCAGCACGATGGCAAAGCACGTTACGAATACTGCTGTGAGAATGGTACGGTTAGTCATGACAATCCCTCCTTTTCTAGAGATCGTGATCGGTAATCGGTAAACGGTGATCGGTGACAGGTCCAGTGATCCGTGATCGGTAAACTGTGATCGGTAAAGGGCCATTACCGGCAAGAGAAGGGGTCAGTGAATTACAAGTTGTTCATTGGGCACTGGTACCGATTACCGATAACTGATCACTCTCTGTTACGAGTTTCGAGTTACGCGTTCATTGAAACACCGTTGACGCGTTGAGTCGTTGTGTGTTGATACGATAAGGAGTCCTTCACCAAGCACTCAACGCTGTCTTCCTGGCCCCTGGCTACTGGACCCCGGACCCTGGCCTCTCTGATGACCGATCACCGATCACTGTTGTCGAGCTGTATCACCAGCGGCCCTTTTATCGCGTCCATCACGCGTGATGCCGGAAGGTTATGCTCCAGCAGTGTGGCCATCGTGCGCAGGTACTTGCGGATGTGCATAAAGAACTTCTTATAGCCTGCGCAGAGATACTGCAGCCCGGGCTCATCGTGGTAGCTTGTCTCGAAGCGATGCTTTGGGCACCCGCCCTGGCACGCAGGCAGCACCTCGCAGTCTCCACACCAACCAGGTAGCGCTGATTCCTTGGCCACACCGAATCCGGACCGCAGTGATTTCGAGACCATGTTCGAAAGCGTGTCAGACATGATGTTACCCAGCCTGTACTGGGGATAGACGCAGTGGTCGCACGCATAGACGTCACCGTTATGCTCGATGACGACCGCACGGCCGCATGTATGCGCATGGACGCAGACCGGCGAAGGATTGCCGATCCACGCATTGAGCACCCACTCGAAGTTCATGACGAAGACCGTGCCCACATCGTGACGCACCCATTCTTCGTAGATGTCGATCAGAAAGTCGCCATACTCCTCGGGGATAACCGACCAGGGCGTGACATCGGTCTGCTCCTCCGTCTTATCGAGCGCCGCAGGACCGGCAAGCCGCAATCCCTGCCCTGCGCTGCGTGCATCTGGCAGACGCTCGACAATAGGAGAAAACTGGATGAACTCGACGCCTTCTTTCTTAAAAAAATGGTAGACGTCGAGCGGCTTTCTTGCCGTTTCGCGCGCAACGCACGCGAGCACGTTGTACTCGACCTTGTGCTCCTGCAGGAGTCTCAAGCCCCGCATCACCTGGTCGAAGGTGCCGCCTCCTTTGCGGTCACGACGATAGCGGTTATGCACGTCTTGCGGGCCGTCTAAACTGATCCCCACCATGAAGTCATGCTTCTTGAGGAACCGGCACCACTCAGTCGTGAGCAAGGTGCCATTGGTCTGGAGTGCGTTGCGTATGGTCTTCTGTCCCAGGAATGGTTTCTGCAGCTCGACGACCCTCTTGAAAAAATCTATCCCCAGGAGGGTCGGCTCTCCTCCCTGCCAGACGAACTCAACGACCGGGGTCGGCTGCGACGTGATGTAACTGGTGATGAACGCTGCGAGCACATTATCCGGCATCCGGTACTGCTCGCCCGGAGCGAACAACGCCTGCTTCTCAAGATAAAAGCAGTACTCGCAGTTGAGATTGCACGCAGGGCCTATGGGCTTGGCCACGACGTGGATGCCCTGCCCCTCGCCACACTCACTTCTCGTTTCGGTGCTGCTAGTCATTTATGCTAACCCGTGGTAGCACAGTCATCAGTAATCAGTGATCGGTAATCGGTTATCGGTAATCGGTAATCGGTTATCGGTAATGATTGCTGAAACGCAATGCCGATGGTTGGCCGCCATTCACCAATCACTGTTCTGTCCACCGATCACTGATCACTGATTACCGATCACTGTCCTTTTGACACTCGTCGCTCGACACTCGTCACCTGCTCTTCTTCGTGGCAGATTTGCGCAGTTTCGCGTCCAGGGTGACCAACCGCCCTCCTGTTTCCCGGGCTAACCACAGATATGTTGCGTCATACGTGGTAAGGCCGGTCTCTTCCGCCAAAGCTATGACATGGGAATGCTCCACTTCGACATATTCTATTGCCAATTCTCCCGCAACCTCGAAAGCTTTCATGATCAAGTTCTTCTTGGCAGGATGGGCCTTTATCTTCTTCAGGCAGATGCTCGCAAGCTCGAACGGGAGCAGCGCCGGTCCGATCAACAGACTGCCCTCAAGCATGTCGGCGACCTTTTGGGCCTCTGGCTCTCCGAAGATCATTGCGCCCAGCGCCGACGCGTCAACGACGCGAACGTCCATCCCGTTCCTCGCGTATAACCTTTGCTGACTCAGCGGGCGTGCGAAGCCCTGAAGCGCGGATCTTGGCAAGCAGCTGCTTGGTGTTCAACTTCTTGGGACCCCTCACGCTTTCCTCAAGAATCACCATAAGCTCCCCCTGGAGAGATCGGTGGTGCCGTGCTGCTCTCGCTCGAAGCTCTTCCGCCATGTCATCAGAAACACCCTTTATCGATAAATTCACCGGCATATGCACCTCCTGCTATCAACATCCATTATGGCTCCATTATAGAACCAATCACGGAGGTTTGCAAGTATCTTTCGCCACGGCCAGGCACTCGACACTCTGGTTTTGACTGTTTTCCACCGGCAACCGGTGACTCACTGGTCACTGGTTATCGGACCTTGGTTTCTCTGGTCACTGGCAACTACTTTCTGATTTCCGCGTCGTAGTTAACTGTGTCACCGCGTCTCCCCCTCTCCGTGTCTCCCTATCGGCTCTCTTTGTCTTTCTTGGTTCTCCACCGATTACTGATCACCGATAACCGATCACTGGATGTTGTCTCTACTTCTTGGCCTGATCATACAACGCCCAGAACCGCTCCGGCGGCATGCGCATCTGGAGACTCGGGCCGATCTCCGTCAGTGATTTCATGTTGCGCACTGCGTCCATGCCCTTCGTGATGTTTGACGGCGTGAAGATGAGCCGCGTGAGCGCAAGATCCTGGAGCGGGGTCAGATCGCCAACCTGAGTCCCTCCGATATGCAGCCGCCGCAGCGCGGCCATTTTTGAGAGTGGACTGAGATCGACAACCTTTGTTCCCTCCAGCGTCAAGCTGACCAGGGGACAACCAGCGAGAGGAGAGATGTCGGCAACAAGGGTTCCGTTCAGCCACAACTGCTCGAGCAGCGCATTGCGCAGGGGCGTGAGGTTTTTCACCTTTGTCCCGACCAGCTGCAGCTCCTTGAGCGGCATGCCCGCAAGCGGCGTCAGGTCGACGACAGGAGTGCTATTCAAGTACAACTTCTCCAGCTTCATTCCCTTCAGGGGCTTGAGGTCGACCACCCTCGTTTCTTCGAGAGCCAGCGCCTTGAGTGGCATGCCACGCAGCGGATCGATGTTCGAGACCGGCAACCCCTTCAGATCGAGTGCTCCGAAGGGTATTCCCCTGAGTGGTGAGATATCTTTGACTGCGGTGCCGCTGAAGTCACCGACCAGCCCTAGGGCAGGTTCGTTCGCGAATTGCGCCTCGCCTCCATAGCCAGGGTTCTTCGCCTTCAGCCTCTGGTGCAGAATCTCAGGATTTGCCAGCACTTGTTGCGCGGTCAATGAAGCCGCCCCTGCTGACGACTTCGCGGCAACGGTTTTTTGCTCGGCGCCTCACTGCCCCTGGGCTTCTCCCTGGCTCTCCGAAAGCAGAAAAAGCCACGCAAGAAAAACGATAGAGCATGACTTAGATATCGCTAGGTTTGTCACTCTTCACCGATTACTGATTACCGATCACTGATCACTGGTTTTTTCACCGTTCACCGATCACTGATTACCGATCACCGGCCACTGGTCCTGGTTGGGCTACCGGCCCATGTACATGAGAGCCTTGTGCAGCGGGGCACTGGATATCTTGACAAACCCCTGATACGGCTGGTCCAGCTCCAGGATAAGAAAGAGTGAGGCCGCCGCTGATACGGCACAGATGAACAGGACGATGATGACCGTGGCGTTACGAGGGGAAAAGAGGCCGAAGCTTGCGAAGATGAGGGCCAGCCAGGAGACCAGCAGCACAAGGAAGGGCATCGGGAGCGACTTGGCACCGAACTGTTCGACGAGAAGCCATTTGGCGTCCGCAATGTCGGCACTCACCTGCAGGGCCCGTGACTGAAGCCAGCGCTGGGAGTCGTTCTGCGGGGACAGCTGCCGGAGTTTCTCCTGGACCACCTCAAGATCATTTTCAGGTAGTCCGGTCACCGCCTGAGACTGAACCGCGCCGCCATGCGACTCTTCCACCCAGATGCGTTGGAGGGTCGCAGTGATAGTCCGCCGAAGAAGCACGCGGGTCTCCTTTGTCTCCGGTCCGTACTGGTCCATGACACGGTCCAGGAGCATGATCTTCGCGCCGACCTGCCTGATCTCGGTGGTCATCGTGTCGAACGTCCCTTTTGCAGAGGCAATCAGGAGCCCGAGGACCAGTGCGGCCATGGTCGCAACCATGCCGGTCCCCAGCTTCACGGTGTCCTTTGACTCGTCGCTCAGATGATGCTCGGGCAGGAGGGAGCGAATCGCCATGCCGAGCAACGTGCCTCCGAAGATGCAGCCAAGAGCAATCAAAGAAAGTGAGAGAGAGCTCACCATTCACCCCGTGTTTCATTAGTTATCAGTGATCAGTAATCAGTTATCAGTCACTACGTCCTTGCTAATCACTGATAACTGATTACTCATTACCTGTCTTTACACTGATCACTGATAACTGATAACTGACCACTTTAAACTTTATTTCGCCGGTTACCTCTTTATCCCGTGCAGGGCGTCTATGTTCTTCACCACCTGCTCGGACCAGAACTTGAAAGCGTCCTTGGCAGAACCCCACTTGGAGAAGCGCTCATCAAAGGCCGCTGCCTTCTGGTCCATGCCCATGGCGATGACCTCGTTCGTCGTCGTGTCGAGGACGACCATCTCCACGGCCGTCTCTCCGCTGCCGGCCCATCCCCCTGTGGTCCCCCGCTTGATAAGGCTGAGCCCCAGCCCGACGGGAACGATCGACGTGACAGCGCTCATCCCTGGCCTGCTCGGCTTCACGTTCGTGATGGCAATGCGCAACCGCGTCACATCAGGACCAGGCTCTGCCACGATGGGCCACTTGTCTTTGAAGGCGTCCACGAGGTCCTTGTTAAACTCGTCGCACAACTCTTTCATCTCCTGGGGGTCGATGCCCTTGTAATCTGCCGCATCGGCCAGGAAGAAGATAACGCTGTCTATCATGTACTTGTTGTACTTCTTGAAGTCGACCCCTGGTTTCAGGTAGCGGTACGCACCGGTCGGCCCTTTCGTCAGCAGATCATAAGCCGATGGGTTCCCGAGGAACCCGGACGCTGGGGGCCTGTCATCCGCAAATGCCGTGGGCACAACAAGTGCCATTCCCAAAACCACTGCCAATAATGTCTTTACTGCGCTTGTCATATCTTCCCCCTGTTTTATTGCCCATTGCTTGTTTGCCTTTTCGGTGGAACTCAGTCACTCTCCCTCTCCGCGTCTCTCTCCACCCTCGACGTCCTGCATTTCTTCACTCCATAGCGTAGCACCCTGTAAGGGCACTCGACACTCGCAGTTGCTACTCCGGCTATCTCTTGATGCCATGCAGGGCATCGATGTTGGTTACCACCCTCTCAGACCAGAACTTAAAGGCGTCAGTGGCAGAACCCCACTTCGAGAACCGCTCTTCGAAGGCTGCTGCCCGCTGGTCAGCTCCCATGGCGATGATCTCGTTTGTCGTTGAGTCGAGGACCATCATCTCGGCAGCCGTCTCCCCGCTGCCCGACCATCCGCCGGTTGCTCCCTTCTTGATAAGACTGATGCCCAACCCGACGGGAATGATCGACGTGACCGCGCTCACCCCGGGTCTGCTCGGCTTCACGTTCGTGATGGCAGTGCGTAGACGCGCCACATCAGGACCGGGCTCGGCCACGATCGGCCACTTGTCCTTGAAGGCGGCCACGAATGCCTTATTGAACTCATCGCACAGCTCCTTCATCTCCTGGGGATCAATGCCCTTGTAATCGTGGCTGTCTGCCAGGAAAAAGATGACGCTGTCCACCATGTACTTGTTGTACTTCTTGAAATCAACCCCTGGTTTCAGATAGCGGTACACGCCGGTCGGTCCCGGTGTCAGCAGGTCATACGCGGATGGGTTGCCGAGAAACCCCGAATAAGGGGGCTTCTCCGCCGCGAATGCCGCGGGAACGAGTAGGGCCAAACCCACAACAACTGCCAACATTATCTTTACTGCGTTTTTCATACATTCCTCCTTTGTTCTATTTTTGCTCCTATTCTCACTTTGCCTTTTCGATGCCAACCGCCAGTGCCTCCGTATAGGTGATCACCAGCTGGTCACCAACCTTCACGTTTTCCAGCTTCGTTGGGTCTTTCACTTTCACGCCCACAAGGTTGCCTCCCGGCCCTTTGAGGACTATGTTGTTTGTGTTCTTGTCTATGTCGTGGAGGGTTGCGGTCACGGTGACCTGGCGCGCCTGGGCTGCTGTCCGTTTCACTTCAATCTTCTCCAGAGGCTCCGTGACTTCGCCCGGCTTCGCTACCCGGTAGGCAACAGACGCGTAATACTTGAGCTTCACCCTGTCGCCAACTTTCAGCGAGGAGAGATTCTTCACCTTCTCGTCGACTTTGATGTCGATCTCCTCTCCTTTGGCGCCTCCTTTGACCGTAACGATCCGTTTATCGAGATCGATAGCCTGAATCGTGGCAGTAAGAGTGCCGGCCTTCTCCGTGTGCACCGTTTGCTTCTGCGCTTCTTTTTCCTGGGCCGCTTTTTCCTGGGCGATTGCACCCGTTCCGAAGAACGCTACGAATGCGAACGCCGCTAAAATGAGAACAAGAGTCTTCATCTTCATGTTAATCTCCAATGCCGGTAATCATAACACGCATGAAAGACAGTGAACAGTCATCGGTAATCGGTTATCAGTAACTGCTCCTACGTCTTTACTGATCACTGTTCACCGATAACTGATCACTTCTTTTGTCACTGATACCGATCACCGATCACCGGTTTTCGACCCTCGTCCCTCTTACCTCTATGGCTGCAACTCGATCTCTCCCGGTCGCCACGTCTTGTTGAACCACGGTTCCAGCGGGCCGTAGAGGCGCAGGATCGTGTTCCAGCCCTTGCCGGGAACGGTCTGCACCCAGTTCTTCTCCTTGCCGGGAGGCGCCTTAGGGCCAAAGTACACATCGACCGAACCGTCTGCGTTGACCTGCAGGCCCTTTGTCTGACTGCTCACGCTGGGGAAGCGCTGGTCGGTTTGCAGCATCGCGCGCGTCTGGTTACTGTACAAAATGATCGACCAGAAGTCCTTGACCGGGATATTTGGCGGCAGATGCAGCTTATAGTTTTTGCCGCCATCAAGCGGCTCGCCCTTAGCGTCCCGCGCAGTCCACGCGTACTGCGAGCCGCGACCGACCATCTTCTCTTCCATTGCCGGGGTGACGCCGGTTGCCATGAAGTAGTAGAAGATGTAGCCGTCGAGGTTCAACACGTCGGGCTGGGTCTGGAACTTATAGCCTCCGATGAATGGGAGTTGCCAGTTGCTATTCGCATAGTAGAACGCGTCCCTTGCCCGTGTGTGGAAGGAGATGGCGCGGGCGGTCGCATCACCCACCGCCGCTGCTTCGGTCAGGATCTTCTTCATGCGCTCGTCAGGTGCGAAGGGCTTGCCCTTCTGGATGCCCATGCACGCATAATAACCAAGCCGGATCTGGTCGAGCGACGCGGATGGTTCTTCCTGCACAACCTGATTGAGCAGTTCCCAGAAGGCGTAGTCGGCAGGGGCGTCCGTGTTGAAGGGCTTGCCCGACATGTCCACGAAGTTCAGCGGGGGCGGGGTCTTCCCGGCGCTGGATAGCGGATAGATCTTCGTGAATTTTTTGACGAGGTCGACGCCCGGCTTGGGGTCGCCATTCACCAGGAAGCTGCGCCAAGGCGCCCAGAGATTGAACGTAGGCGACTTCACAACGATGTAGCCACCCTTCGGCACCGCACCCTTGTAGCCGGGCGGAAGAAGCAGGTACTTGCCGCCTCTACCCTTGTCCGGTCCCGTGATACCCACATCGATCACCCAGCGGAACCAGATGTCGTTGATAGCGCCGAGCACCTTCGGGGGCACTTCAAGGACCAGCGGGCCCTTGCTGAGATCAATCCATGTCCAGCTGTAAACGGTGTTGTCGTTCGGAGTGAGGAAGATCGACCGCGAGTCCATTAGTTGCTCGAAGATGGGTACGACAGTGTTCACCGGACCCAGCGTGCGGATTGCGTTGCGGTTCGCAGCCTGGCTAACGGCGGGCAGGGCAAGCAGGTATGCTTGGACCGCCCGCTGAAAGTCGAGGTTGTCAAAGAGTTTCTCGACGGTGGCCTTGTCCGGGAAACCGTCGAAGAAGCTCAGCGTGCCGAGACGCGTCTCCACCTTGTCAGGAGACGCCACGCCCGGCGGCATGGGCGTCGAGAACTTGTACTGCGGGTCAGCGGGCGGCCCGCTTAGTGGTTGGGCCATGGCCGGAACCGCCGCAAGCATCACCGCCGAGATCAACAATAGCATTGCCAATAGAAACATTTTCCTGTTCATCATCATGTTCTTCCCTCCTTCATTCATTTTGTAACCAGTGGCCAGTTTTCGGCAGCCAGTCATCAGTAATCAGTTATCAGTCACTGCTCACTACGTCTTTACTGATCACTGTTCACTGATAACTGATCACCTTCTTTTCTAACTGGCCACCGATAACCGGTCACCATCCTTCGTCACTCGACACTCGTCCCTCGGTACTCGCTATACTACTCTCCCGCCTTCTTTTCCCGCTGTGCCGCCTGGAGCTTCTTGATGTCCTCCGGCGAGAGCTGCGGCCGGTCGATCGTGAGCGTGATCTTGCTGATCTTGCCGGTGAATGCAAACGGCACCTGGTAGTCTCTGTCGTCCACCCCGGTCCCGGTGTCGGAACCGATATCCAGGCTTTCATCCCATGCGAGGATGAACGGGATGGTGTGCTCCATCTTCTCGGTAGCGACTTCCTTGCCGTCAACTTTCAGCACACCCGTGCCGCCCTGTCCGATGCCGGCATAGCTGCCGAATGCCATGGTGGCAGCGCCCATGCCAGCGTATTTGAAGTCGAATTCCAGCAGGTGTTTGCCTGGCGCGAGCTCCGGACCCTCCCAGCGCACGCGCTTCAGGTCCACAAGGTTCCAGAGAAAGACCGGCTTATTCTTCAACACGTAAAAGCCGTAGCCGCCGAAGCGGCCGCCCTGCGTGATGAGCATGCCCTCAGCGCCGCCCTGCGGGATCTCCACCTCAGCCTTGAACGTGTACGAGGCGTTGAGGACGCTCGGCGCGTCGCCGTTGGGTATACCCGTGATCGGTAGCGTCCACGTGAATACGTTGCGGCCTGCGGTCAGGCTGGGCCGTGGCGTGATAAGGCGCCCAACCACCGACGTGTCGAGCGGCAGCACCTGGTACTTCTTCGCTTCCTTCCAGAAAAGTGCCTGCAACTCCTTTAGCTTGGCAGGGTTCTTCGCGGCAAGATCTTCCGCCTGGGTCCAGTCATTCCTCAGGTCATACAGCTCCCAGGCGAAGCTCATCGGATCCTTGGGCACGGCTGTGACGTCCCAC
>Ga0316630_10000854_pt1 | contig 10538 bp, 7 predicted proteins | sample OWC_May_M1_C1_D6_FD_207658 | JGI IMG/M metagenome (GOLD analysis project Ga0316630, IMG submission 207658) | Wetland soil microbial communities from Old Woman Creek delta, Ohio, United States - OWC_May_M1_C1_D6_A | ecosystem: Environmental > Terrestrial > Soil > Wetlands | place: USA: Ohio...
GTTTCGAATAGCCACGGCGGCCTGGTCTGGTCTGCGCTTCGGTCCCTAGCAGGTTGCTGAAAGACCCGCTTCTCGCCAGGCTGCTCAAAAAGGTCCAGATGCAAGGCGGTCCGCGATCCGAGGCGCGAGGCGTACTTAGTCTGTACGCCGCAGCACCGCGGGAGCGGACCAACGCCGCAGATGGGCCTTTTTCAGCAGCCTGCTACCCCTTCTTCCGGCTCGCCCCCATCCGGCAGGCGATGCGGAACGCTTGCTGCGTTGCGCCAGGATTGGCGAGACCCTTGCCGGCGATATCGAAGGCCGTCCCGTGGGCCGGGGTGGTGATGGGGATCGGCAGACCCCCCTGGACGGTGACCCCGCGCTCGAAGCCCATCAGCTTCATGGCGATCTGGCCCTGGTCGTGGTACATGGATACGATCGCGTGGTACTCCCCCTTGCGCGCGCGCAGGAAGATGGTGTCCGCCGGGAAGGGGCCCTCCGCCGCCATGCCCGAGGCCCGGGCCATCTCCACGCCGGGTCCGATCTCGTCGATCTCCTCCCGGCCGAAGAGGCCCCCCTCGCCCCCGTGGGGGTTGAAGGCCGCCACGGCGATCCGCGGCTGCTGCAGCCCGCCGAGCCTGAGGGTCCGGTGGATCAGCTCGATGGCCTCGTAGACCCCCTGCTTCGTGATCAGGGAGCTGACCTGGCTCAGGGCGACGTGCGAGGTCACCCGCGACAGCCACAGGTTGTCGAGGACGTTCAGCTCGCGAATGAGGCCCTCGAACCTCAGCTCGCGGGCCATGAAGTGCAGCTCGTCCGAGAACTGGGAGCCGCCCATGCGCATCGCCTGCTTGTTGAGCGGCGCGAACATGACGGCGTCCAGCGCCCCCTCGCGCGCCAGCTGGAGCGTGAGCGCGATGGTGTCCAGCACCGACTTGCCGGCCTTGGCGCTGAGCTGGCCCATTGTGAATTCCCCGGGCGGGACGCCCGGAACGTCCAGCACCTGGACCTCGGGCGCATCGAACGCCGCCTTGTCGGCGGAGTCAATGACCCGGTAGGGGATGCGCACCTTGGCTACCTGCTGCCCCACCTCGAAGATGCGCCGGTCCCCGACGACCAGGACATTGGCCTGCTGGCGCGGCTCGGGGCTCGCCAGCAGCTTTGCGACCAGCTCCGGCCCGATGCCGGTCGGATCTCCCAACAGGACGGCAACGGTTGGCTTCATGGGGTACCCTCAAGAAGAAAAGGCGTTCGGCAGTTCGACGGTTCGGCAGTTCGAGAGGTCAGAACCACGCGCGTTCGGCGGTTCGGTAGTTCGGTGGTTCGATGGTTCAAGACCACAGACGTTCGGCAGTTTCCGCCTGGGGCGGATTCGGCTGTTCCTCGGAGTCTGCTGCCGACTGCCTGCTGCCCCCTGCCAGCTGTTTTCTGATCCACAGGTCCACCAATTCACCAGTCCACCACTCCACCAGTCACTCTCTCCCCCGCCCTCTTTCCTCGACACACGGCACTCGGCTCTCGGCACTCCGCTCAGCACTCCAGGGCCGCCCGGATCGGCTGGCCGGTGCGGGCGAAGTCGAAGGCCTTGTTGATCTCCACCAGCGGGAAGGTGTGGGAGACGATCTTGTCGAAGGGGTACTTCCCCTTGCAGCGCACCAAGAATTCCAGCGCCCGGGGGATGACCCACTGCTCGTACACCGAGACGGCCACGATGGTCTTGCTGAAGCGGACGGCGTTGCCGGGGTCGAAGAGGCCCGGCATCTCGAGATTGATGTTTCCGATGAGGGCGTAGCGCCCGCCAACCCGCGCCACCCGCAGGCTCTCGTCCACCACGTCGGGCGACCCGCAGACCTCCACGACCAGGTCCGCGCCCACGCCCCGGGTGAGGTCCCGCAGCATCTCCAGCCGCTGCTCCCGGGTCGTCTGCTCCACGTTCACGGTCAGCTCCGCCCCGAAGGCCTTGGCCATCTCCAGCCGGTGCGCCCGCCGGTCCAGGCTGATGACCCGTGCCGCCCCCATCTCCCTGGCAACGGCGATCGCGTACAGGCCGAGGCCCCCGGCCCCGTAGATCACCACCGTGTCGCCCAGCATGATCCCGGCCTTGTGGAGGCTGTAGATCATCTGCGACAGGGCGCAGTTGACCGGCGAGACCATGGCGTTCGACAGCTCCGCCGGGACCTTGAACGTCCAGTGGCCCGGGTGCAGGTAGTAGTACTCGGCAAAGGCGCCGTTGAAATGCGGCGGGGTGTCCGCCGGCACCCCGATCCAGGTGCGGTAGCGGTTGGGGCAGCCCGGCACCCCGGTGTAACAGGCCCAGCACTTCCCGCACGGGCTGTAGTACGAGTAGACGAGGCGGTCGCCCTCGCGCAGGGGCTGGCCCAGCGAGTCGGTCTTCACCTCGCTGCCGAGCTTGAGGATGGTGCCCATCATCTCGTGGCCCAGGATCTGGGGGATGCCGCCCTTGAGCCGCGGCCCGCGCCCTTCCACGAAGTGGATGTCGCTGCCACAGATATTGGCCAGGTTCAGCTTGAGGAGCATTCCGTCCGGCTTGACCTCCGGCACGGGGTACTCCCGGATCTCCATCGGCTTGTGTGCCTCCCACCAGATCGCAGCCTTGCCCTTCATGGGTCGTCTCCCTCCGTCTGAGTGCCTCCGTGGTTCTTCGCTAACCCGGGCGCGAAGCGGCCCGGTCAGGGTTCGGGCTTTAGCACCTCCACCCGGCCCTTCACGGCCTTCCGGAACGTCTCGGCATCCGCGGCCGAGCCGACGATGGACCCGTAGTGCATGGGGATGGCGACCTTGGGCTGGATGGACTCGCACGCCTTGGTTGCCTCGTCCGCCGTCATCACGTAGGTGCCGCTCACCGGCAGCAGCGCCACGTCCACCCCCTTCACCTGGGCCATCTCCGGGATGTGATCGGTGTCCCCCGCGTGGTAGATCCTCAGGCCCCCGATGCTCAGCACAAAGCCCACCTTCCCGTCCGCCTTGGGATGGAAGGGGTTACCCGGCGACCGGAACTTGCTGGTGTTGTAGGCGGGGACCACCTCCACGCCGACGCCGTCCACCTCGAGTGTCTGCCCGGCGCTGACGATGCGGACAGCCTTGGGCTTGAGCTCCCTCACGGCCTTCTCGCAGGCGGGGATGGTCACCACCGTCGTCTTGGCGGTCACGACCTTCTTCAGGTCCTCCACGCTGAGGTGGTCGAAGTGCTCGTGGGTCACGCACACCAGGTCGGCCGCCTCGGGCTTGTCGGCCAGCTTGAACGGATCCACGTAGACGACCCGATCCTTCTTGATCCTGAACCCGTCATGGCCGAGCCAGGTGATCTCGACACCCTGATAGGTCAGCATGGCGCACCTCCCTAGCCCGCATTCTTCGCGAACACGCCTCGCGAACAATGCGGGCTTAACAGAAACCCTCTGGACCGGTGGTCCGGGACGGACCGAGCATCCCTGAGCCGCCTCGACACCGCGCCCCTCCTGAGCCATGCGGAACGGGCACCCGGTGTGCCTGACACCATGCGTCATCCCGCCGCGGGATTGGCCCTTGGCATGTAAGCCCGGATTATTCACGGTTTCTTCGTGAATAATTCGGGCTAGGGCGTGACACGGGAAGGCGGGACCGCGCGCTACCGTGCCGGGGTCCCCGCCCGCTCCCCGCCAAAGACCATGGCGTAAATCGCCCGGACGCGCCCCGTGTGGGCCGCGTAATCGCCCAGGAACGCTTCACGCCCCGGGCGGTCGGGCTGCGCCTGATAGCCCATCCGCTTGGCCAGTTTCTCCAGCTTGGCCGGCGAGGCCGGCAGCGTGCTGACGCTGAGGTCGGCAACGATCCGCAGCCGGTTCTCGACCCGGCGCAGGAACCGATAGGACTCGGCCAGCTCGGCGGCGTCCCCCGGCGACAGCAGGCCATCTTCGGCGGCCTGCCGCAGCGCCTCGAGGGTGTTCGGGGTGCGCAGGCCCCGGGCCTCGCGGCCGTGCAGCAACTGAAGATACTGGACCAGGAACTCGATGTCCACGATCCCGCCCGCCCCGACCTTGACGTGGGCGGCCTTGCTGGCGCCGCCCCGCTCCACCTCCAGCCGGGTGCGCATGGCGTGGATGCGCTCGCGCAGGTCCGGGCCCACCGGGGCGTCATAGACGAAGGCGTGCGCCCGCGCCAGGACCGCGGCCCCGACCTCCGGGTCGCCCGCCACGGGTCGCGCCTTGATGTAGGCCTGCCGCTCCCACAGCTCGGCCATCCGCCCGAGGTGGCTGTCGAGGCCGTCCAGCGACACGGCCAGCTCCCCCTTGCCCCCGCCGGGCCGCAGCCGGGTATCCACCCGGTAGGCGTGGCCCTCCTGGGTGATGGAGGTGAGGATCTTGGCGACCCGGTCGCCGAGCTTGCTGAAGTACTCGACGTGGCTGACGCGCTCCGGCCCGGTGCTGGTGCCATCCTGGCGGTACACGAACAGCAGGTCCAGGTCGGAGGCGTAGCCCAGCTCCATGCCGCCCAGCTTGCCCATGGCCACGATGGAGAAGCCTGGCGGGTCGGGGCGACCGAAGCGCGGGGCCAGGTCCTCCTCCGCCATGCGCAGCGCGGACTCGAGGCAGGCCTCCGCCAGGTGCGTGAGCGCCACGTTGGTGACGGTGACGTCCCCCTGGCCCAGCACGTCCTGGAGCCCGATGCGCAGCTCCTCCGCCTTCTTGACGCGCCGCAGGGCATCCAGCCGGGCGCTGCCCGGCGCCGCCGCGCCGATCGTGCGCTCGAGCTCCTCGAGCAGGCGCCTGCGGCCCTGCCGGGTGACGGGCTCCGGGGCGAGCAGGACATCCAGCAGGTCGGGGTGATGCAGGAGCGTCGCCGACAGGAACTCGCTGGTCCCGAACAGCCGCACCAGCAGCGCCAGGACGCCCGGCCGGTCGGCCAGCAGGCTGACGAGGGTGGTCCGCGGCGCCACCAGGGTGACGAAGCGCTCGAAGCTGGTGAGGGCGAGGTCGGGGTCCGGCACCGCCGGCAGCTCCTTCACCAGGAGCGGCGCGATCCGGGCCAACGCCTGCCGCGTCTGGGGCGGGTAGTGGGCGAACGGCTGCCCCTCGCGCATCGCCTGGAAGTTGCGGAGGGCTCGCTCCACGTCCTCGAAGCCTACCTGCTCCAGGCGTCCCCGCAGCTGCTCGACCGGGAGATCCGCGCTGAAGAAGAGGGCCACGGGGTCCGCCGGCTCCTCCGCCGGCTCCTCGCCCCGCGGCTGGAGCCCGCCCAGGAACCCGTCGTAGAGGCCGCGGACCGCCGCCGTGTGGCGCTCGTACTCCTCCAGCAGCGCCGCCCCGGGCTCGGGGTTCTCGGGCGGCTGATACCCCATGCGCCGGGCCAGCGTCTCCAGCTCGCGCGGCGCCTCGGGCAGGGTGTGTGTCTGGCGGTCGTGCAGGATCTGCAGGCGATGCTCGAGCTTGCGCAGGAAGGCATAGGCCTCGACCAGGACCTGGTAGTCGGCGTCGGCCAGCAACCCCTGCCCCAGCAGCCGGTGCAGGGCTCGCAGGGTGTTGGCCTCGCGCACCCACGGGTTCTTGCCCCCGTGGAGCAGCTGGAAGCCCTGGACCAGGAACTCTACCTCCCGGATGCCGCCGTAGCCGAGCTTGACGTTCCGGCGGGCCCGCCGGTCCTGGGCCACGGCGAGATTGATCCGGTCCTTCATGGCCCGGATCTCGGTGAGGGCGGAGAAGTCCAGGTACTGCCGGTAGACGAACGGGGCCACCAGGCGCAGGAACGCCTCGCCCAGTGCCGGGTCGCCGGCCACGGGGCGCGCCTTGATGAGGGCCTGCCGCTCCCAGGTCTGCCCCCAGGCCTCGTAGTAGATCTCGCAGGTCCGGAGCGAGGCCGCCAGAGACCCCGTCCGCCCCTCGGGGCGGAGCCGCATGTCCACGCGGTACAGGTGGCCCTCGGGGGTCGCCTCGCCCAGTCCCTTCACCAGCAGCTCCCCGAGCTTGCGGAAGAACTCCTGGTTGCTCACGCGGCCCAGGCGGGCCCCGCTCGCCTCCGGGACGCCGGCGCTCTCCCCCTCGGCCTCGTAGACGAAGATCAGGTCGATGTCCGAGCTGAAGTTCAGCTCGCGCCCGCCGAGCTTCCCCATGCCCAGGATCACGAAGGGGCACGCGTGCGGCCGATCCTCCTCTGCCGCGGGCCGGGGAAGGCCGTGCCGGCGCACCAGCTCGTCCCGGCAGAAGCCGCAGGCGGCCTCCAGCACCACGTCCGCCAGGTTGGACAGCTCCTCGGTGATGCCCACCAGGCTCTGGCGCCCAAGCAGGTCCTGCAGCCCGATGCGCAGGATCTCCTGCGTCTTGAAGCCGCGCAGGCGCTCCCAGCGCTTTTCCAGCGTGCTCGCCCCGACCACGGCCTGGCGGACCTCGTCGGCGAGGTCGGCCTTGCGCTTGGCCTGACGCACGACCCCCGGCTCGAGCAGCCACTCGAAGAGCTGCGGGTGGCGGATGAGGATGTCGCCGAGGAACTGCGAGCTGCCGAAGATCGTGAGCAGCAGGTGCAGCGTGCGGGGGCTGTCCCGGAACAGGGTCAGCAGGAAGCGGCGGTCGAGCACCGCCTGGAGGAAGCGCTCCAGGTTGTTCAGGGCGAGATCCGGATCCGGCATGCGCTGGAGCGCCGCCAGCAGGTCCGGCAGCACCGTGTCGAGGTGCAGCCGGGCCGAGGCGTCCGGGGCCAGCAGCTCCAGGTTCTTGGCGGCCCGCTCCGGCTCGCGGCAGCCGGCCGCGGCCAGTTTCTGGATCAGGACGCTCGTGGAGGAATCCATAGGAGCAATTGAATAAATGACCAATGAGCAATGGCGAATGACGAGGCGCCGGAGGCGGTTACGAACGCTTCCATCTCTCCGGTTATCGTCTCATTGCCCCATTGCCTCATTGTGTTATTGACCTTATTCGCCATGGTCCATCGGCGATGCATACCATGGAACTCGCGCCCACCGCAAGCCCTAGCCCGCACGATTCGCGAACACAACTCGCGAACAATGCGGGCTTAAGGGAAACCCTTGCCATTGGCGGTCCGGGATGCACCACGCCTTGCCGGTTCACCGCCACACTATGCGGTATCCGCCTGCCACCAGGTCTCCTCCCGCTGCAGGCGGGAATCGCCACCGGCCAGGTAAGCCCGGATTATTCACGCGTCCTTTGTGAATAATCCGGGCTAAGCCCTCGATCTCCGGCGAAAGCCGGAGAGGTGGGACGCGGTCCCGCGTCACAGGCGACCGGCAAAAAAACCGCGCCCCGCGGACAACCGGTCCGCGGGGCGCGTGACCACTGCCCCTGGGATTTGGTCTTTCCTCCAGGATTCGCGAGCCGGCTCGCGAATCCTGTTAGATGTCGAAGTACAGCAGGAACTCGTACGGATGCGGCCGCAGGCGCACCGGATCCACCTCCCGCTTGCGCTTGTACTCGATCCAGGTGTCGATGGCATCCTGGGTGAACACGTCGCCCTTGAGCAGGAACTCGTGGTCCGCCTCGAGCGCGTTCAGGGCCGCCTCGAGCGAGCCCGGCACGGAGGGCACGCCCTTCAGTTCCTCGGGGCCCAGCTCGTAGATGTCCTTGTCCAGCGGCTGTCCCGGGTCGATCTTGTTCTGGATGCCGTCCAGGCCGGCCATCAGCATCCCGGAGAACGCCAGGTAGCCGTTGCAGCTGCAGTCCGGGAACCGCACCTCGACGCGCTTCGCCTTCGGGCTGGGCGAGTACATGGGGATGCGGATGGCGGCGCTGCGGTTGCGGCTGGAGTAGGCCAGGTTCACGGGCGCCTCGTAGCCGGGGACCAGCCGCTTGTACGAGTTGGTGGTCGGCGCCACCAGGGCGCAGAGGGCGGGCGCGTGCTTCAGGATGCCGCCGATGTACCAGAGGGCCGTGTCGGAGAGCCCGGCGTATCCGTTCCCCGCGAAGAGCGGCTGCCCGCCCTTCCACAGGCTCTGGTGGCAGTGCATCCCGGTGCCATTGTCGCCGAAGATGGGCTTGGGCATCAGGGTCACGGTCTTCCCGTGCTTGCGGGCCACGTTCTTGAGGATGTACTTGTACCACATCAGGCTGTCGGCGATCTTGCACAGGGTGTTGAAGCGCATGTCGATCTCGGCCTGGCCGGCCGTGGCCACCTCGTGGTGCTGCGCCTCGACGTGGATCCCGATCTTCTCCATGGTCAGGACCATCTCGGTCCGGATGTCCGCCATGCTGTCGGTCGGCGGCACCGGGAAATAGCCCTCCTTGTACCGGGACTTGTAGCCGAGGTTCGGCTTCTCCTCCTTGCCGGTGTTCCACTGCCCCTCGGCCGAGTCGATGTAGTAAAAGGCGAAATTCTGCGCGCAGTCGTAGCGGATGTCGTCGAAGATGAAGAACTCCGCCTCGGGGCCAAAGAACGCCGTGTCGGCGATCCCGGTGGACTTCAGGTAGGCCTCGGCCTTCTGGGCGATGTTCCGCGGGTCGCGGGTGTACTTCTCCTTGGTGATGGGGTCCACGATGTTGCAGATCAGGCTCAGGGTCGGCGTCTCGGTGAAGGGATCCATCACGGCCGTGGAGGCATCCGGGATCACCAGCATGTCACTGGCGTGGATCGCCTGCCAGCCCCGGATCGAGCTGCCGTCGAAGCCGAACCCCTCCTCGAAGGAGCTCTCCTCGAGCTGCGCCATGGGGACGGTGAAGTGCTGCCACATCCCGGGGTAGTCCATGAACTTCAGGTCCACCATCCGCGTGCCCTGCTCCTTGGCGAACTTCACGACTTCCTTCGGCGTCATCGTCCCTCGCTCCTCCCGCTGGGGCCGGCGCCTCCCGCCGACCGCTGCGAAACGCCCCCGCCCGCCTGGCCGCCTGCGGCGGCACCCCCGGGGGCTCGCCCCTAGATGGCTGCCTCTCCCCGCTCGCCGGTCCGGATCCGGATGACCTCCTCGCACGGCAGGATAAAGATCTTGCCGTCCCCGATCCGGCCCGTCTTGGCGGAGGCCTGGATGGTCTCGACGACCTTGTCGCACTTGGTGTCGGGAACGACGATCTCGATCTTCACCTTGGGCAAGAAGTCGATGGTGTACTCGGCCCCCCGGTACAACTCGGTGTGGCCCTTCTGGCGACCAAACCCCTTCACCTCGCTGACCGTGATGCCCTGGATGCCCACCTCCGCCAGGGCATTCTTGACCTCGTCCAGCTTGAATGGCTTGATGATGGCCTCGATTTTCTTCATCGTCTCCTCCCACCAGCCCCAATCCCATGAAACCGTTGAGTTGCTCAGCAAGGCCTATGCCAACCGAACCCGACGCCCCACGCTTCGGGACCTGCCGCCGCAACCGCTGTCTCCGCCGTTGCTTCGGCCGTCCTCCGGCCCGCCGACCCATGGCAGGCCCGGCGAACGCTGCTCTTCGCGTGGGCACGGCCGTTGCCGGCTGCCGTTTTTTTCACCAGTCTACGCCTCCGCCAGGAGCTCCCGGACCTTGTCTTTGAGCTCGGTCAGGTCGGCGGACTTGGTGAGATAGGCGTCGCTGGCCCACGTGGAGAAGTCCTGCTTGAAGTCCCCGTACGCCGTGCAGATGATGATGGGCAGATCCCGGTGGATCTCCCGGACGCGGCGCAGCAACTCGATCCCGTCCATGCCCGGCATCTTGATGTCGATCGTCATCAGGTCCGGGCGTTCCTTCTGGACCATGCGCAGCGCCTGCCGGCCGTCGGCCGCCAGCTGGACAAGATACCCGGCCTCGGTGAGCTCCTCCTTGTACAGCAGGCGGATGGCCTCTTCGTCGTCCACGACCAGGATGCGCTTCATCGGTGCCCCTCTCTCAGCGTGCGGTGCCTGCGTCCGGCGCCGGCGTCAGCGGGAACCACAGCCGGAACGTGACGCCCACCCCGGGCCGATTCTCGACATCCACGTGCCCACCGTGGGCGCGCGCCACGCGCCGGACCAGCGCCAGGCCCAGCCCGGTCCCCGTATCCTTCGTCGTGAAGAACGGGTTGAAGATCTCGCCCACGATCGCTTCCGGGATGCCGCCCCCGGTGTCGCCGATGCTCAGCACGACCCACTCGTCCTCGGCGAAATGGTCCGGTTCGGGACCGCCGGGGCGGCCGGCTCTGGCGCCGTCCCCCGGAGGGACCGGCTCCGGGGGCCGCCCCTCGGCCTCGGGCAGGGCTCTCGCGCTGCCCGGGACGATGTGCGTGGTGACGGTCAGGGTCCCCCCGCCGGCCATCGCCTCGAGCGCGTTGCCCACCAGGTTCAGGACCGCCTGCTTCGCCTGGACGGGGTCGAGCGGCAGGATCAGCGGCCGCTGGCCCAGCTCCATGCGCAGCTGGACCCGCTGATGGCTCATGCGCTCCCCGTAGAGGACCAGGCAGTCCTGCAGCAGCGCGTGCAGGTCCGTGTGGACCGGGGTGGGGCGCATCTCGCGGGACATGCCATGGACGTCCCGCACGATGCGCTCCAGTCGGTCGACCTCGCGGGCGATGATCTCGGCGTACGGCCCTTCGGGCTCCCGCCCGCCCAGGCGGCGGGCCAGACGGCGGGCGAAGCCCCCGATGGAGACCAGCGGATTGCGGATCTCGTGCACGACGTGGGCGGCCATC
>Ga0316630_10000856_pt1 | contig 10533 bp, 13 predicted proteins | sample OWC_May_M1_C1_D6_FD_207658 | JGI IMG/M metagenome (GOLD analysis project Ga0316630, IMG submission 207658) | Wetland soil microbial communities from Old Woman Creek delta, Ohio, United States - OWC_May_M1_C1_D6_A | ecosystem: Environmental > Terrestrial > Soil > Wetlands | place: USA: Ohio...
TTCGGGGGAAATCCGATGCCGTAGGGGCGGGGCAAGAGACGACTCTCCAGATAGCACCAAATTTTTTTGCCCCGCCCCTACCCCACGCCCCGCTACGCGACGCGTCTGGGGTGGTCCCTGGGTCGGTGGGGGCGATCGTCGGGGCATACAAATCGACCACCTCCCGGTTGATCAACGGCCTGCGGAACACAATTGGCGCGTCGGTGTGGCAACGAAATTATTACGAGCGCATTATCCGCGATGAAGCTGAGCTAAGGCACATCCGCGAATATATACTCAACAATCCTCTGAAATGGGAATTGGACCTGGAAAAACTAGCCTAATTTCCAGATCAGGCGCTAGCCGGATGGGTGATGCGCTCCAACCCATCTCAGCTTATACTACCATCCTCTATACTAGACTATAACTGGAGGATGTACTATGCCAAAGGAAACGAATCCGTTAAATTCTCTCTCGGATGCCATGGTGGAAGCGGTAGAAAAAGCTGCGGCTGCCACGGTGATGGTGAACGCCCGCCGCCGGTTTCCCGCCAGCGGGGTCGCCTATGCAGCCAACCTGATCCTGACTGCCGACCACGTAGTGGAAAGGGACGAAGACATCAAGGTGGTGCTGCCCGATGGCAGCGAGCTGGCTGCCAGCCTGGCAGGACGCGACCCAGGCAGCGATCTGGCTGTGCTGCGGCTGGAACGTAACGGGGCAGCAATTGCCGAGGCTGCATCGGGTGAAGCTCAAGTGGGCCAGCTCGTCCTGGCGCTGGGTCGCCCCACCCTGGACGGCATCCAGGCCAGCCTGGGCATCGTCAGCGCGATTGGTGGGCCGGTGCGCACCGGGCGCGGCGGGTTGCTGGAACGTTACCTGCGCACAGATGCCACGCCCTATCCCGGCTTCTCCGGCGGGCCGCTGATCGACACTGCCGGGCGTGTGGTGGGAATCAACACCTCCGGGTTGGCGCGCGGCGCGGCGCTGACCATCCCTGCCTTGCTGGCCTGGAGCGTAGCCAGCACCCTGGCGACCCACGGCTATGTGCGGCGCGGCTTCCTTGGAGTGCGCAGCCAACCGGTTGCCCTTCCGCCAGCCCAACAGCGGCTATTAGGGCGTGAGCAGGCCAGCGGCTTGTTACTGGTAGGTGTGGAAGAAAACAGCCCCGCCGAACAAGGCGGCTTGCTGATCGGTGACATCATCGTGGCTATTGGAGAGAAACCAGTCGCCGACCCAGACGAGCTGCTCGCGGCGCTGGTTGGTGATGTCGTTGGAAAACCCGCCACCATCCAGGTTGTGCGCGCCGGGCAGCTAACCTCAGTAACCCTGAAGATCGGCGAACGGAAAGACTGATGAACACGCTGCTCCTCTCCCAATCCCTAACCGATGACCTGACCCGCGTCAACCAGCAGGTGCAGCGCAGCGTGGTGGTAGTGCATAATGGGCGCATGGGCGCCGGGGCAGGTGTGATCTGGCGCAGCGACGGCTATATCGTAACCAACCATCACGTCATCGCCCGCGGCAGGCCGAGGGTGACGCTGGAAGACGGCCGGGAATACCCTGCTCGCCCGGTGGCCAAAGAAGCAAACATCGACCTGGCGCTGCTGCACATCGAAGCCAGCGGCTTACCAGCGGCGTTGATCGCCGATTCACACGGCCTGCATGTCGGCCAGGTGGTGCTGGCCATCGGACACCCCTGGGGACAGCGCGGCGCGGTCACGGGTGGGATCATCAGCTCGCTGGGGACGGCAGAGACCCGCAACGGTGGCAGCGCAGTGCCCATCATCCGTGCTGACGTAACCCTGGCACCCGGCAACTCGGGTGGGCCACTGGTCAACGCCGCCGGCGGCGTGATCGGCATCAATACCATGGTCGTCGGTGGCGACCTGGGCGTAGCCATCCCCAGCCACCTGGTCGAGGAGTTTGTCAACCGGGCCATTGGGGACCGCCTGGAGGCGACGGAGTGATTCACGCCGTGGTGGTGGCGTCTGCCCTGGCGGTGCGCAGCGGGCTGCGAACCCTACTCAGCGCGGGCGAGGCCGCCGAGGTTATTGACGAAGCGGCAATCCTATCCGAAGCACTTCCGCTTGCTCAAGAGGCGGAGGTGCTCATCGTGGTAGCCGAGCCATTTGCACTCCCCGAGCTCACGCAGCAGCTGTTGGATATTGAACCGCTGCCAGTGCTCGTTATGCTTACCGCGGAGGATGCCCATGCCGTTCAAACTCTGGCAGCCCTGCACCCGCGCGCCTGGGGCGTCCTGCCGCTGGAAGCATCGGCAGAGGAGCTGCTTGCCGCGGTCGGTGCGCTGCGGGAGGGGTTGTTCGTCAGCCCACCGGCACTGATCGAGCCATTAGCAGCCAGTCTGCTCCAACTTGCCAGCCAAGAGGCACAGTCGATCGCCAACAACAGTGCTGAGGCAGCCATAGGAGCCCTCACCGATCGGGAAGTCCAGGTGCTACAGCTCCTTGCGCAAGGCCTGGCAAACAAACAGATCGCCGCCCGCTTGAACATCAGCGAACACACGGTAAAATTCCACGTATCAGCCATCTATCACAAACTGGGCGCTTCCAACCGCACGGAGGCCGTGCGTCTGGGCGTACGCCAGGGACTGATCGTCCTCTAGCCTGCTGCCACCAAAAAAAGACCTGCGAGGTCTTTGAGACCTCGCAGGCCAATGGTCAAAAAAGGAGCCGATTGTAGGTTAGTTCTTGCTGACAACGTCCTTGGCGCGACCTTCGATCATTGCGGGAGTTTCTCCGCTGCGCACGGTGATACGCTTAGCTTTGACCTCTTCGGTCTTCGGCAGATGCAGGGTTAGCACACCGGCTTCGTAGCGAGCCTCGATTGCGTCGGACTTGACCAGCGTGGGCAGGGTGATGCTGCGGGCAAAGGTGCCGTAGCGGCGCTCGCGCAGGTGATAGTGATCTTCCTTCCTGGTCTCTTCAGCTTTGAATTCACCTTTGATGGTCAAAGTCCGGTCGTTGATCGTGACCTCCAGGTCATCGGGATTGATGCCCGGAAGGGAAGCCTTCACCAGGTACTCTTCCTGGTCCTCGGACACATCCAGGGGCAACTCATGAGTAAAGGGCTGCCACTCCCACGGTTCGCCGGAGAAAGCCGAATCGAACAAGCGATCCATGGCGCTGCGCAGGCTCAGCATTTCTCGGAACGGGTCTCTACGAATAATGTAGTTCATAGTTCTACCTCCTTCGATCATCTCTTACAGGTAAATAGGTTTGGGATTTGATTTACAGGCCCATCTTATCTCGTCCGTGTAAGAAGAGTGTATGACGAATGTAAGAGAAAAATAAAAAAAGCGCCTGCCGATCAAGACAGGCGCTTTGAGCGCGTCTAGATGAATTGTTAGTCGGAGGAACCCGCGCCGACCAGCAAAGAGGCCCCGGTTTGCGCGGGTGAGAGCGCCACACCAGCGAACAGGTCGCTCTCCCGCAGCCCCGGTCCCGGCGGCGGGTAGGCACGCATAAAGTACTCACGGTCGCCCGCCAAAACCTGTATCCAACGCATGAGGCGGTTGCGCGGCGGGCCGGAGGGGATCTGGCTGATATGGCATTGCCCAGCAGCTTCCTTGATCTCTGCAACCGGGCGGTAGTCGATGCGAGCATGGGTGGGGAAATTCCCTTCCTTCGCCAGGGAGGCCAAGTCAATATCCCGGTTGCGCCCATAACGGCGCGGGTCCCGGCCTATGAGCTTCATCCCCCAGACAACGAGGCGCAGAAACGTCTTGGGGATGGTCTGGAAGTACAGCTTTTGCGGCTGGTGTGGGGTTAAACCGTCGTGATGAGAGGGGTCACCAGCCTGGTGAAAAGCTCTCAGCGTGGCCTGGTGAATGGCGATATGGTCGGGATGTTTATAACCGCCGATGGGGTCGAAAGTCACGACTACCTGGGGAGCAAGCCTGCGGATTTGTTCCACAATTCTGCCGGTCACCTCCTCGAGGGGGGCCGCAGCCAGCGCCTGGAGGTGATGGTTATCTGCCGAGCCGGGCATGCCCGAATCCCGGTAATCCAGCAAGTGCACCCCTGCCAGGCCCAGCTTGTCGGCAGCACATTGCAACTCAGCAACGCGCCGGTCGGCGATTGAGTCATAGCCATGCAAGAACTCCACACCTACCGTCCCGGCTTCCCCCCGCGTGGCGCACACCAGGTGCACGGCAACGCCCCGCTGCGCATATAAGGCCAGCGTGCCGCCAATGCCAAAGGACTCGTCGTCCGGGTGGGCCAGAACGGCCAGTAAAGTACCTTTGCCGTATTCCATATCAATACACCGGCAAGGTGGGGTCGACTTCGCGCGCCCAGGCGTTGATTCCGCCCTTCAGGTTCTTGACCTTGCGAAAACCGGCACTGACCATCAGCTCCAGGGCGCGCGCCGAGCGCGTTCCCGATTTGCAGAAGAGCACCATGTCCTCGGCGCTATCCAGCTCAGAGAGGCGGGCGGCGAGCTGTCCCAACGGGATGAGCCTGGCCCCTTCCAGGCGGGAAATCTCCAGCTCGTGCGGCTCACGCACATCGATCAGGCTCAGGTGGTTGCCGTTCTTCAGGCGCGCAGCCAGCTCGCTGACGGTGATATCCCAATCGACTCCGGCTGAGCCATCGTCGTGATCGTGACCGGGCACGCCACAGAACGCCTCGTAGTCGATCAGCTCGGTGACTTCCGGCTGCGGCCCGCAGATCTTGCAGCGCGGGTTCTTGCGCAGCTTGACGAAATCGAAGGACATATCCAGGGCGTTGAAGAGCAGCAGGCTGCCGATCAGGGGTTGTCCGATGTCCAGCAGCAACTTGAGCGCCTCAGTCGCCTGCAGGGTACCGATGGTGCCTGGCAGAACGCCCAACACGCCGCCCTCTGCGCAGGATGGCACCAGGCCGGGTGGAGGTGGCTCGGGGAACAGGCAGCGATAGCATGGCCCGCGACGGGCATCGAAGACACTGACCTGCCCGTCGAAGCGGAAGATCGAGCCATAAACATTAGGCTTGCCCAGCAGCACGCACACATCGTTGGTCAGGTAGCGCGTGGGAAAGTTATCTGTGCCGTCGATGATCACATCATAATCAGCGGCGATGCGCATAGCGTTTTCCGAAGTGAACGGCTCATTATACACATCCACCTGGATATCCGGATTCAAGTCCAGCATCCGGTCACGAGCCGATTCGACTTTTAGCTCGCCCAGACCAGCTGTGCCATGGATCACCTGGCGCTGTAGATTGGAAAAATCTACCACGTCGTAATCTACCAGCCCAATCCGCCCGACGCCGGCGGCAGCCAGGTAAAGCGCCACGGGCGAGCCAAGCCCACCGGTGCCGATCACCAGGACAGAAGACTGCTTGAGCTTGCGCTGCCCCTCCAGCCCGACCTCGGGGATAAGCAAGTGGCGGGAATAACGCAGGATCTCTGCGTGTGAAAGCATTGGTAACATAGTCAAGTCTCGCGATTCAATCAGGTTGAAATGGTGCAGGCAGGCGGGCGCAGTGATGCATCACCCGCCGGCGATGCTGGGGATCAGCATCAGCCTGTCGGTCTCCTGCAATGGCGTGGCAAGGCCCTGGAGCTCGCGGATATTCTCTTCGTTTAAGAACAGGTTTACGAAGGGACGCAGCTCGGCGTTGCCGTTGTAGAGATGCGGGCGGAGGGTTGGATATTGAACCATCAGGTCGTCCATCGCATCTCCGACGGTATTGCCTTTCACGGTGACCTCACGTTCTCCATTGGTATATGAACGCAAGGGGGTTGGAATTCTTAAAACTGGCATACAATCCTCGATCTAAAGGGATAATGGTGAGTCCAGGGCGAAATGCCGGTCAGCAGCCCGCCCTCTCGACAACCACTTCACAGGTTGAAGCAGGCCAGATCTCCACCGAGCCTGCCATCTTGAACGGCTGCATGAAGTTCTCGACATGAGACGAATCTTCTGCATTCACGATCAGCACGAAGGTGTGCTGGTTGTCCAGCACAGCGTCGCTCTGGATGTCTACCCCAAACTTACGGGCGTTCATTGGATTAATATGAGTGAGCAGCATGGCGCCCATTTGCGGGTCTCTCGCCGGGCAGGTATCTGCGTTATGCTGGTGACGAACAAAATAAAGGGACATTTCTACCTCCAAATTTTAATCGTGATCCTATCTTCAAGGTTTGTCTATCAATACAAATCGTTACCCATCCACAATGTGGATCGGTTCTTCTTCAAAAGCCGAGCGGTCCTCGGTGAGCCGCCAGGAACTGCTGCCGACCGCCTGCCCGCCTGCCACACTGGTGATCACATAGGAAAACCAGGGGATAGCCCATTGGCGATCGAATTCCGAGGGCTGGTCGGGATGGTCAGGATGCGAGTGGAACACGCCGAGCACGTCCAACCCCAACCCGGCAGCATGTTGCTCGCCGCGCAGGTAATCCTGCGGAGTGAGCAAGTAGCGGTTGTGGCGTGCCGAGTCTTCGCGGGCGTTATCGAGAGGCAGGATCGCAGCTACCTGCCGCTGCTCGTCGTTTGCCATCCCGAGCAAAAACCCTGCACCCTCATCCGGGTAAGCCGCCTCGCCGTGAGCGTAGATGCGGTTCAGAACTTCGCGTGAAATTTCCAGCTTCATGCCTATCTTGCCTCTACACCACGCGGACTTTCTGACGCGCCCGCGCCTTGAGAATATAAGGGATTGGGTCCGGTGTTTTACAGTTCGTATCACCATGGTCTATGTTTACCGGACCGATTTGCTGAGCTACGGCGATGGCCTTGCTCTCCAGGACATCATCGCGGATGCCGATGGCAATCAGGGCGTTGTGCATCCCTTCTCGCGTGCGGTTCTTGCGCTGGTGGATCTCCCGGGTGATCTTATCCAGGTAAGGATCGAAGTAGGCATCCGGCAGTGTGGGATCGTTCATCGCCAACTGGGCAAGCAGGTGCCAGCCGACGCGCCCCAACCACTCGTCCGGGTTATCCACCCAGGCTTCTGCCAGGCTGCGAGCGGATGGCGTCTTCGCCAGCAGGGAGGCAAAGGAGTCGGTGATGATGTAGTTATCCAGGTCAGCCGCCCAGTTATCTATCGTCTCTTGATCCATCTGGGCTGGGTCGGCGATCTTCGTCGCCAGGACGCGGGCGTCGTGGTTGCCGCTTGCCCAGAGCTGCAGCGCCAGGGTATGGTCTTTCTTGATCCGCTTGCGTAACACTTCCAGGTTAGCAAAGCTCACGCCATAGAAATTATCCCTTACCCCGTGGCGCTGGTACACTTTCCGGTTTTGTTCGGTGCCGAATGCTTGCAGCTCCTGCATTACTTGCTCAACTTGCATTGCTCAACTCTCTCGTTTGAATTAATCAGCTCGGTCATCCCCAAAGGGATGTGTCGCTCAGGTATTTGTAACCCGCATCGGGGAAGACGGTGACCACGCTGCCCTGCTCCAACTCCTGGGCCAGGCGCAGGGCCCAAACCGCCGCCGCGCCAGAGGAGATGCCAACGAACAACCCTTCCTCCCGCGCCAGCCGGCGCACCATGGCGTATGCAGCCTCGGTAGAAACTTCCAGCAAGCGATCTGGCAGAGATGGATCGTAGATGCCGGGCTGGATGGCAGTCGGGATGTGCTTGAGGCCTTCCAGGCCATGGAAAGAGGAGTCGGGTATGCCGGCGATGATCTGGATGCCGGGGTTGTACTGGCGCAGGTAACGCCCCACACCCACCAGCGTGCCTGTGGTGCCCAGACCCACAACAAAGTGGGTTACAGCGCCGGATGTCTGCTGGACGATCTCCGGGCCGGTGGTCAGGTAATGCGACTGCCAGTTGGCCGGATTGTCATACTGGTTGGCATAATAATAGCGCTCGGGGTTGTCGATAGCCATCTGGCGAGCGAGGCGCAGCGCGCCATCCGAGCCCTCCAAGGGATCGCTCAGCACAAGTTCTGCCCCGAGTGCGCGCAGGATGGCAATGCGCTCCGGGCTGGCGTTGGCTGGCAGCACCAGGGTCACCGGGACGCCCAGCGACGCCCCCAAGGTGGCATAGGCGATCCCCATATTACCAGAGGTGGAATCTAACAGCCGCTTTCCTCCATCCAGGCAACCGTCTGCCAGAGCTGCCCGCAAGATATTGAGCGCCGGGCGATCTTTGATCGAGCCGCCAGGGTTGAACCACTCCGCCTTGGCCAGCACCTGTACGCCCGGAGTTAAACCATTGGTCACCCGCCGCAGCGGCAGCAAGGGGGTATTGCCAACTGCTTCCTCCAGGCTGGAAGGGATTGGAGATCCACTTACCTGAGTATTCGCAATATTGACCAGCTTTTGTGTCACTTGGTCGGTCACCGGACTCTACTCCTAATTGATAAAAATAAAAAACGGCCAACAGGTAATAAAAAAGGCGGCGCACTCACAGCCACGCGAAAACCACTTTCGCATGCGGGGTCGCAGCCACCTTTCGTCTGTCTGTTGGCCGCTTGAAGCAGTAGTGGGCTACTTCAAACTTATCCCTATGACGAGACGGTGGCTACAAGCCCCGCCTCAAACACAAGCAACTCATCTTTACAAAGATCTCCAGAAAACGGATTTTTATGAGAAAGATTGTACAAATTATACCTAAACTCAGCAAGATGTCAAGGACTGATTTTACAAATCCACAGCTTTCACAAGGTAATCCTCTTTGAAAAAAGCCTCAATTATCCCCGCTCCTGGTAAACATCGGCTTGACTTCCTCTTCCAGGCAGGCATGCGCCGGTTTGGCGGGGTTCTGCACAAACCGGACGATGATCGCCTGGGCGCAGGCATCAACAGTCAACAGATCGTGGGCCCCCGGTTGGGGATGTATAAACATAACCCTGGCTCAGGTTCTGGGCTGCCATCTCAGCGACTCTAGTATGCTTGAGAAATTGTCAGGCTACTTTCTGAGATCCGTGCTTCTTATCAAGGGTCAGGACGATTGATTTTCCTTGCTGCCTTCCCCAATCCCGAGCGGGATCCATTTTTGCGCATCTTTGAGGCGATGTTGGATGCCGCCGCGATCGTGCACGTCGTCGAAGCCCTCCGGCTTGATGAATAAGCTCTCCCCTTCCAATAGCCCGCTGATCCCGCTCTGGCCTGGCTCGGGGCGCTCCTCCCCGGTAAAGCGGGCTGCCATAGACGGAAGGTAATCCACTGGCTCCTCATAGGTGGTGATATAACCCTCGAAGTTGCGCAGGATAATCTTATGATCCGACATGCTCAGCAGGTAGTTTGGTGAGACGGGGATTTTGCCGCCTCCGCCGGGGGCATCGATGATGTACTGGGGCACCGCATAGCCAGATGTGTGGCCGCGCAACCCCTCCATAATCTCGATACCCTTCGCCACCGGGGTGCGGAAATGACCGGCACCTTCCACCAGATCGCATTGGTACAGGTAATACGGGCGCACGCGAATGCGCACCAGGTCCTGGACGAGCTGGCGCTGGATATGGATGTTGTCGTTCACCCCAGCGAGTAACACTGACTGGTTGCCCAGCGGAATGCCGGCGCGGGTCATCCGGTCGCAGGCCTGGGCGAGCTCGGCAGAAATCTCGTTGGGATGGTTAACGTGAATATTGAGCCACAACGGGTGGTATTTCTGCAACATATCGGTCAGCTCGTCGGTGATGCGCATTGGCAGGAAGACCGGCACGCGGCTGCCAATGCGGACAATCTCAATGTGGGGGATTTCCCGCAAACGGCTGAGGATCTCATCCAGGATCTTTGGGGCCAGCACCAACGGATCGCCGCCGGAGAGCAACACATCTCGCACCTGCGGCGTGCGTTTCAGGTATTCGATCTGCATCTCAAACTCGGCGCGCGAGAAAGTCGCTGAGGGATCACCAACAATGCGCGAGCGCGTGCAGTAGCGGCAATAAGAGGCGCATTGGGTGGTAACCAGCATCAGCACGCGGTCTGGGTAGCGGTGTACCAACCCTGGGACGGGGGAGTGGCGGTCTTCGGCAAGGGAATCTTCCATCATCGCGGTGAACGGCACCAGCTCGGTGCTGGTGGGCACTACCTGCTTGCGGACCGGATCGTTGGGGTCATCCGGATCGATCAGGGAGGCGAAATACGGGGTGATATCCACGCGAAACAGACCCGGCGCAGATAGGGCTTTGCGCTCGCTATCCGTCAGGTGGATCACTTTGTCGAACTCGTCTGCCGAGTTAATGCGGTTGCTTAGCTGCCAGCGCCAGTTGTTCCACTGCTCGTCGGGCACGTCGGCATAGATTGGGGCTCGCTTAGAAGTGAAAACTCTCTTCGCCATATCGGACACTCCTCTTGATAACAGTAAAGTATCGTAGACCATCCTGATCATTACCATCGGGGGCAGATACCCAAAGGCCGGTTGAAGTATACCGCGTCTTTGACCGGTCTGCCTCTGTTCGCCGTTAAGGGCCGAGCAACACTTCGACGCTGGACAGGTAGATCACATCGCTGACGCCCGTCTCGCCAAGCGAGACCATCAGCAAAGCCGGGGTGGGTTTGGTAATCGTGTAGGGCACCTCCACCTCAAACGTCCCATAGTCCCCCTCGGGTGAAGCTACTACACCCGCCAGGCGGGAACCCACTTCACCCCCATCCGGGGT
>Ga0316630_10000861_pt1 | contig 10503 bp, 22 predicted proteins | sample OWC_May_M1_C1_D6_FD_207658 | JGI IMG/M metagenome (GOLD analysis project Ga0316630, IMG submission 207658) | Wetland soil microbial communities from Old Woman Creek delta, Ohio, United States - OWC_May_M1_C1_D6_A | ecosystem: Environmental > Terrestrial > Soil > Wetlands | place: USA: Ohio...
CGCCGCTGCCATCATCCTCGTCTGCGAGCGAGCCCTCATCGAGTGGGACAACCGCACCGACCGCAACGAGAACCTCTCCCGCCTCGCCGCCCTGGTCAAGTGACCCATGCTCACCTTCATCCGCCACTACCTGCTCCGCCGGCGCTACTACCGTCACCTCCGCCCCATCGTCGCCGAGGCCTTTTTCCAGTGCCTCTCCGACTACGAGTCCCGAGGCGGCAACCTCTCCAACCTCGGACTCATCCTAGCCAAGTCTGGCTACCCCCTGGGCTCCTGGACAACGCCGAGCCCTATCTTCGACCTCCTCTGCATCGACGCCATCAACCAGGAACTACGCTAGGAGACAATCATGGGAACCAGAAGTCTCACCCGCTTCCACGACGACGACCCCAACGCCACCGTCCTCTGTGGCCTCTATCGTCAGTTCGACGGCTACCTCTCCGGAATGGGCAAGGACCTCGTCACCATCCTCAAGAACACCGTCGAGGTCAACGGTCTCGGCTCCAACAAGCACAAGAAGGACATCTTCAACGGCCCCGGCGAGCTTCCCCTCTTCATCCTCTGGAAGCTCAAGCAACTCGAATCCGTCGAACACATGTCCCTCGCGGAAGGCCTGAAAAAGGTCGGGGACCATAAGCCAATCTCCTGGGACATGTACCACTACAGCGGCACCTTCCCCAACGGTGGCTACTACCTCGTCCCCTACACCTGCTGGTTCCGAGTCGGCACCCAGGAGTCCGACGCGGGCCAGGAGTACGAGTACGACATCTTCCCCCAAGGCGAAGGAAAGACCCCCCTCATCACCTGCACCCGTGTCTACGACGGCCTCGTCCTCTGGGACAAGCGTGACCCCTGCCTCATCCGCTCCTACGCCGAGAAGGACTAATGGGCATCTTCCCTGGCCTCGCCCAATCCAAGGGGCGGAAGTTCCTGCTCTCGATCTCCCTGACCAGGAGCCCCGACCCGGCTCCCGCCTGTGCCCTCTGCCCCTCCCCCTCCTGCGAGGTCCTGAAGCTCGGCAACCGGAAGCCCCTGCCTCTCTGCCTCGACCACTTCAAGCTCCTGCGTCGTCGCCTCAACTCCGAATCCCACCGCCTCCGCTCCCTGCGTTGGGGCCCCGGCGAGCCCATCACCACCCTCGACCAGTTCACCATCCTCTGCGGCTCCAAGAAAAACTACCAGTTCTGGGATGCCTGCTCTCAGCGCTCCGCCTCCGGTTTCTTCTTCCTCGGCCTCCCCGTCCGCACCATCCTCAACTACCTCCAGGAAGGCTGGATCCGAGAGCGCAAGCTCGAACTTGGCCCCAACTACAAACCCAAGACCCCCAAGTCATGACCACCCCTGCCCCCCTCGTCTACAACGAGCGAGCCCATCGCAAGGCCATGTTCCTGGCCTGGCGTCGAGTCAACATGCCCCGCTCCCGCCAACCCCGCCCAGTCCGAAAGATCGGGCTACGTCATCTCCGATGCATCTGCGGAGCCACCGCCTATTGCAACCGTAGGTACACCCCCTGGACCTTCTCCGACTACCCGAACCGATGCATGAGCACCGTCTGGGTCATCGCCCACAACCGCTCTTGCTTCGCCGGCCCCAACCCCCAGAGAGCCATCGACCTCATTACGAATGGAGTCCCGCTGTGACCCTAGCCTTCGTCCTCTTCGTCCTCTACTGCCTCGCCATCGTAGGAGCCGTCTTCTTCCTACGATGGCTCGCCGAGAAACTCGACAAGTAAGGAGACCCAAGTGACCTCTCAGCCCACGCTCTTCCCCGTCACCCCCAACACTCCCCGCCCCCTCATCAAGCCCGCCAAGATCACCAGCTCCCTCAAGGAGAAGGCCATCCTCGTCGACTTCGACGGCGGATGTTGGGAGTGGACCCGCCGCGACCGTCGCGTCGAGACCGACGTGACCACCCGCAACAACGTCTCCAAGGCCGCCGTCAAGGCCCACAAGAACCTCTTCCTCTCCTGCGACACCAACCTCGAAGCCATCCGCACCGTCATCCAGAAGGCCCGTGCCTCCCACGTCGGCATGACCCTGCCCTGGGCTCCCTCCCGCAACCTGCTCCTCAACAAGAACGCCCTCACCTACCAGCAGACCATGCTCCGCTTCCAGATCGACCTCGACAACGCCAAGGCCACCCTCTCCAACGAGTGGCAGACCATGCTCTCCCGTGCCGCCTCAGCCCTCGGCCCCCTTCACGACCCCCGCGACTACCCCGCCCTCCCCGACGTCCTCTCCTCGGCCTACATCACCCACAAGTTCTACCCCCTGGCCGACGACACCGACGTCCGACTCGTCGCCGACTCCGATCTCGTCGCCGACATCAAGGCCCAGGTCAAGGCCGAGCAGGCCACCACCTACTCCAAGGCGGTCCTCTCCTCCTGGGAGCGTCTCCTCGACGTCATCTCCTCGGCCGTCACCAACCTCTCCAAGACCGGCCAGAAAGGCGAGCGCTTCCGCTCCGAGTGGCACGACAACCTGGCTTCCCTCCTGCCCCTGCTCTCCGGCCTCAACCTCGACGACGACCCCCGCCTCGACGACATGGCGAAGCGAGCCCAGTCGCTCCTCCGCCCCGACCCCGAGGAGTACGGTGCCTCCCTCGAAGCTCGCGCCAAGGCCTTCACCCAGGCCCAGGCCATCTACTCCGACCTCTCCGCCATCTACGGCACCCTGCCGGGTTCCGAGAAGAGATAGCCATGCCCAAGCGCAAGGCCCCCAAACCCCAGACCTTCAAGCTCATCCACGCCATGACCTTCGACGAACTCATCAAGGACATCAGGTCGAAGGCCCCCCGCCCCATCACACAAGCCGACCTCGACCTCGCCCGTGAGGCCGGAGCCACCGTATTCGCCATCGAGATCCCCACCAAGGGAGGCAAGTGATGCGCCTGATCCGACACCCTTCCCTCATCGTCGCCGACCGAGTCCTCAAGAAGCTCCGCCGTCTCCTCTCCTCCAAGCACCCTGGCATCACCCTCGACGTCAAGCTATACGCCAACTGCCGTGAGCAGGGCTACTACATCACCAACCTGAGCCTGTCCGACCTGGTCCCCACCGTCGCCGTCTCCTTCTCCGAGAACCGCAACTCCGACGACATCCGGGTCTGGTATGGTCCCTGGCGCAGCTTCGACAACTCCGGCATCCCCTCCGAGGAGTCCCTCTCGTCCGGTCAGTGTGCCGCCGCGTTCTTCGTCCCTGGCCAGTACCTCGCCGCCGCCCGCTTCATCTCCCACTACCTGCTCACTGGCACAGTCAAGAAGGAGACCAAGTAATGTGGTTCAAATACGTGCTGATCAGCCTGTTCATCCTCAACACGCTGATGGTGGTCTGGACTGTAGGCGAACCTCGTAAGCCCATCGACCGGCTCACCGCCGTCCTCTCGGTCATCGTCAACTCCCTCTTCGTCGTCGGCATCCTGCACTACTGGAGGAACTAGTGGCCCCCATCCCCGACACCCTGCGCCGTGCCATCAACTACCTGACCCTGGAACAGGAGTTCTTCGCTGCCCTGCTCTTCGAGATGAAGCTCGTCGAGGTCGAGGACAACAACCCCCCGCCCCGCATCCTGGGCCGTGACCAGAAGCAAACCGACTACGCCTTCACGATGGGCACCGACGGCTACCGCATCTTCTGGTCCCGCAAGTTCGTCTCCACCCTCAACGTGCCCCAATGCGCCTTCGTCCTGTGCCACGAGGTCTGCCACCCCATGCTCCTCCACCTCGCCCGCCTCTACGAGCACGGCATCTCGGGCAAGAACTGGACCCCCAAGGCCGACACCCACGGCCGCCTCATCTCCCGAGACCCCATCATCTGGAACGTGGCCGGCGACTACCTCATCAACGCCATGCTCAAGGAGGCAGGCTTCCAGATGCCCCCGGTCGGCCTCCTCTCCGACAACTACACGATCGCCAAGGGCTGGACCACCGAGAAGGTCTACAACGACCTCCTCCAGAACGCCACCGTCATCGAGGTCTCGGGCATCGGCCCCGACCTCGTCGAGCCCCCGCCTGACGCCGACCTCGAAGCCGCCGCCGAGGAGATGAAGGACCGCATCGTCCGAGCCGCCGCCATCGCCAAGTCCCGGGGCCACCTCCCCTCCTCCATCGAAGCCCTCATCAAGGAGTACACCGAGCCCGTCTACCCGGTCTGGCTCCTCCTCGAACGCTACGTCGACATGGTCCTGCGCGACGACGACTACTCCTGGTATCGCCCCCACCCCAACTTCCTGCCCCACGGGATCATCCTCCCCGGCTCCTACTCCGAGCGGGTTTCCCGCGTCGACGTCTGGTACGACACCTCGGGCTCAGTCTCCGACGAGGACCTCTCCAAGTTCCACAAGGTCGGCGGGGACATCATCCGCAACGCTGCTCCCGCCACCCTCGCCATCGGCCAGTGCGATGCCGGCGTCCACTCCTACACCGAGATCCGCCAGCCCTCGGACTGGCTCTCCGAGATCCACGTCACCGGGCGCGGCGGCACTTCCTTCAAGCCGCCCTTCGCCTACCTCGCCGAGCACCGCATCACCCCCTCCCTCCTCATCTACCTCACCGACCTCCAGGGCGACTTCCCTCCCGAGCCTCCGCCCTACCCTGTCCTCTGGGTCTCCACCACCCCCGAGTCCGCCCCCTTCGGCACCACCCTCCACCTCAAGGAGTAGCCCATGCCCAAACCCAACGAGCCCGAGTCCCCTCTCCACGAGCAGGTCAAGGCCGAGGTCGAGAAGGCCACCGCCTCCTGGCTCAAGTCCCGCTTCACCGACCCTGACTCCCTGACCAAGCACGTCCACGCCACCCTCGACAAGGAGCGCGACGTCATCATCGCCAAGCTCCTCGGCTTCGAGCACGACAAGTGGTCCTCCCGTAAGCCCATCGACTGGGAGGTCGACCACTGTAACGGCCGAGCCGGCGAGTCCTCTGCCGGCCAGTTCCTCAACGAGAAGGGGAAGGAAGCCGTCAAGGCCTGGCTCGAATCCCTCATCCCCAACCTGCCTCCTCCCTCCAAGCAACTGGAGGAGGCCGCTCTCAAGGAGTACAACGAGACCTTCCGCCGCCACATCATGGAGGCAGTCCGAGCCCGGGCCCACGAGAACGCCAGCTCCTACATCAAAGCCCTCGCCCTCACCAACCTCGGCCAGTTCCTCAAGAACGAGTAGCCCATGACCCAATCCGAGCGGAACAACGCCTACTCTAAGATCTCTACCCTGACCAGGGGCATCGAAGAGAAGGTCCTGCCCAAGCACTACGCCTCCCTTCTCGACGCCACCCATGCCAAGCTCATGAGCCTCGTCGCCTCTGCCCCCTTCCCCTTCAACCCCAAGGCGATCTCGGACCAGGAACGCGCCCACGAGGGGGGCGTGTCCTGGCCCTCTTCCCTCCTCTTCTGCCTCCTCCCCGGCTGCACCGGCTACAACATCTTCGGCCCCGAGAACCTCGCCGCCCTGGCCGAGTGGACCGGAGTCCCTCAGCCCGAGACCCCGAACCTCAGCAGCCCCCAGGTCAACGCCGACCTCCAACTTCTCAGGCGCTACTCTGTCGGCCGCATCCTACACAACTTCCCCATCCTCTCCATCCTCTGGTACGACAAGAACAGTAAGCTCCCCGAGCCCAAGGACACCCGCCCCATCCACAAGGTCCTGCCCTCCCACCTCGTCGCCCTCTGCACTACCGCCCGCACCCTCGACATCTCCTAGCATGCGAATCCACAACCTCACCGGCTACAGCACGAGGAAGCTACGTCGTCTCTTCAACTCCATCATGCGTGACTTCGCCATAGACGAGTGGAAAGCAGATTCCAAGGGCAGATACAATCTACTAGTCGTCTACAAGAAGAGAGAGACTAGCCCAATCGGAGATTCCTCTACGAGGTGGCACGAGCCCCACGGGAGGGAGCTGGGCGTTATCCAGCTCATGATGCCCTCGGTCGGCTGCAAGACCCGCTCCCTCATCAGTGGCTTCTATTGGTTTGCCTCCCGGGGTACGGTCTGGTTCGGGTACGACACCCCTCTCCCTGCCTGGGCCGGCAAGCTCCAGGACAACCAGGGCTACATGCTCTGGTCCGATCCCCGACTCACCCGCCGCATCACCAAACAAGCCCGTCACTTGCTCTCACTCCTCTCCAAATAAGCGAAGAAATCCCTTGCCCCACCCCAACCCCCTGTTCCAGAATCCAGAGGTCCAGATGCCCAGCCGCGCCACCTCTTCCTTCATTCAACGTATCCAAACCACGCTCCACTCCCGGGCCTCCGACTACGTCATGTACTGCGCCGGCCACGGAGCCGACTCCGACACCATCCGCAACTACCTCCGCTCCCTCGACGTCTTCCCCTCCCACTTCCAAGAGTGGGCCAGCCGCCTCACCCGCACCGAGATCGCCCTCTCCATCCCCTCCCTGCCCCAACTCCTCCCCGGCTTCAAGCTGTCTGGTCCCCCCAAGACCTTCTCTTGGACGGACTCCTCGTATGGAGCCCAGGACCAGGACCAGCTCGAAGGCATCGACACCGCCCACCTCCAGGCTCAACCCCTGCCCGAGGTCGTCTCCGTCGTCGTCACCCTCGCCCTCCAGCACTACATGCTGAGCAAGGTCGAGCTGGCCCACGACGGCACTGACTCCCCGGGCCAGGCCACCACTCTCTCGACCCTGCTGTCTGCCTCGCTCCTCGGCGGAAAGCGCAACCCATGAAGCTCACCGTCCACCACGTCTTCGAGGACGCAAGCACCTGTAGCGACCACCCGCTCGCCTTCGACAAGTCCCTGCTCGACGGTGCCGAGACCCTGCTCAGTGGTGGCGAGTGCGACCAGAGCGGCGGCTGGCAGCAAGACATCGACCACTCCGGCCACTCCTACTGCGAGTCCTCCTCCTTCGCCCTGGCCCGGCTCAAGGACGGCCGCTACTTCTACGTCACCGAGTCCTCCGACTCCTCTGGCCATGGTTGACGCTGCTCCGGAAGTGCTCAGGTCTTTGAGCACCTTGGCCAAGCCCTTCACCTCGGCCTCACCGAGGAGCAGCGCAACGCCTTCCTCATCGACAACTGGCAGTGGAAGGAGAAGTAGATGAGCGAGCCCCAGGAAGTCAAGATCGGAAACCTCGGTCCCATTGTGGCCCTCCTCTGTGCGATCCTCCTTCAGTGCTGCCAGGTGATCGACCGCCTGGAACGAATCGAGAAGCGGCTGCCTGCCTTGGCCGAGGAGAGAAAGTGAGCAAGAACCTCGCCTGGTTTGCCGACCAGTCCCGCTACATGCAGGGCTACAACTGCCCCTTCTCCCGTCTCCTCAAGTACCACCTCGACGGCACAGGCTACGTCCTCTCGGTCGAGCCCACCGAAACCAAGGTCGGCCACGAGATCCACGCCGGCCTGGAGCAGGTGCTGCTGCTTGCCAAGTCCGGCACCCCTGTCGACAAGGCCACCATCACCAAGCTCCTCACCGGACCCCAGGACTTTGAGAGCTACGGCCTCGTCCACGCCTGGACCCGAGCCATTCTGCCCTGGCTGCTCGCCTCCTTCGAGATCGTCTCTGCCGAGGAGGAGTTCACCATCGACATCGGGGACGACATCTTCTGGATGGCCCGGCCCGACGCCATCGTCCGCTCCAAGACCACCGGCAAGCTCTCCATCGTCGAGTTCAAGAGCACCCGCTCCAAGGCCGAGCGCATCGCGCGGCTGCATGCTGGCTCCCTCCAGTCCGTCATGAACGCCTACGCCGTCTCCTCCAAGTACGGCGAGGCGGTCGAGTCCGTGCAAGTCCACATGCTGCAGCTCGGCGTCGAGAAGTGGCCGACCGTCATCACCCACGCCTACTACCGCCCCGCTCAGCCCCCCTACGTCTCCGAGGACTGGCAGCCCAGCTCCCGCCGCCCCGACGGTACCTGGCTCGGCAAGCTCTATCGTCGCGTCCAGGTCGCTCAGCACCGCAGGACAGACGATTGGATCTGGTCCATGCCCCCCGGTCCTCTCGCCGAGGTCGTGCCCGTCCTGAAGAACGACCTGGACCCCAACACCCAAGGCCTCAAGGTCATCCAGGCTCTCCAGTCCATCGAGAAGAACGAGTCCCACTGGCGCTCCCTCCTCGCTCCCCTCGACTGGTCCACCACCAGCCTCAGCGACCTCTCCCGCCTGGTCCCCCGGACCTTCAACTGCCAGCAGTACGACCGCACCTGCGAGTTCGCTACTGCCTGCTTCGCCCCCGCACTCCAGAGCGAGCCAGGCGCTCTTCGTGCCCTCATGGGCCTCAAGCCCCGCACTCCCCACCATCCACAGGAGAACAAGTAGATGTCCGACAAGAACGACAAGATGCAGAAGTACACAGGCGACACCATCACGGAGGAGCAGTTCAACGAGCTGGTCCAGACGATGAACGTCGGGATCCTGACCAGCACCCAGCGCTCCTCCTTCCTCTGGCACTACGCCAAGAACCTGAAGCTCGACCCGCTCACCAAGCCCTTCGACCTGATCCCTGGCCAGTCAGGCAAGCTCATCATCTACGCCAACCGCGCCTGCTCCGACCAGCTCCGCAAGATCCACAACCTCACCATCACCGAGGTCTCTTCGGGTCCCCTGCAGCTCGGCGACGAGACCCGCAAGGACGTGTGGGTGACCAAGGTCCGGGTCTCCAGTCCCGATGGACGCTCCGAGGATCACGTCGGCGCGGTCGGCATCGACGGCCTCACCGGGGAGGCCCTCTCCAACGCCATCATGAAGTGCAGCACCAAGGCCTCCCGCCGTGGCACCATCGCCTTCTGCGGCCTGGGCATGCTCGACGAGACCGAGGTCAGCTCGATCCCGAGTGTCCAGGTCCAGCCCCAGGATCCGGCTGCCAGCCCCGCCCCCGTCCAGCCCAAGCTCCTCGACTCCAAGCCCCTCCCCGCCGCCAAGCCCCCGGTCAACCTCTAGGAGGTTTGGGGTGAAGCTCCTCGCCTGGCTCTTCGACGTGAACACAGGAGTTCTCCGGGACCCCCGCCTCTTCATCCTCCTCTCCGTCTACTGGCTGGCTTTTGCCCTCGGGTCGTTTGCCGGCGGGAAGTGGTTGATCGGGGGCATGGGGCTCAACTGCGCCGTCGCCTTCTTCAACGTGGTGCCCCGAGTCTGGCGGGTCTCCCAGATCTCCAAGCTCTACGCCGAGCTGGTGGCTGCCCGCCTCCCCAAGTACGAGGAGTGTGGCTCCTTCACGTTGACTAGACTGTTCGTAGATAACAGAGTCGCACTCTCGAACTTCATGCCCCCCAAGGAGCTAGGGAACTACATCATCTGCCGGAGGATCGAATGAGCTGGTCCACTTCCGACGAGCGACACTTCATCAACGGCCTCTCCTACCACAGAGGCAAGGCGATCTTCCCGACTGACAAGGAGCGACTCGACCTGCTCATCGGCTACCGAGACGGCATCCTCCTCCGCTCCGACTGGGGCGACATGGACAGAGAGCAGGTCCTCGCCCACGTCAACGAGAAGATCGCCAACTACCCCAAGCACATCCCCGCCTACCAACCCAAACAAGGAGACAAGAAGTAGATGTCCTACCCCATCCTCGCGTACTTCCGTTACGAGCACCTGCCACCCCGCCTCCAGGAGATCTCCGAGCCGTTCTCGGATCTCGCCCACGGCATGGCAACCCAACTTCCTCAGAGCGCCGAGGTCGCCGCCGGCCTCCGCAAGCTCCTGGAAGCCAAGGACTGCTTCGTCCGCGCCGCCCTCCCCGATGCCGTTCCCAATTCCGACAAGGAGCCTGCCTGATGCCCCTCTACCGCAAGAAGCCCATCGTCATCGAAGCCGTGCAGATGAACGCCGCCGGCTCGGTCTGGGACAAGCTCCACGATGTCTCGATCCCCTACGAGCCGAACGACTGGATCATCACCGGGGTCAAGGGCGAGCGCTACGCCTGCAAGGACGAGGTCTTCCGCACCACCTACGAGCCAGTCATCGAACCCGACGCACCCCGTTTCGTCAAGACGATCGACCCACCCCCTTCCAAGGAGAACCAGTAGCACCATGGCCAATCTGAACGACCTTCCCCTCAACGCCGAGACGATCGACGACGTCGACCCCGAGACCGTCCCCCTGCTGGGTGGCGGCGGACCCCCTCCGCCCCAGCCCGGCACCTACGTGTTCGTGCTGCCCCCGGCCGAGGCTCTCTTCAACTGCTTCGAACCTGAGGAGACCAGCGACCAGGGCCAGCGCCTCCGCGCCATCCTCGCCGAGGAGTCGGCCCTCTGGAACGAGACGCTCAACCAGCCCTACCACGCCCGGATCTCGAACCGGGTCCGCTACATCAAGGTCAACGACCCCGAGAACCCCGGCCAGAAGAAGCAGATCGGCATCTCCGACATGGCCCAGCTCCTCCGGGTCGTCGACTCCCTGCCCGAGTACAAGACGAACCAGGGCTACGGCAACGCCCTCATCAAGGCCGCAGGCCGCCGCTTCAAGGCCGAGCACACCCTGACCGCCCGCTGCGACAAGACCCGTGACATCTACAAGGGCGGTTCCGTCCTCAAGGGCAAGAAGGGCTGCGGTCG
>Ga0316630_10000863_pt1 | contig 10499 bp, 2 predicted proteins | sample OWC_May_M1_C1_D6_FD_207658 | JGI IMG/M metagenome (GOLD analysis project Ga0316630, IMG submission 207658) | Wetland soil microbial communities from Old Woman Creek delta, Ohio, United States - OWC_May_M1_C1_D6_A | ecosystem: Environmental > Terrestrial > Soil > Wetlands | place: USA: Ohio...
CGGCAACGGCCTGGAGGACGCGCTCCTCACGCTGACGGGCGCGCCCGCGGCCTGGACGTGGCGTCTCTCCGAGCCGCGACCGCGGCTCGCCGCCTTCACGACCGTGCAGCTGGACCTGGACATCGAGACGTCCAAGCTGACGGATGGCGGGCAGTACGAGCTCCGGGCCGCCTGCCGGTACGGGGGCACGCCCGTCAAGGAGGCCGTGGCCAGGTTCACGGTCACCATCCTCACCAGGCCCGACCTCTCGGTCGGCGTCGCCGACATCAACGTCACCCCGCCCCGTCCGATGGCGTCCTCGACGGTGCGCGTCGCGGTGACCGTCCACAACCTCGGGCAGACGGTCGCGCACGACGTCTACGTGGAGCTCCTCGCCGACGGGATGGCCGTCGGCCAGCCCCAGTGGGTCGCCAGCCTGGAGCCTGGCGAGGAGGAGGTCTTCTCCTTCCTCTGGACCGCGAACGCCTCGGGGGTGCGGACGCTCCGGGCGGTGGTCGACGGCATCTCGACGGTCGACGAGCCCGACGAGGGCAACAACGCGGCCATCGTCACCGTGGACGTGAGGCGGCTGCCCGAGCCCGAGAGCACGTGGCCCGTCCTGGCCGTGGGCCTCCTCGGCGTCGCCGCGCTCGTCGGCGCGGCCGCGTGGGAGCGATGGAGGCGGCCCCCGGACCTAGAGGCCCTCTAGCATGAGCAGGACCGTCGCGCCGACGTCGAGGCCGCCCCAGGCCGCCGCCAGCAGCGAGGGGGGCGCGGCCCGGCTGATCTCCGGCGAGACCATCCCCACCATCGCCACCGCCATCGCGCAGAGGGCGAGGCCCAGCGCGCCCAGCGCCGCCCTGAAGAACACGACGCCGGCCGCGAGGAGCCCTATGGAGGCGGCGAACACCACGATGGGATAGGCCATGGACGTGGGGGGCAGCCACCGCCGCATGCCGGGAGCGAGCGTGACGGCCATGCCCCAGACGGCGGTCGCGGTCCAGAGCGCGAGCACGATGTCGAGCTTCCAGTCACCCCTCTCGCCCGTGAGGTCGTCGGCGATGCGCACGACGGCGCCGAGCAGCACGCCCGCGGCGGCCCCCGCGTAGGCGAGGCGCGCCTGCTCGGGCCGGCCCTCAGCGCGGGCCATCATCACGCCGACCAGCGCCCAGGACGCGCCCACCTCCGCGCCGAGCACGGCGCGCGCCGCGGTCGGGGCCCAGGAGGGGTCGGTGAGCTGCGTGATGACGAACGCGGCCGCGGCCACGGGGCCCATGAGCAGCATGAACGACGAGCGCGGCGAGGCCGCGTGGCCCGCGCCGATGGCCAGGAGGAGGGAGGGCAGGCCCATCACCCCTCCCACCCAGAGCATGTCCAGCAGCGCGTCGGCGCCCCACGCCATGACGGCCACGACGGAGGCGAGCATGAACCCGTAGGAGCAGAGGACGGCCGTGACCCAGATGGGCCTCGCCCTCCCGGCCGTCCAGAACTGGGAGGTGCCGCTCCACGTGAGCGCGGCCCCGAACGCGAGCAGGAACAGGCCGACGACGTAGCAGCCCGCGTAGCCGCCCTCGACGGCGCCCGCGCCGAGGAAGAAGACCCCGCCCATGACGAGGAGGAAGCCCAGCGCCGTCAGGAACATCGCGCCGCCCGGCACGAACCGCCTGCCCGTGCCCGACCTGATGGGGTTCCAGTAGGTGGCGGGCGGCGGGGCCATGTAGAGCGGCTGGCGCATTGGCACGGCCGTCATGGGCGGCGTGAGCGAGGGCCGGGCCTCCCCCTGCACGGGGCCGTCGATGCGCGCGGGCGCCTCGACATCCTCGAGGGTCACGCCCTCGGGGAGCTTGGCCTCGAGCGCCTCCCGCTCCTTGTCCTCCTCCTCGGCCTCGACCTCGGTCGGCGCCCTGGACCTCCGGAGCCCGCGCAGGTCCACGCGCCCCCGCTCGTCCATGGACGCGAGCGCGGAGAGCATGTCGACCTTGTGCACCTGCACGAGGCCGTCCAGGGGGAGGTCCCACTCGCCCGAGTCGTCCACGGCGGTCACCGTCGACTCGAGCAGCGCGCGAGCGAGCTCGCCCGCGGTCGTCCCGCCCTTGAAGGTTAGCGTGTACACCTTGACGCGGCGCGCGCGGCCCTTGACGCGGTCGATGCGCACGTCCACATGGCCCGACTGAACGAGCTCGGGCAGGACCACGGCGACGTGGCCGCGGCTGACGCCCACGCCCGCGGCGATGCCCACCTGGGTGAGACCGGGCGGCCAGTCGCCCCTGTCGGGCACTCCCCAGTATTCGAGGAGATGGAGCAGGATGCGGTCCTTGACCGTCACCCCCCTCTCCTCGACGCGCATCATGACCGACCGCCCCCCAAGGCCTGGTGCTGGACATCGGGGCCATTGGCCGTGGGCGTTAAACTACCTTTCGACGTGGTGCGCCACGCGCCCACCATGGCCCTCCAGCGCATGGTGAGCCGTGGGGGCCCGGGCGGCATCGGGTGATGGAGAGGACCGCCGCCCGGGCCCTGTGAGGTGCGGGAGGGAGCCGCGCCTCAGGGGATGTACACCGAGATCTCGATGGGCTCCAGCTCGGTGATGACGAGCGAGTTGTACATGTCGAACGCGCGGTTGCCCGCAATCGTGACGTCCGCGGGCATCGTACCAAGCAGCGAGTAGGTGAATTGGACGGATTCGCCGGCGCTGAGGTCGGTTATGTAGAGCCTCACGGCGCCATCCGCCCACTCGACGTAGTCGACGACCCCGTGCTCGTAGAGGTCCTCGAACTGGGACGTCACGAGCCTCGTCCCGACGGGGGCCACCAGCTCGACGAGCGCCATCTTGATGGGCTGGTCCTGGCGATTGGTGAGGCGTGCGGTGGCTCCGAGCGTCTCGTCCACTCGGACAACTACATCCGCGTAATCGACGGTGAGCTCGAGGGGCACGTCCGCGCCCCCCCTCCAGGGCACCCACTGCTCCAGGAACGCCTGGAAGATGATGGACCCCGCGCCCGTGCCGCGCACGGTCACCGTGGTCGTGGCTGGGCCGAGCAGGGGGCGCAGGTCGAGGAGGTAGGTCATGTCGCTGTTCGAGGCGTCGAAGGACTGGGTGAACGCGACGTCGCCGTCGACGAGGACCTCGACGTCCATGTCCACGTCGGCCACCGTCGTTGACACCTGCCACACGGTCTGGAAGGCGACGACGGTGTCCTGGGTGGAATGCCAACCGCCGTACTGCGACCTGCCCTCGACAAGGAATCTCATCGCCCCGCGGACGTCGGTGATGTAGCTGCCCATCGCGTAGAGGGCCTGGGCCGCATAGCCCGTGGTCTCGACGACGTAGCCTGGGTTCTTGTCGAGCAGCTCGCGAGCACCGACGCCATCATACTGCTCGTAGGATATCATGTTCGTGGACGAGCCCCAGTAGGTGTGGTTACCTTCGACCACGCGCATCTCGTGGAGACGGTCGGCGACCTCGCGTGCGGTCGCCTCGCCCCCGCGACCGCCCGCGACCAGCGCCCGCAGCCCGAGCGCGAGGACGTAGGAATCCTCCCACGCCGTGGGCACCTTGATGACCTGCGTGATGTAGTTCATGGCGCTCTGGACGGCCGCGTCATCGCTGCCCATGCCAGACTGGAGCATCGCCTTCGTGATGTAGGCCGTGGTCGCGAGCTGGCGCTTCTCCAGGTACGGATCGCCGTTGCCGTAGTATCGCCACTCGGCGAAGTCGAAGTGGCCGTCAGCGGACTGGTGCGCCTTGAGCCATTGCCGCATGTCGAGCAGGATGTCGTCGTCGATGTCGAAGCCGCCCGCCTTGGCGTCGCTGAACGTCTGCAGCCCCCACGCGGTCAACCAAGGGTTGACCGATCTCTCGCCAGGGTAGTAGACGATGCCTCTGCCCTCGCCGTCGTCGTAGAGGAACTTCATCTCGTACTGGATGCCCTGGTTGACGATGGCCTCGAGCCTGATGAGCTGGTCTTCGGCCAGGCCGCCCTGGCGCGCGGCGAGGAACGCGAGCACGTCGACCGAGAGCCCCGACATGGACTGCTCGCCGCATCCGCTGACCATGTGTATGTAGCTCTCCGCCCCCTCCATGACCACGGCCTCGATGCCGCCCTGGAGCTTGACCCATGCGTTCTGGCTGTTGGGCACCATCTCGGGCAGCACCGCGAACGTGTGCTCCAGCGAGTCGCCCGGCATCAGCATGCCCTGGAACATGTCCGTGACGTGCTCGCCGGCGGGCTTGACGCGCAGCGTCCGCACGACGGTGTCCACGAAGCTCGCGCTCTCGCCCGTCACCCTGACCTCGTGCACGCCCACCTCCAGCATCGTGACCGTGAACTCGACGCTCGCGACCTCGCCCTTCCCGACCTCCAGGATGGCGTGGTTGGTGTCCTCGACCCTGAACCACGAGGTGGGAGCGAGGCGCACCTCGACCGCTGTCGGGGCCCCGTAGTTGTAGACCTGGACCTTGAGGGGGAACCGGTCGCCGAGGAAGGCCCTGGCGGGCAGGTCGGGCTCGACGAAGAACTCCTGGAAGACCGTCACGTTCTGGTGCGCCACGCCGACGAGCGCGCTCTGCGTGGACGCGATGACGGAAACGTCCCAGGAGGTGATGGAGTCAGGGGCCACCAGCTCGAGCGTGGCCACGCCCGAGTCGTCCGTCGGGAGGACTGGCACCCAGGCCCACGTCTCGGGGAAGAACTGGCGCACGGAGCCTCGCTTGGTGGGCACGGTGTAGCCGCCACTGGGGCTTACGATGCCCTGGTCGGAGCCCTGGCCAGTGGTCTCGGCCTCGTCCTTGCTGTTGAATATGTCGGGGAGGTCGAAGCCGAACCCACCGCCTGCCTCCATCGCCCTGTCATCCACCGAGGGGGGCGGCGGGGGTCCGATGCCGTCCCATCCGTCCCCATCTCCCAGCGTGTCGTCCTGCTGCTCCGTGGCGAGGTTGGACACGGCGCCCCACACCGCGAGGGTGGGGGCGATGGCAAGCGAGAGGACGGCGAGGATGACCTTCCAGTGCCGCGTCCGCCGTCCCATCGCGAGTACGGCGATGAGGCCCACGACCGCGGCGCTGCCGATCACGACCCACCAGGCCGCGACGACGTCGTCCTTGAACGCCTCGGCCTTGGCGTTTAGCTCGTACCCCGTCGACTCCACGGGCTCGACGCCCTCACGGCGCCACTCGCGGTAGCCCTGGGAGGGCAGCGCGACGTCGCCGGCGAGGATGTAGCCCATGAGCTGGTAGTATGGGTCGGTGTAGAACGGCCCGAGACCCGCGAGGACCTCCTCGAAGCCCGTGAACCTCGCACCGAGCTCGAGCACGGCGTTGTCGACGATGGACACGCCGAGCATGGCGGGGACGCCGACGCCATGGCGCATGACCTCGAGCTCCAGCGACACGTCGTCCTTGGGCAGGTAGGTGGAGCTGTCGGGTGTGATGGTGATGTCCAGGTCGCCACCATCCTTGGCAATGCCGATGGTCGCGACGTCTCGCGCGATGACGAAGTTGCGCTCTATCCTGTAGAACCGCACCGATGTGAGATGGCCGAAGTCGGCCGTGACCGGCAGCCGCACCGTCGCGCGGTCCCCGGGCATCGTGATGTGGCCGGTCGTGATGGTGAAGCCATCGGCCACGACGTCGTAGTAGAGGAGGTCCGACGCGGGGTCGCCCGCATGGAAGACGTCGAACGTGGCCACGTCGCCAACGGCGTAGGTGGGCCTGTCCGGGACCGCCTTTATGCCATGGCTCGCCTTGAAGTAGAAATTGGCGACGGCCTCGTACTGGTCCTTTGACGCCCTGACCTGCATGCTCTCGAAGTCCTCGTCGTACCCGAACGTGAGGGTCGCGACGCCGCGCGCATCGGTGGTGACCGACGGCATTGTCTTGGAGCCGCCGTCATCCTTGCGCTCGATGCTCCAACCGATGACCGCGTTGGGGACCGGCATGCCGTCGGGGTAGCGCGCCACCAGGTAGTAGTTCGACGTCTGGCCCTCGATGTTCACATCGGTGAGGGCGGTCAGGAGGATGGGGCCGCTCGCGATGGTGATGACCTGCGAGTCCGATTCCGTATGGCCGCCGGTGTCCGTCACGGTCAAGTTGAGCTCGACGGTCAGGCTGTCGGGCTTCTGGTAGTCGTAGTACCTGTAGTACCTGTCTCCGTAGTTCCTCATCCAGTAGTCCGGGAGCAGGCCGTCGAGGTCGTACTTGAACTCGAACGCGCCTTCGACCAGAGGCTCGCTGTCGAAGTCCGTCGCTGTGACCCACGTCGAGCCATCGAAGACGTTGATCTGGAGCCTCGCCGTGCCGTTGACGGTCTCCCCGAAGAAGTACTTCACGAGCGCGTATGCGTCGATGTTGTCGTCGAACGTGTACCACCGGTCCAGGTCGCCGAAGCTGATGTCGAACCTCGGCAGCACGTACTCGTCGACCTTGACGTCGCGCGCGACCTCGAACCCACCGACGATCGCCTTGAACTGGTAGTCACCTAGCGGGAGCTGATCGCTGAGAGGGTAGTCGAGCGAGACGACGCCGAAGGCATCGAGCTGCGCCGTCTTCCGGAGGATGCGGTCGCCCTGGGGGGTCTTGACCTCGAAGGTGACGAGCGCGCCCGGCGTGGCGCCCACGGCCCAGAGGTCCTTGCGGAGCACGAGCAGGCGTGCGTGCACGACCTGCCCGGGCTGGTAGATGGGCTTGTCGGTGGTGAGGAAGACCCTGGAGAAGGAGGAACCGGTGCCCGCGGTGACCGTTCGGTTCAATTCCTGGTCCCTCGACCGGACGACGAGCACGGCCTCGCCCTTGAATGGCGGGACGTAGAGCTCAGGAGAGGCCAGGCCATCGGCGTCGGTGGTGCCGGCCAGGCTGGCGATGGAGGTGCCGTTGACGGTCAGGTCAATCGTGAAGGGCTGGTCGGCATCGGGCTCGCCGGAGGCGTCGGTCGTCAGCACCAAGATGGTGTTGCCCGCCCCGACGGCGATGACCGACGGGATCTGGGCGCTGAGCCCCCAGTCGTCCGCGAGGTAGAGGCTGTCGGCGTTGTAGACAGCCGCCGCGGAGCCCACCAGCAGCATGATGGCGATGATGCAGAACCTGGAATTGCGCGCGCTATGCCTCTTGAGCCTAATGCTTAGAACGAGCGGGACTTTCAACCCAACCACCGGCCACAACTCGACCTCTATGATATATACAACTTGAGGCTGCATGCAACCATCCAGCGTCAATGCAGCATCCCCGGGGCCGATGTCCCCGTTCGGCCCCTACCTCTCACCCCCCACCACGTCATGGCCCGTCCTATCCCTCCCGGGGCGTGCCACTGCCCGTGTCCTGGGCCCTGGGGCCATCGAGGGGCATCGGTAGGGCGTCCTTGGGGGGCCCCGGCCTCCGCCCGACCCAGATGGCAGATAGGCGATGGGGGGCCCGGGCGGCCTTGGGTGATGGAGAGGACCGCCGCCCGGGCCCTGTGAGGTGCGGGAGGGAGCCGCGCCTCAGGGCACGTAGACCGATATCTCGACAGGCTGGAGCTCGGTGGCGATGAGGGAGTTGTACATGTCGAACGCGCGGTTGCCCGCGATGGTCACGTCCGCTGGCATGTTCCCCAGCAGCTCGTACTCGAACGAGACCGCCTCGCCGGCCTCCAGGTCGTTCACGTAGAGCCGCACGCCGCCGTCGAGCCACTCGACGTTGTCGACCACGCCGCCCTCGAGCAGGGCCTCGAAGACCGACGCGTCGATGCTCATCCCCACGGGGGCCATGAGCTCGATGAGCGCCATCTTGAGCGGCGCGTCCTGGCGGTTGGTGAGGCTCGCGGTCGCCCTGAGCCTCTCGCCGACGATGACGGCCGTGCCCGCGTAGTCGACCTTGAGCTCCAGGGGGACGTAGTCGATGCCGTCCCAGGGCACCCACTGCTCGAGGAACACCTGGTACATGATGAACCCGGTACCCGTCGCGCGCAGCTCCACGTCGGTCGTGACGGGGCCGAGCAGCGGCCGCAGGTCGAACAGGTACGTGAGGTCGCTGTTGGCGTCGTCGAACGAGACCTCGAACGCGAGCTCGCCGTCGACCAGGACATCGATGTCCATGTCGACGTCGGTGCGCCTGTCGGACACGTAGTAGACGCTCTGGAAGGCCACTACCGTGTCCTGCGTCGAGAACCAGCAGCCGAGCTCGTTGCGGTGCTCGATGAGGAACTTCACGGCGCCCTCGACGTCGCCCAGGTGGCGGCCCGAGGCGTAGAGCGCCTGCGCGGCGTAGCCCGTGGTCTCGATGACGAAGCCGGGATTGCTGTTCCACATGCCGCCCCAGTCCATCGCGCCCAAGAACTTCTCGTTGGAGATCATGTTCGTGGTGGAGCCCCAGGACACGGTACCGTTGTCCTCGGTGCGTAGCTCGTGCAGCTTGTTGGCGATGCCCGTCGCGAGCGTGCCCGTGCCCTCGCCGGTGTCGGTGAGGAGCTTGAGGCCCAGGGCGAGGGTGTAGGCGTCCTTCCAGTTCTCCTCCTCCTGGATGTGGGCGACGACGTACTCGGCCGCCTTCACGACCTTCGGGTCCGTCACCGGCACGCCGGAGTAGACGAGGGCGTGCGCGACGTAGGCGGTCGTCGCGAGCGTCTTGCTGCGCAGCTTGGGGTTGTTGTACTCGTAGATGCCCCACTCGGGGAACACGAAGCTGCCGTCGTCCTTCTGGGTCGTCTTGAGGAACTTCTGCATGTCCGTGATGATGGAGTCGTCGACGCTGAAGCCCGCGAGCTGGGCGTCCTTGAACGTGATGACGCCCCAGGCCGTGAGCCAGGGGTGGACGTCCTGGTCGTCCGGGAACCAGACGATTCCGCGGCCCTCGCCGTCCTTCGCCTCGAGCAGGTACTGCAGCTCGTGGGTGATGCCCTGGTTGACGATGGCCTCGAGCTGCATGAGCTTGGCCTCGTCCAGGTCGCCGCCGCGGACCGAGCGGAACGCCAGCACGTCGATGGACAGCGTGCTCAGTGACTGCTCGCCGCAGCCGCTCACGTAGTTGATGAAGCCCTCGGCGCCGTCGATGATGGCGGCCTCGACGCCGCCCTGCAGCTTGACCCAGGCGTTCGTGCTGTTGGCTATGAGCTCGGGCACGAGCGCCAGCTCGTGCGTGGTCGAGTTGCCGCCGGAGAGCCGGCCCTGGAACATGTCGGTGAGCCGCTCGCCCGCGGGCTTGACGCGCAGCGGGCGCACAACGGTGTCGATGAAGCTCGCGCTCTCGCCGGTCACGCGGAGCTCGTGCACGCCGACCTCGAGCATGGTGACGGTGAACTCGACGTAGCCCACGCCGCCGGTCTCGATCTGCAGCGTGGCGTGGTTAGTGTCCTCGACCCTGAACCAGTAGGTGGGCGCGAGGCGCACCTCGACCGCGGTCGGCGCTCCGTAGTTGTAGACCTGGACCTTGAGGGGGAACCTGTCGCCCAGGAAGGCCTTTGCGGGCAGGTCGGGCTCGACGAAGAACTCCTGGAAGACCGTCACGTTCTGGTGGGCCACGCCGACGAGCGAGTCCTGGGTGGAGGCGATGACGGACACGTCCCACGAGGTGATGCTGTCGGGGGCCACGAGGTCGAGCGTGGCCACGCCCGAGTCGTCCGTCGGCAGGACGGGCACCCAGGCCCACGTCTCGGGGAAGAACTGGCGCACGGCGCCGCGCTTGGTGGGCGCGTTGTAGCCGGTACCGTTGCCCTGGCTGTACGACCCATCATCCCCTTCACCGGTTCCATCACCCTTTCCGTCGAAGATGTCCGGCATGGGGGGCAGCCCGCCGCCCGGGGCTGCGTCTTCAGCCATCGCCCCCCTCTCGGCAGGGGGCGCGAACGGGTCGCCATTGCCCCGGAAGTCATTGCCGTCGTCGGACGCGGTCCCCTGGTCGTTGACCGTGCCCCACACCGCCAGCGCGGGGGCGATGGCGAGCGTGAGCACCGTGATGAGGACCTTCCACTGGCGCGTGCGCGGGCCCATGGCGATGACGGCCACGAGGCCCACGGCGGCCGCGCTCCCGAGCACGACCCACCAGGCCATGATGGCGTCGTCCTTGAACGCGCCGGCCTTGGCGTTGAGCTCGTAGCCCGTCGAGTCGACCGGCGAGGCCTCCTCCCGCGCCCACTCGCGCTCGCCCTGCGAGGGCAGCGCGCCGCTGCCGACGAGGATGTAGCCCATGAGCTGGTAGTAGGGGTCGGTGTAGTAGGGCCCGAGGCCCGCCAGGACCTCCTCGAACCCGGTGAACCGCGCGCCGAGCTCGAAGACCGCGTTGTCCACGATGGAGACGCCCAGCATCGCGGGGATGCCGACGCCCTTGCGGGCGACCGCGATCTCCAGCGACACGTCGTCCTGGGGGAGGTAGGTGGAGCTCCCGGGGGTGATGGTGATGTCCAGGTCGCCGCCCTCCTTGACGACCCCGATGGTCGCGACGTCGCGCGCGATCTCGAAGTTGCGCTCTATCTTGTAGAACCGGACCGAGGTGAGGGCGCCGAAGTCAGAGGTCACGGGGATGCGCACCGTCGCGCGGTCGCCCGGCATCGAGA
>Ga0316630_10000864_pt1 | contig 10493 bp, 8 predicted proteins | sample OWC_May_M1_C1_D6_FD_207658 | JGI IMG/M metagenome (GOLD analysis project Ga0316630, IMG submission 207658) | Wetland soil microbial communities from Old Woman Creek delta, Ohio, United States - OWC_May_M1_C1_D6_A | ecosystem: Environmental > Terrestrial > Soil > Wetlands | place: USA: Ohio...
GATCTGATCGTCGAACCCGCGCGCCTGTTCGTTCGCGACGAAGGTGTCGGCCGGCGCTGGGCCGAGCGGTTTCGGTACGTGATGGTCGACGAGTTCCAAGACACCAACGCGGCGCAGCTGCGCATGGTGCAGCACCTGGTCAGCGATCATCAGAACCTGTGCGTCGTCGGTGACGACGATCAATCGATCTACAGCTGGCGCGGCGCAGATCCGACGAACATCCTCGAGTTCGAGAAGCTGTTCCCGGGCGCGAAGGTCGTGAAGCTCGAGCAGAACTATCGCTCGACGAAGACCGTGCTCGCCGCCGCGAACGCGGTGATCGCGAACAACAAGCAGCGTCACGGCAAGCAGCTGTGGTCGCAGCTCGGCGATGGCGAAGCGATCACGCACGCCGTCGCGGAGACCGCTGAAGACGAGGCGAAGTGGGTCGCGGCCGAGATCACGAAGCTGATCAAAGGCGGCCGGCGGTGGAGCGACATCGCCGTGATGTACCGCTCGAACATCCAGGCGAAGATCCTCGAGGAGGAGCTGCGCACCGCGAGCGTGCCGTACGTGATGTACGGCGGGCAGCAGTTCTTCGAGCGCAAGGAAGTCAAAGACCTCCTCGCGTACCTGCGCGTCGCGATCAATCCGCGCGACGAGCTCGCGCTGCGCCGCATCATCAACTATCCGGCGCGCGGGATCGGGGCCACGACGGTCGAGCGCCTCGTCACCGCCGCGCAGGCCAAGCACGCCACGCTCTGGGAATCGCTGCGCGCGGCCGTCTCGGGCACCGGCACGTTGCCCGGCATGGGAACCGTGTTGCCCGTCGACGATCCGGACGAGGTGCCCGCGGGTGCACCCCCGGTGATCGAGGTCGGCGATCTGCGCGGGGCGGCGCGCAACGGGATCCTCGAGCTCGTCCACGTCATCAGCGAGCTCGGTTCCGCGATCAACGATGGCATCGACGTCGTCACCGCCACACGCACGTTGCTCGAAGACATCCGGCTCTACGACGATCTGAAGATGGCCGCAGGGAGCATGTCGGCCGCGCAGCGCCGCATCGACAACGTCGAGGGACTGCTCGCCACGCTGCAACGGTTCTCCGAGCGAGGCAAGGGCAAGGAAGGGCTCGCCGAATATCTTCGGATGCTCTCGCTCGAGTCGTCGAAGGACGAGAAAGACGACGGCGGCGACAAGGTCGTGCTGTGCACGTTGCACGGCGCGAAGGGGCTCGAGTTCCCGGTCTGCTTCATGGTCGGTCTCGAGGAAGAGCTCCTACCGCACGCACGCACGCTCAACCCGCAGGTCACCGACGTGCTCGATGTCGATCACGCGACCGACATCAGCGAGGAGCGCCGGCTCTGCTACGTCGGGATCACGCGCGCGCAGCGCAAGCTGTACTTGACCCGTTCGTGCACGCGCATCACGCGCGGTCGCTCGGTACCGCGCACGCCGTCGCGGTTCCTGCTCGAGATCCCCGACGAGCTGCTCGAGGTGAGGGACATCGCCGAAGAGGCGCGCCAACAAGTCCCGAAGGACGAGGTCCGAAACTTCTTCGCCAACTTCGACTTCGGCGATTGACGCAGGTGCTTCGTGCGCCTCGGAAATCGTCCGTGTCGCAGGTGTCGCGGGGGTCGCGTGGTGTGAGGTCAGCGACGCGCTGTTGGCTGTGAGCGGAGATGGCGCGCGAAATCCCTCGCAGATCTGGTACGCATCCGCGCATGAAACGAAACGCACTTCTTTGGGGAGCTCTGTTCGCTGCTGCTGCGTGCAGCGGGGGGAGCAAGCAACAGACGACCGGCGGCGTGCTCGGATCGACGCACGACACCACCGGCGCGAACGTCACGAGCGGCGGCACGACCGCGGCCGTGCCGGCCGATCCGAACTTCGCGTTCCGCCAGAGCTACTCGAATCCGGGTGGCATGTGGATGCCGCAGCAGATGACGCTGCAGGGTCACGTCGACACCTTCAAGAAGATGGGCGTCAAGCTGGACGCGAAGGTCCTCGCGGATCCGCTCGCGCAGCCGCTCAACGCGATCGTCTCCCTCGGCGGATGCACGGCGTCGTTCGTGTCGCCCGAGGGCTTGATCGTCACGAACCACCACTGCGTGCAGGGCGCGCTCAAGCACAACGCGACGCCCGACACGAACTACGTCGAGACCGGCTTCCTCGCGAAGACGCGCGATGCGGAGTTGCACGCCGGTCCGTCGCAGAAGGTGTGGGTCGCGCAAGCGTTCAAGGACGTCACGAAGGACATGCGCGATGGCCTCGAGGCGATCAAGGATCCGGGCAAGCGCAAAGACGAAGTCGAGAAGCGCATCAAGACGCTGGTCGCCGCGTGCGAGAAGGATCGCCCGGGCATCAAGTGCAAGGTGTCGAGCTTCTTCCGCGGCGGGCAGTACATCCAGATCGAGAACCTCGAGATCAAAGACGTTCGCCTCGTCTACGTGCCGGCGCGCTCCGTCGGTAACTACGGCGGCGAGATCGACAACTGGGCGTGGCCGCGCCACACCGGCGACTTCTCGTTCTACCGCGCGTACGTCGGCAAGGACGGCCGGCCGGCCGACTACTCGAAGGACAACGTCCCGTTCAAGCCGAAGCACTGGCTCAAGGTGTCGTCCGCGGGTCTCAAGCCGAGCGACTTCGTGATGGTCACGGGCTATCCGGGCTCGACGAGCCGCACGGCGACGGCGCTCGAGACGCAGCACGACGTCGAGTGGAAGTACCCGACGATCATCGCGTACTACAAGGAGCGCTACGCGCTCGCCGAGCAGTACATCACGCCCAAGGATCCGACGGACAAGGCGCAGGCCGCGACGGCGATCGCGGCGACGGTGTTGAAGCAAGGCATCCAGAACGGCCTCGAGAAGACCGAAGGCACGCTCAAGGGCCTGACGTCGACGGACCTCCTGCAGCGCAAGGTCGAGCTCGACAAGCAGGTCAAGGCCTGGGCGGCGAAGCCGGGCAACGAGAAGCACAAGGCGGCGATCGAGAAGCTCGAGCAGATCGTGCTCGAGGAGCAGCGCACGTCGGCGCAGGACTTCGACCGCAGCATCGCGTTCGGCGGCTCGCGCCTCCTCGGCACGGCCCTCGGCCTGACGCGCTGGGCGGAAGAGCGCCCGAAGAAGGACACGGACCGCAAGCTCGGCTACCAGAACCGCGACATGCCGTACGCGGAAGCGGGCGCGAAGAGCTTCGTCAAGCAGTTCGACCGCACGCTCGATCGCGCGGCGTTCAGGCTGGCGCTGATGCGCGCGGCCGGCCGCCCCGAGGCGGATCGCCCGTGGCTCGGCGCGCTGCTCGGCGTGAAGAAGGGCGCGAAGATCGACGAGGCGCTGATCGACAAGACGCTCGAGGCTTGGTACGGCGCGACGAAGCTCGAGGACGAGAAGCTTCGCCTCGACCTGCTCGCGAAGGGCACGACGGCGCAGCTCAAGGCGTCGAAGGATCCGTTCATCCAGGCGGCGCAGCGCATCTGGCCGACCTACAAGGCCGAGGAGAAGAAGGCGGAAGCGCGCTACGGCGAGCTCATGCTGCTGACGCCGTTCTACGCGGACGCGATGCGTGAAGTGCTCGGCGGTCTCCTCGCGCCCGACGCGAACAGCACGCTGCGCATCACGTACGGCACGGTGAAGTCGTTCAAGCCGGCGTCGAAGGAAGCGGCGGACGTGCCGTTCACACTCGCGTCGCAGATCCTCGCGAAGGACACCGGCAAGCAGCCGTTCGACGCGCCGAAGAAGGCGCTCGACGCGATCAAGGCAAAGACGTACGGCCCGTACGCCGACGCCTCGCTCGGCGGCGAGCTGCCGGTCGACTTCCTGTCGGACCTCGACATCACGGGCGGTAACTCGGGCTCGCCGACGCTCAACGACAAGGGCGAGCTCGTCGGGCTCGCGTTCGACGGTACCCTCGAAGGTGTCGCGTCGGACGTCGTGTTCAACGGCGCCTCGACCCGCACGATCCACGTCGATGCGCGCTACATGCTCTGGCACATGGATCTGCTCGATGGAGCGGACCACCTGATCAAGGAAATGGGCCTGACCCCGGCGCTGTAGAGCCCCCTCGTCGCGATCCCCGCCGCGCATGACAGATCATGCGCGGCGGTTTTGTTTTGGGGTGTGTGGCGTAGCCCGGCCTTCTCGTTCGAGAGCTCCTGTTCGAGCTGCTCGTTCTCGCGACGCAACTACTCGGCGAGCGCACGTGCGGCCTCGTCGTCGTCGCGGTACATGCGCTCAGCGTATCAGCGCGGCGTCGACGTGAGGCGTTCGCGTGCCAGCCCGACGTAGCGCGCATCCGCGTCGCCCGCGATCCACTGGCGACCGAGCCGTGCGGCGACGACCGCCGTCGTTCCCGATCCGACGAACGGGTCGACGACCAGCTGACCCGGCGCGCTCGACGCGAGGATCAACTTCTCGATCAAGGCCTCGGGCTTCTGCGTCGCATGCGGCGTCTTCTCGGCCATGCCGTTGCAGATCACGGGCACCTCGATCACGTCGCGCGGCTTCGCGCCGAGCGGGTTCGGCTCCCAGCGATCGCGCCGGACGCCGCGGCCGTATTGCGACGACACGGCCTGGACGCGCGCCGGGTACTTCGTGGTGTGGCCGTTGTACGGGATGCGTACGGCATCGACGTCGAGCTTCGTCTGCTCGCGGCGCAGGTGCAGGATCGACTCGTGCGACCGCCCCCAGTCGCGCCCGAGGTTCGCCTTGTTCTTGTAGTACCAGACGAGCCAGCGACACGCGGCGAACCGCTTCGCGCTGCGCGCCTTCACGTCGGCGAGGATCTCGGAGAAGCCGCACACGTAGGCCGACCCGTGCGGCGCGAGCACGCGCGCGATCTCCGCGAGCCAGCGATCGCACCACTCGACATACGCCTCGATCGACTCGAACTCGTCCCACTCCTCCTTCGCGATCGCGTAGGGCGGATCGGTGACGACGAGGTCGACCGAACCGTCGTTCAGCCGGCCGAGCAGCTCGAGCACATCCGCGTGCCACAGCTCGCCTCCGTCCTTCGCGTGCGCCCGCGTCGGGCCCGCACCGCGCAGATCGCGCGGAACCGACAGCTCGCGCAGGACGCGGGGCGGACGCTTGGGCACGAGCGCAGCCTACACGCCCCGTCTGATGGAGTGTTATCACCCCGTGCATGGAGCGACCCGGTCAGCTGATCCACTCGACGGCCATCGTCGAGCAGCCCAACACGCACGTCGGCGCCGACACGCGGATCTGGCAGTGGGTCCACGTCCGCGCCGGCGCGTACATCGGCGAGCGCGTGTCGATCGGTCAAGGCTGTTACGTCGGCGGCAAGGTTCGCATCGGGAACGGCTGCCGGATCCAGAACCACGTGTCCCTCTACGACGGCGTGCTCCTCGACGAGGACGTCTTCCTCGGGCCGTCGTGCGTGTTCACGAACGTCAAACACCCGCGCGCTCACGTCGCCCGCAAGGACGCGGTCTCCCGCACGCGCGTCGGGCGCGGTGTCACCGTCGGTGCGAACGCGACGATCGTGTGCGGGATCGAGCTCGGTGCGTACGCGATGATCGGCGCGGGTGCCGTCGTCACGCGCGACGTGCCGGCGCACGCCCTGATGATCGGAACACCTGCGCGGCGTGTCGGCTGGGCGTGCCGGTGCGGCGAGACCCTCGGTGCCGCGTTGGCGTGCCAGCGTTGCGGCGACGTGTATCGCGAAGACGCCGGCACCCTCTCGCTGCTCGCGTGACTACTCGCGATAGAAGTGCTTCACGCGCGACCACAGCTCGAGCGGATCGAAGCCGAGCAGCGCGAACGGGTGAGCCCCGGAGTCCTTGAGTGCGTCCTTCGCGCGTTCGGCGATCGCACGTCCACGATCGCGCGCGCCCTGCGGCAGCATGCTCGCGAGTGCGGTCGCGGCGCGGCCTGCCATCGCCGCGACGGCGGCACCGCCGAGGAGTCCGAGCAGCCACGCGGGTGCGGGCTCGATGACGACGTGCTTCTGGTTGAGCTCGCGCGCGAGCTGATCGCTCGGACCGGTGAGGATCCTCATCAGCGTCGCGCGCTCGAGGAACAGCGCGATGCTCGGCTTCGCGAACCGGTCTTCGACGGCGGCGAGCACCCGCTTCTGTTGCTTCTGCCAGTCGCGCGCGAACGAGGCCTCGGGGACGAGATCGACGATCGCGCGGTGGGTCGCCGCGCGGGCGATGTCCCCGCCTTCCTTGACCGCGATGATCGAGGCGTGGATGCGCGCGCGATCGTCATCGATCACGTACGCGACGAGGGCCGAGCGATCGGGAACGAGCAGATCGAACGTGCGCTGCAGCGGTTCGTACGTGGGAGCGGGCAACAGCTCGAGGAGCGCGGGCTCGGTCCAGAGGCCGTGGCCGGCATGCTTCTTGAGCGCGCGCAACGCGACGAGGCCCTGCTCGGCGAAGTCCTGGTCGAAGCGGAGCGCGCCTTCGATCTCCGCGGAGAGCTGCGCGACGAGCTCGCGCTCGACGGCGACCACGGCGGCGACGCCGAGCGTCCGTGCCCACGCGGCGAGCGACTTCGTACCGGGAAACGCGGGGAGCGGATCGATCGAGCCCTTGCCCGTGACGATCAGCTTCGCGAGCTTGCCGCCATCGAGGATCGCGAGCGCCCACGCGGGCTGCGCGAGGACGCGCGGCGGCACGAGCAAGCGCCACCAATTCGTCCAGTGACGCGCATCGAGGTCCGCGAGGTCGATCTCGGGCGACAGCACGCGCGACAGCCTAGCACCTGACTTGCGTCACGCGCGGGTCCGAGTGAGCATCCGCGCATGATGAAGACCACGACCCTAATCGTGCTCGCGCTCGCATCGACGCCTGCGTTCGCGGGCGGCCAAGAGGACTCGCTCGGCGTCGGCGCCGAGTACATGATGAACGGCCTGTCGGGCGGTGCCTCGGTCAACTACGACCTCGGCAAGATGCACTTCGGCGGCTTCCTCGGCTTCTTCGACAACGGCGACGACATGGGCAACGACACGACCGACTACACGCTCGGCGCGCGGTTCTACTATCACCTGCACTCGACGGCGATGTCGGACTTCGGCATCGGCGGCGCGCTCGGCTTCTACAGCGACGAGAGCCGCAACATGGCGAACGCCACCAACCGCGACACGTACCTCTACATCGAGCCCGGCATCCAGATTCGCGCGTTCGTCGCGGCGAACGTCGCGCTGTCGTTCGGCGTCGGCATCGTGTTCGCCGCGCAGGATGACGACGGCCTCGCGATCGGCGGCGGCCTCGTCGGCCGCGGCCAGAATCAGGGCGTCGGCGGGCTCGTCACCGGCACGGCCGGCATTCACTACTACTTCTTCTAGGCGCTAGCCGTCTTCGCCTTCGCCGCCGCCCACGGCTGCGGCGACCGCGATGTCCTGCGCCTTGATCTTCGACGGGTCGAACTTCTTCGCCGCGTCGATCATCTTGTCGATCGTCTTGTCGAAGTCGGGCTTCGGCGCGTCCTTGTCCTGCTTCACGAAGCGGAGCGGGTTGATGCGGCCGACGACGATCGCCTTCAAGTAGCCGCTCGTGAAGCCGGCCTTCTTGAGGCGCTCGACGGCCTCGGCGACGTGCTTGTCGAGCTCGAGGAGGAGATCGGCCTGGTGCTCGCGCATCTTCAGGCTCTTCGTGATCGTGTCCGTCGAGAACGACACCGTCTGGCGCACGACGGAGCTGTACGCGCCGCCGGAGAACCGGCCGTTGCGCTCGTAGCAGACACCGAGCGGCAGGAACATCGGCTGCTCGAACTCGAACGCCATGTCGGCTTCGCTCGTGGCGTGGCGCTTGCTGTCCTCCGCGATCGCGCGGGCCATGCGAATGACCTCGAGCGACTTGTCCTTGATCGCGTGGGCCTTCTCGGTGTTGAGCGCGAGGATGCGGAACGCGATCTCCTGCTCGGGCATCACGAGCGCGACGGCGGTCTTCGCGCCGAGCGCCGCGAGCGCGGCGAGCCGGTGCATGCCGTTCGGCGAGATGAACTTGCCGTCGGCGGGGACGGCGATCACCGGGTCGAGGAAGCGCCCGACTTTCGGGATCACGGCGGCGAGTCGCTCGGTGTGCGTCTTCGACAGCTCGCGCTGATACGGCGTGGGGGCGACCTTGTCGAGCGGCAGCGCGGCGAGCGCGACCCAGTGGCCGCCGTACGGCTCGCGATACGCCGCGAGGACGTGGCCGCCGGCGTCGTCGATCTGCTTGCGCAGCTTGCTGATCTCGGGCGTCGGCGATCCGGTCGCGCACTCGTCCGCGGTCAGTCCGACCGAGCCGGCTTCGGGCTTCACCTTGCGCGGCTTCCTCGGCGCAGCGGCCTTCTTGCTCGCAGTCGTCTTCTTCTCGGAAGTGGTCTTGGTGCCCTTCGCTGGCATGCGGCGCACTGTAGTACCCTCGCCGCGTGAAGTGGCAGCGCGGCACTCGAAACGATGACGTCGTCGACGTCCGTGGCCGCAGGCGGCCGGTCGGACGGATCGCGGCCGGTGGCATCGGTGTCACGATCCTCGTCGCGGTCGTCGCGCAGCTGCTCGGTGTCGATCTCAGCGGCCTGTTCAGCGGTGGCGGTGGGGGCACGTCGCAACCGTCGCAGCAGCTCTCCACTCCGGAACCTCCAACGGGAGATGACCCCGAAGCCGAGATGGTCGACTTCATCCGGTTCGTGATGGCAGACATCCAAGACACGTTCGAGATCGAGTTCAAGGCCGCGGGCAAGGACTACCGGCGTTCGAAGTTGTACGTGTTCCGCGAAGCGATCGACACGGCGTGCGGGCTATCGTCGTCGGCGATCGGGCCGTTCTACTGCCCCGGAGACGAGAAGGCGTACATCGATCTGTCGTTCTTCCGCGACCTGAAGGCGCGGTTCGGCGCGCCGGGTGACTTCGCGCAGGCTTACGTCCTCGCGCACGAGATGGGGCACCACGTGCAGAACCTCAATGGCGTCGAGAAGCAGCCGGGGCGCATGTCCCGCGACGAGCGGTCGCGCAACGCGGCGTCGGTCAAGCAGGAGCTGCAGGCCGACTGCTACGCGGGGGTGTGGGGACACCACGCGCGAGGTAAGAAGCTCCTCGAGATCGGCGATCTCGAAGAAGCGCTGAAGGCAGCCGAAGCGATCGGCGACGACCGCCTGCAAACCCGAGCAGGTGTGGAGGTCGATCCCGAGACCTTCACGCACGGCACGTCGGCGCAGCGCATGAAGTGGTTCCGGCGCGGCTTCGATGCCGGAAAGCTCGAAGCGTGCGATACGTACTCCGCGAGCGATCTATGACCCAACCGACGTCTTTTCCGAAGAGCGAGATCAAGATCCTCTTGCTCGAGAATATTCACCCCGTGGCGGCGGATGCGTTCGCGGCCGAAGGGTTTCATGTCGAGATGGTGAAGGGCGCACTCAGCGAAGCCGAGCTCGTCCAGCGCGTGAAGGACGTGCACGTGCTCGGCATTCGCAGCAAGACGCGCATCACACCGCCGGTGATCGACGAAGCGCGCCGCTTGCTCGCGATCGGCGCGTTCTGCATCGGTACGAATCAGATCGCGCTCAGGCACGCGAACACGCGCGGCGTGCCCGCGTTCAACGCACCGTTCTCGAACACGCGCTCGGTCGCGGAGCTCATCCTCGCCGAGATCGTCATGCTGTCGCGTCACCTCGGTGACCGTTCGCGCGAGGTGCACGAGGGCCGCTGGCGCAAGGTCGCGGTCGGCAGCCACGAGGTGCGCGGCCGGACGATCGGCATCGTCGGGTACGGGCACATCGGCAGCCAGATCGGCGTGCTCGCCGAAGCGTTCGGCATGCGCGTGCTGTTCTACGACATCGTCGCGAAGCTGCCGATGGGCAACAACCGCGCGATGGGCAAGCTCGAGGACGTGCTCGAGCAAGCCGACTTCGTCACGCTGCACGTGCCCGAGACACCGCAGACGAAGAACATGATCGGCGCCGCCGAGCTCGCGCGCATGAAGCCGGGCGCGTGCTTGCTCAACGCGAGCCGCGGCACCGTCGTCGTGATCGACGCCCTCGCGAAGGCGATCGGGAGCGGACACATCGGGGGCGCCGCGATCGACGTCTATCCCGACGAGCCCGAGACGAACTCGGATGCCTTCACCTCGCAGCTTCGCGGGCTGCCGAACGTGATCCTCACGCCGCACATCGGCGGCTCGACGGAAGAAGCGCAAGAAGCGATCGGGCGCGAAGTCTCGGCCGCGCTGATCAAGCTGATCAACGCGGGTGCGACGACGGGCGCGGTCAACTTCCCGCAGATCGAAGTGCCGCCCACGAAGGGTGCCCACCGCATCCTGAACGTGCACAAGAACGTCCCGGGCGTGCTGCGCGACATCAACAAGATCGTCTCCGACAACAACGCGAACATCCGCGCGCAGGTCCTCTCGACGGACCCCGACATCGGCTATCTGATGATGGATCTCGACCAGGACGTCTCGGTCGACGTCAAGAAGCAGATCGCCGCGCTACCGACGAGCATCAAGACGCGCATCCTGTACTGACGCGACGGGTCGGTCACGCCGACGCAGAGCACGCTACAATGCG
>Ga0316630_10000865_pt1 | contig 10492 bp, 7 predicted proteins | sample OWC_May_M1_C1_D6_FD_207658 | JGI IMG/M metagenome (GOLD analysis project Ga0316630, IMG submission 207658) | Wetland soil microbial communities from Old Woman Creek delta, Ohio, United States - OWC_May_M1_C1_D6_A | ecosystem: Environmental > Terrestrial > Soil > Wetlands | place: USA: Ohio...
AGTACGTCATGGGCAATTTCGCCATCCGCGGCGGATACTATTACGACCCGGCCCCCGCGCCCGACTCGACCCTGAACATCCTCGTGCCCAGCTTCAACTACAACAGCATCGCCGGCGGCTTCGGCTACAAGTCCGGCGGCCTGAGCATCGATTTTGCGCTCGAATACCTCATGGGCAAGGACCGGGCCATCACGGCGGGCGCCATGCCCGGCGCGTACACGATGAACATCCTGGTCCCGGTCCTCGGTCTGAGCTACGCGTTCTAGACCGCGGACAGTCGGAGCTTATTCGGAGGAGGGCCCGCGCCCTCCTCTTTTTTTGCCCTCGCCCAATTCCGGGGGATCCCTTTCTTCCCTTAATTCTCTCCCAGTGCCGCCGCGAGAGGGAAGCCCGGACGTGCGAGAGGAACCCAAATTGACCCCCGCCGCGCCTTTGTGCTATAAGCCCTTTGAGTATCCCTTTGAATCCCGCCGAGAAGGAAGGTAAGAGCATGGACGAAACCAAAAAGACCACCGGACCCGCCGAGCCGAACTGGAGCCGGCGGAAATTCCTCGGCGCGGCTTCGACCGCCGCGGCCGGCCTCATGGTCGTTCCCCGCCATGTCGTCGGGGCGACGCAGAAGAAGGGGGCCAAGAAGCCGCCGAGCGACACGGTCAATATCGCCTGCGTCGGCGTCGGGGGCATGGGCTTCTCAGACACGCGCGGCTGCCGCAGCCAGAACGTCGTCGCCCTCTGCGACGTCGACGACGAGAGCGTCGCCCGGCTCCTCAACTCGGAGCGGCTCGAGCCGAACGAGAAAGCCCTGTACCAAAAAGCGGCCAAGTACCGCGATTTCCGGCGCATGCTGGAAAAGGAAAAGGGGATCGACGCGATCACGGTGTCGACGCCCGATCACAACCACGCCGTCATCGCCATGGCCGCCATCAAGCTGGGCAAGCACGTCTACGTCCAGAAACCGCTGACCCACACCATCAAGGAGGCCCGCCTCCTGGCCCAGGCCGCGAAGGACGCCAACGTCGTTACCCAGATGGGCAACCAGGGCCACGCCGGCGAAGGCGCGCGGCTCGTCTGCGAGTGGATCAAGGCCGGCGCCATCGGCAACGTCACCGAGGTCCACTGCTGGACCAACCGGCCGATCTGGCCCCAGGGCGGGATCGACGCGCCCGCGGAGATCCCCTCCGTGCCCTCGACGCTCGATTGGGACGTCTGGCTCGGCCCGGCCCCGTTCCGGCCCTATCACCCGGCCTATCACCCCTTCAAGTGGCGCGGGCTGTGGGACTTCGGCACCGGGGCCCTCGGCGACATGGGCGCCCACATCATGGACCAGCCTTTCTGGGCCCTCGACCTCAAGGCCCCCGTGAGCGTCCAGGCCTCGTCGACGGTCTACTCGAAGGATTACGCGCCGGCGGCCGAGGTCGTGACCTACGAGTTCCCCGCCCGCGGCTCGATGCCCCCCGTGACCATGACCTGGTGGGACGGCGGCCTGATGCCGCCCCGCCCGGCCGAGCTCGAGCCGGGCCGGAAGGTCGGCGATGACGGCGGCGGCGTCTTCTTCATGGGCGACAAGGGCCTGCTCATGTGCGGGACCTACGGCGAGAACCCCCGGATCGTCCCCGAGAAGCGGATGCAGGAGTTCGCGCGGCCGGAAAAGACGATCCCGCGCTCGCCGGGCATCCGCGAGGAGTGGTTCGAGGCCATCAAGAAGGGGACCAAGTCGACGACCGACTTCTCTTACTCGGGCCCGCTGACCGAGACGATGCTCCTGGCCAATGTCGCCGTCCGCCTGGCCGAGAAGAACATGAAGCTCCTCTGGGACGCCGAGAAGATGGAGTTCACCAACCTCCCCGAAGCCAACGAGCTGCTTCACTTCCTGTACCGGCCCGGCTGGAGCCTGTAAGCCGGGATCGGGAACGCGTTAATGACGAGAGGGACCGTCCCCCGCGCGGGGGGCGGCCCTTTTTTTTTATGGAGGCCCCGATGAGCTTCAAGACACGGATCATGACCCTGATGACGGCCGCTTTCCTCTGCTCGGCCGTCGCCGCCGCCCAGATCGCCTGGCCCGTCCACGACCCGAACCGTCCCCAGCCGCCGGTCGTGGCGCCCGGCCCGGCCGGCCCGCCCGTCCCGCCGCCGGCCGACGCGGTCGTTCTCTTCGACGGCCAGGACCTCGGCGCCTGGACCGACGCCAAGGGCCAGCCGGTCCGGTGGAAGGTCGAGAACGGCTACGTGGAAGTCGTCCCCAAGACCGGAGAGATCAAGACGGTGAAAGGCTTCGGCGACTGCCAGCTCCATATCGAATGGATGGCCCCGTCCCCGGCCAAGGGCGCGGACCAGGACCGCGGCAACAGCGGCGTTTTTCTCATGGGCTCCTACGAGGTCCAGGTCCTCGACTGCTACGGGAACGCGACCTACGCCGACGGCATGACCGCGGCCATTTACGGCCAATACCCGCCCCTCGTCAACGCCTGCCGCCCCCCGGGCGAGTGGCAGACCTACGACATCGTCTTCCGCCGGCCCCGGTTCGACAAGGACGGCAACGTCCTCGCCCCGGCCCGGATGACCGTGCTCCACAACGGCCTGCTCGTGCACGACAACGCCGTCCTGACCGGGCCGACGGCCCACAAGGCCCGGCCGCCCTACAAGATGCACGCCGACAAGCTTCCGATCTCGCTCCAGGACCACAGCCACCCGGTCCGCTACCGGGCGATCTGGATCCGCGAGCTGGAATAAGGAGTCGCCGATGAAAAACCGGATCATTATCGCCGCCGCCGTCTTCGCCCTGGCCTCGGCCCTGGCCTGCGCCGCCGCGCCGCCCCAGGCGCCCAAGACCGCCCTCGTCGTCTGGGGCGGCTGGGAAGGCCACGAGCCCAAGCAGTGCGTCGACATCTTCGCGCCCTGGCTCGAGTCGCAGGGCTTCAAGGTCGAGATCTCCCACTCGCTCGACGCCTACCTCGACCTCGACAAGCTCAAGACGCTCGGCCTCATCGTCCACATCTTCACCATGTCCGACATCACCGGCGAGCAGGAGCGCAATCTCGAGGCGGCGGTCAAGAGCGGCGTCGGCCTGGCCGGCTGGCACGGCGGCCTCGGCGACGCCCACCGCTCGGCCGTCGAGTACCAGTTCATGGTCGGCGGGCAGTGGGTGGCCCACCCCGGCGGGATCATCGACTACGACGTCGATATCACGAACCCCGGCGACCCGATCACCAAGGGCCTCAAGCGGCGCTTCCACATGAGATCGGAGCAGTATTTTATGCACGTCGATCCGGCAGTCGAGGTCCTGGCCACGACCACGTTCACCGGCGCGCACGCGCCCTGGATCGACGGCGTGGTCATGCCCGTCGTCTGGAAGAAGCTCTACGGGAAGGGGCGGGTGTTCTACACGTCGCTCGGCCACGTGGCGGCGGATTTCGACGTCCCCGAGGCCCGCGAGATCGTCAAGCGCGGGCTGCTCTGGGCGGCCCGGGTGACGGGCGACGATCCGCCCAAGACGAACATCTACGCCCCGCTCCTCAACAAGAGATGAGGCCCCTCTCTCCGGCTGCGCTCAGGGGGCGCGCTTGGTGAACAGACAGAGCGGGACTTCGGGCCGAAGCCCGAAGAAGCGCTGATCGTACCCTTCTCCGAGCGCTTCAGCGATCTCCTCCGCGAAAGCCGCCGACGTGATGACGGCGGCGGCCGGGCCGGGACCGGCGAAGGCCAAGGCGGGCGCGGGGCTCTCCCAGTAACCTACCCGGCCATACGCCCTCAGGTACCAGGGGAGCGGCCAGGTTTCGTCCGGCGGGGCGATGACCTTGATGAACACGTCCCGCTTCGCCGGCGACGCCGCGGCCGTCCGTTCCACCGCTTCGACCAGCCGGAGGAAGTCCGGGCTCGTCGGGGCATAAGCGTAGGGATTGGCGGGGTTCGAATGATCGACGAAGTCCGCCCGGTAGGCTTGGGCGGCCAGATTGACGAACCCCGGAGCCAGCACGGCCAGGACAACGATCTTGTAGAGCTTGAAGCGGCTGGCCCGGAGGAGCAGGGCGACGCCGTTACCGGCGAGGAGGACGAGGCCGAGATAGAACGGCAGGACGTTCCACGGGGTCTTGTAAGGGATGAAGCTGTAGGCGGCGGCCGTGATGAGGGTGAAAAAGAGGATGAACCGGGCGAAGCGGGGGCTGGCGTCGTCGCCGCCCTCACGGCCGAACGCGGCGATGGCCCCGGCGACCGCCAGGAAGAGCAGGAAGGCCTCGCTCCGGACGGGTCCGGCCGAGGTCCCCGGATAGGCCAGGACCTGGAGATAATAAGTCCACGGATGAGCGTGGACGCCGGGATGGGCGGCCCGTGCGAGCGAGGCGCCGACGGCCCGGACCGCGTCGGCGATCCCGCCGGGATTGTGGAAGAGGGACGAGTAGAGGAGCACGGCCGCGGCCGCGGCGCCGGCGAGGAAGAGCAAGATGTGAACGGCCGCCGGCATCTTCACCCGGCGGTCCCGCCAGACCCAGGCCTCCCCGTCGGAGACGACCCGGCCGTGGCGGGACACGGCCCGCTCCAGGAGGACGACGACCCCGAACGCCCCGGCCAGGCCGGCGAAGAGGATGAGGCTCGTCTCCTTCGTAGCGGCCATCAGGCCGGCCGCGAGGCCGGCCGCGACCGCCCACCAGGCCGAGCGGGTCCGGGCGTATCTCCAACCCGTTCCGATCAGGGCGGCCAGGAAGAAGACGAGGAGGGTCTCCTGGATGTAGAACCGGCTGTAGTAGGTCAAGGCCGGGGAGACGGCGGCCAGGGCCGCGGCCGCGAGCCTGGCCTCGCGGGAAATGCCGCCGGCGAAGAGGAGGAACAGAAGGAGCAGTCCGGCTCCGAAGAGGGCCGGCACGGCCCTGAGGGTGGCCTCGTCGAGCCCGGCCAGCGTACGGGCGCCGGCCGCGCGGGCCGCGGGCAGGGTCAGATAGTAGAGGCTCGGGCCGTGATGGTCCAGCGGATCGAAACGGTAATCGCCCCTCTCGAGGAGGTCGCCGAACTTAACCGCCTGGTTGGCCTCGTCGTGATGCATGGGCCTGATGTCCAGGCGGACGAAACGGAAGGCCAGGGCGCCGGCGAAGGCAACGAGGAAGAGCCCGCGAAAGGCCTTGCCTGACCTATTCATAAAAACGCCCCGTTTTTCTCCATCTCCATTTTTCTATTGGGCGTTTTTACCCTGCGGGCGAACCGATCCGGCCCCATCTGCTTCGTTCTCGGGGTTCGCAGTACCAAAGAGTACAGCTTCACCCCTCGGGCCTCGCATCTGGGGGCCGCCTCGGTTCGTGAATAGTCCAGGCTTCCTCATTTGGCCGGCAGGCCGTAGACCTCGACCTCCACGTAGTGGTTCATGTCGTTCGAGGTGTTGCCGCCGCTGTAAAGGCGGACGTAGCGGGCCTTGACCCCCTTCGGATCGAAGAGCTTGCCGTCGAAGGTTTCGATGTATTCCTTGTCCTTGCCGGCCCCGAGGCCCGAGGTGTTGTCGTGGTCGTTGTTGAAGACCGTCGTCACGCCGGAGATGAAGTCCTTGTCGTCGGAGACCTGGACGACGACGTCCCGGTAGACGCGGGCCTGGCTATGGTAGTGCCAGACCACGATGGCCTGGAGCTCGGAGGCCTTGCCGAGGTCGACCTGGACCCACTGGAGCATCGGCCCGAGCTCGACGTAGTAGCCGTCCTCGCCGGACTTCTTGCCGTCCGTGACGAAGGCGACCTCGCCGATGACCGGCTCCTTGTCGCTCGCGGTGACCGGCTTCCCGGGCGAGAGGAGCGTCGTCCCGGCCGGGACCATGAAGGGGCCGCGGGGCTTGCCGGTGACCGTCTCGAGGTTGGGGGTGCGGATGTTCTTGGGCGTGCCGATGAACATCGGCTTGGGCAGGCCGATCTTCAGGACCTCCTTCCCGGGGTCCTGGGCCGCGGCGACCGGGGCCAGGGCGGCCAGCCCGATCGCGGCGATCGCTATCCAGCTCGTGCGCTTGGTCATCGTTAGCTCCTTCGCCGGGCGGGCCTCGGAACCGCGGCCGCGCCGGCGTTGAATATTCTACACTTTTCCGGACCGGTTTTCACGAGCGCCCAGATCTCGGGGTGCCGGGCGCAAAAGCGGGCCACCTCGGCGGTCCGCATGACCATGAAGGCCGTCGACAGGGCGTCGGCGGCGGCGGCCGAGGGGTGCGCGGCCCAGGCGGCCCGGTGGCCGCGGGCCGGCCGGCCCGTCCGGGGATCGACGATGTGCTCGCCCTTGACCTCCGTCCCCGACCCGCTCAGGGCCTCGTTCCTCAGGAGGACGCGTCCCGGCCCGGCCGTCCGCCCGGCTGTGGCGCCGGCGCCGACGGGCCAGCCCCGCTTCGCTCCGCCCGGGGCCGGTCCCGGCCCCGTGCCGAGGGCCGTGCTCGTCCCGGCGTGGAGGAGGACGTTCGCTATCCCCCAATCGGCGAGGACGGCCCGGGCGCTGTCGAGGGCGAAGCCTTTGCCTACGGCCCCGAGGTCAAGATCGAGCGCCGCGCGCTTGCCCCCCTTCGCGGGCCGGGCGACCTCGAAGCCCCGGCCCGTGTGCTCGATCCGGAGGAGCCCGGCCAGCGGCGGCGGAGCCGAGGGGCCGGCCGAGGCCGGGCGAGCGGCCGCCGTCCGGTAATTCGGGTCGAAGGCGCCGCCCGTCTCCAGCTGGACGAACGAGCAGAGCCCCAGGATATGGACCGTTTCGACGCCGACCGGGAGGGACTCGCCCGGACCCAGCCGGGAAACGCGGCTGATCTCGCTCGACGGGTCGAACCGGCTGAAGAGCCGTTCGATCCGGTCGATCTCGTCGAACGCGGCCCGGGCCGCCTGCCCGGCGTAGGCCTCGTCATTCCCGGCGACATAGATCTCGAACACCGTCGCCATCGCCTCATGGGCGAACCGGTGGACCGGGAGCTTCTTCGGCGGCATCCGGGACTTATTTCGGCGCCTTCGGCCCGAGCGGAAGCTCGCGGACCATGTCCGAAGAGACCTTGAGCCGGGCGGCGACGTCCTTCTCGCCGCGGACCTTTTCGTCGGTCAGGTAGTGGACGTCGAGCAGGCCGTCGGAGTGGAAGCCGGTCCGGAAATAGTTCATTTCGGCGAGCGACAGGCTCCAGCCCTGGAGCCAGGTCTCGAGCTCCTTGCGCTGCCTGGCGCCGCCGGTGAAATGAATGACCAGCCGGATCGGCGCGGCGGGGTCGATGTCCCGGCCGTCGCTCTCGTCGAGGACATAGACGCCGCGGACGCCCCAGGGCTGGCCGCCGCAGTGGAAGGCGATCCGCTCGGCCATGCGCAGGCGCCAGCGGGCCTGATCGTCGTCCTCGCGCGGGACGGCCGTCCCGCCTTCGCCGGCCGTCCGCACGGACGTCTCGGGCGCGGCGAAGAAGCCGACGGCGACCTCACGGTCCGCGTTCATGAGCACGCGCAGGACCTTGCCGCCGGTCACCTCGGGGATGTCGATGACCCGGAGGGCGTTGGTGATAGCGGCGCATTCGGGGCAATGCTCGGCCAGCTTGTTCGGGGCGTCGAGCAGAAAGCGCTCGTTGAACTTCGCCCCCTCGTCGTCCGGGTAGAGCGGCAGGTAACGGATGCCCGACTCGACGAGGTCCTGGAAGAAATGGGTCCCGAAAGACACGTCGGGGACGTAGTTGCCCTTCTTGCGGGCGATCTCGATGAGCATGGCCGAGTTGTTGATCTCCGAGTAGGTGACCCGGACGCCGAGCTTGATGTCGCCCCGGCTGCCCCACCGCCCCGGACCCATGAGGATGAACTGGCGCCGCGGCAGGAGCTTGTTGAGCTTGCCCACGGCCTCGCCGACGGCGACGAGGTCGCCGTATTCGGCGAGATCGCCGTAGCGGTCGGGGTCGACATAGACGACGTGGGTGATGTCGGCGACGCGGCCGTTCGAAACGTACTTGTTGGCCTTGAAGAGGATGGCCGCGTCGGGGAGGTTGGACGGGATCTCCATGGCCACGTCCTCGGCGGCCTGGCTCTGCGGCCGGCACTGGAGGAGGTAGAAGTCCGTCCCGGTCGAGGCGAACTCGATATCGACGGGGACGCCCATTGCCGTCGATAGGGTCTTGAGGATGGCCTCGAGCTGGAGCATGAAGGGCGTCCCGGTGATGAGCCCGTCGAACGTGACCACGGCGTCCGCCTTGGCGATATCGGTGGCCAGGCCCATGGGCCTCTGGAGGAGACCCTCCTTGTAGATCGAGAAGACCTTGGTCAGGGCCGGGAATTCGTGGCCGACCTCTTCGAGGAGCTCCCGGATGTCCTTGGTGACGAACCGATTCTCCTCGAGGTCGATGACGTCGATCTTCTTGGGTGAGTAGCGGACGGCCTCGTCGGTCGAGACGTTGACCCGCAGGTTCGGCTGGCTTGGGGCGATGAGGACGGGGTAGTCGTCGCTGACCCGGTCGACGGCTCTCGTGCCGAGACCGGGCACGAGCCGGAGCAGGCCGTCCTCCCGCTTGATCCGCGGCGACCAGCGGAACTCGTTCCGCGAGAAGGCGACGCCCGCGTAGGCCGGGAAGAAGTACTTGCCGGCCCGCGTCCCGACGACCTCCTGGATCATGACGCCCATCTCTTCGTAGAAATCGAGGAGGCCCCGCTCGGCCCGGTACTGGATGGGGTCGGGGCTGAAGATCGAGGCGTAGACCTCGGCCACGGCGTCGAGCAGGGCCTCGAGGCGCTGCTGCTTGTCGCCCTGGTTGGCCAGGAAGAGGCTCTTGTACTTCCCGGCGAAGGCCGTCCCCAGCCTGTCCTCGAGCAGGGACGAGCTGCGGACGATGAGGGGCACCTCGCCGAAGTCGTCGAGGGCGACCGACAGGCCCTTGACGATCTCGGGCGGGAAGGTCGAGTTCTTGAAGACCTGGACGAGGTGGGGGTATTCCTGGCGGACGACCTCGATGTCCTTGTACTTCTGCTCGATGACGTCGTCGAGGTTGTTGTGGGTCGTGAAGGCGATCAGGCCGTCCGAGGTGATGTACCACGTCTTGGGCTTCTTGACCGAGCCGATGATCTTGTTGCGCCGGGCCGCCTGCTTGAGGATCCGGCTGGCCAGGAACAGACCGGCGCTCTTGCCGCCGAGCTTGCCGTGGCTGCCCGGCGGGAAGACGATCCGCTCCATGAGGTCGAAGAAATCCTCGAGGTCGACGTACTTCTTGGCGACGTTGATGAATTCGAGCTGCTCCGTGAAGAAGCGGCGGATGAGGGCGACCCGGACGCTGTTGGCCGTCGAGCGGGGCAGCTGGATGCCCTCCGGGGCCAGGATCTTGATCCGGCGAATGCTGTCGAGGACCTCGGCCAGGTCGGCGTAGACGTTCTCCAGGCTCTGGACGGCCGAGCTCGAGCGGTCCTCGTTGATCCAGCGCTGGATGCGGTCGAGGATGTCGTCGGCGGTGAGGTTGGCCGAGGCGATCCGAAAGGTCTCCTCGGTCAGCTCGAAGAAGCGGTCCATGGACTCCCGGCTCTGGGGCAGGTTCGATTCGCCGAACACCCCGTCCGTCATGCCGCCGCCGCTGAAGCGCTGGAGGAGGTCGCGGGCCTCGGTGACGCCGCGCCAGCCCAGGTAGTTCATCATCTTGCGCGAGACCCGGATGAGGAGGCCCGGGTTGGTGTTGCGGAGGAGGTCGAGGGCGATCCGCCAGCCGCGCTTCTCCCCGGCGGCGTCGCGGCGCTCATCGCTCATCTGCTCGTACATGCCCCGCAGGCGCTGGTGGAGGATGAAGTGGCCGAGGCGCTCGGCGATCGTCTGGATGAGCTTGACCTCGCCCTTCATGAACGGCCCGCAGTCGCTCTCCGGAGTCGCCTTGCGGTACGACACGCAGAGCCGCCCGACCGATGCGTCCTGGACCCGGATATCGGCGCAGTGGGTGTGCGGCGTCTCCTCGAACTCGGGGGATTCGAAGACGTCAGAGCCGTAGGTGATCTGGGCCTGGCAGCACTCCGGGTACTGCCAGCCGGGCGGGATGGCCTCGATGACCTGGCGGAAGACCTCCTCGAGGGGGACGTCGTAGAAGCTGAGGATCTCCTCGATCCGGTAGAGGCAGCTGAGCTCCTTGGCCCGCTCGTTGAGGGTGGAGAACAGGGTGCTGACGGACGTGGGCGTGCGCGGGTTGGACATGTCGCTCCGTCCCTCCTCGGCCGTCGGCGCGGCCTTCTCCCCATCCGGCCCGGGGCCGGCGGTTCAAAAAACGTCCGTCCTCCCCGGGGCCGCCGGGGAGAACGGGCGGGCGAACACGGCGTCGAGAGGGCTCAGACCCAGCCGCGGTCCCGGCAGGCGTTGGCGACGCGGCTGACCGAGATGACATAGGCGGCGTCGCGCATGTAGAGCTTCCGGGTCCGGGCCAGCTCGCTGACGGCCTTGAAGGCGGCCGTCATCTTCTCGTCGAGGCGGGTCAGGACCTCTTCCTTGGTCCAGAAGTAGTTCATGTTGCACTGGACCTGCTCGAAGTAGCTGCAGGTGACGCCGCCGGCGTTGGCCAGGAAGTCGGGGA
>Ga0316630_10000866_pt1 | contig 10484 bp, 8 predicted proteins | sample OWC_May_M1_C1_D6_FD_207658 | JGI IMG/M metagenome (GOLD analysis project Ga0316630, IMG submission 207658) | Wetland soil microbial communities from Old Woman Creek delta, Ohio, United States - OWC_May_M1_C1_D6_A | ecosystem: Environmental > Terrestrial > Soil > Wetlands | place: USA: Ohio...
ACCAAAGCCCAATGGGAAAGACAAGTCCCCCCAAATCTCATCACCTGGCCGAAAATGCTTTACGTTTCTGCCAACTGCTTCTATGCGCCCGGCGATATCAGATCCGAGTATCTTGTGCATTGGTTTTAGAGGCCCCGTGAAACGGGCACTCCATGTACCTCTCAGGATTTCAAGGTCAGCCGCATTTAAGGATGCCGCATGTACTTTTACCAGTGCTTCATCCTCGTTGGGAGTAGGTTTTTCTACCTCTCTTAGTTCAAGAACGTCAGGAGTGCCGTATTTTGTGCATACAATCGCTTTCATGGTTTTTTCTCCAAACTCCTTTGACCGGCACTATAAATCAGGTTTAACCTTCAGGGTTAGTCCATTTCCAAGCGTACCAAACAACCAGTAAGGCAAACACAAGTTGTGCTGTTGCCCAAACTAATTCATAACCAGCGGATCGCCATACAAAAAGATGTAAAACCTCAAAAGCAAGAGTAACCATCGCATAGAAAATGCCAATGATGCGGTTTGCCCAACGACTCACGGGAGACTTCAAAATCAGGGTCAAAGCACCCATAAAAACGTGACCCACTAACACCACCGCGAACATCGACAAATATCCGGGGTTTACTCCGAGAGGTTCGGTAGCCGCAGATAAGCGGTACGTATCCCCATTTAGACTACTTAACATTCCAACTACCCATAGCACTGCAAGGATTATCCTCACATCTAGCAGATTTCTTGCGGTCTCTTTGTTTGTATTCATTTTTATCTCCTTTTTTGAACGATATGGATGAGTTTCATTGAATTGGACCTGCATAAAATTGTGGTCGCCACCCGGTTACCGGGGGCTGAAATGGGTTGGAAATATTATCGAAGGCAAACCTCCTATCCAAGTAGCTACTATCCATTTATTATTTGACATCTGACTGATCCGCCTGGCCTGTCCCGAGCGTAGTCGGAGACCCGGGTTCGAGAGGACTGACCGAGACCAATGGCATGCCTAAATCGCGTACTTTTTTTAGCAATCCATGCAACGCGGCCTGATCAATCACGGGCCCGGTTAAGAGCGTATCGCCGTCCTCTTCCAGTGTGATGGTCAGGCCCTCAAACCATTCGGCCCACCGGTCATCTAGGTGTCCCTTGAGGCGGATTTCGTAGCACTGCTGCTGGTTATGTTTTTCGTCGAATGTTTGTTTGTCACTCATCATGCGCCTCGCGTTTTTCCTTTCGTTGTTTATCTGCCCAAAGGATACCGCTCGATGTGGTGAGGTGTCATCACTATATGTGTTGATTGATGTGTTGATTCTTAATCAGGAGATTGTGATGGAAATAAAAAGCCCTGGCAGGTGGTTCGAACCACCTGCCAGGGCCAGAGGTGAAGATTGCGTATCAGCTAGTACAAATCGAGTTCCTCAGCGCGGCGGACGGCCGCCCGGCGGTTGTTCACTCCCAGCTTATTGTAAATGTTATTGGTATGGGTGCGCAGAGTGTGGAGCGAGACGATCAGTTGTTGGGCAATTTCCGGGCCGCTTAATTCGCTTCGGAGCAGCTTGAGCACTTCCAGTTCGCGTTCACTCAAAGGCTCTATCATGTCTGATTTTTGATGGATGATTGCTGATTTTGGCGCAGCCACCGGTTGTGTAAAGGCAGCCAGGAGTTTGTCCACATAATCGCTCAGCGGATGGTCTCGATTGCGCGATTGTTTTTCAATCAACAATCGCATCGCTTCGCCTTCATCCACAAAGATGCGAACATAGCCTTCCGGCTCGGCAAGGGCCAGGGTGTGTTCCAGCGCGTCGAGAGCCTGGGGGCGATTGCCCTGCGCCTCGTGGGCCAGCGCCTGCACCAGCAGGATGTCGAGCGCGCTGCCCCGGCGCTTTTGCGCTTCGGTGGCTTGCAACAGGCGTGCGAGCAGGGCGTTGACCAGCGGATTGGCGATTTCCAGCCGGGCCAGGGTGAGGTGCTCGAACTCATGCAAATAGCTGACTTCATCTGCCAGCGAAAGTCCGCGTTCTACCGCCCACGCCCGGGCTTTATCGGGTTGCCCCTGTTTGAGATAGATGCGCGCTTTCAAGGCCGCAATGGGGCGCAGGTCAGGCACGACGGTTTGGATATAGACCCGTTTGGCCTCGTCGAGCAGGGCCAGGGCAGATTCCAGATCGCCTGCGGCCTCTTTCAGTTGGGCCTGAGCCACATGCCAGCGGTACTGCCAATCTGCCAGGGTGGTATGCAAACCCAATTCGGCGGCTCGTTTCAAGTGATGAGCGGCGAGGGTGTCATCTCCCCGCTGACGGTGGATCATGGACAGGCCAAGATGATGGTGGGCAGTAATGTGCTCGGCCTCCGGGCCGTGTTGGGCGGCCAGTTGTAAGGCATCCAGATAGGTCCGCTCAGCCTCGCTCAGGCGCCCCAGGCCCACCAGCAGGTCGGCTACACCAAAGGCGCTGGCAACCACGAAAACGTGATTGCCCAGCTGGGTCATGCTCTCCATCCAATCACCAATCGCCCGGATGGCCGACTCCAGGTTGCCACTGGCCCAATGGGTGCACTCCAACGTGATGGCAGCCTGGGAGCGGCGGTAAAAATCATTCTCGGGAATTAATTGGATAGCCTGTTCGGCGTATTTCACCGTGTCGGCCAGGTTGCCTTGCACTTGGGCGTTGTACGCGCGGGCCAGGGCAATGCTGCCCTGGAAGAGCTTGAGTTCCGCCTTATCCACTGCGCCAGCCAGGGCCTGCTCGGCGTTTTGCAGGTGAATTTCGCTGGTTTCCGGCTCCCCGGCAAGCGAAAAAGCCGAGCCAAGCTCGACGCACAGTGCGGGCCGGGCGCGAATGACCTCCTTTGGCAGCTTCTTCACCCAACCTAGCCAGCCGGCCGTCTGAAAACTTCCCTCCATCCCCTGCCAGGCCGCTTCAGCCAACCCCGCCGCCCGGTCATAATTCCCGGCTGCGATGGCGTGGTGAAACGCCGCGCCCAGGTCGCCGTTCTCTTCATGCCACTGGCTGGCGCGCAAGTGGAATTCGGCGAATTCTTTGGGCTTTCCCAGGCGCTGCCGCAGCAAATCGCCAAAGAGATGGTGATAGCGGTACCAGCGCCGCTCACTATCAAGCGGGACGATGAACAGGTTAGTGCGTTCGAGATATTCCAAAGTCTCCTGTGCGGAGACCGTTTCCTGCCCTGAAGCAGAAGGAGAACCCAAAACAGTGTCACATAGCGGGCCGCACATGCGGCCAAGAATGGATGTGCGCAGCAGGAAGGTCCGGATGCTTTCGGACTGCTGTTGCAGCACTTCTTCCACCAAATAGTCCAGCACAAAATAGTGGCTGCCGGTGAACGATTTGATGAAACTGGTAGTGTCTGAATGTCCCTGCATTGAGATCGCGGCCAACTGCAGGCCGGCAACCCAACCTTCGGTGCGGGTTTCCAGAGCGGCGATGTCTTCCGCCGAGAGGTCCAGACCCATTACCTGGTTAAGAAATCCGGCAGCTTCGGCGGGGGTGAAGCGCAGGTCAGCGGCGCGCAGTTCGGTCAATTGGTTCCGGACGCGTAACCGGGACAGCGGTAGCTTAGGATCCTCTCGTGTAGCGATGACCAGGTGCATCTGCGGTGGCAGGTGCTCGATCAGAAATGTGAGTGCGTTGTCTACTGGTTTGGAATCAATCACGTGGTAGTCGTCAAGGACAAAGATGAAGTTGTCGGGGATGGTAGTGATTTCATTGATCAGGGTTGTCAGAATCGATTCGGTTGGCGGTGGTTGAGGGGATTGGAGCACAGCCACCAAGCCCTCGCCAATTCCCGCCTTGATAGTCCGTAATGCCGCTACCAGGTAAGAGACGAAACGCACCGGATCGTCGTCCCCTTCATCTAGCGACAACCATGCAACCGGCCTCCCACAACTGGCAATCCATTCGCTGACCAGTGTGGTCTTGCCAAAGCCGGCGGAAGCGGAGACGAGCGTCAGTTTGCAACCCATCGCCAAACCCTCGTTTAACCGCTCAATTAGGCGCGGGCGCAGGACAATTTTAGCCCGAGGTGGGGGGATATATAGTTTCGTGGCTAAAATTGACGTAACCATGTGTCAATTATAAGATAAACACATCCATAATCCAAATAACACCAAAGATACTGACAATGGACATGAAAAAAAGTATCCGAGAGACCGCCCCAACCAGTCCCAACTTTGTTCCCTAATACCTAATCACCTGGCTGAAGCACCTTTACGTTTCTCCAAACCATATCAACACTAAGCGCATCGTGTGAGTCAAAACCAATCCGGACAACGAGATCCTTTTTAAGCTGATGGATGGACTGACCGCCGATACTGGATCAGAGAAGATGTGGCAATAGTGGACATTGGTGACATAGGGGAAGAGATGGAACAGACGGTAACGGAAGTCAAAATCGCCTTCCCGGTGTCCCACAATACCTTGACAATCGTCGAGGAGTACGTACAATGAAGGAGTATCGCTTAAAAGTTGAGATCGCCCAGCTGTAACTGAGCGATCTCTGGTGTGGAGACCACACCAAGGCGTAAAACCCCGTTCTTTCACATCCGTTTTTCAACAGATCGAGAGCAGGTAAGGCTCTGAGACTTTACGCTCAGCGGAGAGGGTGGGTCCCCACTCCACGATGGGTTAGAACCGCTGTGTTCATGAAAATCGAAAATGCAACTGAGACGAGTTATATATCCTTCTCAGTTGCATTTTTCCTGGATAATGGCGTTCTCCTTGTTTTGTGTCCCAGCATAAAACGATACACAAGACCGTCACTTTGTTGAAGCAGTTTTAAATTTTGCAGAAAGAATGATACTTCCACAATTGAACTTCGTCTTCCGAAAGATATAAGATGATTTGCAAAATGGTATGGGTAGTGTTATGATATTAGTGAAAGTGCTTTCATGTAAACAGTTGCAATAGATTTTTCTTACCTATAAATAAAGGTATTTACGACCCCGCAGGTTAGTAACCGGAATACAATCAATTCGAAGGTAGCCAGAAGATAAACATATCTCTAAGTGGGAAGTTTCTTTATGGCAAGTCGGTTACTGTTAATCATAAGATGATCTCCAATCAACATCCCTTGACCGGCACACTCGATGCCAGGGACTTTTAAGAAATTAAACCAGAGGTGCTATTTTGCTATGACAGTGAAGAATAAAGTCCAGCTGATTACATATCCGGATTCGTTAGGTGGCGATCTAGAAAAACTTGGCCTGGTACTTGATCAATATTTCCCGAATATTTTTGAAGGTGGGATTCATATTTTGCCGCCTTTTCCTTCTTCCGGGGACCGTGGTTTTGCCCCTATGACTTACATGGAAATTGATCCAAGGTTCGGTTCGTGGGAGGATATTAGGAAAATTGGCGAAAAAAACCCCGTCCTACTAGATTTGATCATCAACCACATCTCCTCGAAATCCTCTTATTTTCAGGATTACCTGCAACATGGATGCAACTCTGCCTATGCAGATTTGTTCATACCCATTGAAAAATACTGGCCAAATAGGAATCCACCCAGAGAGGAGATCAATAAGATATTCCTGCGCCGACAAAATCCATTTTCAGATTACTCAATTCAAGAAACCGGGGAAATAAAAACCCTTTGGACAACTTTTGGGAAAACCACCCCTTCAGAACAGGTGGATATTGATGTGGAATCCAAGGTCGCGCGGGAGCTTGTAGCAGAATGCCTCTCTAATTTCAGTAAGAATAACGTGAAGATTGTGCGTCTCGATGCTGTGGGTTATGTGATCAAGAAAATTGGTACTTCTTGTTTCTTTGTTGAGCCCGAAATCTATCATTTCTTGGATCGGTTAAAGGGAATTGCAGATTCATTCGATATTGAATTGCTGCCCGAACTTCATGCTGATTTTTCAATCCAGCTTAAATTGTCTGAAAAAGGTTACTGGATCTATGATTTTATTCTCCCATATATGGTCCTTGATGCTGTGATATTTAAGAACAGTAAGAAACTGAAGGAATACCTGGCCATACGACCTCATAGACAATTCACTATGCTCGATTGCCACGATGGTATACCTGTCAAACCGGACTTGAACAGTCTTTTGGAGATTGAAAGTGCCAAAAACCTCGTACATATATGCCTTCAACGGGGAGGTAACCTGAGTCGTATATTCTCTCCGAACTTTAAAGACCTGGGTGGCTTCGATGTACACCAAATCAGGGGGACGTATTACTCCATGTTAGGATGTGACAATAATGCTTATCTGGCTGCAAGAGCTCTCCAGTTCTTTGTGCCCGGTACTCCCCAGATATATTATGTTGGATTGTTGGCAGGAGAAAATGATAAGGTTGTAGCAGCAGGAAGCGGAGATGGGAGAGAGATAAATCGTCATAATTATTCCATCCGGGAAATCGATCAAGAAGTACAGCGTCCTGTTGTAAGAAATCTAATCAAATTGATTCAATTTAGAAATTCACATCCAGCATTCTACGGAAATTTTGAATTAAATGGTTGTTCGGATCACGAAATTTCACTGGGTTGGGATAACATAAATAATTTTGCAAGGTTGTATATTGATTTGCAAACGAATTCGTTTGAGATTAAGTATAGCGATGGTTTATCTGGGAAAGAACATGTTCTATCTCTCGAGTAAAATGGGCACTTCGAGCCGGGATGGCAAACAATAGCAGGATAACCTTCATTAACTGACAAATATCACGCCATAATCTTTCGTTATCAAGATATCTGCTAATTGTTTATGTCCGGCAATAATCTTATGCTCTATGCTTAGTACTTGTTCGATAAAAGGATCGCCGACTTCGTTGCCGCGCTTTCTTTTCTGGCGATGTTCAAATGTGTCTAACCAATTCCTGCATATGAAAATCCTGGTATCAACGTGTTTAAGCAAAGATGTATATGTTCCTTCAGCAATCAGGACTTTAATTCCATCCAAATTGGTAATTTCATCTTCTATCGAATTCGAATCATAATCAACCAGAGGCTTAATAATTTCTCTTTTCCCCTGAATGGCGTCAACAAGATTTTGTTCCAGAACATCAAATTTGACTTCAACATGAGGTCCTAGCCATTCCGGATCTTCTCGCCGTTTCAAGTCATTGGTTTTAGGTGGAAGAACAAAATAATCATCCTGTCCAAGCAGAACAGATTTGATTTCGAATTTATCCAATTCGTCTGCAATTGCCTTACCAGTTTCAGATTTACCGCTACCAGATTCTCCGGCTACTATGATGATATATCTGGTGCTCTTCTTTCTTACATTTTGAATAATATGTGAAACAATCTCACTCGCCGCTCGCCTATGGTAGTCCATCAAAATAAGTTTATCGCCTTTCATAAACAACCTCATTGATCTTTCTTCAATCCCATCATGAATTGAAAAATTTGATCATTATGACCCGGTAAAGGTTCATGCCCGAAATCAGGATATACAGTCATTAATTTTGGCGAAAGGATTTTGTTATATACTGCAAATTGGCTTGAAGGTGGACAAACAGTGTCCATCAGACCAATCCCCCATAATATTTCAGCTCGTATACGGGAGGCCAGGTATTGAATGTCGATGTAACCTAACATCTCGAAGATATTGTCTTCGCGCTCATGCGTGGGATCTGAAAAGCGGAAATATTCTTGGAGTTCCAGGTAAGCGTCAGTTGCCTGGTCCATTTCCCAAACCCGTTTGTAATCGCAAAGAAATGGATATATCGGGGCAGCACGCTTGATCCGAGGTTCTAAGGCGGAGCAGGCAACGGTTAAAGCACCGCCCTGACTGTAGCCCATTACTCCTACCCGATCTGCATCTATTTCGGGCATATTCATAATAATTCTGGCAAGCTGAGCTGTATCTAGGAATATTTGACGGAAGAGCAATTTTTCCGGTAAACCCTTCAAGGCATCTTTCAATCCACGGATGATATGCCCGTGGAGTGTGTTTCCACTTACACCACCTGTGTCTTCCGATAATCCCGCTTGCCCACGGCAATCCAATGCTGCTACGGTGAACCCCTCTGAAACATACCCGAGCTTGTCGGACCAATCACCGGAGTCGCCCGAGTATCCGTGAAATAACAAGATAGCCGGATGGGGATGAGGGGATTTTATTGGCTGCAGCAGCTTTGCGTGGAGACGCGCCCCTCCAACCCCCGTAAAATACAAGTGATAACACGCTGCATTCGCCACCTTGAATTCAGCGGGAATTAATTCGACCTGCGGATCAGTCTCCCGCATTTCAGTGAGGCTTTTTTCCCAGAAGGCATCAAAATCCTGCGGGCGTGGATTTCGGCCCTGATAGCTTGGTAGCTGCTCGAATGGAAGATCGAAAATAAGTGGCATTCTTTTCTCTCTCACTCAGGTTATTTCCAATACGCTACGACATGGGAAATTACGCTGATATCGGCCCCACACTTAACCCTTCACCGAGCCTTGAAGGAGCGCACTGATGATCTGGCGCTGGAACAATATGAAGATGAGGAGGGTGGGAACCAGGATTAGGATCGTACCGGCGCATAGGAGGGGAACATTGTTCGCGTAGTGGCCTTGGAACGCTCCCAGACCACCAGCCATCGTTCGCTGCGTCGGGTCCTCGACGAGCACCAAGCAAAGGAGAAACTGGTTCCACGTCCATATAGACGTGAGGATCCCGAGCGAGGCGACCGGCGCCCGCGCCAGTGGCAGGTGGATCTGCCAAAACAGGTCCCAGGTGGTTGCGCCATCCACGCGGGCCGCCTCCGAGAGCTCGCTCGGCATGTTGACGAAGTGGGCGCGCATCCAGAAGACGGCAAAGGGCATGTACAAGGCGATCAGCGGCAGTGCGATCGCGACTCGGGTGTTGTAGATACCTATCGCTCGCTCCAGAAAGTAGATAGGGATGATGATCCCCTGGAAAGGGAGTGTTAGCCCGAACACAAACAGGAAGAGGAGCACGCGCGAACCAGGGATGCGCAGGAGGCCGATGGCGAATCCGGCCATCGTCGAGATGACAAGGGTTGCGGGCACGACAGAGAGGACAATGAATATGCTCGACGCGAAGAGCTTGGGCATTTCCGCCATGTTGAACGCGGTCACGAAATTGATCCACTGCGGGTTCTCGGGCCATTCGAGTCCGCTGGGCACAGTTCCTGACGGATGCAGCGCAGTCATGAAGATGCTGATGAAGGGCAGGATCGTGAACGCCATCAGTGCAAGGAGAAGAGTCCGGCCTGCCCAGAGCTCGCTGCGAGCAACCTTCATTGTGCACTCTCCCGGGTCAGCCACTGGATCGGGATGATAACGATGACGACCAGGACCATGAGCATGACCGCCAGAGCAGACGCCAGACCAATCGCTCGCTGGGTGAAGGCAAGTATGTAGATCTGGATCCCGGGAACCGCCGTCGAGTTGCCAGGTCCACCGGCCGTCGTGACCCAGATGATGTCAAACGCGGCGAGCGCGGCGATCACTGTGACGGTTAGGCACACGCCGATCTCGTGTCGGAGAAGCGGGACGGTGATTGCGATGAACTCCTGGACCCAGCTGGCGCCATCGAGCCTGGCTGCCTCATATAGAGCAGGATCAATTTTCGTAATGCCGGTTAGCAGCAAGACGGCGCAGAATCCCAGCAGTACCCAGACTCCAACCATGCCGACGGACGGGAGCGCCCAGTCGAAATCGCCGAGCCAGGCGCGGGTGATCACGCTGAGGCCGACAGCTTTGAGCATCTGGTTGATCAAGCCCGGGAGGGCAAGCAACCAGCCCCAGATGATGCCGGCAGCAACGAGCGCGATGACCTGGGGCAGGAACAGAACAGTCCGGGCGATTGATCCGAACCGCCCGGTCGCCACACGGTGGATCACGCTCGCAACTATGAGCCCTAGGCCTACCGGAATGAAGCTGAACCACACGACCAGCCAGAATGCGTTGAAGATCGTCCCAATCAAGTTGGGCACCTGGAAGACAGACACATAGTTCTTAACCCCCACCCAGGTCATCGGCCCGACGCCATTCCAGCGAAAGAATGAGTACAGGATGGTCAATAGGAAAGGCACGAGCACGAAGAACGCGTACATGAACAGCGCTGGCAGGGCGAATAGCCAGCCAACAAAGGCCTCCCGACGGACCCGTTTACTGGGGTGGGTCCGCCGGGAGAGAAAAGGAGTCACGAACCTCTTGTCTGTTGCCCCGATGGATGTTGTCGTTGATTTAGCAGGCGCAGGCATTGTCTTATGGTGCTTATTATTACTCAGCGAGTTCCCTCTCGTATTCTGCCTGAACAGCCTTAAGGAGGCCAGCAGCGTCTTGCTCACCGGCAACCATCTTCTGAAGCTCGGGTGTCCAGCCCTGTGCAAAGATCGAGCTGGTCGCGTTGGCGATGAAGTCCATTGCGCCGCCTGATGCGCCCATGACAGGTCCTGCGGCAAGTGTATCGATGGTGACCGAGCCGGCAGCAACTGTCGGTACCGAGGCATCCGCCGGTCCGCCAGGGTTCGACCCCATTCCATCTACGTTGATCTGTCGGGCCGTTTCGTTCGTGGCAGCCC
>Ga0316630_10000868_pt1 | contig 10480 bp, 9 predicted proteins | sample OWC_May_M1_C1_D6_FD_207658 | JGI IMG/M metagenome (GOLD analysis project Ga0316630, IMG submission 207658) | Wetland soil microbial communities from Old Woman Creek delta, Ohio, United States - OWC_May_M1_C1_D6_A | ecosystem: Environmental > Terrestrial > Soil > Wetlands | place: USA: Ohio...
TTTTTAATTCAAATCGCTCTCCCGGACGCTCTCCTATTCTTAAACGGGCTATAATACCCCTTGGAGGCCCCGCTTGAGACCCCGCATCTGCCTGCTCCTGCTGTTCCTTCTAAGCGTTCTCTCCCTGCTCCCCTCCCAGCCTGGCCTGGCCCAGGGAGAGGCCCCGTCCGCGCTGGTCATCACTGTCGACGCACCGGTCAACGCCGCCATGCTGGCCTACCTGCAGCGCGGCATTCGGGCAGCCGAGCAGGGGGGCGCCGAGCTGCTGATCTTCGAGCTCAACACTCCCGGCGGCAGCGTTACCCTGATGCAGGACATGGTGGAAGTCATCCGCGGCAGCCAGGTCCCGGTGGTGGTTTACGTCGCTCCGCGCGGTGCCATGGCCGCCAGCGCCGGCACGGTTATCACCCTGGCCGGCCACGCCGCCGCCATGGCCCCTGAGACCACCATCGGCGCTGCCAGCCCGGTTGGGCCGGAAGGCGAGGACCTGGGCGAGACCATGGCCGCCAAGGAGAAGAACATCCTCAAGGCTACTGTGCGCTCCCTGGCTGAGGGGCGCGGCCAGGGTGCCGTGGACCTGGCCGAGAGCACCATCGAATCTGCCGCTGCGGTATCCGCTACCGAAGCCCTGCAAATCGGGCTGGTAGATTTCATCGCCCAGGACCGCCAGGACCTGTTGGAGCAGCTCGATGGCTTCACCGTGCAGCTCGCTTCCGGCGAGATCACCCTGGAGACCACCGACGCCGCCATCACCGAAGTGCGCCCGTCGCTCATCGAGCAACTGCTCACCATCCTGACCAACCCCAACATCGTCTTCTTATTGCTCACCATTGGCGTCCAGGCCATCCTGATCGAGCTCTCCAGCCCCGGCGGGTGGGTCGCCGGTTTCATCGGCGTGGTTTGCCTGTCGCTGGCCGCCTACGGGCTGGGCATCCTGCCGGTCAACTACTTCGGGCTGGTCTTTCTGGCCATCGCTTTTGTACTCTTTGTCCTGGATATCAAAGCGCCCACCCACGGAGCGCTTACTGCCGCCGGCGTGGCCTCCCTGATCGTCGGCGCGCTGGTGCTGTTCAACTCGCCGAGCGTCCCGGCCGTGCAACGGGTGTCGGTACCCCTGGTGATAATCGTTTCGCTGCTCTCCGGCGCTATGTTCTTCACCTTCGTCATCTTTGCCGTGCGCGCTCAGAAGACCCCCGTGCGCATGGGGATGGAAAGCCTGCCCGGTCGCCTGGGTGTGGTGCGCGATCCGGTCTCGCCGGTCGGCACGGTGCAGCTTGGGGGCGAGCTCTGGACAGCTGAGGTGATAGACAGGAACGAAGAGCTGCCTGCCGGCGCCAAGGTCGAGGTGGTGCGCGTGGAGGGCAATAAGCTGTTCGTGCGCAAAGCAGACCTGTAAGACCTGTGAGGTCTTGAAGGGTCTTTCCTGGCAGTTCTGGGAGAAAACAGGTACAATTGCGCCTGTTCATACTATTTTGTAGAACAAGCTTTCAGCTTGTTCGCCTGTCTCACATGATCGAGGATTACTCATGCCGTTCGAGCCAACCCGTGACCGGGTAAACCCAGAAGAGACCTCCACCACGCCCATCCGCCGGCCAGATTGGATCAAGGTGCGCGCCCCCTCCGGCGAAACCTACGAATGGCTGCAAGGACTGATGCGCAGCAAAGCGCTGCACACCGTCTGCGAGGAGGCGATGTGCCCCAACCTGGGAGAGTGCTGGGGAGCTGGCACGGCAACCTTCCTGATGATGGGCGACGTGTGCACCCGCACCTGCGGCTTCTGTGATATCAAGCGCGGCCAGCCCACGCCGTTGGATTGGCTTGAGCCCGAGCGCGTCGCCCAGGCAGTTAAGTCCATGGACCTGAAGCACGCCGTCATCACTAGCGTCAACCGCGACGACCGCAACGACGGCGGCGCGCCGATCTTCGCCATGGTCATCCGCCGCATCCGTCAGATCCACCCCGGCTGTTCCATCGAGGTGCTCATCCCGGATTTCAAAGGCAGCCTGGAGGCGCTGAAGATCGTCATGGATGCCCGCCCGGAGATCCTCAACCACAACGTCGAGACCGTGCCGCGCATGTTCAAGCTGGTGCAGCCGCAGGACCGCTACGAATGGGCTGCCGCCACCCTGTCCAATGCCCGGAAGCTCGATCCCGAGGTGCTCGTAAAGTCCGGCATCATGGTCGGGTTGGGCGAGACTTTGGATGAGGTGAAGCAAGTGATGCGCGACCAGCGCAGTTGGGGCGTGGACGTCCTCACCGTAGGCCAGTACCTGCAGCCCAGCAAGAAGCACCTGCCGATTGCCCGCTACTACACCCTGGAAGAGTTCGCCGAGGTCAAGCGCTACGGCCTGGAGATCGGTTTCAAATGGGTGGAGAGTGGCCCGCTGGTGCGCTCCTCCTACCACGCCGCTGAGCAGGTGCGCGCATTAAGCGCTGTGCACCGCAAGCTGTATCACCCTGACCAGGTTAACTCAACCCCACCCCTGAGCAGATGAAGCACATCCTTGCCTCCAGTCGCTTTTTGATGATCATCGCTGTCCTCGGCTCGTTCCTGGCTGCGGTGATGCTGGCTCTCCTTGGCGGTGCAATTATGGTCCGGCTCATCCCACATGTATTCGTTATGCTGAGCGGCGAGGCTGGAGAGGCAAAAGCAATCGCCGTGGATTTTATCGCTGCTGTGGATATTTTCCTGCTCAGCACCATCTTCTACATCATCGCTCTCGGCCTGTACGAGCTATTCATCGATGACAACCTGGGTTTGCCTTCCTGGATGGAAATACACGATCTGGATGACTTGAAAGAGAAGATCATCGGCGTGGTGATTATTGTGATGGGAGTGTTCTTTCTGGAGAAGGTGGTGACCTGGAAAGACGAGCTCAATTTACTTGAGTTCGGCATTTCGATAGCTCTGGTTATCGTGGCCCTCACTTACTTCTTGAGCCAGATCTCAAAACGCGGTAAAAAGGTTAACCAGATTGAATCACAACCCTGAATCAATTGATCCGCTGGATGTCTAACTCTCAGTTTTACCGGTTTAAATTCCCCCAAGCAGAATCCCTCTCTAAAATCAGAAAGTCCGCATGATTGCCTGGGATGCCCAGCGGATGAGCGGTGTCGAGAAGATGGTCAACAGCACCGTTGCCACTGCCGCTGCCAGCGTGGTGATATTGAGCCAGGTCTCTTTACGCACCTCAGGATCGCCGTCCCACATATACATGATCACCACCACGCGCAGGTAGTAGAAAGCGGAGACTAGTGAAGTCAGCACCCCGATCAACGCCAGGCCGATATACCCCCCCTCGATCACCGTGCGAAACAGGTAGAACTTGCCGACGAATCCCAGCGTCGGCGGCACACCGATGAAAGAGAGCATGAAAACGGTCATTGCCGCCGCAAGAGCAGGATACTTGCGCGCCAGCCCGGCGTAATCTTTCAACTCCAGCCCCTTACCCTCCTCTTTTTCCAACGCAATGACCACTGCCCACGCTCCAAAGCTGGTAAAAGTGTATGCCAGTAGGAAGAAGAGCGCTGAAGCAATCGCATCATCGCTGACGTCGCCATTTCCATAGGTCACCAGGGCCATCAGGATGTAACCGGCTTGGGCAATGCTGGAGTAGGCCAGCATGCGCTTGATATTGGCCTGAGCGATAGCCACCACGTTGCCCAGGATCATAGTCAGCACCGAGAGCGCCCACAGCACCGGCGCGATGTCCTGAGCAAGAGCCGGGAAAGCAGTGACAAATACGCGCAGCAGGGCGGCAAAACCTGCTGCTTTGGCACCGACGGACATGAAGGCAGTCACCGAGCTTGGTGATCCCTGGTACACATCCGGCGTCCACATGTGGAATGGCACCACCGCCACTTTGAAGCCAAAACCCACCAGGATCAACGCCGCCCCGATGAGCAGCACAGCCAGGTTAGCCGTGCCGCCATCCACCGCTGCGACCACGCTCGCCAGCGAAGTGGTGCCGGTAGCGCCAAACACCAGTGCTACGCCATAAACCACGAAGCCACCCGAAAATGCTCCCAGAAGGAAGTATTTCAGCGCCGCCTCTTCCGAGTCCAGCCGCGGGCGGGCAAATCCAGCCATCACATACAGCGGGATAGAAAGCAGCTCCAATGCCATGAAAACAAGGATCAGGTCGGCGGCGATCGCCATCAGCAGCATCCCGCTGATGGAAAATAGCAATAAAAAGTAATATTCGCTGCGGTCTATATCCATCCGCCTGAGATAATCGTGAGCCAGGGCTATAGCTACCAGCCCGCTGCCCAGGAAGAGCACACTCAGGAACACAGCGAAACCATCGAAGACCACCATTCCGTTGAAAGCCACTGCCGGCCCGCCGATCTGGGCAATGGTCAGGCCCATACAGAGCAGCAATCCCAAAGCAGCCAGAAATGCCGTGAGCCATTTTCTCTCTTTGGGAATAAACAGATCCACCAAAATGAGCAGCAAGGTCCAGGCGACCAGGGCAATCAGCGGCAAGATAGCGAGAATATCGTTGAAGGGCATAGCGACCTCCAGGTTACTGGATAGCCAGGGCAGCTACCTGGATCGCAGCTAACATTTTATCGACGGCCGGGGCCATCAGGTCAAAAAACGGCTTGGGATAGAGACCGATCCAGAAGATGAATACCAACAATGGCACCAGAGTGACGATCTCCCGCCAGTGGAGGTCTTTCAAAATGCGGTTCTCCTCTTTATCAACCGGTCCGAGGAACATTTTCTGGAACATCAGCAGGATATACACCGCAGCCAGGATCACCCCAACTGCCGCCAGAGCGGCAAACCAGTAGGTGTTCAGGGCGTTGCCAACCGCCCCCGCTTCCCAGGCGCCCAGCAAGATGGTAAATTCACCCACAAAACCGTTCAACCCTGGCAGGCCCATTGACGAGAGCGCCACAATGAGCGTCAACACCGCGTAGACAGGCATCACCTTCCAAAGCCCTCCGAAGGCGTCCATATCGCGGGTGTGGCGGCGCTCGTAGATCATGCCGACGATGAGGAACAATGCTCCCGTGCTCAGACCGTGATTGACCATTTGCAAGATACCACCTTGCACGCCCTGTGCGTTGAGTGCAAATAAACCCAGCATCACGAAACCCAGGTGGCTCACGGATGAATATGCCACCAGCTTCTTCACGTCCTTCTGAGCATAAGAAACCATCGCCCCATACAGGATGCCAATCACCGCCAGCACGGCAATCCATGGGGCAAACTGGTAGGATGCCTGTGGGAAAAGCGGCAGGTTGAAACGCAGGAAGCCATAGGTGCCCATCTTCAGCAGCACGCCCGCTAGGATCACCGAGCCAGCCGTGGGGGCCTCCACGTGAGCGTCTGGCAACCAGGAGTGGAGCGGCCACATGGGCACTTTGATGGCGAATGCCGCTGCAAACGCCAGGAAGAGCCAGGTCTGGATATCCGCCGGGATACCGCCTTTGGCGATCAGATCCGGCACGGAAAACGAACCGCCATATATCCCCAGCCACAGAATCGCCAACAACATCAAGATCGATCCCGCCATGGTGTAAAGGAAGAATTTGACTGCCGCATACATGCGCCGCGGGCCTCCCCACACGCCGATTAAGAAATACATCGGCACCAGGGTGAACTCCCAAAAGATGTAGAAGAGGAACAAATCTTGAGCCAGGAATACACCTACCATGCCCACTTCCAGCAGCAAGAAGAAGAGCATGAAATCTCTAACCCGATCCTCCACCGCCGTCCAGGTAGAGATGATTGAGATGGGAGTCAAGAAGGTGGTGAGCAACACCAGCAGGATGCTCATCCCATCCACGCCCAGGTAATAGCTGATGTTGAAACCAGCCACCTGGATCCACGGCAGGTCGATCACCAACTGGAGGTTTGGATTGTTCTGGTCAAACTGGGCCAGCACTGCCAGGGAAATCCCAAATGTGATTAACGAGGTAATCAGTGCCGTCCAACGTGCCGCGTTCTTCTGCTCGGGTTTCAAAAACAACAAAACCAGCACTCCAAGCAAGGGGAAGAAGGTGACCAGTGTTAAGGGTTGAAAGAGAAAATTCATCGCTATGCCTCTTCGTCAAATAGTCCCATCGCCTGTTCTCGATCCCTGGAATGCAACGAGAGCTCGAACAGGTTGGAAAGGCGCTGCTTCAGCGCAGAATTAGCAGATATCCCAAAATCAGAACAACACCGATAAACACCGATAAAGCATAACTGCGTACATTCCCGGTCTGCAGCAGACGCATCCTGCCAGCCAGCCGCTGGCTGGCGGTGCCCAGACCATTGGCGATAGCATCGATGACGCCCAGGTCTATTTGGACCGCAAGCACCCGGGTGAGTGCCTGATAGCCGTTATAGAGTACTTTGTCATGGAACCAATCGTGCCAGAAGCGCCAGTCGATCGTGTCTGCCAGGAAACGAGACAGGCTAGCATAAGGGTTCAAGATGACCGCCCGGTACAGCTCATCCACCCAATATTTATTTTCCAGGAGGGTAAAGACCGGGCCTAATATGGCTCGCAGCGGGTCATCAGGCCGCCGTGTAACCGGAAGATTCTGCTGCTCCTGGTAGCGCCGGGAGTAAAGGTACCAGGCAATCCCGATCGCCACTAAAGCTACAACCGTGGAAGTGATCGCAACCACTGGATTAAAACCTGCCGCGGCCGCAGCTTCACCGATATGAATTTCTTGGACAGCTTCCTCGATTTTTATAGTATGCTCCAGCCAGTGTCCAAAGGTATGGATCCCAGGCAGGTTGAGCAAACCACCCAATACGGTTAACCCTGCCAGGATGATCAACGGGACTGTAATAAGGGGCGGGCTCTCCTCGGCATGGGCAGTGGGCACGCTGCGAGAATCCCCAAAAAATACCAGCAAGATCTGCCTCCCCATGTAAAAGGCGGTGAAGAAAGCCGCAACTGCAAGCAAGATGTAAACTGGCCGGTTGAGGAGCATCGCTTCTGCCAGGATCTCATCTTTAGACCAGAAACCGGCTAATGGTGGAATGCCTGCCAACGCCAGCGCGCCAATCAAGTACACCCAAAAAGTGGTATTCATGCGTGTGCGCAAGCCGCCCATATTGCGCATGTCCTGGGCGTCGAAATGATGCTCCTGTCCTTTGAGCTTTTTCTTCAAGCTTGGATCGTGCTCCACGTGGTGCAGACCGCGCTCCACCCCCAGAATGACCGATCCAGCAGAGAGAAAGAGCAAAGCCTTAAAAAAGGCGTGCGCCACCAGGTGGAACATGCCCGCGGTGAAAGCGCCCATGCCCACTGCAGCCACCATGAAACCGAGCTGGCTGATGGTGGAGTAGGCCAATACTTTCTTGATATCGAATTGTGCCACAGCAATCGTGGCGGCAAACAGTGCGGTGAGGCCGCCGACCCATGCCACGGTCGATTGAGCGATAGGCACCAGCACATACAACGGAGCCGAGCGTGCAACCAGGTATACACCAGCAGTGACCATGGTCGCAGCATGGATTAGCGCCGAGACCGGTGTGGGGCCAGCCATCGCGTCTGGCAACCACACATACAGGGGCAGCTGAGCAGATTTACCGGTCACGCCCAGCAGCATGAACAAAGTGATCATCAGGATGGCAAGCGGAAAAGCGGTGGCGATCTCTGGTGCCTGGGCGAACACCCTATCGAACTCAAATGTACGGAAGACGCCGAACATCGTCAGCGCAGCCAGGATGAAACCAAAGTCTCCTATCCGGTTGGTGATGAAGGCCTTCTTTGCAGCCAGGGAATTGCCGATGCCATTCTCTCCCTTTTCAAACCAGAAGCCGATCAGCAAGTACGAGCACAGGCCGACCCCCTCCCATCCAACGAAGAGCATCATGTAGTTGTCGCTGCTCACCAGCACCATCATAGCGGCGATGAACAGGTTGAGATACACAAAGAAGCGGCGGAAGCGCTTTGGATCATCGTTATGACGCACATCCTCGTGCATGTAGCCAACAGCGTAGATGTGGATCAGTGTGCCAACCCCGGCAACGACCAACATCATCACCACCGATAGCGTATCTACCTGAAATGCCCAACGAATCTTCAGCTCGTCGATGGTGATCCAATCCAACAGAGGAACGACTTCTCCTTCAGGATGCCCAACCAGGGAAATCATCAGAAGCACAGCCACAACAAAAGACAGTCCGGCTGCAATGCTGGCGATCGCGCCAACGGCTTTCTCTCCCAACCGGGCGCCGAAGAGGATATTGGTCAACAGCCCGATCACCGGGATGAAGACAACCCAGGGTACCAGGTAGAAGAACTGTGGCCCGCTTGATGCTGCTTCGCTCAGGAACATGGCGCTCAACCTTTCATGCTGTTCATCTGATCCACGTCAATGGATTGCTTGGTGTTAAAGATAGCCACGATCAACGCCAACCCCACCGCCACTTCGGCTGCAGCAACCGTCATCACAAAGAAAACAAAAATCTGGCCGCTCATCGCCCCATAAGCACGGGCAAATGCGACGAAGGCCAGGTTGGCGGCATTGAGCATCAGCTCAACAGACATGAAGATCACGATGGAATTCCTCCGGATCAACACGCCCATCGCGCCAATGGTAAATAAGATAGCCGAGAGACCCACATAATATCCAACGGGTAACATCTAAAACCTCCGAAGACGGGTAATTCCCAGATAATTTCTCAAATCCGCACGCATCCAGGTCAAAGATTTACGTCCTGCGCTTGCTGAGCACGATCGCGCCGATCATCGCCGCCAGGAGCAAGATTGAAGTCACTTCAAAGGGTAGCAGATACTGGTTGAACAGGGTCGCACCGATCAATTCCGGCCCGCCGAAGGTTTCTGGAGGAACGCCACTGACGGGCAGTGCTCCTCGCTGGCTGAACACGAAATACAACGCTTCCGCCAGGAGTATCAAACCGAGAACCAGCGCCAGCGGCTGCAGCCACCAGACCGATGGGGTACGCCCCGTCCTCTCTGCACCCAGCAGCATGATGACGAACAAGAAAAGCACCATGATGGCGCCCGCGTAGACGGTCACCTGCGCCAGGGCAATGAATGGGGCGCTCAAAAGCAGGTAAAACACCGCTACGGTTGCAAAGTTTAAGATCAGGAACAGCGCGGCGTAGACGGCATTGCTGCTGAATAGCATTGCCAGGGCCGTCAATACAGCCACACTCGCCAGGAGGGAAAAGATGACCAGATCAGTAGACATGCATCTCCTTTAATCCGGATCCCGCATCACGGGGATTGAGCGGTCGAACTTTCCGGGCTCGACTTTCTGGGGTGTGAGGCTACCGCCCGGCGCCACCGGGACGATCAGCATTTCCTTGGTGTAGATTGCCTGCCGCCGGTCGGTGAAGGACAGTTCATAATTGTCCCCGAGCACGATCGCTTCCGTAGGGCAGGCATCTTCGCAATAGCCACAATAAATACAGCGCAGCATATTGATTTCATAGGTGCTGGCGTAACGCTCCCCAGGCGAGTAGCGCACTTCGTCGGAGTTTTCCGCAGACTCGACAAAAATCGCATCTGCCGGGCAAGCTGCAGCGCAAAGCGCACAACCGATGCATTTTTCCAACCCGTTCTCGTACCGGTGGAGCTCGTGCCGACCTTTAAAGCGCTTACTAACCCGCCGCTTGACCTCCGGGTATTGGACGGTCACCGGCTTATCGATGAAATAACGTAGCGTGGTCCCCAGGCCGCGCAAAATCTCGGTTAACATCTTTCTTACCTCCTACCTATCGCATCTCGAGCCAGATACACCACTAAGACAAAGAACAGGATCGTCAGAACTGGTATTAACCAGAGCATATTTAAGGCAATACCGACCGCGGTGAGTAACACCGTCCCCAAAGCAAGTGGAAAGAGCATCTTCCAGCCAAACGACATCAGCCGGTCGTAGCGAATACGCGGCAGCGTAGCGCGCACCCAGATCATGCCAAACAACAAGATCACAATTTTGATAAATAAGTAGACAGGGCCAAGCCAGGGCAATTGTTCCACATATGGACCATCATACCCACCGAAGAACAAGGTAGCCGCAATGGCGCTGACAGCGATCATCTTGATATATTCCGCCATAAAGAACAAGGCAAACTTAAGGCCCGAATATTCCGTATGGTAGCCGGCGGTAAGCTCCTGTTCTGCTTCAGGCATGTCAAATGGGGCGCGGTTAACCTCTGCGAGGGTCGCTATCCAAAAGATCAGCGCCCCAATCGGCATCCAGATCACAAACCAACCGCCTTGCTGTTGAGATTCGACGATCTCTTTCAGGTTCATGGAATTCGCCATCAGCATCGGCCCGATAAAACCCAACCCCAGAGCCAGCTCATAGCTGATCATCTGTGCAGATGATCGGATACCGCCCAACATGGCATACTTATTATTCGATGACCAACCTGCCAGGACAATGCCGTACACCGAGATCGAAGTAATCGCCGTAACATACAAGATGCCGATATTAATATTTGCCAATGAGAGGGAGATATCCCTCCCGAAGAGAGTGATGGTATCGCCCCACG
>Ga0316630_10000869_pt1 | contig 10475 bp, 9 predicted proteins | sample OWC_May_M1_C1_D6_FD_207658 | JGI IMG/M metagenome (GOLD analysis project Ga0316630, IMG submission 207658) | Wetland soil microbial communities from Old Woman Creek delta, Ohio, United States - OWC_May_M1_C1_D6_A | ecosystem: Environmental > Terrestrial > Soil > Wetlands | place: USA: Ohio...
ACTCCGGCGCGCGCTTGCTCGAGCTGCTCACGCACACGACGCGCTCCCTCGCGGACCTCGCGAGTGAATTGCCCGACATGATCAACACACCCGAGCTTCGCATCGACTGCGAGGACGACAAGAAGTTCCCGCTCGTCGCCGCGGTGACGAAGCGCCTGCGTGAAGATCCGGCCGTGCGCGGCGTCGTCGATGTCGACGGCGTACGCGCGAAGTTCGACGGCGGCTGGGGCCTCGTGCGCGCCTCGAACACGCAGCCCGCGCTGGTGATGCGCGTCGAGGCGACGTCCGCCGAGCGGCTCGCCGAGATCAGGTCTCTGATCGAAGCCCACCTCGAGGCAGCAAGGCAGTCATGAGCAGTCACATCGGTATCGATCTGGGCGGAACGAACCTGCGCGCCGCGCTGTTTCACGACGACACGAAGCCCGTCGTCGTCCACAAGGAAGCGGTCGGCGAGATGCGCGACCCCGCCTCGATCGTCGAGCGCATCGCGTCGATCGCGGAGCGCCTCGTCCAATCGGTCAGCGATCCGGTCACCGTCGGTGTCGGCCTCGCCGCGATGCTCCAGGATCGCCGCGGTCACGTCGCGAACTCGCCGCACCTCAAGTGGCGCGACGTTCCGTTCGGCGAGCTCCTCGCGAAGCGCCTCGGCAGTCGCTACCGGGTCGGCGTCTACAACGACGTCAACGCGATCGTGTGGGGCGAAGCCGTCGCGGGCGCGGCGCGTGGCTGTCGCGACGTCCTCGGGGTCTACATCGGCACCGGCATCGGCGGTGGCGTGATCTCCGGCGGCGTGCTCGTCGAGGGCGCCACCAACTGCGCCGGCGAGATCGGTCACGTGAAGGTGCGTTGGGACGACGATGCCGCACCGTGCGCGTGCGGTGGCAAGGGCTGCGTCGAGGCGTATTGCGGCGGCAGCTACGTCGCGAAGCGGATCGCGGCCGAGGTCCTCACGAAGGGTAAGAAGTCGCTCGCGATCACGCTCGCGGGCTCGCCCGAAGCGGTCACGCCAGGCCACGTCGATCGCGCCGCCGAAGAGGGCGACGAGTGGGCGCTCGGCCTGTGGACCGAGCTCGCGCCGCTGCTCGGCGTCGCGCTCGGCAACGCGATCTCGATCCTCAACCCCGAGCGCCTCGTCCTCGGAGGTGGCCTGCTCGGCCGCACGCCGGTGCTCTACGGCCTCGTCGGGATCGCGCTGACGATCGCGGTGCCCGCGGCGTCGCTCGATCCGCTGACGATCGTCCCCGCCGAGCTCGGTGACGACGCCGGCCTCGTCGGCGCGGCGAACCTCGCGAAGACCGGCGTCTCGATCATCGCTTAGCGCGCGTCGCGCAGCGTGAAGAGCGCGGCGACGACCGCGAGCGGTCCGACGACACCGGCCCAGTCGAGGCCGACGCCGGTCTCGATCAGCATGCGCCCGACGAACAGGCACATCGTGACGAGCGTCGCGATCATCGCCTTCTTCGCGAGCACGCGCGCGGCGGGCTGACCGCCGAGCCCGGCACGCAGCAACAGCACGACGCCGACGATCGAGACCGCGAACGCGAGGTAGGCGACGCCGAAGATGTCGAGGTCGACGTGCATGTCGTCCCACCGCGCGCGCGACGTGCCCCACAGGCCGGCGTAGAGGTCGGTGGCTCGCCCGCGCGCGTCGTGGACCATGACGCTGATCCAGTCGGGGAGCGCGACGGTGACACCGATGACGGCGGCGAGAACGAGCTGAAGCGGAGAAGGTCGGGGAGCAGCCATGGGTGGTGTCATTGGATGTTCCAGCCCGCCGCGCAACGGATTTCTCGCGAGCACACGACGACGTAACAGAATGGCCGCGCCAGCGTCGTGCAGCTTACGATCGCTACAACGAGCTACCTGCCGGATCGGGTGGTCATGGCTCGGCGGCGAGCTCGCGTGCGAGGTCGGACGCCTTCACGCAGTCGTTGCCGACGAGGTCGTAGCGCAGGCGCTTCTGCTTGTCGTAGATGCGGTAGTGCGGCAGCGCACCGATGTCGTAGTCCTTCGCGACCTGCGTGAAGCCATCGCCGACATCGATCTTGCGGATCAGCACCCGGTCTTGCTGCGCGACGCCGACCGCGAGCATGCCGCCGACGACCGCGCACGCACCGCAGTGCTCTCCCCAGAAATCGACGACCGTCACGTAGCCCGGGACGAGGTGCGCGTCGAGCGCGACCGGCTCGCCGGGCTTGTTGAGCTGCACGGACTTCTCCGGCGGAGGCCCCGATGTCGTCGGCGCCTTCGCGTGCCCGCACGCGATCAGTGCGACGAACGCGAGCGCTCTCATGGCGACTCGGCGAACTGGCGCGCGAGGCGCGAGACATCCGCACGCGCGAGCCCTGCATGAAAGATCTGCTCGAGCTGCAGGCGCTCGCCCGAGACGAGCTCGGTCGCGCCGAGCCGCACCGTCCCGTCGGTGTCGATCGTCAGCTCGAGGAGCACGAGCACGTCACCCGCCGGTGCTTCCGGCAGATCGACGACCGCATACCGCCCGAGGTGCCGGTTCTTGTCCGCTTCGTGCGACTCGCCCTCCCACAGATCGAACTCGACGCGCGCCTGGTTGTCGGCGCGGGTGCCGAACACGCGGTGCTCGCGGGTCGGGATCACGGAGCTCTGCGCGATCACCGGCTCGCAATCGCCACCGTTCGTGGAGATCGACAAGCCGCGCGCTGCCACGTCGATCAGCAGGACGCCTTCGATCGTGCCGTCGAGTCGCGCGACCTCGAGCGCCGCACCGACGGCGACGACCTCCTCGGGGTTGTCGAGCGCGCTCGGCTCGCGGCCCGTCGCTTTCGTGATCTCGCGGCGCACCGCCGGCATCCGCGTCATGCCACCGACGAGCAGCACGTCCTCGACGTCTTCGCGCTTGCGCTTCGCCCGCTCGAGCGCGGCACGGATCGGTGGATCGAGCCGGCGCAACAGCGGCGACGCCCACAGCTCGATCTCGTCGCGGCGCAACGCGCGGCTGTACTCGACGCCTCGGCCCGACGGCAGCTGGACGAGCTCCGGCACGTGCAGCGTCGTCGAGCTCGAGCGCGACAGCTCGTGCTTCGCGCGCTGGGCCGCGAGCCGCAGCCGCTCGACCGCGACCGCATCCGTCGAGATGTCCATGCCCTTCGCCGTGCGGACATCGCGCACGAGGTTCTCGACCGCCGCGCGATCGACGTCATCGCCGCCGAGGAACGGATCGCCCGTGGTCGCGAGCACCTCGAAGATGCCGCCTTCGACATCGACGAGCGCGCAGTCGAACGTGCCGCCGCCGAGGTCACACACGAGGTACTTGCGATTCGCACCGCGGTGCGCACCGTGCCCGAGGGCGGCCGCCGTCGGCTCGCTCAGCAAGCGCAGCACCGTGAGCCCCGCGATCTGCGCGGCGTCCTTCGTCGCTTGGCGTTGCGCGGCGTCGTACCAGGCCGGGATCGTGATCACCGCGCGCGTCACGGGCTCGCCGAAGTGCGCCTCCGCCATCTTGCGTAGCTCGCGCAGGATGAGCGCGCAGACCTCCTCGGGCGAGATCGTTCGCCCCGGCGTCAGCTGGATCCAGGTGTCGCCGTTCGGCGCCTCCGCGAGGTCGTACGGCAGGATGCGGGCGAGCTTCTCGATCTCGGGGTGATCGAACCGGCGGCCGAGCAACCGCTTCGCGCCGAAGATCGTCGTGTCGGGCGAGAAGTCCAAGCCATCTCTCGCGCGTTCGCCGACGATCGGCCCGTCGCTCGTGAACCACACGACCGACGGCAGCATCGTCGAGCCTTCGGACGTCGTGAGGATGCGGGGGCGGCCGTCCTTGTCGATCACGGCGGCGACCGAGTTCGAGGTCCCGAGGTCGATGCCGACCGCGCGTCCACCCTTCATCGGAAGATGCCCTTGATCTCGTCGACGCGGACGTGACCGTGCTTGCGGATCTCCTCGAGGATCGTCGCGGCTTCGTTGCACTCGTTGTGGTGCGCGAGCGCGGTCTCGAGTTGCGACGTCGCGAGCATCATCTCGCCCTTGTAGATCGCGGCGAGCGCCGAGGCGACGTAGTAGAGCGAGCGCAGCGGTCGGCTGCGCGGATACACGCACAGCGCCGCGGCGAGCACTTCCTGCGCGTTGTTCGCGTCGCCTTCGAGCAGCATCGCGCGCGCGCGGGCCTCGAACGCTTCACCACCTTGCACGTTCGACGGTGGCGTCGTCGGAGTGTTTGGACTCGTGCGCGCGGGTGCGGCCGGCGGTGCGGCCGCTGCCGGTGCGGTCGCTGCCGGTGCGGTCGCGGGCGCGCCACCGATCCCCGGGCGCGAGCCGGACGCGCCGCGCGGCTTGACCGGCGAGCCGTCGACGCTCGACAGGTCCTCGAATCCGACGAGCCAACCGCTCGGGTGTTGCAACGTCGAGCCGACCGTCGTCGCGCGCCCCTCCGCGACGAGCGCGACGCGCAAGCGATCGTACGCGCGGTTGAGCAGGATCGTCAGCTCCTCGGCGAGGTGCGTGATCGCGGCCGCGTTATGCCGCGCGACGAGATCGGGATGATGCCGGCGCACGAGGCTCATCCACGCGGCGCGCACGGTCTCGGCATCGGCATCGCGCGACACGCCGAGCACCTCGTGGACCGCGAGCTGCCGGAGCCGGCGCAGCTCGGCGGTGAGCTGCTGGAACAGCGCGCGCTCGTCGCTCGGAGCCTCCTCGACGTTCGCCGTGGCGACGCGTGGCTTCGTCGGCGGCGGAGGCGGTGGGGCCGGTGCAGGCTTCAGCTCCACACCCTTCGCCATCGCCTTCAGGCGCGCGAGCACCTCCTCGGTGAACCCGACGAGCTCGATCTCGATCCACGTCTTCGTATCGCCCTCGATCGAGGACGCCTTGAGCACGTTGCCGTCGATCGCGAGCACGACGCCGTTCGGCAGCTCGAGGCCGAGCGTGACCTGCGCGCCGGTCTGCGTCTGGAACGGCACCTTCATCGACAGCAGCTTCCCGCGACGCAGCTTGCGCGTATGAAACGCTTCGACCTGGTCCCAGGTCGCGCACCGCACGTGCAGCGTACGACCGGCGACCATCAGCTCCCCTTCTTCTTCTCGGGCTTCTCCAGCGTCTTCGCCGCACTCGGATCGGGCTCGAGGTTGACGGACTTCTCGAGCACCGACTTCTTCTTCGCCGCGTTGATCGGAATGTTCGGATCCCCACCGTCGCGCCACTCGTCGGGCGCGATCGAGATGTACGCCGCGCGATGGCCGTCCTTGAGCACGCGCAGCTCGTACGCGAGCCCGGCTTGGATGCCGCTGAGCTCGACGGCGTCGGTCATGCCGACGTACATCCAGACCTCCGCGCTCGCGGGCGTCGACTCGATGTGAATCGGCCCGCGTCCGGGCTGGAAGCCGGTCGCGGCGGGCGGCTTCGGCGGCATCGCGGGCAGCTTCGTCTCGACGAGCTTGCCCTTCGGATCCTTCGCGAGCTTTTGCAGCGTCACCGAGATCGTGGCCTTGCGCTTGTCCTTCTCGCCGGCCCAATGCGACGGGATCACCTGCGTGTCGACCGGCTGATAGCCCTCGACACCTTCGATGCGCAGCTCGTGCATCATCGTCGACGACAGCGGCAGCGAATCGACGGGTGTGCGGCCGATCTTGAGCCACACGCCGGCCTGCGGTGGCGTCGAGCGCACGCGAATCGAGCCCGGATCGGGCAGCTCGCCGGTGAGGCGGGTCGTCAGATCCTGCGCCTCCTTCTCCTTCTTGAGGCGCTCTGTCTCTTGCGCGGCCTTCGCTTCCTGCTGCGAGCGATAGATCATGTAGAAGCCGACGCCGCCGCCGATCACCGCGAGCGTCGCGATCAGGCCGAACGCGCGACTCTTGAGCTTGGGCGCCGGCAGATCGAACGTGGTCGGTGGCTCGATGTTCGGCCGCGGCACCGCCACTTGCATCTGCTGCGATCGCCGAACGGCCTCGTCGTTGTTCGTCTCGACGCGTGCGGCGGCACGCTCCGCACGCTGCGCCGCTTGCTCGAGCTTCGCCGCCGCTGCGACCGCTTGCTCGGCCGCGCTCTCGACGCGCTTGACCGGCCCGTCGAGATCCGAGAGCGCGTCCATCGCGGCGACCTCGTCGCGCGTGTTCGGCCGCGGCGTGTTCGCACGGTACGAGCCCACGCCAGGTCCCGGGGAAGACGGGCGTGACGGTGGGGGCAGCGGCGTCGAGTCGTCCAAGTCGTCGAGCGACGGGACGCGAGGCTTCACCTGCACGATCGCTTCTTTGCGGCGCGGATCGCCCGAGATCAGCTCGCTGATCGGATCGCGGTTGAACCGATCCATGTCGTCGACCGCGGTGTGCTCCTTCGAATCGTCGAGATCTTGCAGCAGCGCTTCGAGCTTGTTCGGGCCCGTGCCCGTCGGCGTCCGCTGGTGCTGCGCGGCGAGCGCGGCGGCCCGAATGTCCATGCTCGGCCGGATCGGCGAGGCCTGTACCGCACCGAGCGACGGACCGAGCGAGGCGAGCAGATCCTCCGTCGCGTCGTCGATGTTCGTGTCCGTGCTCGACAGCCCCGCTGCCTTGATGACCTCGCCGCGCTCGGCAATGTCCCAGCGATCGTCCTCGAACGCCTCGAGCAAGTTCTCGAGGAGATCGATGGCATTCTTGTAGCGACGCGACACGTCGGTATCGAGCGCGCGCTGGACGAGTCGCTCGACGGCAGGCGTGACGTGCAGCGTGCCGGGTGGCACTTCGCCCGACAGCATCGTGAACAACATCGCGCCGGCCGCGAACACGTCCGCCGATGGCGTCGGGTCTTCGCCGACGACGACCTCGGGCGCGAGGTAGCCCGACAGGCCGCGCCACAGCGTCGAGTCCGCGCCCTGCGCGACCGCCGTCGCCAGCGCGCGACCGACGATGAAGTCGCCGAGCCGTACGCCGCCGTCTTCGTCGACGAGCACGCTGCGTGGGTGCACGGCCCCGTGCACGACGTTCGCCTTGTGCGCCGCCGCGAGCGCTTCGACGACCGAGCGCCCGATCGCCGCCGCGACGGGCAGCGGGAGCTTGCCGCCCTGCGCGCGGTTCGCGCGGGCCGCGGAGATCAAGTCCTGCACCGTGACGTAGCGACCGACGCCGCGGGTCACGACCACGACGTCGGGCCCGTTCGACTCGACCGCGAACGTCGGCACGATGCAGTTGTGCTCGAGGTCGACGACCGTCTTGATCGCCTTCGGCTCGGTGAGCGCGACCCGGAACGACGACTCGGCGAGCATCTTCTGGTCGATGACGAGCCCGCGCAGGTTGCGCTGACCCGAAAACTGGGCGCGATGAATCGCGCCGTACATCGTCACTGCGAGGCGTTCGCTGAGGACCACCCCCGCAATGATCTGCTCGGCCGCGTGGCTAGCCACGGTACGACGATAGCAGAGGAAACTAGGGGCCTCACCCGCCGAGCAGGTTGAAGTTCAACTGGATCCAGGGCTCGGCAAACAAGTAGAAAACCGCGGCCATCGCGAGGAACGGGCCAAACGGTAGCTCGGTGCGCATCACCGACGGCGCATCCGGCTCGCCATCGATACTTTCAGCCGTTGCGGGTTTGTCGGTGTTCTGGTTCTCCGGTTTCTCCTCGTCCTCGGCTTCGTCGTGCTTGCGTGTCGCGAGGAGGATCGTGATGCCCAGCACCGAGCCGATCACCGAGCCACCGAACAACGCGACCACGACGCCACGCCACCCGAGTAGCGCGCCGATCACGGCGAGCAGCATGCTGTCGCCGAGCCCGAGCCCCTCGCGACCGGTCACGCGATAGTAGATCTCGCCGATCAACCACGGGACGCCGTACCCGATGCCCGCACCGAGGAGCCCTTGCCACCACACGCGCTCGGGCAACAGGAGCCCGAGCCCGTAGAACACGATCATCGACGGGATCGTGATCTTGTTCAGGATCAGCTTGTGATCGAGATCGATGAACGTGATCACGACCATCACGAAGCAGAACGCGGCCGCGATCGCGAAGCGGATCAGTCGCACGTCGAGCGGTTCGAACAACTGGTTCGCGGTCACGGACGCCCACCACGCGACGCCGAACAGCGCGCCCGTCGTCGCCTCGACGATCAAGTACCGCGCGGAGAACGGTGCCTTGCACGCGCGGCATCTCCCGCGCAGCCAGAGCCAGCTGACGAGCGGGAGGTTGTCGTACCAACGAATCGGCGTCTTGCACGCCGAGCAGTGCGACGGCGGCTTCACGACCGACCGGCCCTTCGGATGCTCGTCGGTGGGTGGCCACCGGTAGATGCAGACGTTCGCGAAGCTGCCCCAGACGAGGCCAAGCACGACCGCAAACCCGTAGGCGACCGGCGATGTCGTTAGAGGTTCGAGCTCGCGCAGCACGAGGAAAGCTTCACGATCATTCATACATTGACCATGCCCGTCGGGAAAGCTAAGAACCGAGCGATGATCCGTGCGCTCGCGCCATGCCTCCTTGCCATCGCGGCATGCGGGAGATCGAGCGGCGTGTCAGACGAGCAACTCGGCAACCTCGTGGTGGAGCCGAAGCGCGCCGATACGAAGATCGATGTCGCGCGCGCCGCGACCGAACCCGCCGAGCTCGGCCGCGCGCTCACGCGCCCGTACGAAAAGCTGCTGGCCGACTTCGGCCCGCACGCGATCACGATCAAGACACAGACCGTCGTCGACGAAGCCGGCAAGCCGGTCTCGGAGCTCTCCGACGAGGCGACGCTCGAGAACGGCGAGCGCGGCGCGTATCGCGGCGTGTACACGAACAGCGCGGACTACGGTCGCGAGGTGATCTACGCCGGCGGCAAGCTCTACCTGCGCCCGCGCTACCAGCGCTGGCACGGCCGCTCGCCCGAGACCGCGAACGAGCCGGTCGAGCTCCGCGCGTCGTTCTACGGCGCGATCCCGGCGACGTGGGATCTCGTCGGCTACGCGACCGAGCTCACCGACCGCGGCGTCGTGCAGGTCGCGGGCCGCAACGGCCGCAAGATCGAGGTGAAGCTCTCGCCGTCGGCCTCGAAGGCGCCGCGCGAGGCGCTCGCGCAGCGCAAGTGGCGCGAGGGCCGCAGCGTCGAAGCGCTCGTCGGCAACGTCGTGCTCGATGCCGACACCGGCGCGCCGCTCTCGATCGAGCTCGACGCGAAGCTCGGGTTCTCGCGAGACGGCCGCAGCTTCGTGATGAAGGTGAAGCTGCAGTCGGCGATCGCGAGCGCGGGCCAGGCCGCAGCGATCGCGGCGCCGCCCGAGGGCGAGGTCGTCGCGACGCCGGGCCGCCTGCGCGAGGTCGACGACCGCGATTACCTGCTCCAAGGCATCGCGCCGCCGATCCGCAAGAACCCCGATGGCACCGCCGTCGCGCCCGCCCCCGTGCCGGCCGGCCCCCCCGACGACAAGTCGAAGGCGAGCTCCGACAAGCCCGCCCCCAAGTCGCCCGACAAGCCCGACGCGAAGGCGAAGTCCGACGCTCCGAAGCCCGAGAAGTCGCCCAGCGAGAAGCCCGCGGCCGGAGCCGACAAGCCATGACCACCGCGCTGACGATGCGACGCGACTATCTGACGCCGCAGCGGCGCACGATCATCGCGCGTGCGCTCGCGGGCAGCTTGGCCGGCGCGCTGCCGATTCCGTTCCTCGACGACTGGGCGGTCGGCGCGGTGCTCGGCGGTGCGTACAAGCGGATCGCGGCCGCGCACCACGTCGATCTCGACGAGGCCGCGATCAAGAACCTCGTGTTCGGCACGTCGCAGCCGCCGAAGATCGCCGATCTGGCGCTCGGCGGCGTCATCGCGCGACTGGCCGGGCGTGCCGCGCGGCGAATGATGCTCGCGCTCGCGACGATCAATCGCGCGCGCTCCGCGGCGCGCAACTTCGTCGTGATGACGCTGTTCGATCACTACTGCGCGCGGCTGCACACCGGGCTCGCACTCGACGGGCCGACGGCCCTCGCGCTGCGCGGCGAGATCGTGAAGGCGATCGAGAACACGCCCGGTGCGCTGTCGTTTCATCCGTTCCGGCGCGGTGCGATGGCCGCCGCGCGCGCGTCGATCAAGGCGCCCCTCGAGCTCGCGGATCTCGCGACCGGCGGCGCGATCCGCAAGCTGCTCGCGCGCAAGAGCGAGGTGACGGAAGCCGAAGCCGTCGACGACATGGACCAGGCCGTCGAGAAGGCGCTCGCGAACAAGACCGGGTTCTTGAGTCGCACGGTCGCGGCCGTCGAGATCCAGCTGACGGCGGAGCAGAATCCGTTCTTGGACGCCGTGATCGACAACCTCGATCGCAGGTGGCGCGCGCGGGTGGCGGCGGGGAACAAGTGACACCCGAACGCGCTGCGCTCGCGAGCGCGAAGCGGGTCGTCGTCAAGATCGGCAGCCGGCTGCTCGCGGAGAGCCCCGCCAGTCGGCCGGCGGCGATCGCCGACCAGGTCGTCGAGCTGCGGCGGCGCGACGTCGAGGTCGTGATCGTCAGCTCGGGCGCGATCGCGCTCGGCATGCGACGGCTGCGGCTCGCGACGCGACCGACGGAGCTGCCCGC
>Ga0316630_10000872_pt1 | contig 10464 bp, 8 predicted proteins | sample OWC_May_M1_C1_D6_FD_207658 | JGI IMG/M metagenome (GOLD analysis project Ga0316630, IMG submission 207658) | Wetland soil microbial communities from Old Woman Creek delta, Ohio, United States - OWC_May_M1_C1_D6_A | ecosystem: Environmental > Terrestrial > Soil > Wetlands | place: USA: Ohio...
CGCCAGCACCGCCGGGTCGGCGACACCCCGCGCCTCGACCTGCTGGCGCACCATCTCTTCTCTGAGGCGCTGGTATTTCAGGGGTTCCTTTTCCACGAAAGTCCTTATCGGCAACGTTTCGCTGCAGGGGATTTTCTATCAACACCGGTTCGCCGGGTCAATATGCGAGATTTCGCGCCGGTTGCTTTCAACGCTGCGGCAGATCTGCTAAGATGCGTAACGGCAGCGGCAGGCTGCCGGAAGTACCGGATGCGATTTCGACAAGGGTGAAGGGCATGCGGCCGCCGAGGCATTTTCTGATCATCTTGGTGTTGCTGATCTCCATTTTAACGATCGGGACGCTCGGGTTTGAAATGCTCGAGGGCTGGGGGTTCATGGACGCCCTTTACATGACCGTGATCACCATCGCCACGGTCGGCTACCAGGAAGTCCGGCCGCTGGGGGAAGCCGGCCGGGTCTTCAACATGGTGCTGATTTTTTTCGGCCTCGGCACAACCACCTATGTGGCGGCCAGCGTCGTTCAGTTCATGGTGGAGGGTAAAATCCGTGCGATCATGGGGAGGCGCCGCTTGGACAGAAAAATCGATCGGTTGAGCCATCACTACATCGTCTGCGGGTACGGCAGGATCGGCAGAATTCTCTGCCAGACGCTGCGGCAGAAGCCGGTAAGCCTGGTGGTCATCGAAAAAACACCGGACCTCATCCCGGTGTTGGAGCGGGACCGGGTGCTGTACGTTCAGGGCGACGCCACCAGCGAAGAGGTCCTGACGCGGGCCGGCATCGAACGGGCCAAGGGGCTGGTGGCGGTGCTGGCGACCGACACGGACAACGTCTTCCTGGTGCTGACCGCACGGCAGCTCTCCCCCCAGCTGATGATCATCGCCCGGGCGAGCCGGGAGGAGTCAAAGAACAAGCTGCGCGCCGCCGGGGCCAACATCGTGGAGTCCCCATACGATTTGGGGGCCTCCCGGCTGGCCCAGCGGATCATGCGGCCCGCGGTGACGAGCTTTCTCGAATTCGCCTTTTCTCAAACCCGCAAGGACATCCAGCTGGAGGAGCTCGCCGTGAGCGAAGCCTCCGCGCTCGCCCACGTCAGCCTCAAGGACTCCGGCATCCGCCAGAACTTCAACCTCATCATCATCGCCATCAACCAGCCCGACGGCACCATGCTTTTCAATCCCTCCTTCGAGGCCGTCATCATGCCGGGAGACACGGTCATCGCCGTGGGCGAGGTTGAGAACCTGGATAAGCTGGAGAGGGTGTTGAACCCATGAAATTCAGGGTTCAGGGCACCCGGGATCAGTCGGCGTATTCGGAAAAACTGCCGAATTCCTCGCCAGAGTGCCTTAACGCCTGAATTTCATATCTTGTAAATGATGCGTTTGTCGGTGATGATGATGTCCACGTGCTTGTCGTGGGACTCGGTGGGAACCTGCGGGATGATCTGCTCCTCGAACGCCAGTGCGACCTTGCGGGTCGTTGCCGGCAGATCCGGAATCAACCGGTCGTAATACCCCTTGCCCGACCCGATGCGCGCCCCTTTTTCGTCGAATGCCAGGCCGGGGATGATGGCGATGTCGACCTTTTGGATGGGCACCGGCTTGCAGCGGGCGGGATTGGGCTCCGCCACCCCCCGGGGCCCCGGCTGCAAATCCTTGTCCGGATGGTCGACTTTCAGGATCGTTGCCTTGCGCCGCTCGGGGTCGAAGGCGGGCAGGACGACGATCTTGTTGAAGCCGAAAGAGCGCTTGAGGATCTGTTTGGTCCGGACCTCGTTTTCACCATCGACATAAAGCAAAATGATCCGGGCTTCCATGAAATTGGCGAACTCAAACAGCTTGTGCTCGATGGCCCTGGTTTTTTCGACGCGCTGCTTTTCGGTGAACCCATTGATGACTTTGGCCATGTCCTTGCGGATCTGTTCCTTGGCTGCCTTGATTTCGTCCATGTGACTTCCCCCTGGCGTCGGATCGATCTTCGCAGGCCGCTGGCGGGCCGGCAAGAAGCGGGCGGCGGCGGATGCGTCGTTTCAACCGGTAATAAGCGTTGACTAAACCGGAATGCCTGTGTATGAAAATTGGATTGAGTCTCCTCGAACAACTAACCAATCGATTAAACATATAAATATACCTAATTTATGCTGGAAATCAAGTTTATACGGCAAAATTTGGCGGCGGTGGAGGCGGCCCTGTCCGCGCGCGGCCAGAGCGTCGCCCTGGAGACCTTCAAGGCCGTCGACGCGCAGCACCGGAAAAGCCTCCAGGAAATCGAAGATCTGCGCCACCGCCGCAACGTGGTCTCCGACGAGATCGCCCGCCTGAAGAAAGCCGGCGACCCGGCCGAGGCCCTGGTGCTTGAGATGCGTTCGGTTTCGGCGCGCATCAAGGAACTGGAGAAAGCGGTGGCCGACACCCAGGAGGGGTTGAGCGCCATCCTGATGGGGCTCCCGAACCTGCCCCACGCCTCGGTGCCGCTGGGCCGGGACAGCTCCGAGAACCCCGTGATCAAGACCTGGGGAGAGCCGACACGGTTTGACTTCGCGCCCAAGGCCCACTGGGACGTCGGCATGCGGCTGAAGGTGCTCGACCTGGAGCGCGCCGCCAAGATCACCGGCGCGCGGTTTCCCTTGTATTTCGGTGCCGGCGCCCGCCTGGAGCGCGCGCTGATCAACTTCATGCTGGACGTGCACACCCGCGAGCACGGCTACCGCGAGACCCTCCCGCCCTTCATGGTGAACCGGAAGTCCATGACCGGCACCGGCCAACTGCCGAAATTCGAGCAGGACCTCTTCAAGCTGGAGCAGTGGGACTACTTCCTGATCCCCACGGCGGAGGTGCCGCTGACCAACATCCATCAGGATGAAACCCTGGACGAGGCGGATCTGCCCCTGTACTACACGGCGTACACGCCCTGCTTCCGGTCGGAGGCGGGCTCCTACGGCAAGGACACCCGCGGCCTGATCCGGCAGCACCAGTTCAACAAGGTGGAGCTGGTCAAGTTCTGCAAGCCGGAGGATTCGTATGCGGAGCTGGAAAGCCTGCTCGTGCAGGCGGAGACCATCCTCGTCAAGCTGGGTCTTCCCTACCGCGTGGTCCTCCTGTGCACAGGCGACATGGGGTTTTCGGCCGCCAAAACCTATGACATCGAGGTGTGGATGCCGTCCCAGAACACCTACCGCGAAATCTCCTCCTGCAGCAACTTCGAGGAGTTCCAGGCCCGGCGCGCGAACATCCGCTTCCGGCGCAAGGGCAAGAAAGGCACCGAACTGGTCCACACCCTCAACGGCTCGGGCCTTGCGGCCGGCCGCACCTTTGCCGCCATCCTTGAAAACTGCCAGCGGTCCGACGGCTCCGTCGTGATCCCCGAGGCGCTCAGGCCCTACATGGGCGGAATGGATGTCATCGCCCCGTGAACCTCGACGACTTCCCGCAGGAGATTCAAGCGCATCTGATGCCGGCCCATGCGGGGCGCATGGCCTACCGCTGCCTGGGCTGCAGCGCTCAATTCGGCATCGAGCGGCTGCTCTACGTCTGCCCGGAGTGCGGGCAGGTCCTGTTGATCGAGGATCTGGATTTTGAGCGGCTCAAAGCCACCCCGGGCCGCCTCTGGCGCCGGGTCTTCGACTACCGCAAGATGCTGACGCTCACGGCCCTCAAAGGCATCTACCGCTACCACGAGTTCATCGGGCCGGTGATCCCGCTGGACGCCGTGTTGTATCTGGGCGAAGGCCACACCCCCGTCGTCCGGGCCAACGCCCCGCTGCGGGACGAGGTGGGGCTCGACTTTTACTTCAAAAACGACGGCCAGAACCCGAGCGCCTCCTTCAAGGACCGGGGGATGGCAAGCGCCTTCAGCTATATCCACACCTTGATCCGGCAGGGGACACTCTCCGAAGTCCTGGCGGTCTGCGCCTCCACCGGCGACACCTCGGCGGCGGCCGCCCTCTACGGCGCCTACCTGAAACCGCGCATCAAGTCCGCCGTCCTGCTGCCCCACAAGAAGGTCACCCCCCAGCAGCTGTCCCAGCCGCTCGGCAGCGGGGCCATGGTGTTTGAAATCCCGGGGGTGTTCGACGATTGCATGAAGGTCGTGGAAGCGCTCTCCGAGGACTACCCGGTGGCGCTGCTCAACTCCAAGAACGCCTGGCGCATTCTGGGCCAGGAATCCTACGCCTACGAAATCGCGCAGGATTTCGAATACGACGTGGCGCAGTTGGCCGTCGTCGTGCCCATCGGCAATGCCGGCAACATCACGGCGATCCTGAGCGGGTTCCTGAAGTTTTTCGAGGCCGGGGTGATCACCGCGCTGCCGAAAATCGTGGGGGTCCAGTCCGAGCACGCCGATCCCGTCTACCGCTACTATCTCGAGCCGGACCCGGCCAAGCGCCGGTTCACCCCGGTCACGGTCCGGCCGAGCGTCGCCCAGGCGGCCATGATCGGCAACCCCGTCTCCATGCCGCGGGTGGTGCACCTGGCGGACCGCTACAACCAGACGGCCGGCCGGCAGCGGGTGTTTTTCGCAGCCGTGGCCGAGCAGGAGATCATGGACTGGCAGTTGACCGCCAACCGCAACGGCCATGTGGCCTGCACGCACGGCGGGGAGACCCTGGCCGGCCTGATGGCCGCCCGGCGGCGCGGCATGGTCGACGGCGGCGACATCGCCGTCCTGGATTCCACCGCGCACGCCCTCAAGTTCTCCGGCTTCCAGGAGATGTACTTTGAAAACCGGTTTCCGGCCGATTTTGAAATCACCCCGAACCCGGCTTTGGTCAACCGGCCGGTCTACATCCACCCCGCGGACCTCGGCCGGGTGCCGGCCCCCGGCAAACCGCTGGAGGGCGAGGAGTTCCAGCGTTTCGTCCGACGCACGGCCGAAGACATTGCCGGCCGCCTGGATCTCAATAAAACACCGCGCTGATTCGCTCGCGGGTGTCCACGTCAGCCAACGAGGAGTCTCCATGAAACTGAAGATTGCATCCTTTTTCGTATTCATCGGGGCGGCCGTGTTCCTGGCCGCCTGCGCCTCCTCCACTCCCGGTTCCGATCCATCCGCGCCGGTCGTCGAAAAAAACAAGGCGGCGGCGGAAGCCGGCCGCAACTTGGGCGAGGCCTATCTGGCCGGGGGCAATTTACAGGCCGCCCTGAGAGAGTTGAAAAAGGCGGAAGCCTACGACCCGGAAGACCACATCACTCAATTCGACATCGGGCTCGTCTATTTTTACCGCGAGCGCTACGACCAGGCCATCCAGTATTTTGAAAAAGCGATCCGGCTCAAGCCCGATTATGCGCCGGCCATCAACAGCCTGGGCAACGCCTATCTCGAAAAAGGCGAATGGGACAATGCCATCGAGGCCTATCGAAAAATCGTGGAAGATGTTTTTTACGGGACCCCGCACTTCGCCGTTTCGAACATGGCGCTGGCGTATTACCAGAAAAAAGACTACCGCCAGGCCGAGAAATATTTTCTCGAGGCCCTGAAGCTGAACCCGGATTTTTCGAATGCGCTGGGCGGGCTGGGAATGACCTATATCGCCATGGGAAGGTATGCCGACGCGGCCCAGAAATTGGAGCGCGCGGTTCGCAAAAACCCCAAATTGCCCCAGTTGCATTACGAGCTCGGCAGGGCCTACCGCGGGCTCGGGGACCGGAAGAAAGCGCGGGATGAATTCCAGCTGACGCTGGAACTTGCCCCGGAGTCGCCCATGGCGGACGAGGCTCAGCGGCAGATAAAAGAGCTGGGTTTTTGATCGAGGCGGAAGGGCGTCGGGCGTCCCATCTTTAAGACGCGCCGGCGGACGGCATTTGCCATGCCGCCCGCCGGCGGTGCTCAGAATGGAGGCAACCGGTTCAGATCGTCTTGCGCTGCTCCAGCTGGATGATGCGCGGTGTGATGAAAATGAGCAGTTCGCTCTTGTTGTTTTCCACTTTATCTGCTCGGAACAGCCAGCCCAGGGCCGGGAGCTTGCGCAACCCCGGGATGCCCTGATCCGCCATTCGTTTCGAATCCTTCAAAACGCCGCCGATGACGATCGTGTCCCCGTCTTCCACGAGAATCTCGGTTTTAGCCTCGTTCGTCGAAAGCGCCGGCTCCGGTGCCGTCGGGTCGACGATGTCGTTCTTGGTGATGAAAATGCTCATGACGATGCGTTTGTCCTGCGAAATGTTGGGGGTCACTTCCAGCAGGAGGTCGACGTCCTTGAAGCGGACCGTGGCGTTGCCGGAGGAGTCCCGCTCCAGATAAGGAACTTCCAGGCCCTGCTTGATGGTGGCTTTGCGGCCGTTCAACGTGATGATCTTCGGCGACGATATGAGGTTGGCTTTGCCCTCCACCTCGCTGGCCGTCAGCTTGGCATCGACGATGGAGATGTTCGTGCCGAACAGAGTGGAGAAATTGAACCCGATGGTGTTGTCGGTTTTGAAGCTGGTGGGGATGTTGTTGGACGTGAAAGTGGTGGGGCCCGTTTTCAAGGCACCCCCGATTTTGAAAGCCTCGACCGAAATGGTCCCCCAGTCGAAACCGACTTCGCGTGAGAAGCTGCTGTTGGCCTCGACCACCCGGGCCTCGATGACCACCTGCGGCGTCACCCGGTCGATTTTGGATACGATGGCTTTGGCCTGTCTCACCTTCTCCATAATGTCGGTGATGATGAGCTGGTTGTTGCGCACGTCCACGGTGGCCTTGCCGCGGTTCGGGGTTAGAATGTTGGTGATGTGAGGCAGGACATCGGCTTGGGCGGCAGAGTAGTTGACCGGGATGTACTCGGTAACCAGCGGCTCGCCCTCCTCCTCCTGCTTGCGGGCATCCTGCTCCGCCTTCAGCTGCGCCTGGCGCAGCTTCTCTTCCTGCTGCAGGGTGGCCGACGAGGCGATGCGGAGAATGTCTCCCTCCCGGACCATCCCCAGCTGGTTCATCTTTAGAACCAGATCCAGCACCTGGTCCCACGGCACCGGTTTCTGAAGGGCCAGGGTCACCTTGCCGGTGACGTTCTTGTCGATCGCGAAATTCTTGCCGCTGATTTCCTGCAGGATACGGAATACGTTTTTAATGTCGGTATCATAAAAATCCAGGGCGATTTTTTCACCGGTGTAGACCTTGTCGCCGGCGCCGATACCGGCCTCAACGCTGGAGGTGCCCCTGGGCGCTGCCGACCCCGCCGTCGCTTTTCCCGATGCGGCTGTTTTCACCGCGACCGGCTCGCGGACCGCCGCGGCCGCCGGCGCTTGCGCGATCCCGGTCTTCCATGCCGGGGGTTCGGCGCTCTCGTAAGGTTTGGGTGGAACCGTGGAGGCGGCGAAGTTGAGGCGGATGAGGTTCCCCACCTGCTCCGCGGTGTAAGGCACATCTTCGCGCAGGTCGACCGCCACGAGAGCTTCGTTCTTGCCCTGAGTCGGCGTCACGCGGTCGACGGCGCTTTCAAAACGGGTCGTGATGACGGCCCGCCGGTGCTGTTCGGGCACCTGGGTGTTGACGAGCTGCAGCTGAACCTGTTTGTCGCCGGACTTAACCAGGTCGTAGGACACCGGGCGCGAAGTCCCGATGATGACCGTGGATTTGCCGGCATCCTCGTCGGCAAATTCGACCCGGTTCACCCACGCCGGAGCCCCGGCCGCCGCCGCAGCAAGCTTGGCCGGCGGAGGGGGCGGGCTCGGCGCCGGCCCGGCAGCCAGTTTCAGGTCCGTGCTCTTGGAACCGACGGCGGCATCCCCCACCTGGATGAGGAGTCCGTTGTCGACGACTTCCGCGGTGTAGTTCCCAAGATAGGGTTTTTGGGTTTCGACCACCAGGCGGACCTTGTCGGGGTAGGCAAGATGGCGGACCCGGCTGACCGGCCCGGTCTGGACCGCCATGCGCTGTTCGCCCTTGTACGGGCTGCGGACGCCCGCAAAATCGAAAACGATGCGCGGCGGGCTTTCCGCGAGCGTGAAGGATTTGTAGTTCTGCAGTGCGCCGTCGGCCATGACCTGGATCACCGCCCCGTCCTTGGACGGCGTCGCGTTGACGCTGACCAGAGCGGTCGCGGGAACCAGGCTTTTCGGGGCCGGCGGCGGGGAGGCGATCTTGTCCGTATCCGACTCCTGGATCGAGGGCGGCTGGCCGACCTTGGCCGCCGGCGCCCCCGTTTTCGGGAAAACGATTTTGAGATCGGCGCCCTCCGGGCTCAATTCATACGCAACGTCGCTCTTGAGGGAAATAAAGATGCGCGAGGTCCGGCCGTTTTCGTAGAACTCGGAGGCGCGAATGCTGCTGATCGTATCGTTCTCCGGCGGGTAGTAGACCTCCTTCAAATTGTCCAGGCCGGTGCCCGGGAAATGAAAGAGGACCCCCAGCGGCGCGTCCTGCTTCACGGCCGTGTAGGCCAGCTGCTCGCTTCCCTTGACGGTGACGGAAAGGCCCGCTGCATCTTCCCGGCTGACGATGTCGGTGATCAGCCGGTCCGCCTCCGCGCTTTTCACCTGCGCGCTGTTCTGGGACGCACAGCCGGCCATTAAAGCGGCCAGAAACACGGCGATGAGAGCGGAAGCAATGAAGTTTCGATGAGTGCTGAGATTGGTCGTCATGTTACAACTCTCCAGGGGGCTTCGGAAGGGTTATTTCTTTCTTCTGTGTGACGGTTTTCCCGTAAACGTCCTCGAATTCTTCCTCAACCAGAACCTTGTCGATGGAGATGCCCACGACCTTGCCGGAGTTCATGCCGACATAGGTGCCCTCCCTCAGGATGTAGCCCTTTCCGGAGGATTCCTCGACGAGGGCCCGGTTGCCGGTTACGGCCGCGATAATGGCCACCAGCTTCAGCTGCCCGAGTTCGATCTGCTCGAGCGGCGTTTGGGGCGTTCGCTTCTTGGGTTTCATCGATTTGGCGACCTGCTGCCCTTCGTCCTTTATGAACGGCTCGAACGGGTCCGCTTTGCCCTTGGGATTGTAGGGCGCCGGCGCCTGTATGTTGAGAAGAGACGACACCTGGCTGTCCGCGGCGGCCATGGCGCTCGCAACCCTATTGACCCCTCCCATGGGCAAAGCGGCGTTGGTGACCGCTGCGGCCGGGGCGGGCGGAGCCTCTGCCTCGACGACCGGCAGCGCAGCGGACTGCGTCGGCGGCGGCGGCTCCACGGGCTTCGGCGGCGGGGTCGGTGCCGGCGCGGGCCCAGGGGGCTGCGGCTTGACTTGGGCCACCTCCAGCGCGGGCGCCGCTGCCGGTGCTGTCGGTGGGGGTTGAACGGCGGCCACCTTGGGGCCCGGCTGGGTGCGATCGGCCGGTACCGCAATCTTTTTCCGGACCACCTGGGGCTGTGCTGCGCTTTTCTCGGAATCATCGCAGCCGGCCGACAGCAGCAATAATCCCATCAGCACGATCAGCATTCGAATCGGAGCAAGGTAGTTTTTCATAAGCGATTCTTGATTTGGTTGATTATAGGTCGAGGTTCCGTTTCATTTTCGGCTTGACATCGTTTTTGCCGGGATTCGGCGTGGGCGCGGGCCGGGCCGCCGCAGGATTGGGCGCAGGCGGTTTTTCCGGCGGCGGCTCCACGAATTTGTAGGTCACGGCCGTGCAGGAGGCGCTCAGGTCACGAATCTCCTTGCCGCGATTGATGGTGATGTTGTTGATGTTGACGATCCGGGACAAGCGCGCCACCTTGTCGAAAAAAACGGCCAGATTGTGGTAATCCCCGCGGATGTTCATCGCCACCGGGATTTCCGCGTAAAACTCTTTCTTGGTTTCCGGCTTGGGCTCGAACAGAAGGAACTCCAATCCCACGTCCTGGCCGGACTTGGAGACGTTCGTCAGCAGGGAGGGGATTTCCTCCTTTTCCGGCAGTGCGCGCATGGCGATTTTGAACTGGGCTTCGGCCTCCTGCATTTTGGCCTGGAACTTTTCCAGCTCGGCCGCATTGATCTTGGCCGTGGCAAGCTTTTTCTCCAAGCCCTGCATTTTATTGTCCAGTTCGGTGATCTCGTCATACAGCGGCAGATAGACGAACCAGGTCGCCGCGCCGAAGAGCAGCACCACCAGCGCCGCGACGATGCCCACTCTCTGCCACAGGGCGAGCTTCTCGATTTTCTCCAGGATCTCGCTTCCGGTTTGTTTGCCGACGGGTTCTTTCGTAGCCATTATTTTTTGGCCCCACTTGCTTCGGTTGGGTTGACGACCGGCTTCTTCAGACAGCTGATCTCAAAGGATTTGAGGTTCGTTTTCTGAATTTCGACCTGCCTCAGGGTCTTGAGGCTGACCGAGGAGAACAACCCGCTTCCTTCCAGGCGAACCATGAAATCGGCCACGGTCTTGTCATCCGCAGCAACGCCGCTGATGTTGACCACGTCGGCTTTTACGTCCAGCGCGGTGAACCACATCCGCTTCTCGATGATCACCTGGGCCAGGGTGTCCATCAGCCGCACCGGTTCGTAGCGGCTGACTTCCAGCTCCCGGATGACCGTCAGCTTCTTGTTGAGGTTGTCCAGTTTCTTTTT
>Ga0316630_10000874_pt1 | contig 10450 bp, 1 predicted proteins | sample OWC_May_M1_C1_D6_FD_207658 | JGI IMG/M metagenome (GOLD analysis project Ga0316630, IMG submission 207658) | Wetland soil microbial communities from Old Woman Creek delta, Ohio, United States - OWC_May_M1_C1_D6_A | ecosystem: Environmental > Terrestrial > Soil > Wetlands | place: USA: Ohio...
GCGGTGACGTGACGGACACCCACGTCCTGTGGCGGCAAACGCGCGGGCTGCCGTATGTCCCCTCGCCGCTCTGCTACGATGGCCGCGTCTATCTGGTGAAGAACGGCGGGATGGCATCCTGTTTCGAAGCCAGGACGGGCAAGGTGCTTTACCAGGAAGAACGCCTCGGCGCGCTGGGCGATTACTACGCGTCGCCCGTTGCGGCGGCGGGCAAGGTGTGTGTGGTTTCGCAGCCCGGCGTCGCGGTCGTGTTCAAGGCCGGTGACACCTTGGAAATCCTCGCGCGCAATCCGCTCGGCGAACCTGTGCTGGCGACGCCAGCGATTCTGGAGAACATGATTTACATTCGCAGCAAGAGCCAGATCTACGCTTTCGGAAAATTATAAATACATCGAAGGCTTCAACCAAGTCGATCCCCTCGCCGAGTCGCGCAAGTTCCTGGAGTGGGCGAAGGGAGATTGAACCGGTTGCTCGAGTCCGTTCTACCTTTCAATCACCCGGTAGAAACGCACTGGGACGTTGGTGCTCTCAGGGTCTTGCAGGAGCAACGAACCGTTGGTCAGCGTCAACTCATAAGGCAGGCTGAGCCAGTCCACGAGATTCGTGCTGGCGCGCACCTCGAAGTTGGCCACGTCGCCGGGCAGAAGTGGGCTGCCGTCCGCGTCGCCAAAAAGCAGATCAAAGCTGCCGCCGGGACGTGGAGGAAGCAGTAACAGCCGCTGTGGCGCGCGCACGGTCAGCGTGGCATTGCTGCTGAGCGCGCTGCCGTAAGCGTTGGTGACGACCACGGCGAGGATTCCCGAATCGTGGCGGTGGAGGTTTGTCAGGACCAGGAGCGAGTTGGTTGCGCTGGCGATGTTGGTTTCCTCTTTCTGCCACTGGTAACTAAAAGGTGGTGTGCCGCCGGCCGTCACACTGAACGTGGCGCTTGCACCCGCCAGCACACTTACGCTGGTGGGCTGACTCAGAATCATCGGTGGTGTGCCTCCCGGCACATAACTGACCTGATCCAGCCAGCCGGCGTCTTCCCCGCTGGTCACGCTGGCGTTCTTGGAATAAATCCAGCGCGGTTGTTTGGTGCCGGCCGTGAGGTAAAACGTTTCCGGCCGCCAATCCACTTCGCCGGAAATGGTCGCCAGCACTGATGCGCCCACCTGCAGTTTCAGCGTGTCGTTCCCGGCTTCCGATGACACCTTCCACCAGAAGCTCAGCGTGCCAGGTCCGGTCACGGTGGTTTGCAGCACAGTCTGCTGGTTGTGACCAATGCTCCCGCTCTGCGCCGCCGCCGTGGCGTCGTGGGTGACGTTCCTCTGGCCAAGCCACGGCGCGCCCGTTGACGTGGACCAACTCAGATTCGTGGTGTTCAGGGCATGGTCCAGGGGCATCCGCACGATCAAGGTCGCCGGGGCGCTGGTCACCGAACCGTAAGGATTGGTCACCACGATCTGGAATATCCCGCTGTCTGATTGCTGCGCGTTGCTCAAAGTGAGTTTGGTCTCCGTGGCTCCGGGAAGATTCGTCTCGTCGCGTTGCCACTGGTAGCTGAGCGGCAAAGAGCCAGCCGCGACGGCCCGAAAAACGATGCTCGTGCCGGCATACACGGTGCGGCTCTCTGGTTGCAGCATTAAACACGGCGGCTGCGGCCCCACCACGACCAGCGTATGCCCCCACCCTCCAGCGGCCACCGCCACATTGGTGAGCGCGGGATGGATGGTGCACTGTCCATCCAGATTGTCTCCCCAAGCGACCATTCCGCCACCAGTTTTGATCGCCAAAACGTGATAGCCCACTCCCGCAATGGCCACCACGTTGCTTAATCCATCCGGGACCGACGTCTGGCCGCGGTCGTTCAGTCCCCAGGCCCGGACTGTGCCGTTGCTCAGCAGGCTGACGCTATGCTGGTGCCCGGCCACGATCGCCGCCACGTCCGCGACATCAGGCGGAACATTGGTTTGGCCAGAATCGTTCCGACCCCAGGCGACGACCGTGCCATCTGCTTTAAGAGCCAGGCTATGATGGCCCCCAGCCGCGACCGCCACGACGTTGGACAAATCGGGCGGAACATTGGTCTGGCCGTATAAATTGGAGCCCCAGGCGCGCACGGTGCTATTGCTTCTTAAGGCGATCGTATGAAAACCGCCGGCCGCTACACCGGCCACGTTCCCCAATCCCGCTGGCACCGTGCATTGTCCATCCTGATTATATCCCCAGGCGCCTACCGTGCCGTCGGCCTTCAACGCGACGCTGTGATAACCGCCCGCCGCGATGCCGATGACATTGGTCATGCTGGCTGGGACGGTGATCTGCCCTTCGGAATTCCGGCCCCAGCCGACGACCGAGCCATCCAGGCGCAAGGCCAGGCTGTGATCAAAACCTGCCGCGAGCGCTACCACCTGGGTCAGCCCGGCAGGCACATTGGTTTTTCCGTAAACGTTCTGACCCCAAGCGAGCACGCTGGCCACTGTACCTGGTGTTTGCGGCACCACTGCCCCCGATGCTCGGATCGAATGTAGCAGGATCAGAAGCAATCCGGCACGGAACAGACGGTGGGCGCTGCCATCGATCCGCGCGCTGTGCGCCGAAATCAGGAGCCGCCCGAACGCTCTATGTACACAGGTACCCGGAAACACGGCGACAACAAAGCACAGATTTCAAATTATTCAAACTCCAATGAAATCAGAACCTGGCCAGGAACGGTCTTGGCAGGGCTGGACGCTGGACCGGTCGCTCACTAACGGATCAGGATTCCCTCTCCAAATGGCCCTACGCTCCCACTCCTACCGTTCAATGATGCGGTAGAACCGTGCCGGCCAGTTGGCGCCGCCGGGCTCGTGCAGGCGCAAGCGGCCATTGGAGAGCGTAAGCGCACCAGGCAACGTAGTCCAGCTCACGAGGTTCGTGCTGGTTTACCTTGTCGCCGGTTGGCGCGCAAAGCGGTTCACCACCACGGCCGCGAAAATCCACAGCATGATGAAACCGCCGACGAAATAGACGAACATCCTGAACCAGCCGATCTCCTTCATGTTCGCGGCGGTGAACTGGATGGTCATGGGCTTGTTCACCTCGGTCTGGAGCACCTGCGTGAACACGTGGCGCAGTCCGCGCGTGGGCAGGTTGGCGCGCAGCGGCTGCACTTTGGCGACGGTGATCGCCTGTGCCTTCTGCAATTGCTCCACCTGCCGCTCGGCCACCTCCTGGTCATACTGCACCATCTGGGCGGCTTGCTCCGCTTGCTGGACCAAGCCGGCCTGCGGTTGGTCTTTGGCTCCCGCTTTGCCGACGTTATCGTAAGTGAACTTGCGCTGCGACTGGATCAGGTTGCTGCCCTGCGCTCGGTTGAGGTCCTTCTTCAAACCCTCCAACTCCTTCCGGGCCGCCTCGTCCTGGTTGGCGTTGAGAATAAAGGCGTTGTTGAACTCCTCGTTGGCGATCTTGAAATTGCCGGCGGACAACTGGCCCTTCACGTTGCTCAGCGCCCGGCTCACCTCGGACCGCCGCACGGTCTGCTTGTCCCGCTCCTGCTGGAAGTATTGCGTGGAAGAAAACACCTGCACCACCGGCGCCGCTTCGGCCTCATGCGTCATGCTGCCCTTGAACTTCGTGTAATCGTAGTCCGGCGGCAGATAAAGCTCCCACCGCGCGTTCTTCAATGGCACGTCCAGCTTTGGCGAGATCATGGCCACCCGGCCCTTGCTCTTCGGGAATTTCTCCGTGCCGACGTAGGTCAACTCGACGGCCATGGGCGCGTCCCCACTGGTGCGCTCCAACGGGAGCAGCAGCTTGCCGCTTTTCAGGCTGGGACGCACCGGCTGGCCGGCCACAAACGCGGACCAAACCTTGGTGTTCGTGGGCAGCTCGACGGCCAGGTTTTGCAGGCCGTTGTTGCGGAGATTCAGCACTAACTCGGTCATCATCTGGCCGTCGTCGGCGACCACGGTTGTCAGGCGCGCGTTTTCCACCAAGGCTTGCAGGACGGCGGCCTCCTCAAACCGTCGCGCTTCCAGCGCCAGCGCGTATCCGGGTCGCAGGTAGCGATAGACCAGCACCGGCACTTCGCCGGCGGCGCTCGGGGCAGTGGCCGACACGCCCGCCCAGTCGGGCAACTCGCGCGGGTCAATCTTAAGCAACTGTTCCGTCGCCGACTTCTCCGCCACCTGCAACGGTGGCTTGGCCATCAGGACCACGAACCCGGTTTCGCGTTCCGCCCCCACCGCTTCGACTCCGGTCAGGTCGATCACCGCGTTGGTTTTTGCGTCGCGCGGCCGTTCCCAGGTGAACGTAAGCGTGTAGGTGCCGCGCACTTTGTTCTGCAACTCGATGCGCCATTCGGCACCCGGATCGCGCCGCCGGATGTTGGTGCCGAACACCTCAACGTTCGTGTATCCCGCCGGTACCTTGACGCGAAATTCCTTCACCGGCGCGTTCTGGATGTCGTAACGGATGAGCGCGCGGCCGCTCACCAGCGTCTCGGTCACCGAGATCATGTTCACCACTTCGGCCCGTACCCAGGACTCGACCGACTCGGTGGTCACGGCCAGCTTCCACTGCGCCGCAGTCTTCGGATCGGTGCCGATGAACTTGTAGGCGAGCACGCTGGCTTGCAGGCCAAGTGTTCCCCCTGTTCCGGGCTGCCGCGACTGCTGGCCAGCCGAGACGCCTGTCCTACCCTCTTCCAATTGGGCCGCCGGAATTTCCGTCAGCCCCTCGAACCCCGTGGTTTTCACCGCGATGCCCGGCTCGGAGGACACGCTCACGTAACCGGTGAGCTTGGAGGTCTCCAATGGCAACACGCCCGCGATGTCCACCGTCTTCGGCAGTTCTTTGTGTAACTTCGACAGATACACCCGCAGGCTGAACGCTCCGATGGTTCGCTCCTTCAACGCGACCTCCAGCGTGCGCGGGGCCGGCTTCTCCACCCACTGGAGCACGTTGCTGCCGCCGCTTACCGACTCGACTTTGTATCCCGCCGACAGCGCCAGCCGCAGCGCGAACACGCCGGCCTTCTTGATGGTGTAATCCACCTTCGCCGTCAGCGTGACGCTCTCGAAGCCGACGCGCGTGGCATTGTGAACCACGGCCTCGATCTGGGGCTGGACCGCCTCGGCCCGCGCGGTGAGTGCGAAGCCCGGCTTCAGGAAGCGGTAGGCGCTCAGCAGCCCGTCGCCCATGCCGGCTTTGACAAACTCCGCCGCGTCCACGCGCTGCAACTCCTGCGCCGACTCGATGGTGAGGCTCAATTCCTCGCTGCCCTTCAGCCCCACCAGACCGGTCTCGCGGATGACCTCCAGCACGTGCGGCACGGCTACGGTCACGGCTGCCGGGAGCTTGTCCAGCAGCTTCTCCGTTTCGACCATGAGCTTGTAGCTCGGCGACACGGCTTTCACGAGCTCGACGACCAACACCTGCGCTGTGGCTGCGCTCGTCAGAGCGCGGGTGGCCTCATCGCCCGCAGCGCCGGGGGCGGGAGAAGTCAGCCGCGGACTCACGTCCGCAGCCACGGGCTTCAGCTCCCACACCCGGATAAATTCGCCGTCCACACGCAGGAGCCGCTGGCCGGCGGGCAGACGCACCTTCATCTGGCGCAGTTCGCCCTGCGTGATTTGGCAGTCGATCGTGGCGCGGGTGTTCACCACGCCACCGCCCACCGTGACCAGTGACGTGTTCTGTACGAACACGCTGGCGGCCATTTCGGTTGCGCGCTTCACCCGCGGCGTCCAGAACATCTCCACCCGGTCGCCCGCGCCCATGATGGCCTCGACGCGTGTTTCCTTGGCGTCCGGCGTGCGCTTGAACGACACCGCCGTCGGAAACTCCACGTCCGCGTCGCTTTCATCAAGGGTCATCGACAGTTTGCTGGCCAGCGCAGGCGGGATGCCAAAAGCAAGCTGGCGTTTGGTCACGTCGCCGCCGAGCTTCACCACGAGCTTCAACTGAACCTTGGCGCGGCCTTGGTCGGTCAAGTGCAGACTCACCGTGCGGCCATCGCGCAAAAGGTTCGCCTGTTTTGCGTCCGTGGAAAATTCCTGAATGGCCACATCCTCGCCAAAGAGCGAAACCGTCTGGTTGGTGGTGAAGGTGGCAACCTGCAGCGTGGCGTCGAACTGGGCGACCTTCTCCTTCACCGCGCCGGTGTAGGTCGCGGAGAGAATCGCGGAGTTCGGCGGGCGGATGCCGGACGGTTCGACGGCACTTTGGGCGCAGGCCGGCGAGTTGAAGAACGCGGCAGCGGAGAGCAGTAGCACCAGCCCTGCGACAGCGGGTGGAACTTCGGAAGCCGTTCCAGGTTCCGCGTTCCGCGTTTCGCCCTCAGGCGATGGGCGGCGCGGCCAGTATCGTTTCGCCAGCCACACGAGCAGCAGCAGCACGATCACCGGCACAGCGGCGATCAGTGCCAGGTGCAACGTCCGCGCCGAGATCAGCAGATGGCCCACCGAGCCGACGACGAGCACCAAGCCGAGGGCCACGCCCAGGCTTCGCACCGGTCGGCGATGCCATTCGCGCCAGACGACAAACAGGCCGGCCAGGAAGATGAGCAGTTGCAGCGTCGAGCGCATCACGTTGAACACTTTCACGCGCATCACGGACACTTTCACCGACAGCGGCTCGTCGCCCACGTTGAGCACCTTGGTGAAGGTGGTGAGTTTGCCGGACAACGGAATGTCGATCTTGATGGAGCGAATGCCCGCCGCGGTGGGGGCGGCGCCGCCAGTCGGTCCGCCAATTCTCGCGCCCGAAGCGTCAAACCATTCACCGGCGCTGACTCCGCCGACGGCTTGGATGGGCGTCAGCCCCAATCGGCCACCCGCTCCGGCTCCGCCGCCACCTCCAAGACCACTTCCAGGCTGGTTGGCGATCGCCCCGTTGAATGTGCCGGCCCTGCCAGCTACCGAGGAGAAATCCGAAGCCAGACTCTGGCCGGGAACTTGCAGCGCATTCGTTTGGACCAGAATGCCTGCCACCTGCTGCGCCGGTGGCGGTGTCGCTGGCTCCGCTGGTGGTGGCGGCGCCGGCTTGGCTGGCGCTTCGACGGACACCGCGAATCCCCCTGCGCGACGTCTTTGCGCCGCCGGCCCAGCCACTCCTTGCTGGCCGCGGATGGCCTGAGCCTGCTCTAAGGCCAAACTTGGCGCGGCTGCGGACTGGGCTACCTGGCGGTCCACCTCCAATGCGCGGGCAAACTGATCGCCGTTCATCCGTTGAATGTTGCCGTTAGCGAAGAGCACGGTCCGCCCATTGGCATCCGTGGGTGAGTACGCCAAAATGGCGTTAGGATCGTCCGGGCGCTTGCCCGCCCCCGCATAGACAAAATACTCGCCTGTCTCGAGATCCTTAAGTACGTCTTGGCTGCCGAGGTAATCTTTCATTTGCTCCCAATTCGCTGGTAAGAAACCTCCATTCTCCAGGGCCCAAGTATGTGCCGCACCAGAGATAACTTTGAGGTTGGCCATGGTCGCTGACTTTTGCGACGCGGTCCGGGATTTGACGAAATTGGGAATCACCATGGCCACCAGCAGAACCAGAATCACCAGAACGAGCAGCGCCTGCACCAGGCCTTTCATGCCTCGCCGCATTCCCGCCACCACCAAAGCCAACACCAGCAAAGCCCCGCAACCAACAAGTGCCACAGCCAGGCCATGCTCGCTGAGGAACTCGCCACAAAATCTCACGAACCTCTGCCACGCCTCCCGCAGTCCATAGACGGTGCCGCGCGCCACCGTCATGTTGCCGCCGAATCCGGACAGGCGCTGTGTGGCGGGGACGTACAGTTGCCATTCGGCATAGGTGTTCGGCACGTCGCTCTGCGGCGCGTCAAGGGCCACGTGGGCGGGCCAGACGCGGTCCTTCAGCGACGCGAGCTTCTGTTCATATTTGATATCGACCCCGAAGGCTTCGTCGCGGTTGGCCCCGCGCGGCAGCGAGACGAGCAGCCATTCGCCGTCCTGCTCGGCTTTCACCGGCTCGTTGTTCACCTCACAGGCCCAGAGCTTCGCGCCGCTCGGCAGCCGGAATTTCTGAAATTGCTTGTCGTTGTTCTTCACCATGAACGATGCCTGCGTGAGCATCTGGCCTTCCTCGGTGAGCACGCTGGTGATTTGCGTGCGGTCGGCCACGGCGTTGAGCATGCCCTCCAGCTCCTTGTGCCGCGTGAGCGAGGCGCTGAGCTTGAAGGCGTCGCCGGTGTAACGGTAGGCGCGCAGCACGGACCGCGCGATGAGCGCGCGGTCGGCTTCCGCCAGCTCGCTCTGATCAATCAGCCGCAGCGGGTCGGCCGACTTGGTCTCCAGCTCCATGCTCGCGGCGGCGGTCAGGGCCACGGAGCCGGTCTCGCGTTCGACGCCCGCCACGTGCGCGCCGCTAAGGTCCAAAAGCGCGCGCTTCGAGTCGAACTGGTAATCGTAAGTGACGACCAGGGTGTAGCCGCCCCAATTCTTGTCCTGGAGGCTGATGGTCCAAAAGACGTAATTCGTGTCAGCGCCGGCGGGCGGGGCGTTCGTTTCTTTCCGGCGAATGTTCGGGCCAGTGAACTCGACGTTCTTCCAGTGCGCCGGGAGCCGCACTTTGAACTCCTGCACACCCTGGTTGAGGATGCCGTAACGAATCGTCGCGCTGCCGCCCACCAGGCCGTCGCCGAGGGTCACCAGGTTGAACACCTCCGCGAGGACGCGCGCGGGGAGGCGCTCGGCGGCGAGCGTGAGCTTCCAATCACCCTGGTCGGCGGCGAACGCGAGCAGTTCGTCGGAGCGATTGGCGAGCGCGCTGACAGGAATCTCGCGCAGGCCGGCGAGTTCACCCGCGGTTTTCAGGCGGATGCCGAGGGCGGCGGCGGCGCCGACTTGCGCGGTCTCGTTCGTCGCGCCGGTGACGCGCAGCGGAGCAAGGGTGATTTGTTCGGGAAACGTCTTCTGCGGCTGCTCGAGTTGCACTTCGAGTTTGCGCGCGCCGAGGACGCGGCTGGCAAAGCTGACCTTCACCTTGCCCTCGGCCACTTTCCAATCGTCCACGCCTTCGCCCCGCACGTCGGCGACGACCAGCCCGGCCTGCGGCGTGAGTTCGACGGCGTAAACGCCGGCCTTCTCGACGTTGAGCGTGAGGGCGTGCGACACAAGCAGGCGCGTTTCTTCGAGCCGGGCAGTGACGCGGTCGGCCACTTTGACGACCGGCTCGATGCGCTGGAGTTTTGCCGCCAGCGTGAAGGGGCGTCCGAAGAACCGGTAGGCGGCGAGCGTGCCGGCGGCGGCGTTGACCTGGCGCAGGCCGGTGGCGGCCTCAATCTCCACCAGCATGTCGTCGGCGCTGAGGCTGAACGAGCCCGACTCGCGCTCGATGTCGAGCGGTTGCGGCGGGAGCAGTTGCGCGGTGAGCGGCGTGGTCTCGACCGTCTGCTCGGAGAACAGCGTGAGGCTGTAGGATTTTTCCACCGGCTTGATGAACTCGACCGTCAGGAGTTGGCGCGTGCCATCGGGCTTTACCGACCAGTCGCGGATTTGTTCGCCCTGAATTTTGGTGAGCGCCTGCGCCTTGGGGATTTCCAGGGTGAGCTTCGGCACCGGGGCCTGCAGGATTTCGTAGCGGAACTGGGTGTTGAACTTGATGACCGTGGGCGTGATTTGCGCGGTGGCCAACGTATCCACCGTGACGAGCGATTTGCGGGTGACTTCGGTGGCTTTGCTTTGCCAACGCATGGCGAGCGTGCGGTCCGGGCCCAGGAAGCCGGCGAGCTTCGAGGTGGCCTTCTGCTCCGGATCGAGCTGGGTGCCGCTGAGAAGCTGCATTTCGATGCCGGGCGCGCTGGCGGCGGCGTTGACGGAGGCGATGGAGGCGTTCGGACCCGTGAAAGAAATCTGGTTCCACGGCTCGGCCTTGGTGATTTTCGCGACGAGGTCGAGTTTGAAGTTGTAGCGGCCGGGCTTGGTGGCGATGAGGCGGTATTTCTTCGCCGAATTGACGATGCGCAGGCCGTCGGGAATCTCCGGCGCGATCACGGCCACGTCGCCTTCGAACAGCGGCGCGGAGATTTCATTCGTGGTCATGGACTCAACGCTGAGGTCCACGGCGAACCGCGCCTCGGTGTCGGTGACTTTGCCGTCGAAATGCGCCTCGCGGACCATGAGGTTGGTGAGGACAAAGGGCGGTCGTTCGGGCAGGACGACGAGGAGCCTCGGCGGACTGGTGCCGCGGGAGGCGACTTGCAGGCCGTTCAGCACGGCGATGCCATTGGGTCCCGGCGCGACCTCGACGACGAACGGCGTGCCCGCCAGCACCGGCACGTCGCGGAACACGACATATTGGTAACGCTCCTGCCAGGGCGTTGACGCTTTCCAACCTTGCGAGCCGAGTTGCGTAAGCGGGCCGAGCGTGTTCGTGCCGCTGCGGAGGGTGAAGAGGGAGTTCTGCTCGCCGGTCACGTCCGCATCGGCGTGGCCATAGAGATAAATGTGACAACGGCCCG
>Ga0316630_10000875_pt1 | contig 10449 bp, 7 predicted proteins | sample OWC_May_M1_C1_D6_FD_207658 | JGI IMG/M metagenome (GOLD analysis project Ga0316630, IMG submission 207658) | Wetland soil microbial communities from Old Woman Creek delta, Ohio, United States - OWC_May_M1_C1_D6_A | ecosystem: Environmental > Terrestrial > Soil > Wetlands | place: USA: Ohio...
ATCCCCCCGTCTGATAATTGAATACGTTCTGGCTTGAGATGCTTATATTTATAAGTCCAACACACCCCTGAATTGCATCCCATCTAGTCAGCGGTATTGGTGTATAGGCGCTCTGGCCGGTCCATGGGTAAACGACAAACTTCGCGTCAGTTTCGGAAAGCCCATGTATTGCAATTGTATATGGATAACTTCCGACCGGAACTCGCATCTGTAGAAAAATATCATCACCCTTTGAGACCATAATCGAATCTGTCTCGAGCATATTATGCGCTTGATCTGAGTATATGTCTGTCTTTAACCAGAATGATCCGACCGGCCACATCCCCCACTGGTTATTCGCCCCCAGAGCGGATATCGCAGGAGTATTGAAAAGACTGACTTTTACCCCGGCGCCCCAGTTCAATTGTGAAATGAGCGGCGGCGAGTTCGGAGGAGGAGATGGCATTATTGTTGCCGGATGCGGTGGGATATGCAGCGTCTTAAGCGCGCTCACCTGCATTCTGGAACTTCTGGCGATTTCCTCGACCTTGCTTTTCATGCCTGGATTTGTAAGCAGTGCGTCGATGGTCTGCGCACGGGTCGGCTTATAAATAAGTTTATTCTTTAAGTCGAGGGTAATTCCCTTGCCGGTTTGGGTTTTAGGCGTTAATGTCTCCGCAGGCCTCGTGTCAGATTTGATTCCGGATGTGCAATCCGGGTTTGGAACGGGATTCGGTACGGCATTTTTCAGCCAGCAATGGGCTTTAGGACCTGTAATATTGGGTCTGACATATGTCCAGGCCTTGCACTTCGGATCGTTCAAGCAGTCATTCTGGCACAATGCGGGATCGGGGCTGGACAGGTCGTAATTATTATAATCCGATCCTGGCCTGTCCGTGTTTGACTCCATTGCCGCCGCCAATGAACCCGCAGGGATCAGCAGAGAGCAACACAATAGAATAAGCATTAAAGTTTTCATCATACCAGCCTCCCTCGTTTTTTGAATCTGTCCGATGGAATAAACCCCCTCCAAGCCTGGCAGTGCACGGATTACTGCCCGAGGCCGCCCTTTAATGTCTTCCTCATCATCGGAGTATCGGTCCTTGCTCTACATCGTCATATCCACCGGTATCAGTTCGATACCGAAGAATTGCCCATTGGCAACATTTGAAGGCATGGTGATAATGACTTCTGCGAATGTGCCTGCGGCTTTAAAGGCGAAAAGAGCATTGCCTGCCGTAATGTCAAGTGTGCCATTAAAAGTGCCTTTAACAACGACCTGCTGTTTGGGTGCACCGGGAGGGGGCATTAACGTTCCCGTATGACTGATTCTGATATTTGCCAGGTATGTTTTCCCGGCAACCGTCTGGAAATAGGCATGCACGGCAGAGTTTTGTGCAGTCTTCAACTCGTAATGGGGTGGGAGGCCTAAATATTGGAGCGCCCCGGGGACATCGACCTTTTCACCGTTCATCCAGCTCCTTCCCGAGTAGGGCGCCGTCGGTGTAAGGACGGCGCTTGCAGCCGGTGAGGCCTGCAACTGTCTCAAGCCCAGTTGCGAGCGGACTTGATTGACATAGCTCAGCTTGATCTGGGGTGAGAGCTGTTGTGCCTTGGACATGGATTTTGCAGATTGCGGCACTGCAGGTGGATTCGTCACCGCAGGATTCTTTATGAGCGGAATGTGTTTCACCGCCTCCTCAGCGCACACCGACGAGATCCCGCACATGCAAAGAACTATCCCTGAGATTACGATAATCGTCAAAATCCTCCTATTCATCATATACCTCCTTTTGTTGACTTGTTTTATGTCCGCTGGATCACGTGTACTCTTTTAGAACGACGGAATTTTTCACACTTATGTTTGTTAAACACCGTGTCTGTCCACACAGGCCGTAAGGTTAAAATCTCGGTCCGCTAGTCAGACGGACGAAGTCCATCTGTACGTGCAGCTGAGCGAAGGCCGATTGACCGGGATTCGCGGCAGACGACTGGCCGCGATGCGGCGGGGGGAAGGAGGAAGACGCTTCTTACAAGCACGGTGCGGAAGATCGGACTCTTCCTGCCAGACCGTTGAAAGCGGTATCACCCTCCGGTTCTAAAATCTTTCAGCTGCCGTGCGAACAGTGAATGCAACAAGTCCCCGGGCCGGTATAGCTTCATTATGAAGTTGTAAGAAGGTGCCTGGCAGTTCCCGCACCGTAAGAATGCGGTAATGGCGAGGTCATTATGGATGGACGATATGGAAAATCAACACTGTAAATTCCTAGTTTTTCACTAGGGGTGAACTAGTGGCGGTCGGAGAGATTGGCGAGAAAGTCCTGCAAATTTGTCTTCTTGCCGATGATGCGGTGTTTCTTTCGGATGTTGAAACGGTGGAATTCTACGGCTTTAGGGGGTTATCTTGCGCATGGCGGCGATGTCTTTTGTGGTGAGGCCCTGGCCAATGAGCCTTGCCACCTGCGCCGATGCTAACCACTGAAGAGAGGGTCAACTTGCAGAAGAAGGCGGACGAGGCACAGCAAAGACTGCTATCAAAATAAGGGCATAGACCATAATACTCTTCAGTGTGGAAACCGAGGAATCTGTGGGATCGTAGCATACCATGACATTGCCAGAGAGGGGTATCGCAGCTCTGCTTATCTGCACGATCATGGTTACGTAGCTCCGCGTTCTCCATACCGAACGCGGTTCCTTTACCTTCGTACCCTCGGTCCTTCACTGTGTAGCAATAGACGATATTGGCCTGCAATAATCGTGACTGTCATCCGTATCATCAAGGACTGAGATGTCCGAGGCGATGATATTACCCTCGACACTGGGTCAGAATCTGCTGGTCTTCGTTCTCTTAATTCTACGGCGATAAGAATGCAAAAAAAACAGGCCTATCACCAAAAAATCAGTCCGAGGAGGATGACGGGATGAATGATGTTGCGTAATGTAACTGCCGATGAACCTGGCTGCAAAGCATATCAACCCGCGATATTCTGTTAATAGAACCGAGTTTGTGGAACCTAGATTTTATTGTGTCGAAACTACCCGATTAGTTTCTCCTGGGAACTTGCCGGCGGCCGGAGATGAACCAGCCGCCGGTTTGAGCATGCAAATAACGCTGAATCAACTGTTGAATTTGTGCGACATATTCCAACACATGTGCCTGAATGGTAAACCTAATTTACGCGGCTCAACAGAACAGGTATGTCCACGACATTAAGGAGCATACGTGGTCAGGAAGATGTCGTAATCGCCTGCGTTTGTGCCATCCAATTCACCGTCTGTATATCCCACAGCGTATAGGTTGTTGCCGTCCACAGCAATACCCATAATTTCTTCCCGGCCCGATGACCCAAGGACATCAAGCCACAGCCTCTCCCCCGAACTGCTATACCGGCCACCAAATACGTCCCAGAATCCCTGGTTGGTGACACCTTCTAAGGTACCGTATGTCCTTCCCGCAATGTAGACATTCCCGCTTTCATCCAGGGCGAGGGCATTGGCGAGGTCATCATTAGAGGAACCCAGAGTACGGGTCCACAGTCTGTCCCCGGATGTGTTGTACTTGACAAGAAATACGTCGTTACTTCCCTGGTTTGCGTTCCCGTCAAGTACACCCGTTGTCGCGCCTGCGATGTAGATATCTCCATCGATTGTTACGACGAGGCTTACAACAGATTCATCGCCCGTTGACCCCCAGAGCCGCGTCCACAACCAGTTATTAATATCGCCGCCGCCATACTTTACAACAAACATATCGAAGCCCCCTGCGTTAAGATATCCATCACCCCAACCACCATTGGTGTTCCCGGCTAGGTAGATATTCCCATTGCCATCAGCGGCAATGCCTTTGATGTAATCAACAGATGGGCCATCCCATGTCGAGTAAGGAGTAGGAAGCCACGAGGCGGTTCCTGCACCGTCAAACCGGGTAAAGTAGTAGTCGTCATTTAATCCGCACCTTCCAATTATGTAGACATACCCGCCATTGCAGAGAAGACCATTGACTTCATCATATCCCAATGACCCCCAACTCCTGGTCCAGTGCAAGTTGCCGTCAGTGTCAAATTTCATTATGAATATATCTGTAACTCCCTGGTTGATGTTCGTGTCCATACTGCCTTCTGTCATACCAGCAATATAGACACCCCCGCTGCCATCCAAAGCTATATGTGAAGCCTCGTCGTTAGATGTCGTACCTGTCTGCCAGCCCCATATGAAATTTCCATTACTGTCATACTTGATGAGGAATATGTCGCTATTCCCATAGTCAGACCCAAGTTGTACGTAGGGCAAAAAACCGCTTGTGCCTCCTGCAAGGTAGATATTCCCGCTGCTGTCCACAGCCATGGCTGTGACATTGTCCGAATCAGATGAACCCAGGGTGACGGTCCACAACAGGTTTCCTAAAACGTCATACTTGCAAAGGAACACATCTTCATATCCTTGATTGATGTATCCATCCAGATCGCCTTCTGTCAATCCTGCGATGTATACATATTCTCCGTGCACGGCTATAACCGTAGGTAGATCCCACATTGTGGATCCAAACTGGCTGACCCAACCCTCATCCTGTACAACGTCGCTACTGCCCCCGCCGCCGCCGCAGGCCGCCATGATAATGCTTGATACCAATACGATAAAATAAGCCGATAACCGTAAGTAAGAAATCTTCTTCATTATGATTCCCCTCCTTTGAGTCCTTTATGCCGGCTTGATCAAATGTAACGCTATAAACGGGTCCTTTGGCTCCGTCGCTCCGTTCAAACGTGTATTAAACTGTGCCGGGTGTACTTCCAAAACCTTCCAGCTGTCACACAAACACTGGATGCGTAAAGTCCCCGGCCCGTTATCAACTTAATGAAATTGTTTGAAGGTGCCTGGCAGTTCCCGCACCGTAAGAATGCGGTAATGGCGGGACCATTATGGATGGAGGATATGAAAAATCAACACTGTAAATTCCTAGTTTTCCGCTAGGGATGAACTAGTGGCGGTCGGAGAGCTTAGCGACAAAATCGTTTAAATTTAAATCCTTATCTATGATGTTGTCTTCCGGGGCCTGTTGAAACGGCACTTTTTCACTTAACATCAGTTCTGAGGCACGTCAGAACAGGTGATAACCCCTTGACAACCGGTTTTTTGAAACCTGTGGATGACAGCTTTCGGCCCCGTATCAGTTGAAGAAATCCGGGATGCCGTGTACCATTTGTGTGATGGATTAGGAATATGCGTCGAAAGAAATATTGCAGATTTCTGATTGTCTTTGTCTTCCTCATTGCGACAGCAAGTGAGACGCCGTGCGCTGCTCAAGGTTCACCGGGCACTAAAGAACCCTTCCAGTTGAGCCCGCCGGGGACCATTCAGATCCCGCCCCCGCCCGAATACAAACCGATGCCGGTGCAGCCCGCACCGTCAACGAATCCCGTTCAGCCAAAGCAAAAAGGCGTACTGAATCCGAAAACAGGGGAATTCTATCCCTCGGTCAACGAGGGGGTCTACAATCCCAGGACCGGGGAATACTATCCGCCCACCAGCGGTGGCTACTTCAACCCGCGCACCGGAGAATTTTATCCCTCTCAAGACAGCGGCGAATTCAAATGAAGCGGTGATGAAGAACCTTAGAACAGTGTTGACAAAATAAAGGGCGGCCTCGAACAATAGAGACCGCCCTTCTATTTTATGTTATTCCGTTAAAAATCGCTTAGTAAAAATCCGACAATCATCTGAATAATTGCCACTTCACCTGTAAATGATACTTTTCTTGGTTTGGCCTGTTTAGAACCATATCTCGCCATTCACTATCCAGGTACGCGTCCGCCTCCGGAAATGAGAAATCCTGCATTGCCCGATATCCCTCAACCTGCATCTTCCCGAAGTTCCCCTCGGCCGTTCTGAACACAATGATCGTTCCGGGATTTAGCACTCCATTTTCATCGGAGCCGCTGAGTTGCTCTTGATCAAGTTCCTGCGCTTGAATGAAGGCTTTATCAATCCTGTCAAAATTACGATTCGATATTAGTTTCCACTTTGCCCCGTTCATTACAGTGAGATATCTCTCTGTATCTGTCGCCTGATTCCACCAGAAATCGGAAATCCCACTATCCCCCTGTGTGTTTGATTCCACATCCCAAGTAAATGTCCCGAGAATGACAGTGGTAGTGACTGAAGAGGCTGTTATCTTCTTCCTTGGTGCCATTTTCTTTTTGGCCTTAATATTTTCCTCTGTCTTCCAGGGGGTTGCAGATGGAACTTGTGCGAAGCACAATCCTGAAATAGAAAAAATGAACAAAACGGATATAATTACTGCCAATGCTTTTCTCATCTGTTACCTCCATTTCCTTTGCTTCTAACTTTTACACAAATAAACCCGCTCAGTACGAAATATACGATACATCCTCTAGATTATCTTTGTCTTGCCGTTCGATGAACTTTCTTCTTTTTACTTTCCTAAAATACCACCGGAGACAATGAAAGACATGGCTTTAGAATTTTCAACGTCTAAGGATTTCACCTTGTCTGATGCAAATATCAATACCTGACCGGCAAAATTGTACGACTGAGGAAGGTAAACCGCCACGTGTTCTGATAGCGACAAAAAATGCAGATCCTCCCTTGTGACAAATCCTACCACCATGGGTCCGCCTGATGTTAATTCCACTATGACAGGCTTATCAAAACTTTTCTTCTCCCCGGCAAACGCATGTAGCAGGTCTCTGATGGCAGAATAAAGCAATCTGATTACGGGTAACTGTGCAAAAAATCTTTCCATAAGGAAAACAATTTTACGGCCAACATAATTCGATGCCAAAAACCCGATCAGTGTTATCAATGCCACTGTAACTGCCAGACCCAATCCAGGGACTGGAAGATTCAAGAGATTATCAAATCTCTTGATGACAATAACAATCAGTCCAACGGTTAAAGCCACGGGTACAAAAACGAACAGACCCTTTATAAAATAACCTGCCAGGCGCTTCATGTGCTTCATTCCCTTTAATATTTTATTAATACGTGAATATCAGCTTACAACATAAGACTACTTGTGCTTTGTGCGGTTGGGGTTGGATAAAACTGAAACTTTATTTTCTTTTTTTAAACAGATGGATGCCAATTCCTGCCATGACGATGCCAGTCAACCCCCATACGCTGGCAACCGGAGACAAGATAAAGTCGCCGCCGGTTAAGTATGGCAGATCTTGTTTACACGGGACTACGTCTATGGAATCCTAGCTGCTACCCCTTAGGATTTATTTTACCAACGGCAATGACATTTCACATGGAAAGCGGCCTTGGGCGATTCAATTCTCTTCGAGGCTTAAATGACTAGTCCCGCTCACCCTGAATAGTCTTTGCCCAATTGCCAGGTTGTGCATACGCGACCTGCGATCCCGACTTTCTGAAGTTCACAGTTTTGGGAGCCATGATGCCACCGTCGCTGCGCTCAAACACCTGCGTCACTTCTCCGAGGGGCCCTCTTGTTCATGACTATGCCTCCCAAGCCTGCATCTGCCAGTGTACTATCATCAAAGCCGGTTTTAAGTTTCTCACTGACCGTTATCTCACCTGCCTTAACGGAGCCGGGTCAGGCCCGGGGCCGCGTTTCCCGGGTGTGCTTCCACTTCCGGACGTCTGGGTGGAGGTCTTGCCGGCCTCCTGCGGCGTCATCGTACTCCCCTGAATACTCACCGCCTGACCGGACATGAACATGGAGGCGTCATTTACCTGAACTGTGGTCCTCCTCGATGCATTATTCAGGTTCTGCAGGGTCACCCGGTTTCCATTCACGGCAACGACCCTGGCCTGGTTCCCGACAATAGCATTTAAATTCTTCGAGGCGCCGGTGATCCGGGCAGACTTCGTCTGGGCCGGAAGCGGACCCGGGTCAGGCCCGGGGCCACGTCTGCCGCCCGGTCCCGAAGCTGTGGCCACAACCTTCTCTCCGGCCGATTTAGTGGGCTTCGCTCCCTTTATACCCGGGCCCGGATAAGGATCCGATCCGGGCCGCCTGGGTCCCGAAGTTTTGGCAACAGTTTCGCCCGTCGATACAGCAGGCTTCTCTCCCTTGCTGGCAAGCGGAGCCGGGTCAGGCCCCGGACCACGCTTCCCAGGATCTGTTGCAACATTCTCCCCGGCCGCCTGGGTGGGTTTTTCTCCTTTTCGACTCACAGCCGGACCCAGATCATGTCCAGGCCCGACACGTCCCGCAGGCCCCATGGAGGACTTTTCTCCTGGTTTCGGGTCATCCGGGTTGGGCCGGTTTTCCTCTTGTATTACATGGGCGGGTTCATGTCCTACCGTGCCGCTATCCTTATCATCTGAATTAAGAAGTTTATCGCTGCCAATACCAGGAGCTTTATCACCCAACTCCTTCGTAGCGGCGTCAGCGGACTTGTGAACCCGAACACCAGATAAGTCATTGCCGAATGCGTTCTCAAGAGCTTTTCCATCTGGTTTATTTTTGCCTTCGCCGCTACCAGCCATCCGCTCCGCCCCCGGAGACGACAATCCTCTTCTCGGTGGCGACGTTAAGCTCTGGCCCGTGCTCGGGTCCACCGGGTGCGCTCCAGCAGGTATACCATCTACTATGCTCTTCGGTTTCGGAATACCATCCACCTGATGCCCCGGGGCCACCGGCCTTGCCGAAGACCCCGGCACAGGGACCGATGGCCCTGATGCTCCCGATGGTGGCCTTACATCCCTGGGGTTACTTGGCATTCGGTCGGCTTGTGCCCCGCGGGCTGCCTGTTGCGCCTCTTGGCTCACCGGCACCCTGTCAGCGGCCCTGGCCACCGCTGAAGGCGTCCCCGACACCCTCGTTGCGCTCAGGGTATTCCCCCGGATCGTGACCTGGTCCCCCACCCTGAGCATGGATGCGTTGCGAACCTGGATGGTTACCTTTCTTTTCATGTCGTTCAGGGCATGGATCGTCACCTGGTTAGCTTTTATGGCACTAATTCTCCCCGTACTGCCGATGATGCTTGCCGCTTTTTCGGGCGCGCCGCTCGTGATCTGTGCGCTTCGCACGCTCTTCGGATCAGATTTTTGAGCCGATGCGGGAATAAACCACAGAAGGAGCACCATCAGGGTAAAACCAAACATTACGGTCCGCCACTTGTTCATGACACTATCTCCTTATGCTCCAACGAGATTTATTTTCTTTTGTTATAAACTTTCATGTAATCTTGATTGACTCGATTCATGCAATTCACGTCACTCCCGCAGGCACGCATTTTCTCTGCCATTTCCGACAGGCTGCGTACTTGCTGCTCTACCGGCGAATTCACCTCCGCCACCGTTGTTTTTTGTTCTTCGACAGGTGCTTCTTCCTCCATGGCGGGTGCCGCTTCCTCCACGAGTGCCTCCTCCTCGTCAGAAGAAGGTTCATCGCTCAGGAAACCTTTTAAAAAAGACTTTAGGAACCCTTCCTTGGCGGGGGGTGCACCTTCCTCCGCGAGAGCCGCCCCATCTGCCACAGGGGAAGTCTCTTCAGTCACTGGGATTGCTTCTTTTTTCCCCTTTTTGGCTTTTTTTACAGCTTTATTGGAGTCGGTGATAGGCGTCCCGTCCTGGACCTTATTTACAGGGACTATTTCCTTTTTTTTGGCACTCTTTTTTGCTTTTTCTGTATCCTTCTTGGTGTCTGTGGATGTTGACTTATCTTTTTTATCACTCGATTTCTTTTTCTCTTTTTTCGCTTTTTCTGGTTTTTTCTCCTTCTCTTCTTTATCGGGCTTTTTCTTTGCTTTTTCTACTTTCTCTTCTCCATACGCTGCGGGGGAGAAAGTGCCTAAGGGATTAAAAAAAAGAAAAGTGGTAAAAAAAACAGATGCCGTGATGAGAAGGAAGATGTTCTTCAATTTCATGGGCTACCTCCTCTTTTTTGTTCACCGTGGAAACACGGGGTGGAAAGTATCGTTCTTAACTTTGAAAGCGCCGGGATACTCATCCTCGGGAGATTGCCAGAGGCTCTATATTAACCAGCCTCCGATTGAGCGTTGCCATCTTATTTTTCGTTAATTTTCTATTTGCATGTGATACTGAACTCGGCGTTATTGGACACGGCCGCCGTTGGCGAAATGACCTTTATCCTTTGCCATCCGTTATAGTTTTTTCCTGTCTGCCATGACGTGCTCACTGCTTTTGAGCCGGCCTGCTGGAATATAACTTCCTGAACGGGTCCCTTGCCGCCGTCGCTCCGCTCAAACATATACTTGACTGTGCCTGGTGCATTTGAAGTAATCCGCCCGTTAAACTGGATCTTGGCCGGGCACTTGCCCGAGTAGTTTGACGGTGAGGCCGTCAGGCTGGCGCTAATATTGATGCTGCTGGTACTGGTCGCAGCCTGACCACATGTGATACTGAACTCGGCGTTATTGGACACGGCCGCCGTTGGCGAAATGACCTTTATCCTTTGCCATCCGTTATAGTTTTTTCCTGTCTGCCATGACGTGCTCACTGCTTTTGAGCCGGCCTGCT
>Ga0316630_10000876_pt1 | contig 10447 bp, 7 predicted proteins | sample OWC_May_M1_C1_D6_FD_207658 | JGI IMG/M metagenome (GOLD analysis project Ga0316630, IMG submission 207658) | Wetland soil microbial communities from Old Woman Creek delta, Ohio, United States - OWC_May_M1_C1_D6_A | ecosystem: Environmental > Terrestrial > Soil > Wetlands | place: USA: Ohio...
CGAAAAGACCCACGCCATTGCCGAGGACGTCGAGGCCCGCATCCAGGCCCTCGTCCCGGGCGCCGATGTCGTCATCCATACGGACCCCCGGGAGAGCGAGCGCGAGACGATGGCCCGGCGTATCCGGGCCATCGCCGAACGGAACCAGATCCCCGTCCACAACATCAGCGTCCACGAGGACCACGGCGAGATCCACGTCGACCTCCACCTCGAGGTGGACGACCACCTCCTCCTCCACCAGGCCCATGACCTGGCCAGCCACATCGAGCAGGACCTCCGGGCCGACATCCCGGCCCTCAAGCGCGTCAATACCCACATCGAGTCACGGGGGACGGGCATCGGCAGCGGCCGGGACGTCACGGCGGAAGAAGGGCCGCTCGTCGAGCGGGTCCGAAGGATCACCGACGCCGTTGCCGGCCGGGCCTGCTGCCACAACATCCTCCTCCGGCGCCAGGGCGACCGGCTGGCCGTGTCGCTGCACTGCGGCTTCGACCGCGATCTGCCGGTCATCGAGGCCCACCGGCTGTCCTCGCGGATCGAAGAGGCCCTGAAGAATGAGGTCCCTGAGATCGATCAGGTCCTCGTCCATACCGAACCCGAAGCCCAAGGGTAATGGGACACGACAAGACCCCGATGACACCGGCCGTGCGGGCCCTCAGGCAGGCCGGGGTCCCGTTCACGGAACATCCCTACAGCTACGTCGAGCACGGCGGGACGTCGGCGTTCGCGGCCCAGGCCGGGGTCGACGAGCACGCCGTCGTCAAGACGCTGGTCATGGAGGACGAGGCGAGGAAGCCGCTCGTCGTGCTCATGCACGGCGATCGCGAGGTGTCGACGAAGGAGCTGGCCCGCGCCCTCGGGGCCAAGTCCGTCCACCCGTGCGCGCCGGACACGGCCGAACGGCACTCCGGCTACATGGTCGGCGGGACGTCGCCCTTCGGCCTGCGCAAACTCCTGCCCGTCTATGTCGAGGCGACGATCCTGGAGCTTCGGAGGATCTACATCAACGGCGGCAAGCGCGGGTTCATCGTCGGCCTCGAACCCAAGGAGCTCGTCCGCGTCCTCGCGCCGACGCCCGTCCGCGTGGCGACCGCTTAGGCGAGGAGGTCGCCGGCGATGACGGTGACGGCGCGGCCGGCGATCTTGACGCGGGCGCCCTCGTGGCGCAGATGGAGGATGCCGCCGCGGGCCGAGGCCTGATAGGCCGTCAAGGATGTCTTCCCGAGCTTTTTGGCCCAATAGGGGACGAGGACCGTGTGCGACGATCCCGTCACGGGGTCCTCGTCGACGCCGACGGCCGGGGCGAAAAAGCGTGAGACGAAGTCGAAGCGCTTGTCGGAGGAGCGGCTGGTGACGATGACGCCGCGGGCCGGGAGCGAACGCAGGGCCGCGAAGTCCGGCGCGATCGCGCGGACCGTCGCTTCGTCGGCGGCCTCGAAGAGAACGTCCTCGGCGCTCATGCCGACGTACGCCGGCTTGATGCCCAACGCGCCGACGACGGCCTCGGACCAGGCCGGGGGCTCGGGCAGGGGAGGCCGGGCCGGGAAGTCGAGCTCGACGAGGCCGCCGACCCGCCGCGCCGTCAGCAGGCCGCTGAGGGTTTGGAAGCGGGCCTCGCGGTCCGGTGCGAGGATCCCTCTCTCCCACAGGACGTGAGCAGTGGCCAGCGTCGCGTGGCCGCAGAGCTTGACCTCGACCTTGGGCGTGAACCAGCGCAGGCGGAAGCCGTCCCCCTCGGGCAGGAGAAAGGCCGTCTCGGCCAGGTTCATTTCGGCGGCGACCGTCTGCATCCAGGTCGCCTCGGCCGGCCTCTCGAGAAGGCAGACGCCGGCCGGGTTGCCTTTGAACGGCTCTTCGGCGAACGCGTCGACTTGAAAGATGGGGATGGCCATGTCCGCCTCCTGTGTCCGCTGTTCGGGGGAAAGGATAGCACAAAACGCTTTGCCCACGGCCGGGAATTCTTTATGATGTGAGCATGAGCGATACTTCGAAGCCTTCCCCCTACGACGCCCCCGAGCTCTACGACCTGCTCTTCGATTCGCTCGACTTCGACGTCGCGTACTGGGTCGAGGTCGGCCGCGGCGCCGGCGGGCCGGTGCTCGAGCTTGCCTGCGGCTCGGGCCGGCTTTTCCTGCCCATCCGCAGGGCCGGCGTCGACATCGACGGCCTCGACGCGAGCCCGGCCATGATCGCCCGCTTGAAAGAGAGGGCCCGGGCCGAAGGGCTCGAGGTCCGGGCCGAGGTCGCCGACATGCGGGATTTCGCGATGGGCCGGAGCTACGCGAGGATCTTCTGCGGTTTCAACGGCTTCGCCCACTGCGAGACGATCGAGGACCAGCTCGCCGTCCTGCGCTCGGCTCGCCGGCATCTCCTCCCGGGCGGGGCCGTGATCATCCACATGTCCTATCCCGGCCCGGGCTACTGGCTGGAGAAGGACGGGAAACCGGTCTTGGAGCACGAGGCGCCGCGGCCGGGCGGAGGCAAGCTCCAGCTCTGGGACAACCGGACGAAGGACGTCGTCGCCCAGCGCCAGGATTCCGAGGTCGAGATCTGGGAGCTCGACGCCTCGGAACGCCCCGTCGCCGCCCACACCTTCTCGACCCATCAGCGCTGGGTCTACCGGTTCGAGCTCGAGCTCCTGCTCCGGGCGGCCGGCTTCGCCCGGCTCGAGTTCCTCGGCGGTTTCGACGGCCGGCCCCTGCGGACGCCCGAAGACCAGATGATCGCCTGGGGGTACACATGAGCATCCGCCGCGCCCTTCCCTTGGCCCTCTTGGCCGGAGCCTTGATCCTGGCCGGCTGCCAGGCGACCGAAGCCCCGCCGGTCGACCAGCCGGACACGCTCGTGACCGTGGACGGGAATTCGGTGTTGCGCACGATAACGCCGGGGCTCATCTTCGGGGCCAACCTCGGGGCCTGGGTCTCGGAGACGAAGCTCGGGACGACGACCCGGAACCTCCTTCAGGCCCTGCGCCCGTCCGTGGCCCGCTTTCCCGGCGGCAACATCTCCAACAATTTCTGCTGGGTCCGGCAAATGGTCAGCGACAACGACCACCTCGTCTGGGACGACTGGAGCTGGGGCACCGACGTCGGTGAATTCATCGCCTTCATCAAGACCGTGGATGGCGTGCCCATGTTCTCGCTCAATCCTTTCGACCACACGATCGACGGCGATCTGCACAGCGCGGCGGACGAGGCGGCGGACCTGGCCGGCCTGTTCGTCGCCGAAGGGTTCCCCGGCGCCTATTACGAGGTCGGGAACGAGAACGACGGCTCCTGGAACCCCATGCTCACGGTCAACGAGTACGCCGACCGGTTCGCCCTCCTGGCCCGGGCGGTCAAGACGATCGACCCGTCGGCCCAGCTGATGGGCCCGGTCGGCTCGGGCGTCTCGAGCTGGATCCCGGACTTCCTCGACCGTCTCGCTCTGCTCGGGGCCACGGGCCTCCTCGACTGGGTCAGCTTCCACCGCTACGGCGGCTGGATCTCGAACAGCAATTCCAACGGCGTCAACCTCAACGATCCCCAGGACTATGCGGATGATCTGGCCGCGATCCGGGCCTCGCTCGCGAACCGCGGCCTCGGCCGGATCAAGATCGCGGTGACCGAGATCAACGCCGCGATCTGGGACACGGGCTGCACCCGGGACCAGTTCACGATCAAGCAGGGGCTGTGGCTGGCCGACGCCCTGGGCGTCTCGCTCCTCGGGGCCGACGCGACGAACGTCTGGATCCATCTCCACCCCGGGACCGACCCGCACACGCTCATCGACAGCGAGGCGACGCCGCCGGCGATCACGAAGAATTATTGGCCCGTCGCGCTCCCGGCCCAGACGCTCTCGTCCGCCGATCCGGCGGCGCCCGTCGAGGTCTTGGGCGTGACCCGCGACCTCAACGAGTCCGTGATGACCGTCTACGCGGTGAGAAAGGCCGACGGCTCGCTCGGCGTGCTGCTCATCAACAAGAGCAGCCGGGACTACGACGTCGGCGTCAACCTGCCGGCCATCCCCCAGAGCGTGACCGCCCGGCGGATCGGCCCGGCGGAATACGCCGCGTCCTCCGGTCCGGCCACGGTGGCCACGACGAAGAGCTCCCGGCGGGTCACGGTGCCCGTCCCGGCCACCTCGATCGTCGGGCTCGAGATCCGCTGACCCGTCAGAGCTTGAGCAGGGCCTTCCCGGCGATCGCGCTCACCCACGATACGAGGCCGCCGAGCGTCGTCCCCCAGACGAGATCAACGACGGTCACGATGGCCGGCCAATCCTTGACCGTGGCCTGGTTGGTCAGGTCGTAAGTGGCGTAGGAGATGAGGCCCAGGAACGCGCCGAGCAGCAGCGCCTTCCCCGGCGCTCCCGCGGCCAGGCCCGGCCGGATGGCGAAGACGACCAGGCCGGCGATGAACAGCAGGTAGAACAGAAGGGCCGCCGGCCAGCCGACCTTGGGCGCCATCAGGTAGCCGAGGTGCTTGCGGTAGAACGTCTTGGCCACGACACTCAGCCAGACCATGTCGACGGCGAAGAATATCGTCAGCGTGATCCCGTAAAGCAGGACTCCTTGCTTCAGGTTCATTGGCCCTCCTTACTTTTTGGCTTCTTCAGGCTTCTTGTAGAGCGGCACGACGTCGCGCTTCCCGCGCTCGAGGTAGGGAACACCCTTCTCCATCCACTCCGGCTTCGGCTTCCCGAGCAGGAAGTGGTCGAAAAACTCGTCCTGGTGGACGGTCCAGTGCTTCTGGTTCTCGCGCTCCCGGAGGCCGTGCTTCTCGCCGTTGTAGTTGAACATGTAGGCTTCCTTGCCCAGCCGGCGGAGGGCCGAGAAGAACTCGATGCCCTGGTACCACGGCACGGCGTCGTCCTCGTCGTTGTGGATGGAGAGGTAGGGGGTGTCGACCCGCTCGACCCAGAAGAGGGGCGAGTTCTCGAGGTACTGCAAGGTCCGGTTCCAGAGCGGCTCGCCGATGCGGCTCTGCGTCTTCTCGTACTGGAAGGCCCGGGACATGCCCGTGCCCCAGCGGATGCCGCCGTAGGCGCTGGTCATGTTCGAGACCGACGCGCCGGCCTGGACGGCGGCGAAGATGTCGGTCTGGGTGATGAGGTAGGTGATCTGGTAGCCGCCCCAGCTGTGGCCCTGGATGCCGATCCGCTCCGGGTCGATGAAGCCCATGTCGAGGACCTTGTGTATAGCCGGGAGGACGCACTTGAGGGCGCTCGCTCCCGGGTAGCCGACCTCGTAGACGATGTCGGGCTGGAGGATGACGTATCCGTTGCTGGCGTAGCGGGTGAAGTTGATGCTCGTCCCGGGCGAAGGCGCCTGATACCGGTGCAGGCCCGAAGCCAGCTTCTCGTAGATATAGACCATGAGCGGGTATTTCTTGGAGGCGTCGAAGTCCTCGGGCTTGATCAGGACGGCCGGAAGCGATTTGCCGTCGGCGTTGGTGTACTCGATGAGCTCCGCTCTTCCCCAGTTGTACTCGGCCTGCTGGGGATTGGCGTGGCTGACCTTGCGCGCCGCGGCGAAGTCCGGGCCGCTCACCCAAAGGTCGGGGAACTCGTCGAAGCGCTGCTCGGTGAAGACGTAGACATCGGCGTCCTTGGCCTTCTGGAGAGAGCCGAACTGCATGTCCTTCATGACCACCTTGACCGGGTCGGCCGTCGGGGCCGCGAGGTCGACGCGGTAGGCGCCGGTGGCCCGGGTCTTTTCGTCCGTGGCCTGCAGGACGATCGGGCCGGCGGCCGGGATAGCCGGCTTCTCGCGGTCGAGGCCGACGTAGCTGAAGGAGAGCCTGGCCTTGCGGCCCAGCCCGTTCGTGACCATGCGGCTTTTCACGCCGTCGGGCGAGATCTCCCAGATGTCGTAGCGGTCGCGAACGAGGATGGATTTGTCGTTCTCGGTCCAACCGGCGACCCCGTAGGCCCTCGGGTCGTCCGGCGAGTCGTGCTCTTCGTTGGAGAAGGAGACGCCAATCTTCCCGGTCAGGTTGAAGGTCTTGCCGTCGGCGATCCGGTACGTGTACCAGTCGTCGTCGGCGCTGCTGTAAAAATAGGCCCAGGCCCCGCCAGGGGAGAGGCTGGCCCCGCCCGGAGCCCTCTCGAGGACCCGCTTTTTTGTGCCGTCGTTCACGCTTACGACGTAGACGTCGGAGTAACCCTGGTCCCAGGAAACGAGCTGGCGGTAGGGGAGATTCGAGGTGCCGAGGGCGACTTTGGCGTCCTCGGAAAGCATGACGACCGGGACCTCATCCGTGGCCAATTGAACGAATCTCTTCTCCTTGGGCAGGAAGTGGACGACGCACATGAGGAACCGCTTCTTGTCCTCTTCGGCTTGGGCCTTCTGCATGGGCTGGAGGTAGGGGTCCTTCCAGCTCCAGATATCGACCTTGACCGGCTCGGGCGCGTCCTTGGGCTCAGGCTTGGGGGCGGCGGCGATGCCGAAAAAGACCCGCCCGCCGTCCTTGGAGAACTGGAGCCGGCCGTTCTCGCTGACGGCCATCCCCGCGGGGAAGCCTTTGGCCAGGGCCGGAACGAGCTCGGCGGCCGCGGCCGAAGCCGTCGTCCAGTGATAGAGCTTCGAGGCCGACTTGTCGGCCTTGTAGTCGTCGCGGTCGCTGGTGAAGGCGAATTGGCCGCCCTTCTCGTCGAAGGTCAGGTTCTTGTAGTTGCCGAGACCTTTAAGCAGGGCGACCGTCTTGCCCGAGGCCGCCTCGAGGGCGAAAGCGCCGTCGTTCTCGGGGGTCTTGGACGACACGGCGTAGGCCAGCCACGTTCCCGGCTTGTTCCAAACGTAATCGGCGACCTCGGCGATCTTCGTTTCCTTGCCGGTGGCGAGCTCCCGGACGAGGAGGTCGTTGCCGGGCTCCTTCTTCTTCTCTTCCTTCTTGGGCTCCTCGGCCTTCTTCTCCTCGGGCTTGGCGGCCGGCTTAGCCTCGGTCTTCACCTCGGGCTTCGCCTCCGGCTCCTTCTTGGTCTCTTCCTTCTTCTCCGCGTCCTTCTTCTCGTCCGGCTTCTTCAGCGGCGGCTCGAGGAGGTAGGCGACGCGGGCGCCGGATTCCTCCGGAACTTTGAAGCTCTTGACCCTCTCGACCGTGGTCACCTGGCCGGTCGCGAGGTCCATGATACCCAGGCCGCTCTTGGGCTGTTCCTCGGGCTTCTTCTTGTCCTTCTTGGCCTTGTCCACATCGGCCTTGGCCGGGGCGACCGTGAACACGACGTACTTGGCGTCGACCGTGAGGACGGGCCCGCGGCCCCGCGCGGCCCGGTATTCCTTGCTGGTCTTCAGGTTCAAGGCGACGAGCTCGCCGTCGCCGTCCTGGGGGGTCAGGGCGTAAACAAGCCACTGGCCGTCCCGGGAAAGCTGGGTTCCCTGGATGGAACGCCAACCGTCGTAGACGTCGTAGGTGATCGGCTTCTTCGTCGCCGCGGAGCCGGCCGCGAGAACGAGCGGCAGAACGAGGGCGACGAGGACGACGATCCGAAGTAGAGAGATCCCCGGACGGTTTTTCATGGAGCCTCCTCGAAAGGTGATAATCAAAGGATGATCGGGCCGCTCCGCGAGAGGGCGACCCGTCCTGTCAGGCGTGGGCGAAAGGGACATGAGACCGGAATATACCAGCGCCCTTTCCGGCCGTCAACCGCAGCTTAACGGGCGAAAACAAGAAACGCGTCGCCGATCGGGCGCTCGCCGGTGAGGTCGGAGGGGCTGTTGACGACTTTGTTCCTGACGACCATCGTCGTCGAGCCGCCGCCGTCCATGTTGACGGCCTCGACGGCCCCGAGCTCGCGCAGGAGGGCGGCCAGCTCGGCGATGGTCATGCCGACGCTGAGCTCCGGCTGGCGGCCGTCCACGGTGACGAGGAGGATGCGGCCGTCGGCCCGGACCCCGACGGCGGTCCGGGGATGGCGGGTGTCGGCGAAGCCGGGGCTGTAGATCCCGGGATCGGGGGGCAGCGCGGCCTGGCCGCCCCGGATGAGCCGCGGACCGCCGCCGATGACGAAATCCGGCACGAAGACGGGCTTGGGGTCGTACGTGATGTCTGTCTTCGTTTCGACCTTCGTCCCCGTCCTCAGGTTGGCCCGGAGCCACGCGGCCGCCTGTCCGTGGGCCGAGAGGACCGCGCCGCCGCGGGGGATCGCCGCTCCGCCGGCCCCTTCGGCTACGCCGGAGACCCGGCCGCGGACAACGGTCGCCTCGATCCCCTGCGGCCCCGTCAGGGTGGTCCGGTCGAACTCGGGCGTGTACAGGATGAGTTCGTCATCGAGGCGGGGCCGGTTGATGCCGTCGATGCGGCGGCGGACCTGGCCGGAAACGACGGCCTCGGCCCGGAGGATGACGTCGACGACGGCCAACCGGGTCCGGGCGCCCCGGCTGGCCACAGCCAGGCCGGGCCGCTTGCGGGCCGGTTCGCTCAGGACCTTCCCGCCCTGGAAAACGATGCCCGCCGGCTCGCCCCGGTAGGGGCCCTCGGTCCGGAAGTAGCCGCCGTTCGTCGCCGCCAACGCCCCTCGGCGCCGGGCGATCGAGCTCGTCGTCTCGGTGCCGACGCCCCGGTCGTGCGCCCGGCCGAGGGCGATACGGACCTTCGCGGGATCGAGAATGAGCGCGTTGATGACCCAGCGGTCGGGACCGAGCCCGCGGCCGAAATCGCCGCGCCGGATCTCGATGTGTTCGACGCCCGGGGCGATCCGCTCGGACTTGCGGGCGTCAGGATAGCCCTCGGCCGGGGCGGGGATATCGGCCGTGAGCAAGGAACAGAGCGCGATAGCGAGAACGCCGGAACGGGCGGCGGCCCGGCGGATCAATGGCCTCGTCATCCTGTGAAGTACAGGTAAGCGGCCAGGATCAGGGCCAGGACGATGACCGTGCCGATGACGTCCCGGGCTTGCCAGCTGGCCCGAGTTTCCTTCTTGTGCTCGGCCGTGACCGTGCCGTAGGTCAGCCCGCTGATCTTCTCGTAGGACGGAGCTTCTGTCAGGTAGCTGACGACGATCATGACCAGGAGGCTGACCAGGAAGATGATCAGGCTGTAGTACTGGAAGAAAATGTGGTTGACGATCCACAAGAAAGATCCCTCGGAGTACGAGAATCCTTGGACCAGCTTGACCGGCGTATCGACGGCCAAGCGGAAGAGGCCCAGGACGAAGCCCGTTCCGAGCGCGGCCAGGCAGCCTTTGGCGTTCAGCCGCTTCATGAAGACGCCGAAGAAGAAGACGACGAAGATCGGCGGGGCGAGGTAGGATTGAACACCCTGGAGGTAGTCGTAGAGACCGCGGCCGCCGCGGATGACGGGGATCCAGAGCAGGCCGATGAGGACCATGACCCCGGTCGCGACGCGGCCGACCCAGACCAGCCGTTCCTGGGTCACTTTCGGCCGCAGGCGCTGGTAGAAGTCCATGGTGAAGAGCGTCGAGGCGGCGTTGAAGGCGCCGGCCAGCGAGCTCATGAGGGCCGCGAGCAGCCCGGCCACGACGATGCCGCGGACGCCGACGGGAAGGACCGTGGCTACGAGCATGGGGAAGGCCTTCTGGGCGTTGGCCCGGACGAGCTCGGTCCCGCCCTGGAAGAGCTCCTGCTGGAGGGGCTGGTTCAGGCCGCTCTTGGCCAGGGCAAAGGCGATCATGCCGGGGATGATGAACAGGAAGACGGGCAGGAGCTTGAAGAAACCCGCGGTGATGGAGCCCCGGCGGGCCTCGCGCTCGTTGGGAGCGCCGAGGACCCGCTGGACGATGTACTGATCGGTGCACCAGTACCAGAGGCCGATGATGGGGGCGCAAAAAAGCATTCCGATCCAGGGGTAGTTATCGTTGAAATACCAAGCCATCCGGCCGACTTCCTTGACCGGGGCCCAGGTCCCTTGGACCCCGGCCGGGACGAGCGGTTTCCAGAGGTTGAACATCTCCCCGCCGACGATCTCGCGGAGCTGGCCCCAGCCGCCGAGGGCCTTGAGGCCGAAGTACGTCACGAGGGCGGAGCCGATGATGAAGATGAAGGTCTGGATGGCCTCGGTGTAGGCGACGGCCTTGAGCCCGCCGAGGACCGTATAGAGCCCGGTGATGAGGATGACGAGAATGGAGCCGATCCAGAAGCTGTCGAGCCCGAACCAGTTGAGCTCGGGCAGCAGGACGCTGAAGACGATGCCGCCGGCGAAGATGCCGACGGCCATCTTGGTCAGGACGTAGGCGACGAGCGAAATGAGGGAGAGGACCGTCCGGGCCGCGGGCGAAAAGCGCCGCTCCAGGAATTCGGGCATGGTGAAGACCCTGGAGCGCATGTAGAAGGGCACCATGACCCAGGCCAGGACGAGGAGGCACCAGGCGTGGAGCTCGTAGTGGGCCATGGCCACGCCGTCGGTCGCGCCCGAGCCGGCCAGGCCGACGAGGTGCTCGGCGCCGATGTTCGAGGCGAAGATCGAGGCGCCGATGATGAGCCAGCCCAGGTGACGGCCGGCCAGGAAGT
>Ga0316630_10000877_pt1 | contig 10446 bp, 12 predicted proteins | sample OWC_May_M1_C1_D6_FD_207658 | JGI IMG/M metagenome (GOLD analysis project Ga0316630, IMG submission 207658) | Wetland soil microbial communities from Old Woman Creek delta, Ohio, United States - OWC_May_M1_C1_D6_A | ecosystem: Environmental > Terrestrial > Soil > Wetlands | place: USA: Ohio...
TCCTGCAGCTGCGGAACGTTCTCCACGACCAGTTCATCGGCGGTCAGCAGCGACGCACACAGGATCGGCAGGGCGGCATTCTTGGCGCCCGAGATCCTGATCTCGCCTTCGAGCGGCACGCCGCCGCGGATCTTCAGTTTGTCCATGGGTACAGACGACGTCGCGGGCAGGCGGCGGAATACCACCGGTCGGGTGATGCGCAGCGGGCGGAGCCCGCGGGACTCGGCAACAGGGTCAAGCATGGCAGCGCTCCTTCGGCGAGGTCCGCACGGTGCGGACTGCGCCGAAGGGTGGGCGCCGGGGTTGAAGCGACCGCGAAACGCCGGTGAAAAAGCGGTGAATCCCGCCTGCACGGGTTCATCCCTGCGCCCCGTGCTCGGCCGGCGTCAGCGTGCGCATCGACAGCGCGTGGACCTCCGCCCGCATGCGATCGCCCAGTGCGGCGTAGACGAGCTGGTGGCGCGCCACGCGCGACTTGCCCTCGAATGCGGGGCTGACGATCAGCGCACTGAAGTGCCGGCCATCGCCCTCGACCTCGAGCACGCTGCATTGCAGGCCGGCGGCGATGTAGCGCCGGACGTCTTCGGGCGTCGGTTCCATCAGTTCCTCAGCTTGTAGCCACGCGCCAGCATGCGCAGCGCCACGGCGGCGGTCAGCAGAAGCGCCACGACCACGATGGCCAGGCTCAGCCAGGGTGACACGTCGGACTGCGCGAAGAAGCCGTAGCGGAAGCCGTCGATCATGTAGAAAAAGGGATTCAGGTGCGACACGCCCTGCCAGAACGGCGGCAGGCCGTGCACCGAGTAGAACACGCCGGACAGGAATGTGGCCGGCATCACGACGAAGTTCTGGAAGGCGGCGAGCTGGTCGAACTTGTCGGCCCAGATGCCGGCGATGACGCCCAGCGAACCGAGCATCGCGCTGCCCAGCAGCACGAATACCAGGATCCAGTGCGGCGCCTTGAAGCCGGGCGGCCCAAACCACACCGCGACCACGAAGACCCCGAGACCGACGACGAGCCCGCGCACCATCGAGGCCAGCACGTACGCGCCGAAGAGCTGCCAGTGCGAAAACGGCGGCAGCAGGATGAACACGAGGCTGCCCATGATCTTCGACTGGATCAGGCTCGACGATGAATTGGCGAAGGCGTTCTGCAGCACCGACATCATCACGAGGCCGGGAATCAGGAACGAGGCATAGCTCACCCCGGGAAACGCCTCGACATGCTCGGCCAGCACCTGGCCGAAGACCAGCAGGTAAAGCACAGCCGTCAGCACCGGCGCCGCGATCGTCTGGAAGCTCACCTTCCAGAACCGCAGCATCTCCTTGGTGAGCAACGTGCGGAATGCCACCGCCGGCGACGAAGCCGCAGCGGACACGACGGTCGATTCGAGTTGCACGGTACTCATGCCGGCGCCCCAGCGCTTGCCCCGGCGGAAGGTCGGTCCGTGACAAGCTGAAGGAAGACATCTTCGAGGTCCGCGCGCCCGACCTCCAAGTCCTCCACACCGCATCCCGCCGCCGCACACTCCGCCAGCACGCGCCCGACATCCGTCGAATGCGCCAGCCGCAGCGTCAACAGACCATCGCGTTCATCGATCTTGTGCGCCAGCACCGAGTCGGGCGGTCTGCCCCGTGGACGCATCGTCAGCTGCAGCCCGGCGACGCGGGCCAGCAGCCCACGCATCGTGTCCAACGCGACGATGCGGCCGCCCTTGAGCATTGCGATGCGCTCGCACAGCGCCTGCGCCTCTTCCAGGTAATGCGTGGTCAGCACGATCGTGTGGCCTTCGCGGTTCAGGCGCCGGATGAAGGCCCATAACGTCTGCCGCAATTCAACATCTACACCCGCCGTCGGCTCATCGAGCACGATCACCGGCGGCTTGTGCACCAGTGCCTGCGCCACCAGCAGGCGCCGCTTCATGCCTCCCGACAGTGCGCGCGTGTTTGCATTCGCCTTGGCGGTGAGGCCGAGGTTTTCCAGCACCTCGTCGATCCAGGCGCCGTTGCCCTGCAGCCCGAAGTATCCGGACTGGAAGGTCAGCGTTTCGCGCACCGTGAAGAATGGATCGAACGCCAGTTCCTGCGGCACGACACCGACCGAGAGCCGGGCGGCCCGAAAGTCGTCGACGACATCATGACCCATGATCGCCACTCGACCGCTGCTTGCACGCACCAGGCCGGCGATGATCGAGATCAGCGTCGTCTTGCCGGCACCGTTGGGACCCAGCAGGCCAAAGAACTCGCCGCACTGGATCGCGAGGTCGACGTTGTCCAGCGCCAGCACGGAGCCGTAGCGTTTGGACACGGAATTGACCTGGATGGCGGCAGTCACGGGCGGGCGTCGACGTGCGCGAAAGGCACGTCGGCGGGAGGGACAGCAATTATAGAAGCGTGGCCCTTACGGTCGGGGCGCGGCCTCAGGCAGAAGGTCGCCGACGCCATACACGCCGGCAAGGCTGGTGAGGCCCGCGGGCAGGCCGCTCACTGTCAGCACCAGGCCGCGCTCGCGCGCGACCCGCTGCCATTCGAGCAGCACCGCCACCGCCGAGGAGTCGCAGCGGGCGACCCCGGAAAGATCGAAGTCCACGTCGCCGCGATCGATCGCCGCGCGCCCCAGCGCGGCCACCTCGGCGGCATTGGCCATGCCGATATCGTCCACCTCGATGCGCACGACCGTTACGCCTTCTTGGAGGAGTCGAGCGCTCGGTTGCGTTCGGTCAGCGACTTGATCAGGCCATCGACACCGCCTGCGCTGATCTCGCCGGCAAACTGCGTCTTGTAGTTTTCGACCAGCCACACGCCGAGCACATTGACGTCGTAGATCTTCCAGGCGGAGTTCTGCTTCTCCAGCCGGTAGTCGAGCTGGATCGGCTCGCCGCGCGAGGGCACGACACTGGTGCGCACCAGCACGTCCGTGTCGGTCGCCTGCGCACGGTACGGCCGCATCTGGACCTGGTGGTCCTTCACCTGAGACAGTGCCCCGCTGTAGGTGCGAACCAGGAGCGTGCGGAACTCGCGCGTCAGCGCCGCGCGCTGCTCCGGGCTCGCGTTGCGCCAGCCACGGCCGACGGCCAGTTGCGTCATCTTCTGAAAGTCGACGTAGGGCAGGACCTTTTCGTCGACGAGCTTCTGGACCTTCGACACGTCGCCCGCGGCAAACGACTTGTCAGCCTTGATCGTTTCGAGAACAGTGGTCGTCAGGTCGCGCACCAGGACATCGGGGGCGGCGTCGGGCGCCTGCGCGTGCGCACCGCCGGCCACCAGCGTCGCGATCGTGAGCAGGATATTTCGCAAGATTCGGGATAGCGGCATCGTGGCTGTCTCGCAGGGCGGTTCAGGTAACAGACCCGGTCGTGGGCGCAGGGTTCAGCGCGTCGTCCGGGGCGCCTTTTGGAGCTTAGTGGAGCTTAACGGACGGGTCGGTCATCGGGCTGACCGCGGGCGTCATCTCGGCGCCGGCCGCCCCACTGGGCGTAAGGTCTTCTGCGGGCTCGGCGGGGGGCTTCTTCGTGCCGGCATCAGGCTCGGTTTCGTCGTCCTCGTCAGGCTCGCGCGGCGGGTTGCCGTCGTACACCAGGCTGCGGCGCCGTTGCAGGTAGCCGTCCCGGATAAAGCTGTACTTGTCGAGTGCCGCCTCGTTGATCAGCCGGTCCGCCGGCAGTAGCTCGGCACGCTCATTGACGATGCGCAGCCCCAGGATGCTGTACTCGACCGCAGGAAGGTCAATGTAAAAGTTAAGGTCGAGAAAGGGCTCGACAGCCAGGATGCCAACGGCATCGCGCACGCTGCTCGGGCCCAGTACCGGCAGCATCACGAAAGGGCCCGGCTCGAAGCCCCATACGCCGAGCGTCTGGCCGAAGTCTTCGCGGTGGCGCTCCAGACCAAACTCCGAGGCCGGATCGAAGCAGCCGGCGAGCCCGACTGTCGTGTTGATGAAGAACCGGCCGACATCCGAAGCGGCTTCCGTGGGCTTGCCCTGCAGCGCGTTATTGATGGCGGTCGACGGCCCGCGCAGGTTGAAGAAGGCGTTGGAGAAGCAATCGCGCAGCCCCTCGGGCAGCTTCGCATACAGCTCGGCCACCGGTTTTAGGAGCGCCGCATCGAACCCTTCATTGAACGCGAAGACGTTGCGGTTGACCTTTTCCCAGGGATCGCGCGGATCCTGGCCGGCATTAGGCGGCAACGTGGCGCAGCCGGAGCCGCCCAGCGCGACCAGCACGGCGCCCGTGCACAGCAGACGGCGCAATCCGGTCGGTATCAACAGAGCCTCATGCCGCATCGGAAACTTCGCCCGCCTTACTTCTTCTCCGAGCCGCCCTCGGCGGCACGGTTGTAAAGGAACTGGCCGATCAGGTTCTCGAGCACGACGGCCGACTGCGTCATCTTGATCTGGTCGCCACCGTTCAGATTCTTGTCCGAGCCGCCGGGCTCGAGGCCGATGTACTGGTCGCCGAGCAGGCCGGAAGTCAGGATCTTCGCCGAGGTATCGGCCGGGAACTTCACGCGGCTGTCCAACTCGATCGTCACCAGACCCTGGAAGCTCTGTGGGTCGAGCGCGATCGCGGTCACGCGTCCCACCGTGACACCGGCGCTCTTGACCGGCGCACGCACCTTGAGCCCGCCGATGTTGTCGAACTTCGCGCTCAGCGCGTAGGTAGGCCCAACGCTGAAGCTGGCGAGGTTCGCCGCCTTCAGCGCGAGAAATACCACCGCGATCATGCCGAGCAGCACGAACACACCGACCAGAGTTTCAATTCCCTTGCGTCCCATCGATCGACTCCTGCCTAATCCTGCACTGACCTGCTAACCCGGCGTGCTGAACATCAGCGCCGTCAAGACGAAGTCCAGCCCGAGTACAGCGAGCGACGAGATGACGACCGTGCGGGTCGTCGCCTGGGCCACGCCCTCCGGCGTGGCTTGCGCCTCGTAGCCCTGGTACAGCGCCACGAAGGTGCAGGCGATGCCGAACACCACGCTCTTGATGATGCCGTTGCCGACGTCGTCCCAAACGTCGACGCCGCTTTGCATCTGCGACCAGAAGGCGCCGGGATCGATCCCGATCATCTGCACGCCAACGACGTAGCCGCCGAGGATGCCGACCGCCGAGAAGATCGCGGCCAGCAGCGGCATCGCGATGACCCCAGCGACAAAGCGTGGTGCGAGCACACGCGACTTCGGGTCGACCGCCATCATCTCCATGGCTGCAAGCTGCTCGCCCGCCTTCATCAGCCCGATCTCAGCCGTGAGCGAGGTTCCGGCGCGGCCCGCATACAACAATCCGGTCACGACCGGACCGAGTTCGCGCACCAGTGACAGCGCCACCAGCAGGCCGAGCGACTCGGCCGCCCCGTAGCGCGACAGCGTGTAGTACCCCTGCAGCGCCAGCACGAAGCCGACCGCGAGGCCCGACGCCGCGATGATGACCAGCGAGTAGTTGCCGATCGCGTGCACCTGCGCGGCCGTCAGGTGCGGACGCCCGAGAGCTGCCGGGACGTTCTTCACCAGTTCGACAAAGAAGAACGCGCTGTGTCCAAGCCCTCGCAGCACTTCCAGCGCGCGGCGACCCAGCGTCGGGAGGAACTCAGTCGCCGTCATGCTCGCAGCCCCAGGTCTTCGGCGTAGGTACGCGCCGGATAGTGGAACTTCACCGGGCCGTCGGGTTCGCCCAGGATGAACTGGCGCACCTCCGGGTCGTCCGAGGCCTGCACCTCGGCGGGAGTGCCGTGACCCACAATGCGGCCACCGGAGATCACGTACACGTAGTCGCTGATGAGAAAACACTCGTGCACGTCGTGCGACACGACAAGCGACGTGGCACCGGTCGCGTCGTTCAGACGCCGAATCAGATTCGCAGCGACTCCCAGCGAGATCGGGTCGAGACCCGCGAAGGGTTCGTCGTACATGATGAGGTCCGGGTCGAGCGCAATGGCGCGTGCCAGCGCCACGCGGCGTGCCATCCCGCCCGAGAGATCCGCCGGCTTCAGCTGTGCCGCGCCGCGCAGGCCGACGGCATTGAGCTTCATCAGCACCAGATCGCGAATCATCTCCTCGGGCAGTCGGGTGTGTTCGCGCAACGGGAATGCCACGTTGTCGAACACCGTGAGGTCGGTGAACAGCGCACCGAACTGGAACAACATGCCGAGCCGGCGACGCAGCGCGAAGAGCGACTCACCGTTGCGCGGATCGACCGGCGCGCCGTCGAAAGTGACGGTGCCGCGCTGGGGAGTCAGCACGCCGCCGATCAGGCGCAACAGCGTCGTCTTGCCGCAGCCGGATCCGCCCATGATGGCAATGACCCTGCCGCGCGGGAACACCATGGAAACGTCTGACAGGATGACCCGCTGGTCATACCCGAACGTCACATGGTCGATCGCGACGAGCGCGTCGTTCGTCATCGTCAGTGGAAACCGGGAGCTGCCCGAGCGCCATGCGGCGGGGTGAGCGCAGCAGACTGGGCAAAGGCGCGGATTGTCGCACGGCACCCCGGCCGGCAATGCCAGCCGAGGTCGTGCTGTGGACTAGCGCAACAGGGTGATCACCCCGTTGGACACCGGGATCCGACTGCCCGGCCGTCGATGTCGACCGACGCAAACGCGACCGGCCAACGAGGTCGCGTGGTCAGCCCTGACTCACTCCGGCGTGGTATTCAGGAAGAACATCGCTTCCAGTAACGGGCCCGGTTTGCCGAGCGGCGCCAGCCAGCGATTGAAGATGTCATTGATCGCGCCCGAGCGATATGTCTGCGACAGCGCTCGATTGACCGCGAGCCGGAACGACGGATCGCGCCGCATCATCAGCGCGTAGGGGTCGTACGAAAACTGCTCCTGAATCAGCCCGTATTTCGTTTCGCCCTGGGCACGAATGACATTCCCGACGAGCACCAGGCGGTCAGCCGCATAACCGTCAATGCGCTTGTCATTGAGCGCTGCCAACGCTTCGGTTTCATCCTTGACCGAGACCACTTTGGCATCGATCAGCTTGTCTTTCAGCGCAGTCTTCAGGTTTTGTTCAGTCGTCGTGCCGGGCTTCACGCCGACCGTCTTGCCGGCGAGGTCTCCCAGCCGGCCGAGTTTGGACTCGGCCAGCACGAGGATGGCACCACCGTCGACGAATGTCAGGTTCGAAAAGTCGACACGCTCCTGGCGGGTCAACGTCACCGTCGTGTTGCCGCACTCGAGGTCGACCGCACCGCTGGTGATCTGGTCGAAACGGTTGGCCGCGGTAACCGGCACCCACTTGACCGCCAGAGTTCCGACGTTGAGCTGACGCTCGACACCGGCCGCCACGCGCTTGCACAGGTCAACCGAATATCCGGCCGGCTGCCCGTCCGAGCCTGCGAACGAAAACGGCGGAGAGTCCGCGCGGAAACCCAGCGCGATGGACTTGGAACTACGGATCTTCTTCAGCGTGTCGGCGTTCTGAGCCTGCACGCCGAAGGCGAGCAGCAGACCGACGAGGGCCCACAGTGTCTTCGACATCGTCTAGACCTTTCGATGGATTGTTGTTGGACCGCGCCGCGTTACTCGTGCATGGCGGGGGCGGTAGCGTACCAGCGTGCGCCACAGGCGCCGGATACTTGCTGCCCGGCTCAGCCGCGCGCGGACTTGCGCTCGCGACGCGCCAGGTTCAACGCGCGCAGCTCCGGATCATCGTCCGGCACTGTGAAGAAGGCATCGAGCACCGTCGACGGAATCGGGCGCGCCCGGCCGCTCGCCAGGTCAACGAAGGCCCAGATCGTCTCGCCCCGTGCCAGCAACTTGCGCTCCCGCATCACCGCGTAGCGCCGCAGGCAATTGCTGCCGTCCCAATGGGTAATCCAGGTGAAGACATCCAGCGCATCCCCGGCATGCGAGGGCCGCAGGTACTCGACGAAATGCGATGCCGCGAACCAGGCCGTCTGGTCCGCGTAGTAGCGCTCCATCGGCCAGCCTTGCGCCGTTGAGTGCTCCACCGCGACTTCCTCCATCCAGCGCAGGTATTCACGGTTGTTGACGTGCCCCACGGCGTCGATGGACTCCGGCCCGACCATCAGGGACTTGTGAAAGATGCGCGGCATGCGCCGAGCTTAGCTCGCCGCACGGGCGAGGCACCGCAGCGGGCCGCTTCCGGTTCCGCCGCGTCACTCAGTCAAGCGCTGCTACCTTGCCTGCAGCGAATAGAGGTAATCGACCAGCGCCAGGATGCGCGCCCGGACGAACTGCTCGGGGTTGTAGGCGAACCCTCCATAGTGGGAGGCCGCCTTTTCCGTATACGTCGTACCCCAGATCGGCATGTTCCGCGGACCGTGCCCTTTAAGGGCCTGGCGGCCATCGATGACTTCGATCATGCGGTCTGCCGGGAACACCCCACCGTTGCGCTTGGCAATCGTCGTCAGGTCGGGTACCGGCAGCTTCAGGTACTGGGTGAAGTACCCGTCACCCTTGCCGGTGATCCCGTGACAGGCCACGCAGTTCGATTCGTATTCCTGTTTTCCCAGGTCGCTGCGCGCCTCGGCCCATGCCGGACCCGCAAATGCCGCGCCAACGGCCGCGCCAATGAGTATCGATGCAAGTCTCGTAGGTCTCATCTTGGTTCTCCACAAACCAACCACCTCTGTGCATCCAATTTGCCAACTGCTCCTTTCTTAACGTAGTCAGAGGCATCCAAACCAGACTGATAAGCAACAACCCTTACGCCACTAAGTAGAGGGCGGATGCCCCGCCGAGGCACTGTCTCCGACTCGCGGGAACGTACGCGGCTGCCGTACCGGCTACTGCCGCTCCTTCGCGCATCGGCATTGATGTCATCGCGCTTCGGCACGTCTGCGCACCGCCCCGAGGACGCCCAGGAGAGCGAGCAGCGCCAGCATCGGGTCGAACGTCGACCCGGCGCGTGCGGCGGTGCATCCACCGCCGCCTCCACTGGATTGCGCGTCTGGCGCCGGCGTCACCGCCGCAGGCGGCGTTGTTCCCGGCGGCGTTGTTGACGGAGGCTGCGGCGGAGGCTGCACCGGCGGAGGCATCGGCACCGGCGGCATCGCAGACAGCGGTGGCGTGACGCTGAGCGTGACGGCCGCCGTGTTGTCGGCCGCGGCCGCGTCCGGCTCCCCGCTCGTCACGCTCGCATCGACAACGTAAATGCCCTCGGTTCCGCCGGTCACCGTCAGAGAAATCATCCGGCCATTGCTCGCCGCGACCGTGGGAAGCTCGCATCGGAACGTAGAACCACTGATCGTGCATGCACTGGGTTCGCTGATCCCCACCGGGGTCAGACCGGCCGGCAGCGCGCCGCTGAGCACGACCTTGCTGGCATCGCCCGTGCCCCGGTTCAGCAGGTTCAGATTGACTGTGAGCTGGCTGTATGCCGGAAACGAGGCGTTGGCCGCTGTCACTCTGAGGTCAGGGAGTTGAAACGGAGCCCCGGTCGCAAACATCGCGTCCTTCGTATTCGGATCACCGAGGGTCTGCTCGCCCATCCATAACACCATCACTGAATTGCCGTCGGGGCTCGGCCGCAGCTGGGCTTCCGACTGGCCTCCGGTCGCTGATGACACCGGCATAAAGGGCTCAAAGGTCGCGCCCTGGTCGAGCGAACGCGAGACATACACCCGTCCCGCTTCGCCAACGAGCTTGTTGCTCTCCGTGGCGTAGGACACAAAGAGGACATTCGGATTCTGGTTATCGCCTGTATCCGGTGCGCCGGTGAGCGGGTTCACGATCGTTCCCGGCGTCGGCACCATTCGCGGCTCGACGACCGTGACTGCCGCCGAGTCAATGCGCGATAGGTTGAGTGCCGGACTCCAGCTCCCGGCCGCTCCGTCCTTCGTGGACCGCGTGATGAACAGGTTGTAGTTCGCTGTGGGAACGGCCGTCTTTTCCGGATTCGCAGCGTCCATGTTGGGGGTCAGGTCGTATGCGACCCCGATGAAGCTGCCGCGCACGACGGCGCGATGAGCATTGGCATTGCCGCCGAATTTCGCAACGTCTGTCATGTTCTGCGGCGTGTCAGACAGGATGTCGCTGGGCAGGAATCCGGTCGATCCCGGCCGCGCGATGGGATCCACCAGGCCGCGCCGGATGATGATGTCCGACGGCGCCGCCGGAGTGACAAATGGCGTTTCGCGCCACAACAGCACCGCTCGCAGATTCGACGCCCCCGCCGTAGCCGCGCCCTGCAGGAAGAACCGCACCCGCCGGGCGTTCTTCTGTACATCGCTGACAATCGTTCCCGCGGAATTCGCGTCGTGAGCGGTGTACGGAAATGAGTGGTAGACGATGCACTTGCCCGTTCCGCCACCGGGACACGCCGTTTCTTCGTAGGCCAGCACAGCGGTCGATCCACTGACCTGCAGGTTGGGGCGCGATGCTCCGGGCTCTCCCGTGCCCAGCACGTTGTTGTCACTCAGCTGGGCAATGTTGGCTCGCAGCGTCACACCGTTCGGACTCGGCGCATGCGTGTACCAGA
>Ga0316630_10000883_pt1 | contig 10429 bp, 8 predicted proteins | sample OWC_May_M1_C1_D6_FD_207658 | JGI IMG/M metagenome (GOLD analysis project Ga0316630, IMG submission 207658) | Wetland soil microbial communities from Old Woman Creek delta, Ohio, United States - OWC_May_M1_C1_D6_A | ecosystem: Environmental > Terrestrial > Soil > Wetlands | place: USA: Ohio...
CGGCCGCCCGGAAACGGAAACGGGGGGGAAAGGCCCAGCCCGGGGCGGGGGCCGAATCCGGGGAGGCGGGGCGCAGGCCCTCCGCGGTGCTGGCCGTGCTGGCCATCGTTTTCATCTTCGTCATGGCGGCCGCCTATGCCTTCTTCGGGCTGAGGCAGACCCCGGCGGCCCCCTCTATCGAGATAGGGCTCGAGAAGACCGATTTTTCGTTGGGCGAGACGGTCAATGTCACGATTTGGCTCCGCAATCCCCCCAACGGGGCCCTTCGGGACTACTCCATCGAGACCTCCCAGAAATTCCAGCTCGGCATCAAAAACCAGTCGGGCGGGGTGGTGGCGGCCAGCGTCCCCGAGCCGGTGGACCAAAAGACCTCTTTCACGCTCAAGCCCGGGGACAGGCTCGAGATTGGGGCGTTCCAGTGGAACCAGACCGTGGCCGCTGGCGACGGGGCCAACGTCACCTATGTCCGGGCGCCGACCGGGATGTACACCATCCAGGCATGGTTCTCCGCCGATTCTTCCATCTGGGCCCAGCGCAACATCATCCTCGCCTGAGATCCCTTTCGCTTTTGGCATAGTCAAACCCTCCCGTGCTTCTGGAACGTCCCGATCCATCCCATGAGGTCGCCCATGTTGCGCAGCGGCTCGCCCAGCACCTTGCTGGGCTCCACGATGCAGTGCATGTAGCATGTCGTGCAGTCCTTGACCTCCTTGCGTGCCTTGAGGACCTCCGGCGAGAACCAGAAGTCCTTGAGGCGCCTGGAGCCGTCCAGCAGCGAATAGAACTTGGTGATGGATGAATCGTAGCAGGGCACCGATATCTCCCCGGTCTTGTTCACGCAGCAGAAAAGGTAGGGGTGGCACCGGTAGTGGAAATCCCCCGTCATGAATGTCTTGAGATAGGACTTGCTGGTGAGGATGGGATACTTCTTCCTCATCTCGATGAGCACCGGCACCAGCTTTTTGACGTCGTCCGCCCTGTTGCGCCAGTCCATGCTCTTGGGGTCGTAGCGCGATCCCTCCGTGGTCATGGTGGTCCAGTAGTCGTGGAATGTGGCGAAGTCGAGCATTATCCCGTCTGTGCCCAGCTCCTTTGCGTATCTCACCACGGCCGGTATCTCGTCGATGTTGGCGGAACAGATGACCGTGTTTATGAGGATGGCGCACTTGTTGGCCCTGGCCGCCTTGACGGCCTCCTTGACGCCTGCCACCACCTGGTCGTACTTGTCCACTCCCCGGATGGATTTGTACTTCTCGGGGTCGAGGGTGTCCAGCGAGACCACCAGGACGTCCAGGGCTTTCGTGTACCCGTCGGCGTTGTCGGCCAGCGTGATTCCGTTGGTCGAGACCTGGCTGAGCAGGCCGACCTTCTTGCAGTGCATGCCCAGCTCCGGCAGGTCCTTGCGCAGGGTGGGCTCGCCGCCCAGAAACGAGACGGCGATTATGTCGAACTCGGCGAACTGGTCAAGGATTTTGCAAAACTGCCCGGTGTCCATCTCGCCCTTCTTGAACTCGGCCCTCTCGTTACCTATGGGGCAGAATGTGCACTTGGAGTTGCACATGCGGGTGCACTCCACCGACCCGAAGAACGGCTGCTTCCTGGAGCTCACCCGGTTGTGAAAGAACGTCCCCATGAACTTTCGGGTGGCCGACTCCCTCATCCGGCAATGGTAAAGCAAAGGGGGTATTAGGCCTTTCGCGGCCCCCCCGCCGACAAAGTATATCTATCCGCTAGCCGCTTGCTTGGCCATGGAGCTGCTTCTGGGAACGGACGGCAGGGGCGCACCTGTCGAGCTCCCGGTCCCCCTGCTGAAGCGCCACATCGTGGTCCTGGGCTCCTCGGGCTCGGGCAAGACGGTGCTTTGCAAGTGCGTCCTGGAGGAGGCGGCCCTAAAGGGCATCCCGTCCGTGATAATCGACCCGCAGGGCGACCTGGCGAGCCTTGCGCTGCCGGGGAACCCGGACGAGATTGCGGCGCACGGCACCGACCCCTCCCGGCTCAATGACTACAAAAGCAGGGTCGAGGTGCGCAACTTCACCCCCGCCTCCTCGAAAGGCATCCCCATATGCGCCAATCCGCTCCAGCTGCCGGCGGCGGACCTGCCCGAGGAGGAAAAGATACGCTCCCTGGACCTGGCCTGCTCCAGCCTCACGATTCTTCTGGGCTATGACACCGGCAGCGAGGAGGGCAAGTCCGTCAAGGCGCTGCTTTACGCGGTGCTGGAGGACGCGCTGAGGAGGGGAAGCCCGTTTTCGGGCTTCGAGGACCTGGCGGCATTCGTCGAGGCCCTCCCGGACAGGCTGGCGTCCAGGACGGCGGCGGTGGCGGCCGAAAGGGACAGGGCCAAGCTGGCCCGCAACCTGCGGCTCATGAACGTGGGCATGAACAAGCTTTTGTTCAACTTCGGGGTCCCGGTCAGCGCCGAGCTTTTCATGAAGCCCGCCGAGCAAGGAAAGGTGCCGGTGAGCGTCATCTATCTCAACACTCTCGCCTCGGACGAGCACAAGCAGTTCTTCGTGACCATGGTGGCGCGGGAGATATACGACTGGATGCTGCGCAACCCGTCGGAGCAGCCCCAGCTCGTGCTCTACATCGACGAGGTCGGCCCCTACCTTCCCCCGAATCCCTATTCCCCGCCGGCCAAGGACCTACTGAGGCTCCTTTTCAAGCAGGGGCGCAAGTACGGCGTGTGCTGCCTGATGAGCACCCAGAACGTGGCCGACGTGGACTACAAGGCGATGGCCCAGGCGGGCACATGGGCGCTGGGCCGGATGATGACAGTGCAGGACATCGAGAAGGTCAAGCAGATCATCCGGTCCACGACGGCCTCCGACCCGGATTCGATTCTTGCCGCGCTGCCCCAGCTGAAGGCCGGCGAGTTCATCCTTTCATGCCCGGACGTTTTCCCGGCCTCCGTCAGGATGAGGGTGCGCTGGCTGCTTTCGAGGCATGTCACGCTGGAGGAGGAAAGGCTCCGCGAGACCATGCCGCCCGGGCTGGTCGCCTTCTTTTCCAGGCCGGGGGGCCAGGCGCCGATACCCCCGGCAATGGGCGCAGCGGCGCCCCCGGTGGCCGCGCCGGCCGCCGTGCCCCCTCCAGCCGCGGCGGCCGGGCCGTCCCCGGTCATTTCAGGCGGCGGGGAACAGGGGGCATCCGGCATCCTTTGGGACGACCGCAAGGTCCCGGACGCACTGGCGGGATACGCTGGACCGATGCTCGTCGGCAAGCTCAATTTCCCCCAGGCCATTGCGTCCAACATCGCCCGCAGGCTGGCGACCCCCGGCCCGTTCGTCAAGGTGGCGGTGGACAACGGCGAGATGCGATACCTGCCCCTTTGGCGGCTGACGCTCACGATAGACCCTTCGGTCTACAAGAACAGCTTCGTGAGGATGTTCTCCCGCGACGCCCCCGCCACGGTGAAGGAGAAGGTCTACATCAACGCAATAAACGGAAGGCTCCTGGTCATCAAGGAGAAGTTCAGGTTCGAGAACGTTGCCTCGGGCGACCCCACGAAGATAGGGGACCTGGACGGCGAGGCCCAGTTCGAGGAGCGCACATTCGACCCGGCGATGCCCGACATGGTGCGGCCCAGGCTGGATTTCAGGCTGGCGGTGGCGGCGGGCTTCAAGATGTTCGGCGTTACCGCCGACGAGGTGGTGCTGGTCGTCGTCCCGGTGTGGGCGTTCACGACCCGGATACCCGACAAGTGGACGTCGGAGGTCAAGTTCATAGACGGCGTGCTGGGAATGGAGATTCCCTCGGACCCGTTCAGCGGATTTTGACGGCCCGCGACGCTTTTCGCTCGTTGCATCAAGATGGATGGGCCGGTGGAATCCAGCGCGCCTGCCGTTCAGCGCCGCCTTCCGAGCACGATCGCCGCCGCGCCCGCCGCCGCCACCAGCACCAGCAGGGCGCCGAAGCCGGGCGTGGGGGTGGGCGTCGTCGAAGGCGCCCTTACCGTGAAACTGTACTCCGCTGAGCGGTTGCTCTTGCCCGAGGAGGAATAGGCGGTGACATAGTACTTGACGAGCGTGTCCTTCTTGAACGGGCCAAGGGGAAACGTGAACGTGTTGCCGGTCTTGGTCATTCTCTGGGCCGCATGCGCCACCCCGGCCTCGGTGAATGTTATCTCCGCGTATGATGCGGCGCTCCCCGATGAGATGAGCGTCACGGTGACGATCTCCTTGGATGTCGGCCTGTCGGGGGAGCGGGACACGTTCGCAATGGTCGGCGCCGCCTCGGGAACGGTGATGTCCAGGGTGATGATCGAATCCGAGCGCTTCGTGCCGTCTCCACTCGAGGTGGCCCTGACGGTCAGCGTGTACCTGCCGGCGCCCGCCGCGGTCGGGACGCGGATGTCCACTATGACCATCCCCTGCCCTCCGGCGTCCAATGTCATGTTCAGGGGGTCCAGGAGCGCCCAGGCGCTTGCGTCGCCCGTCTTGGAAATGTCGAAGGTGTCGGACGCGTCGCCCGTGTTGTTGACAGTCAGGGATATGCTGGCCTCGTTCCCGGGCGACAGCGCACGGCTCAGCTGCCTGGGGGAGATATCGACGCCGTATGAGGCGGTCCCCTCCCCGACGACATTGACCGCCGCCGAGGATGTCGATGTCTTGGACGAATCGCCCCTCGACGTCCCCCTCACGACGAAGTCGTAGCGCCCCGCCTCGGCGTCCGAGGGCACCGAGACGGTGAGGGTGATGGCCTCCTCGCCGTTGGGCGGCAGGCTTGTCGAGGCCTTGCTCAGGCTGGCCCACGACACCTGGGTGCCTGAAACGGCCAGGTCGACGGTGTCCTGGAGGGTGCCGGTGTTCTTGACCATTATCCTGAAAGACGCGAAATCGCCCGCGTTGACCTGCTCCGAGGCGGTCGGGGGGCTGAGGGAAACGCCGTAGACGAGCTCCTCCCTTACGGTGATGTGGATGGCCGCCTGGTCCGCCTTCGAGGGGTCGGAGCGGGAGGCGCCCCTGATGTTCACGAGGTAGCCTCCCGCGGCCGTGCCCGCGGGGACGATGATGGCGACCGAAAGCTGGGCTGTCTCGCCCGGGGACAGCGTGGCCGACGACTTGCTCATCGAGGCCCAGGAGGCCGCAGGCCCGGTGGCCGAAAAATCGAACGTGTCGATGGCCGAGCCGTTGTTGCGCGCCTGCACCGCGACCTGGCCGCTCTTTCCGGCCGAAAGCTCGATTGACTGGTCAGGCGGGAACATGTCAACCTCGTAAGTGGCGCCCGCCCCGAAGGTGAAGACATGGGCCTGGCGGACATCATGGGAGACCTCGGACTGGATGGCGACTATCGCGCCCATGTTGGCCTTGTTCCAGGACGGGTCCAGGGAGATCGAATAGTTGGCGTGGAAGACGTCGCCGGGCTGTATCAAATTCCCGGGAAACGAAAATCTTGCGACCTGCTTGCGGGCGACGAAGCGGTGGAAGGTTATGTTGTTGCCCCCCTTGTAGCCGACCCCGTCCTCGTACAGGAAGCAGTAGACATAGAGGCCGGTGGTGGGCAATGTGGCGGAGAAGTTGATTGTTGCGTTCACGCTCCCGTTGAGGCCGCTGAGCTTGGCGATGCCCGTTATTTCGGCGTCGGGCGTCGTGTTCACCGCGGCCGATATTGCGTCATGGTAGGTGGTGTATGTCTGGCTATCGTTGTTTGTGTTGGATTTCGAGGGTTGACCGTCAACCTCGCCTATCGGGACCAGCGGCAATGGTGATAGAATGCCGTAATAATTGAAGCGGTCCTGGGATTCCGGGGCCGCCAGGGGGCTTCCGGCCTCGAACCATTCCAGTATCGCCACCCTAGAGCGGGCCATCTCGTTGGCGATGCGGGAGGTGGCGTTCTCGTCGTCCGCCGTGTTGTTGTTGTTGACGTTGGTGAAAAGCTCGAACAGCGTGGTCCTCTGGACGGCGCGCCCAAGGACTTGGGCCTGTCCCTGTCCATCGTCACCCAGCGCGCCGGCGGGCACGAGCGCCGAAGCCGCAAGCAGGATGACCGCCAAGACCGCCAGTTTTCTCATGTCGTTCCCTCTCGCAAGGGGATTTGACTATGCCACTCATTAGCTTTGTGGTACTGGCAACGAAGGGTGCCGGGTGCCGGGGGCCGGGTGCCGGGTACAGGGTACGACGGACGGACGATGGCAAAGCGGTGGTCGCTGTTACCCGGTACCATTCCCCCCACGGCAATGCGTCGTGACCCGGTACCCGGCACCCGGCCCCCGGCACCCGGCACCCTTTTTATATGTCGGACCGATTTCCTTCCGATGCCCATGGAGATATCGCGCCAGAAGCTGGCCTCGATGATAGACCATACCCTGCTGGACCCGGCGGCGGACCGGGTCGCCCTCGGGAGGCTCTGCGAGCAGGCCAGGGCATACTCGTTCGGCCACGTGTGCGTCAACCCGCGCAATGTCGCAACCGCCCGCCGGCTTCTGGGGCGATCCGGGGTGGGCGTCTGCTCGGTGGTGGGATTTCCCCTGGGCGCCACCCTTCCGGAGGTGAAGCAGTTCGAGGCCCGAAAGGTGGTGTCCATGGGGGCCAACGAAGTGGACATGGTCATTGACATTGCAGCACTCGTTGATGGCGAGGATTCGCCGGTCCGGGAGGACATCGCCGGGGTGGTGAAGGCCTCCGGCGTGACCGTCAAGGTCATCATCGAGACGGGCAGGCTGACGGACGGGCAGAAGCGCAGGGCCTGTGAACTGGCCAAGGAGGCGGGTGCGCACTTCGTGAAGACATGCACCGGCTTCGGCCCGGGAAGCGCCACAGTCGAGGATGTCCGTCTCATGAGATCGGTTGTGGGCGCAAGGTTCGGGGTGAAGGCCTCGGGGGGAATAAGGACGTTCGAGGCCGCCATGGCCATGATCGACGCCGGCGCCACCAGGATAGGCACGAGTTCCGGCCCGGCGATAATGGACGGGTATCGGGTATAGGGTATCGGGTGACGGTTATCGCGCGGGGACGAAGGTTCTTGCCCGAATCCCGAGACCCCAAACCCGAGACCCGATACCCTAAACCCTTGCGACAATCGCATCAATCTATTATCTTCAAAAGCTCGTCCACCTTCACCTTGCGCTCCACGTTTGCCCCGCTGGCCATGCGGTGGCCCCCGCCGCCCAGCCAGCGGGCGAGCTTGAGCACGTCATACTCCTTGTGGGTGCGGAACTCGCAGCGGGTGGATGTCGATGACCTGTTGATGACCATTATCACGTCGAAAGGCGCCTCGGGGTGCTGCATCAGGCTGCGGTTGACCAGGTACACGGGCAGGTTCTCGTTGGAATCGATGACCGCCACCTTGTAGTCCTTCACCTTGTGCACCTGCAGGAGCTGGCGGGCGCGCTCCTCCACCTTCCCGGCCCAGGAGCCGTACTCCTCCAGCAGGGGGTTGTATGTCTCCTTCATGACCTCGGCGGGCCCGTTGGCCGCCAGGTTCACCGCCAGCTCCTGGAGCGACTTGCTGACGGTCTCCCAGTCGTCCTTTCCCTTCAGTGCGTCCACAAGGTCGCGGAGCCTCTGGGCCTCCTGGGACACGATCTTGTTGGAGTCTATCTCCTCCGCCACGGACTCCAGCCCGCTTTCGATGCCGAAATACTTGGACACGAGCTGGGCGGCCGAGGGGGATTCGGGGTCGTTTTTGACCTCGAGGCGCTCGTGGGCCATGTCCGCCGGCTCCCAGGTGTGGTGATCCACCCAGACGGCCTTGTCGAACACCAGTGTGGCAATGAGGGTCTCCCGGGTGCCGGCAAGGTCGAAGACGTACAGGAGCTCGTTCTCCTCGTCGTTGTCCGATATGGCCGCGGCTATGGTGCTGAACAGCCTCGCCGGCGATGAAAAGAGCGCCTTGCACGGCTGGCCGGCGCCGAGCGCCTTCATGAAGGTGGCCAGGCAGAGCACCCCGTCGGAATCCGTATGGGTTATCACGGTCGGGGCCATCGGCGAGGAATGGGCGCATGGGTATAAAACCGTTGCCGGCGCACGGCGGAAGGCTAATAAACAACCACCAAGATACGCGGCCCTCGACGGAAGGAGCCAAAGGATGTCGCTTCGGGAAGTGCTGGCGGCCAACAGGGACAGGCAGATGATAGTCATAATGAAGGACGGCAGGGGTTTCCGCGGCAAGCCCGTCAGGTTCGACGATGACGTGATAGTGCTCAAGGAGGTCTTCGAGACCCTCAACCAGGACGTCGACGAGAAGGGCTACATGTTCTGGAGGAGGGTGCTGCACTCATTCCTGGTGATCAACGCTGAGCACGTGACTAGGATATGGCCCTGGGAAGTGGCCTGAGGCAGCTGGCATTATGAAGGAATGGCTCAAAGAAAGGGTTTACAGCCGGGCCGTGGGGCCTTCCCTCTACGGCAGCGAGGCGGTCCTGGCCGGCTGGGTCCAGGACATCCGGAACCTCGGCGGGATAGCGTTCGTCCAGCTGCGGGACCGCGAGGGCACCAGCCAGCTGACGGCGATCAAGAAGGAGAACAGGGAGCTTTTCAAGCAGCTCGTGGGTCTCAACCGAGAGAGCGTCATTGCGGTGAAGGGCCTTGTTAAGGAGAACAAGGAGGCTCCCGGCGGCGTCGAGGTCCTGCCCCGGGAGATGGATGTGCTGTCCTGGGCCCAGGCGCCCCTCCCGATGGGCGTGGTCGACAAGGTGGGCGTCGAGCTCGACACGAGGCTCAACAGCCGCTTCATGGACCTGCGGCGTCCCGAATCCGCCGCGGTGTTCAAAATCCGCGCCAGCGTGCTTCGGGGAATTAGGTCCCTTTTCGACACCGAGGGCTTCATCGAGGTCCACACCCCGAAGATAGTCGCCACGGCCACCGAGGGGGGGACGGCCCTCTTCCCGGTCCAGTACTTCGAAAACAAGGCCTACCTCAACCAGTCGCCGCAGCTCTTCAAGCAGATGATGATGGCCACGGGGTTCGACAGGGTCTACGAGATCGGGCCCGCCTTTCGCGCCGAGCTCCACGACACGGTGCGCCACCTCAACGAGTTCACCTCCATCGACATAGAGATGGCATTCACCGACGAGGAGGGCGTCATGGGCGTCCTCGAAAGGTGCCTTCGGTCCGCGATAAAGACTGTCATTGAGGAGAGGGGCAGGGAGCTGGCCCTCCTGGGCGTCCAGCTGGAGGTCCCGTCCATCCCGTTCCAGAGGCTCACCTACACCAAGTGCATCGAGATCGCGCGATCCAAGGGCATCAATATCGAGTGGGGCGCGGACATAGAGATGGACGCCTGCAAGGCCGTGGCCCAAGAGACCAGTGGGTTCTACTTCATCACCCGCTGGCCCACATCCATAAAGCCGTTCTACGCTCACCCGTTCGAGGATTCGCCAAGGGAATCGCGTTCGTTCGACCTCATGTACGGGGAGAAGGAGATCACCTCCGGCGCCCAGAGGGTCCACGAGGTCGATTTGCTGACCGGCAGACTGAAGGAGCAGGGCCTGGACCCGGCGGGGTTCGAGTTCTACCTCCAGGCGTTCAGGTACGGCATGCCCCCGCACGCCGGCTGGGGGCTGGGCGCCGAGCGCACCGTGATGATACTGACCAACCGGGAGAACGTCCGCGAGTGCGTGCTTTTCCCCAGGGACAGGAAACGGCTTTCGCCGTGAGAACCGAGGTTGTCGGGTGTAGGGTGACGACGGAAGCACGACGACGAATCGTCCCGGCCCCCGGCACCCGGCCCCCGGCACCCGCAACATATTAATTCGCCGACGGGGATATCCCTCTCCGATAGGGAATGGCCGAGAAGCAGATTTTCACAAGCAGGGAAATCAACCAGGCCCTGGCAAAGCAGCTCGAGGTCACCAGGACCGTGCAGCTCACGGGCCTGAAGGGCCAGCACTGCATCGCCGTGGGCATGGCAACCGGGTCGGTCGTCCAGGTGGCCGGCAACGCCGGGGACTTCTTCGGCGCCCTCAACTCGGGCGGCTCACTGACCCTGAACGGAAACGCAGGCCGCTTCTGCGGGGACAGCATGCTGGCGGGCGAGATAGTGGTCAACGGGGACGCCGGCTGGGGCGTCGGCCAGTACATGCGCGGCGGGACGATAGCCGTCAAGGGGGAGTGCAAGGGCCCCGTGGGCCAGCTGATGAAGGCCGGGACCATCCTTATTGACGGACCTGCGGGCCGCGAGGTCGGGAAGTACCTCATGGGAGGCGAGATAGTCATCGCCGGGGAGACGGGCGAGCACACCGGCGAGAACATGATGGGCGGCGTCATCTTCCTGCGCGGGGAGCCAAGGTCATTGGGCCTCAACGCCCGGACTGCGAAGGTGGCCGCCGGGGACATCGAGAGGCTCAAGTTCCTCCACAAGCAGTACAGGTTCCGGGGAATCACCGAGGAGGAGATGTTTTCGGAGTTCCAGAAGGTCACGCCGGAGCACTCCCGGCCCCTAACGGGGGAGGCGGGAAGATGAACCCCGAGGAGATGAACAGGAA
>Ga0316630_10000884_pt1 | contig 10428 bp, 9 predicted proteins | sample OWC_May_M1_C1_D6_FD_207658 | JGI IMG/M metagenome (GOLD analysis project Ga0316630, IMG submission 207658) | Wetland soil microbial communities from Old Woman Creek delta, Ohio, United States - OWC_May_M1_C1_D6_A | ecosystem: Environmental > Terrestrial > Soil > Wetlands | place: USA: Ohio...
AACCGGAACCGTGGATAAGGCCACCAAGAGCCTCAAGGGCCTGCTCGGTAAATAGCCGGCCAGCCGGGAGCAAGCTCACTTGCCGCATCTGTGATTCACGGACGCTTTGACTGGTGGGAGCCGGGGGAGCTTCTGGCGATCCAACCCTGGCCCAGGCGGGCCAAAGTCCTTTTCCCGCCTACATCTCGCGTCTGCTGGAAACGCCCGCCCTGATGTTTATCGATGAAATCAAAGTGTTCGCCCGTGCCGGTCATGGCGGCAAAGGGTGTGTGGCGTTCCTGCGCGAGATGTTCCGCCCCAAGGGCGGCCCGAGCGGCGGCAACGGCGGGCGCGGCGGCGACGTGATCCTGCAGGCGGACCACGACTTGAACAACCTGATCGCCCAGTACTACCAGCCGCGTCTCCTCGCCGAAAAAGGTGAAAGCGGCCTGGGCAAAGGCATGGACGGCCATGCGGGCAAGGACCTGGTCGTCAAGGTGCCGTGCGGCACTCTGGTCTGGAAGCTGAGCGCGACAGGCCCGCCCGCCCAATCCGCCGACGATCCTCAAGCCGGCGAGCCGCTCAAGCGGCCTCTGCTGGGCACACGCAAGCGGCCCTTGCTGCGTCTGTCGGGCGGCGTGCGAGCGCTCGAAGTGGATTTGGCCGACGGACCGCCGGAGACCGTCCAGGTGTCTGACCCGAACAAAGGCGAACTCATGGCCGACCTCACGGAACACGGTCAGCAGTTCGTGCTGTGCCAAGGCGGGCGCGGCGGCCTGGGCAACCGTAACTTTGCCACGTCCACCCGCCAGGCCCCGCGCTTCGCGCAGCCGGGCGAACCGGGAGAGGAAGGCGAGTTTCTTCTGGAACTGCGGCTCATCGCCGACGTGGGCCTCGTCGGCTACCCCAATGCCGGCAAGTCCACCTTGCTCGCCGCCGTTTCCCATGCCCGCCCCAAAATCGCGCCATATCCTTTCACCACCCTGCACCCGCAGATTGGCATCGTGGAGTATCCTGATTTCTACCGGCTGACCGCTTGCGACGTGCCGGGGATCATCGAGGGGGCGCATCGCAACGTGGGGTTGGGCCACGCCTTTCTCCGCCATATCCAGCGCTGCAAAGTGCTCGTGCTGCTGCTCGACATGGCCGGGATGGATGGCCGCCCGCCGTGGGACGATTATCAGCAACTCCTGAACGAGTTGGGCCTGCACGATCCCGCCTTGCTGGAGAAACCGCGCCTGGTGGTGGCCAACAAAATGGACGAGCCGATGGCGGAAACGAACCTGAAGAAATTCAAACGCCGCATCCGCCGGACGCCCGTGCTGCCCATCGCCGCGGCGTTCGGCGAGGGGATCGGCAAGTTCAGGCAAGCCATTCGCGAAGCCGTCGAGGAAAGCGCCGCCAAGTAACGCCGACGAGGCGGAGCCGACCGCGCTTATTTCGCGCGCATTTTTTGGTGCCTTTTGCGCGGCCGGGCGCCTATGATTTCCCCATGCTGAAAGCCGGAATCGTCGGTCTTCCCAACGTGGGCAAATCCACTCTCTTCAACGCCCTCACCCGGACCCACAAGGCGCCGGCGGAGAACTACCCCTTCTGCACCATCGAGCCGAATCTCGGCGTGGTGACGGTGCCCGACCCGCGCCTGCACCAGTTGCACCAGATGACCCGGACCCCCGGCGTCATTCCGGCAGCCGTGGAATTTGTGGACATCGCCGGATTGGTCCGAGGCGCGTCCAAAGGCGAGGGACGGGGTAACAAGTTTCTCAGTCACATCCGCGAGGTGGACGCCCTCGTGCACGTGGTGCGCTGCTTCGAAGATCCGGACATCGTGCACATGACTGGTAGCATCGACCCGGTGCGCGACATTGAGATCGTTACCATCGAACTGGTGCTGGCCGACCTGGAAGCGCTGGCCCGCCGCCGCGAGAAAATCAGCAAGGAGGTCAAGCACGGCGACAAACACGCCCTCGCCGAAAACCACGTGCTCGACAAGCTCGAGCCGCACCTGAACGCCGGCAAACCGGCCAACACCCTGGCCCTGTCGAAAGAGGAACACGAACTGGCAAAGCACGGATTCCTGCTCACCGACAAGCCCACCATCTTCGCCGCCAACGTGAAGGAGGGCGACCTCGCCGGCGTGGACCAGAATGCTTACGTCGCCAACGTCCGCGAATACACCCGCACGCACCACGCTTGCGACACGGTGGTGGTCAGCGCCCAACTGGAGAGCGACCTGGCGGATCTCTCCCCCGAAGAAGCCGCGGAATACTTGAAGGAGCTGGGCGTGACCGAGTCGGGCGTCAGCGCGCTGATCGCCAGCACGTATCGCCTGCTGGGTCTTCGGACTTTTTTCACCTTCAACGACAAGGAAACCCGCGCCTGGACCGTCGCCGCCGGCTCCACTGCGCCCCAGGCCGCCGGCCGGGTCCACACCGATTTCGAGCGCGGCTTCATCAAGGCCGAGGCAGTTCACTGGAAAGCCCTGGTGGAATGCGGCTCCGTCGCCCACGCCCGTGAAAAGGGCCACTACCGCGTTGAAGGCAAGGAATATGTCGTCCAGGACGGCGACGTGCTGCTGTTCAAGTTCCACGTGTGAGGTGTCGGCATGATATAGTGGGCATGGCAAACGGACTGGCTGCATGAAGATTCTGGTGATTGCACTGGCGGGGATTGGCGATGCGCTGATCGCCACGCCGCTCATTCACGAGTTGCGCGCCAATTTTCCGCAAGCCACCCTCGACGCGCTGGTCCTTTGGACCGGGTCGAGGGACCTGCTGGCCGGAAATCCCTGGCTGAACCGCGTGCACCAGGAGAATTTCTTCCAAGCGGGCCGGCTGAAAACCCTTCGATTCCTCCTGCGTCTTCGCAAAGAGCGTTACGACGTGACCCTCAACACCCATCCGCAGAGCAAAATCCATTACCGCGTGGCGGCCTGGCTGCTCGGCGCCCGCCAGCGGCTGAGCCATATCTACGACAACTGGAGTCCCCTCGACCGCCTGCTGGTGAACCGCACTCTGCCGCAGGATTACACCGTCCACTCGATTGAAAACAATCTGCGCCTGCTCCGGTTGCTGGACAAGCAGCCGGCTCTGCCGGAACACGACTTCGAGCTGCATCTCACCGACGAGGAAATCCGGAAGGCCCGCGATTTCGTGAATGCAAACCAACTGGCGAACCGGCGGCTGGTGGGCCTTCACGTCGGCTCCGGCAAGACGAAGAACCTCGCCCTCAAGCGCTGGCCGCTGCCGAACTGGATCACCCTCCTCCAACGCATCGTCCAGGAGCAACCGGCGTTGACCCTGCTGCTGTTCGGCGGGCCGGAAGAGAAGGAAGACAACACACAAATCCTGAGGGAGGTCGCCAGCCCGCGTGTGATCAGCCCGCCCACCCGGAGCGTGCGCGAAGCGGCGGCGCTGCTGCGGCACTGTGAATCGTTCATCAGCGTCGATAACGCGCTCATGCACTTTGCCGCCGCCATGAAGGTGCCCAAACAAATCCTCATTGAATCGCCCACGTTCGGAGCGACCCTTGAGCCATACCGCCGGCCCTATTTCCTCGTCCAGAATCCGGCCGTCCACGGGCGCAACCTGGAGTTCTATCGTTACGATGGCCAGGGCATCCGAGGGTCCCAGGAAGAACTGGTGAAGTGCATGATGGCGGTGACCGCCGACGATGTGTACCGCACGCTGCTGCACGCCCTCGGGCTGCAAGCGGTCAAAGCATAATCTGGTCGGTGGGCCGCCAGCGTGGCGGGCTGCCGGATCAATCCGGTGTTACGGCGGCGCTCTCCCGATGCGCCTCGCCGCCACGCAACCCTGCGGTCGCTCTGCGGTCGCACTTGCCCGAATGCGTTCCGGCTGCCAGACTGGGCGCCTTAAATGCGCGAAACCATCCGAGCCTGGACGGAAGCCGTCGAGACGTTCGTCCTGGAAGTCATCCAGGGCGAACGCCGGGACAAGCGCGCCGCCGTTGCGCGGTTCCTGCTGTTCCTGCTTTCGAAGCTGTTCAAGGTGGGCGTCAAGGTGCGGCGCTTCCTGTACGACATGCGCATCATCCGGGATTACACCATCGGCGTGCAGGTGATCGCCATCGGCAACCTCACCGTCGGCGGCACGGGCAAGACACCGGTCGTCGAGAAATTCGCCCGCGAGCTGCAGAACCAGGGACGCACCGTGGCCATCCTCTCGCGCGGCTACCGCTCCAAGCCGCGCCCGCTGGTCCGCCGGTTGGTGAACAAGGTGCTGTGGCGCGAAGACCGCACCCCGCCGCGCGTGGTGTCCGACGGCAAATCGCTGCTGCTCGATTCGGAAATGGCGGGCGACGAGCCGTACATGCTCGCGTCCAACCTCAAGGACGTGATCGTCCTGGTGGACAAGGACCGCGTGAAGGGCGGCCGCTACGCGATTGAGAAGTTTGGCTGCGACACGCTGCTGCTCGACGACGGATTTCAATACTGGAAACTCGCGGGGCGCCGCCGCGACATTGTGTTGATCGACTGCCAGGAGCCGTTCGGCAACGAGCAGTTGCTGCCGCGCGGCACCCTGCGGGAACCACCGACTCACCTGGGCCGCGCCAGCACCATTTTCATCACCAAAAGCGACGGCGACACCGCCGGACTGCGCGCGCGCATCGCGAAGCACAATCCCACCGCAGGCATCATCGAGTGCATTCATCATCCGCTGTATTTTGAAGACGTGTTCACCGGCGAACAGCACGGGCTGGATCTGATCCGCGGCCGGAAGGTGGCCTCCCTGAGCGGGATCGCGCGACCGGAAAGCTTTGAGCGGAGCCTGGTCCGGCTGGGCGCCGAGCTGGTGTACTCCAAACGGTTTGCCGACCACCATCGTTTTACCCAGCAGGAGGTGTTAAACGGCGTCAACCGCAGCAAGAAACGCCAGGCCACCGCCATCATCACCACGCAGAAGGACGCGGTGCGGTTCCCGAAGATCGACCGGCGCGATCTGCCCATTTACTTCATGCGCGTCGAAATCAAAATCATCAGCGGCGCCAAAGACTTCAATGATTGCGTGCGGCAAATCTGCTTCCGCTAAGTGATGGAATGGCTGCTCTACGGGCTGGCGCACGCGGTCATCGCCGTGCTGCAGGCCTTGCCGCTGCCGGCGGTGGCGCGGCTGGGCCGGGCGGGCGGGGCCGTCGCCTATTGGCTGGATGCCCGGCACCGGCGCATGGCGTTGCGCAACCTGGGACTGGTCTTCGGCCGGGAAAAGTCCCAGGCCGAAATCCAGGCGCTGGCCCGGGAGAACTTCCGGCGGATCGGCGAGAGTTATGCCTGCGCGGTGAAGACCGTCGCGATGACTCCGGACGAACTGCGTCCCTATTTCCGATTCGTGGGCGCGGAAAAGATCCGGCGGTATCAGAGCGGCCAAGGTCCGCAGAATCGCATTGTGGCCATTGGCCACTTCGGCAATTTCGAGTTGTACGCCCGGTTCGGCCAGTTCGTCCCGGACTTCAAATGCGCCACGACGTATCGCGGTCTGCGCCAGCCGGCGCTCAATCGCCTGCTGCAGTCGTTGCGGGAGAAATCCGGCTGCCGGTTCTTTGAACGGCGCACCGAAGCCGCCGCGCTCATCGCGGCCATGTCGGACACGGGCCTGCTGTTGGGATTGCTGGCGGACCAACATGCCAGCCGGGGCGGACGGCGGGTGCCCTTTTTCGGCCACGACTGTTCCACCAGCATCGCCCCCGCCGTCTTGGCGCTGCGATACCATTGCCCCTTGCACACCGGCATTTGCTATCGGTTGGAACCCGGGCGGTGGCAGATCGAAGCCGGGGAGGAAATCCCCACACGCGAGAATGGCCGGCCGCGCCAAGTGGAAGCGATCACGCTTGACATCAACCGCGCGTTCGAAGCCGCCATTCGCCGCGACCCGGCCAACTGGTTCTGGGTGCACAACCGGTGGAAGCCGCCCCGCACAGTGCGGAAGAGGGAGGATGAAGGTTAGCGAATGGAGAATCCCACCATGCCCGCCTCGTCTCCCTGCCCCCGCCCGCCGCCGCGCCGGCTCTTGGTGCGCGGCGTGAACTGGCTGGGCGACGCGGTCATGACGATCCCGGCCTTGCTGCGCTTGCGCGAAGCGCTGCCTGGCACGCACATCGCCCTGCTGACGCCGTGCAAGCTGGCGGAGCTTTGGCCACACCATCCGGCCCTCGATTCGATCGTGTCTTTCGAGGAGCGCGAAAGCGTCTGGCACGTCGCCCGAAGATTGCGGCGCGAGCGGTACGACCTCGCCCTGGTCCTCCCCAACTCGCCGCGCTCGGCGCTGGAAGTCTTCCTGGCTCGAATCCCGCAACGCATCGGGTACGCGCGCCCGTGGCGGAATTGCTTTTTGACGCACCGGGTTCCGCCGCGGCCCGAAGAACTCCTCATGCGCAAACGTCCCGTTGCCGAGATCAACCGGTTGATTGCCTCCCCGCCTTCCCCGTCCGCGCGGACGATTCCTGCCGCCGCGCATCACCTCCACCAGTATCTGCACCTGACCGCCGCGTTGGGGGCCAATCCCGAGCCGCTCGCCCCGCGCATTGGGGTCGCCGACGAGGAAGCCCGCGAGTTCAGAGCGCAATGGCCGGAGGCCGCTCCGGAGCTCCGATGGTTCGGGTTGAACGCCGGCGCCCAGTACGGTCCGGCCAAGCGATGGCCCGTGGACCGCTACATGGCCTCGGCGATTGAGTTGCACCGGCGCACCGGCTGCGGCTGGCTGGTCTTCGGCGGACCGGAGGACGCGCCGCTCGCCCGTGAAATTGTCGCGGCCCTGCGCGCCGCAGCCATTCCGCATGTCCTCGATCTGGCCGGGCGCACCTCGCTGCGGCAGCTCTGCGCGGCGTTCAAGGTTTGCCAGGTCTTACTAACGAACGATTCCGGGCCGATGCATCTGGCGGCGGCGGTCGGCACGCCAGTGGTCGCGCCCTTCGGCAGCACGGCGCCGGAGCTGACAGGGCCGGGGCTGCCTTCCGACCCGCGCCATCGCCTGCTGCGAGCGGACGCGGCCTGTGCGCCGTGCTTTCTCCGAGCCTGCCCGATTGACTTCCGTTGCATGAACGGTATTCGAGTTGAAGCCGTGGTGGAGGCGGCTCTGCAAGCGGCCCGATAGCTGATCGCGTTCGGCAATCTCTACGGAACGCGCAGAAACTCCGGAGGCAGCCGCCCCACCCATTGAGCCGGCAACCGCGGATCAATAGATCCGGGCAACGGCGGTTCCCGGCAGACGTGCCCATCGCAAAAGAGGACGTTGGCCTTTTGCTGATGACGGAAGTGCGCGGTGGGCAAGTCGCTCGGATTAGCGGTGACGTAGTAGAATTCTTCGAGCATGGGATTCGTTGGCGACGCGGGCGGCTGGAAGTCGTTCACCTGGGCGGCGTCGGCCAGCAGGACGGTGTCAGACGAACGAGACACCCGGTTGAGGCTCAGCCCGGAGAGATGCCTGTTGTACCCGTAGCCAAAGGCCGCGCCACAGGCTTTGAGTTTGAACTGGGCCAGGGCGTAATCCAACGCCGGGCAGAGGTCCACGCCCCGGCCTTGCAGATAAGGGTAGAGCGCGCCCTGGGTCGCGTCGAAGTCGCGGGTGCCTTCGCTGCCATTCTCGATCCAGCCAAACCAGTACACCGCCCCGTTGTTGGTGAAACCGCTCACGTAGCGAAATGAGATGTCTTCGTTCTCATCCCAATACATTTGGGCGGCCAGACCAAGCTGGCGAAGGTGGCTCGCACACTTGACGGTCCGGGTCTTGATTTTGCCCTGCGTCAGCGTCGGCAGCAGCAGGGCAGACAAAATGGCCACGACGGCCAGGACCACCAGCAACTCGACCAGGGTGAAGGCAATCGGAGATCGAGGATCAAAGGCAGTGCGATGGTCGGTCGCCCGAGTCGGCCACCCCCGGCTTTCGACCTTCGCGTTGCGATTCGCGGTCATGGTTTCTCAGCGCGGACGCGGTAGAACCTCGCCGTGCCGCTGTCCGGATGGGGGTCTGCCAACGTCAGCGCGCCTCCGGTTCCTGCCTGGGCAGGTGGCACGGAGATCCAGTCGTGGAAGTTGCTCGAACGCTCCAACGTGTAGAGCCAGTTGCTGCAACTGGCAAATTGGACCTGCCACACATCATTGCTGAATTGTCCGGTGAGACCAAAGACCGGCGGGTCCGGCAAAGTGACCTCCAAATTGTCCACGGTGCCCCGCGCCAGCACGGAGCCAAACGGGTCGCCACCGTCGTTGTAGCTGTTGATGGACACGGCATCGACCCGAAAGTCGGTGAAATGGGTGGCCAGTCTCACGTCCCGGATCGGGCCAAACGCCACGCCGTTCCGCGCCATGGTGGTGACGAGCGTCTGGTTGCTCGCCGTGAAACGCAGCATGACCTGGAACAGGACGCCCGTGTCCATCTCCAAGGGGAAATTGAAACTCGGCTGGAACTGATTATTGCTGGACACCATCGTGGGCGAGACGGTGGCGGCAATAATGTCCGCAGGGGGAAAGTAGTCCCATTCCACCAGATTGGGTGAAGCGCGGCCGGTGCCGCGATTGAAACCGGCGTTGGTGGCCGAGGCCAGATGGAAAAAGCCGACCGCGATTTCGAATGTGGACGGTTTGTCCGGATTCACGCCACCCTGAATGCTGTCCAACCGCAAATCGAAGCGCAGGCTGAAATCATCGTGCTTGTTCAACGCCAGGTCCAAGGGGCAATAGAAATAACTATTGACTCGCGAAGAATCCCACGTGACTTCGAGACGAAGGTCTGCGGCGTTCCAGGAAAAAAGCGTCGGATCGCCAAACCTGCGCCAACCGCGCGACGCCGGGTCAACGCTGAAATCCTCCGGCCAGGTCGCCGCTGCGCAGGGCCAGGCAGCGCTCCAAGCCAGCAAGAGAAACAGGCCCGCGCGACGGACAGCGCAGCCCCGTTCAAATTGGCACTGGGCAATTTTCGACATTCAATCCCTTCGCGAACGCCGCCGGACCAGCCACCCCAGCCCAGCCCCGATGCCTAGCAATGCCCAAGGGCCCGGCTCCGGCACCGCGACAAAGCCATCGATCTCCGATTTGCCGGTCAACACCTCGACGCGCACAAAGCTGATGCCATCCAGCGTGACGCTCTGCCCGTTGACGTCCTGCGCCCAGCCGATGTCGAAACCGGCGCCGCCGCCCGAGCCGCCATACAGCGCCCGGAGACCATCCAAAGTCAGCCCGGCGAAGCTCGCGCTTGTCAACGCGGGGTTCACCGCCCTTTGAAAGTCGCCGCTGCCGTCGGTGGGAAACAGGCCGTCCACCAGCGGGGCGAGCGCCGGATTGAGTGGGTAGAACGCCACCCCGTCCTGGCTCACGGACACCCGCGTCGTGCCGATGTTTTGTCCAAAGAGCGAGCCGTCCGTGGCCGGGGTGCCGATGAAATTGAAGTTGGTGTCCATTTCGTTGGTCACCATGAAGCCCGCATTGCCGAAGACCAGGAAGTCCAGACCATACGGATGCGACGGATCATTCGCGATGGGCGCGCTGAATTGGACCGTGAGCGAACCGCCCTCGCCCACGGACACCAACTGGCTTCCCAGATACGGCGTGTTGAACGGATCGACGGGGCCGCCGAACAGGCCCGGCGTCACCCGCGACGGTTCGCCCAACGCGCTGGCCGGGTTCATGTAGGCGGAGGTCACCCCGGTGCCGGCCAGATATTGCGCCACCGAGTCGGCAAAGGGAGCGGCGTGAAGCTGGGAGAAGCAAGACAGACTGGCGAGCGCCAGCGCGGATCGGCTGAGTTTGAGCATGTGACTGATCTTTCAATTGGGTCCCGCCGCCAGCGGCGGGACGGTTTGAGCCTTGAGAGACCAGTGCCGGGTCTGAAAACGAAACCGCCTTCAGACTCCGGCAAAGCGGTGAATGAAGGCTTCAACGAATTCCGTCGAAAACCGTTCGACGGGCTGGCCTCATCCTTCTCTTTGACGGAGAAGCCGGCCCCTCCCGCACCTGCGGGTGGACCGCGACGAGCACAGCCAAACCGGTATCCTGACTTCGGGTTTGCCTCGCTCCCGCCTTCCCGGCCGCTCGCGCGGCCAGTGGCTTGGTGGGAGTTTGTAACCCGTTACAGTGGCGCAACCGTCCCCGACTCTCACGGGGTTCCCTGTCATTTGACTGCGACTTGCTGACGAATCAAAGAACCGCGCCCTTCTTAGGAGCCGGCGCCGAAAATGCCAAGGACTTTTTTAAACTTCTTTGTTCAGGTCGTCAGGCACGTCACGGTCGAAAAGGAACTTCACGGCGTGTCGGTCGCCGTTTGCCGTGCCACCAACAGGTCGATCTCCCCCCGGTGGTCTTCGTAATAGGCCAGGCACCCAGAAAACGGAATGTTGGCGGCGCTCGGCCGAGACGCCGCTACGGGGAGGGCAGCCAATCCGGCCGGCCACGAGGGAGACGGACCTTGGACCCAAAATCCGAAGCGCGAAATCCGAAAT
>Ga0316630_10000887_pt1 | contig 10424 bp, 16 predicted proteins | sample OWC_May_M1_C1_D6_FD_207658 | JGI IMG/M metagenome (GOLD analysis project Ga0316630, IMG submission 207658) | Wetland soil microbial communities from Old Woman Creek delta, Ohio, United States - OWC_May_M1_C1_D6_A | ecosystem: Environmental > Terrestrial > Soil > Wetlands | place: USA: Ohio...
TATACTTCCTGATTTCTCTGGAGTCAAACACACACGCTCGCCAATAATGGCAACCAGACTTCTTCCACAATGAACAGAAGCAATCTAGTAATTTGTCAGCATCTGTATCCAGGTTGTACTGCGCCACATCATCCTTAACGCTTTCATAGCATTCTAATGTGGATGGCATTCGTTCACCACACAGAAGTCCAATCGGTATCCTCCGGTGGAACCCATTCGGAAATCGTACCGTTCCACTTCTTCTGATAACATTGTGCCATATAGACCATCTTGCCTCTTTTCGAAGCGGCATTCATCAGGTTTCTTGCACCTGCGCTCTTGCCATCCCAAAAGACCAGCAATACATCTGCGTGGGCGACAACCGTCTTATTTCTAGCCACCCACTTTATCGGCCCCAATTCTTCGTGAGGAAGATGTTCATCAAAAGGAACTCGGAATTTGGTAGCCCATTCGCGGGCGACTTTCTCCGGTCCTTCAGGAAGTCCGCCGATGACCTCCTTGACATAGTGCGCCGCCTCCGAATTGTTTATCTTCGAGATATATCGAAGGGCGGTATCTACATCCTTGAAATCCACATCGACCTTATTAGTTCCACCGATGAATATTCTAGCCATACATATGACCATCGTAATCGTTCTTCGGGTCGGGTTTGTATTCCTGCTCATCGCCGTCAGGGTTCACAATCTTGGATGCGTCTGTATCCCTGAGCATAGGGTTGTATTGCATTATCTCGTTGAAGTTCACATCCTTATCAGCGACCACCATAGGAGATACTACCATCTCTTGCCTTGTCTTGTCATTAGGATTCAGAACCAGGCAATATACGCCTATGGCTACGACCTTGACCTCGATATTTTCATAACCGTGTTCCTTGCCATCGTGCTTAATCTTTTCCACACAGGCTTTGGCAACTTCGGGAAGGTCAAAATCCTCAATCCCATTCTTACACATATCCGGCATTTCATCGAATGTTCGCTTCTTGGTCAGTTTCTTCAACTTTTCCAGCACATTCATTGTTATCACATCTTTATGGTTTTTAAGAGTATATAAAGATTTCGATTCTCACCATACAGTTTTGTATCCAGGTTTTTCGGTGTATTCAGTTGCACCCGATATCACTTCTCCAAGCAGAGTTATCTCTATCGGAGAAGGCTGGACGGAATTGTAAATGTATCTACGAATCTTACCGTTTCCGCCTTTATGATGCTCTCTATACGGTACATATTCACATCCTCTCCAGATATACATCCGGTCTTTTTGGTATCTGTGCATAAAGAATACATTGAGGCCGAATAATCTCTGTATGTAACCGGTTATAGCATACCCATGCAACCAATTGAGAGTATGAATTGGATTTATCTCAATTGTTCCTGACTCGTTCATTCGGAGTAACCATTCCTTAGTATCTTTCGTTCTTAGGGAATATCCATGTATACTATTGAGAGTCGGTCCCAATATGTTGTTGTCTTTCAATATATCCATTTCTGAATATATTACCCAATATGGTTGGCCATAGGTATTCCAGGTGTATCTAGCATCCATCAGAATCTCTATGGTTTTCTAGAGTATATAAAGGTATTGATTCACCATTGTGAGTTGGTTTTCTTCACATATTGTCTCGTTACAGGGTCTTTCTTTCGTAGTGGAGCCATCTTTGTCAATCCGTGAAGTGGTTGTAATCTTAGGTCGAATACCGCTACGGCAAGTTTGTTATCTTCACTTTGTGACCACCTTTTCGCATCATCATCCTTCCATCCACTCCCTTCTGGATATATGAATACTCTGGTCTTTCCCCTTCTCCATATTATCAACATATTCTTCCCGAACACCTCTCGGAAGAAGGTGGATACCATTTTCTGAAATGCTCTAGCATAGTTGAGATTCACAGCTACCAGACCATCGTTGTTGATGACTAATATTAACACCTCTTCATTCCAACCCTTTGCTCTTAGTTTAAAACCTTCCTCATCAACATCTATGAATGCGTGATTTGTATTCAGTTGGGTTTCCAAGAATGCCTTAGTAGCAATTCGTGGAAGTCCGGTAGAGTAATCTGTGGTTCGCTCGTATCGCATAATATCACTATGGTTTTTGAAAGTATATAAAAGTGATGCTGAGGGTGAACGAGAATAAAGCCCCTCAGACATCAATGGCGATACAAACCGCAATCAGTAATCGCAGTTTGTATATTTAAACTTTACCAATCACTTTTGTAGTTGATTTTCTTCTTTCTTTTCCTGGCTTTGTATCTAGGACATTTTTCTCTTGTGCGAGTATTAGCCATTTCATCGGAAAAAATCAATCTGCATTCTCCAGCTAGCACTCCAGATTTATAATAAACATCGAATGGGAGTCTCACGTATACACAGGTTTTTACTAAACAAACACATCCATTTCCACTCATTCTACCACTTGCTCGTCAATCGTCCCATTCTGAGATACTTCCTCATTAGTGGTTGGATTTCTTTAATGTATTCATCAATCCTACCTCCGCTGGAAATTGATGGTTCTGAAACCCTTTTACAATATGGGCAAACACCTATTGCAAAATAATATCTCCCAATGGCTTTGCGTATCTCCTCAGCTGGTATTTCGTTGCATTCTTTTCCACAATAATGGCAATCCATATTCTCACCATTGAGTTGTGTCCTTGAGCTTGACTTTTCCGGTTCGACCTATCTTGAGCAAATCTTCATTCAGATTCACTGGAATTTTCTGCCCACATTGTTTGCACACTATGTCTGCAAATTCCTGCTTGGTAATCTCCAGGATGGTTCTGACCGCTATCTTCGAAACATGGTCGTCTATGAATCCACAATGCTGACAATATACTGCCATATATTCGTCTTTATGTTCCTTGCCTTCTTTATGCCCAGCTAAGGCCATCAGCATTGTCTTTAGGTTCGGGGATGTTCCCGCATCCACTCTCTCACCGCCTACTTCGATTCTCACGATAACCCTATGGTTTTAGCGAGTATATAAAGGTTGCAGGGGAGGTCTTGCTGGAACATATATGGTGCTAGGCACATTCTCGATTGACAATCCCCTTTCTACTCTTGATATTACCCAATTGAGATATTGGATTCGGTTTCTGCAATACCTCTTTATGTGTCTGGGCGCACAAGTTATCCCATTTTGTAGGACGGCTATTTCATCTTCGGCATCTCTTATTATGCTGGCTCTTTGCTGGTCTGAATACTTCATTGTTTCACCATTGAGTTTGTGGTTGTGGTTGGTTACGCTTCATCCTCATAAACATCGTGTTGTCTATGGGTTGTTTCAATTCCGTTAGCATCTTTTCAAGATGAGAAACCGCACAGGTTTGGCAAATGGCTTTTTCGCTCTGAATGTCGTATTTGCCATACATCAAATCGTGGCGTATATATCTCAACGATTGCTCACCTGCTTCGATTCTCCGGCGACAAAGTTGGCACTTTCGCCCTCTCTCTACTCTGTTAGTCCAGATTCCTGCGCCGTGTAGATATGTACTACCGTTTATCTTTATATCTCGGTTACGGCGTTTGTGTGGGCTGGACTTGGGGTGTTGAGGTCTTTGTAGTTGCTTCTTCATTTGGCTTTCCCTCGTTGGTTATGAAATCGGAGTTTTCGATATAGAGTTTCACAATCTGCTCGATTTCCTCTCTGCCAAGATAGACCATAACCAGGTCGTCGCCCGTATCCATATCAAGATAGGTTATTGGGATATGCCCATTGTGGTCTAGTGAGAGCATCGCCTTACAGTTGTTATATACTCTATCTTCGGGGAATTCTACTGTTGTTGCCATTGTAATCACTATGGTTTTGTAAAGTATAAAAAGGTTGTGGTAAGTGGTTTAGCATCGCTTGACGAAATCCTTGGCGAAGGTTGTCATTCCCTTCATTACGCCCGACATATCCTGAATGTATATGTGGCCGTAACAATTTCCACCCGCATCTCTTACCTGGACGACATACTTAGTCGGGTCATCGTGGATGCCCACCATATAGAAGTGGATTCTGGAATTTTCATCCAGCATTTTGCCCACTTCGGGGGCTGTTCCATCGCATCCGTCAGATAGCACGATTACCGCACACTTCGCCGTTTGGGAAACCTTATCTTTAGCCATAAGTTCAACCGCTTTTTGTATGGCGCAGGAAATCATCGTTCCACCGTTGGCCGATAATTCGCCTATCTTGGACTCCATCAATACTTGGTCGAAATGCTTATGGACTTCGGTATCCGTTGAGAAATCCAGAATACAGGTTTTGATTCCGGTTTTCTCACACGCATAGGATAGATTTATGGCTGACTTTTTGGCAACCTCAATCTGTCCACCTGACATTGAGCCACTAGAGTCAATGCACATCACAATGTATAATTCCGGCTTCTCTTTCTTTCCAGCCTTCTCATACATCTTGATTTCCCTGGATGGGTTTTTCTTATACTCTAGCAATCCTTCCATATCAACCGCAAATCCTTCATAGTCGATGATATTCTGCTTTGAAGGCTTACCACCGATGATTCGCTTCAATGTTTGATGAATGTGATTCACCAAAGTCGGGTCGATATATCGCATTGTGGTTAGGTTTCTCAATTCCCGATTCTTCATCTCAATTCCATAGGACTTTAATTCATCCGAGAAATTGGTCATTTGGTCGGATAACTCCTTACCCAAGTCAGATTCCGAAGCCAATTTTGTGCGCCCGTTACCGCCACCGCCCTGTTTGTAGTTATTCACTTCCTTTTTTAGTTCTTCGGGAGTTATGCCAGGAATCAGGTCGAATAACTCTTTGGCGAATTTCATAGTTGTCTTTTCGAATGTAGTCTTTGGGTCTTTGGCTAAGTCATCCAGAATTTCTACCATCCTGCGAATTGCTGGACTCGAAGGTTCTGCATCCGTCAATCCATAGTAGTAACATCCTGCGATGGCTGACGATAGCATTACGATATTTCTCTTATCGGGATTCTGGATGCACATTTCTACACCTGCATCTAGGTCGATTTCATCCAAGAGCATCCGGTTCATAAGTTTCAATCTAGCCCTAGTAGGTGGATAGTGGAATCCGAGTTTGGATTCTATCCTGGCATCTTCAACGAAATTGGTCAGTAATTTCATCGTAACATCTGGATGCGTCTTTGTCTTTGCCGGAGTGAATAGAATGTGGCCGACTTCGTGATAGAGAACCATTCTTTGATAGAATAGTTTAAATTCCTCAACATCATACCCTAACTCTTTTGCGATTGCCTCAACATCAATATTGGTGGCCGTCTGATTTCCGGTTGCCATTCTTGTGTCATACACCTTATTGATGAATTTGGTATCCTCAGAAATAGTTATGGTAATGGGCTTTGAACCCAAATCCACACCGGATTTCTGACCTTCCGCTTTTACGATAAGGTTTGTGCCGGATACGATTCTTGCGATTTTCTCTAGGTATTGGTTTTTTGTTATGTGCATTTTGCACCGCCATCCTCTCTATGGTTTTGAAAGGTATAAAAAGGTTTGGGTAGAAGTGGTTTAACGCTTTTGGCTCTTATCAGCCAGGATTTGCGCTAACTTATCCACTTCTACGCCATCGACAACCTTTCCCGATTGCGGAGAGGTAGCCCTTCCACCGCCCCTGGTAGTGGCTTGGGTTTGCTTCTGGATGGTCTTGACCAATTGCGTTAGGTCATTTACGATTGTTTTTACAACCGCCTTTTCTCCATCCGGTAGTTTGTTTATATAGGCCATCTCAAGTGCCTTACCCAATTCGAAGGTTCTTGAAAGAACCACGACATTGTGTAAGGTTCTGTGGCCGAAATTCTGTGTTACCTCACCTTCGTCATAGGTCTTTCGTATGCTCAATATGACATTCTTGAGCGAGGTTTTCACATCCTGGGGCTGATTCAATTGCTGGATGAGTTTCTCATCCACATCGTCATCGAAATCCATCTCCAAAACCGCAAACCTGTCGATTAGGGCTTGGTTAAGTGTCTTTACACCATAATAGGAGATTGGATTCATCGTTGCGAACAATCGGAAGTCGGGATGAGCATAGACGATTTCCGAGTTATTGGCGAGGGTCATAAACCCATCATCAATCAATCCGTGAATTGCGAACAGAATATCCGCATCCAGCGAATTGATTTCATCCAGGTCGAGCCAATAGCCCTTCCTAAGAGCCTCAATCAGCAATCCGTCTTGCCATACAAATTCCGATTTGCCATCCTTATCAACGGAAGGGGCAATCCTTCCGAGCAAAGAGGATGTTCTCATATCCCCTGAGCAGTTAATCTTGATTAGTGGCTGATTGCGCTGATGCGCCACTTCTCCGATTAACTGATTCTTACCCACTCCGGCGTGGCCGACAATTAGAGTTGGGTATCCGTTCAATCCACCTGTCGGTTTGGTATCTACCAAACTGTTGATGGTTTCCAGGTTGCTCTTAACCTTCTTAGAAACCACCAAATCAGGATTGTGCTTTGGCACAAGAGCCTTTCTTATCTCCGCTTCTCTTGGGTTGTCCAAGTTTGTATCACCGCCATCTCTATGGTTTTTGAGAGTATTAAAAGGTTTCGGTTCAGATGCTATACTTATTGTTTCTCTTAATATTATGCTTCAATGCCTTCTTGAGGGTCTTAACACACTTCGGTGCGCCGACTTCTTCCAGCATATTCACAACTTTTTCGATTGACTTATCCATCTTTATTGCCAGGTCTGGATTCACCAGATTTATAACATAAGGATAGTGTTGAACCCGAATCGTGTCATCGATAGGAATCCTGACCGCTATTTCTATCGGTTCTAATACCATTGTGGTATATGGATAGATTTTTGTGGGTCTATACTCCCATCTCTCCGATTTGATATCCCATCTGAATATCAATGTGGGTTCACTATCTATGGTTATCTCATAGCATCGATGGATGCTTCTTATCGTTTGTGCGCTTCGTTCTTTGCCCTCCTTCGTTCTTTCGACCAGGATTTCCAATTTTTCTCACCGTGGTCTTTATGGTCGTTCAAGTATTTAAACCCTTCGTTAACGCCGTTTAGTTCATCAGCTTCTTGAGCTTCGTTGCGTACTTCTTCGAGTAGGGCTTTATCTTCGTTGCCTTTGTCGTTCTGTGCATCTCCAAATCCCAAACGCCATTGTCGTTGCTGGAGATTTTCCGGACGCTCTGAAGCTTTAGAATGGTTCCGGAATCCTTCTTGCAGGTTGTTCGAAGTTCGTGTCTGTAGGTCTGATACATCTTTGAGGCCATATCGTATGTCGGATAGGAATCCAACACCTTCACTTTTCCGCCTCGTTCTTTCACTATCCGATGAAACTCTTCTCTTCCACCGGCTTTGCTGTTGTTCACGGCGAACATCTTTTTCTCACTTGGGTAGTAACGCATTTCTTACTCACCTATTTCTCTCTTGCCCAACGGGCTATTCTATATGGTTTTGAAAAATATATAAAGGTTTCGATTTACCAAGTCGATGTTTGTGTGTCTGTCCATCCAGCTTCGTGCGCCTTGGATTGCTTGGGTTTGTAATCCCCACGATATGCCGGATGCAATAGCTTTTCCTTGAATGTCAATTCCTTGGTTCCCTTACACTTGGATTGGTGGCGGTGCATACCTTCCACGGTTTCGAATCTAGTTTCGCATATCTCGCAGGTGCGATATTCACGGTCTCGTATATCATTTTCTTGGAATATCTGCGCTTTTTGCATATTCTTATATTCTTCTACTATATAGAAGAAGGTGTCTGGGTTGGATTCGCTGAAAGCGGTTCTCAGATTGTATAACGCAGTTGGATAGCTCTCCGCATTGGAGTGATTACTATATAATCCAGATGAATAATAACTTGCGTCCTTACCTGATGTCAGCCATCCAATGAACATCTTTTCACTAGGTGTGCAGAATTCAATCATCGCACCGATGTTTATTTTGACATTATGCCTTTCAACGAGTTCGTTTGGATGGTTCCTCTCCTGGGTTATATAATCATCTACATATTCCATAAGAGCTGAACATATCCTGCGAAGAATCTCCGTGTTCAAGCTGGCATAATTGTAATTCGTGTGCATACTGACTATATGGTCTTACAACCTATATATAGGTTTCGTGTCGCAAATACTACGACACAAGTTTCAAATGAACACTTTTATACATCATTGTATCTCAGAAAGCGTGTCGTATAGTAATTACTAGGGTAGTAATTACTCGACATAAAATGAATTAATCTGGTATGTATTGTATAAATATGTACCATAATCGGTTTTCGTGTCGTTATGGACGACATAAGTCTGGCTGAATTGGCCAGCAGTCGTGTCGATAAACAACGACACAACGCACCTCCGATAAAGTTTTCGAATCCGTTTTCTGTCCTAGGGTAACCTTTATATACTCTCTTTGCGATTGGTGTTCAGCTCGTTCTCGGCCTTCGAGGCGGGTCTCACAAGAGTGGGGCTCGCCTCACGCAGGGCTACAAACTTGTCTTCAGTTATAGCGGAATAAGATTCTTCTTAAGGGCCCTTTCGTTGTACATGTTTCGTTGAGCTGTTCTCGTTCGTGTCGTTACCTCTTACGACACGCAATGCGATGAAACTTATTTTACACGGGGGACCAGCCGGTTTGGAAGTTTCTCTTCTGGAGGTGAAATAAACTTATGTACGTCCGCGGGCGAACATATTTTTTCGTCTCTGTTTTCGTTGCTGGGTCTCGTTGTCACGTCTCGTTGATAGGCTTCGAAAAGCTTATATAGTCGGCTGCGCTATCCTGTTCTGGTGATGTGATGAAACATCGTGAAGAGGTGAGGCTGAGTGCTGTGATAATACTATTGCTATCGCTCGGGCTCATGTTCTTCGTGACGTATCTCATCATGATTGCCATGGTAGGTTGAACATGGAGTGCCCTAAATGTAGAATCGATATGCTCCAGGACCCTGATGCACCCGGTGTGCTGAAGTGTCCACGATGTGGACTGGTGAGAGTGACTCAGATAAAATCGACTGATGTCAACTACATGTCCATACCACTGGGGAAGAGAACATGAAGAGAAAGAAGAAGACTGAGCCGCAGTTCCCTCGTGGGGACGACCCGGAATCTATGCTGCAGCAGGACCACCTGTTGATTCAGACTATGAAACATATGCTCGAAGGAGTACTTGAGCTGGGACCAGACGAACAAATATATGTGACATACTCGTCCGGGCACCGTCCAAGTTGCAATCTACACTTCGTAGTGCGCAATCTAGATGGATACCAGCTGAAGATGCTGAGCAATCTGCAGTCCAGGGATGGATATGAGCCCACTGACGAATGGCCACGGGTAGAGGTGAACATATTCAGCGGACATCTGGTAGACAAGGACCCATACTTCGTTGAGTATACCGGTGAATTCGAGGTGGAGGTCGAGTTCTACTTCACAGAGGAGAAGTGGAATGCCGTGCTGGCTGAAGTGCACGAGGCTAAGAAGAAGCCGATGAGAAAGAAATGATATAAATATAGGTAAGGTGTAATGGAAATGAGTGATAAGTTCTTTTGCCCGCTGCTCAATAACGAGTGTGTTGGCGATAGGTGTATGTGGTATGTGATAACTAAGAACGTCGCGTTAGGCTGCGCAATGAATGTGACAGCCAAGCAGTTAGATAAGCTTGCATTCTATCAAAAGCCGAAGACAGAGTACAAGCAAGAGACGGAAGAGTTGCGACAGAACTTCTGAGTAATTTTTTCAAACCTTTTTTCGTTATCTTTTCTCGTCAACAATCCTCGTCCGAGGACCTCGTTGTAAGACTTCGTTCATGAAGCTCGTTCATAACAATCGTTATTACGATACTTCGTCCCCAACAATTCATCAGTGCTGCGTGTCGTACCCCTCGACACGATATTGTTGACTAGTTTTTACGGTTTTCGTAGGCACCGATAGCTTTATCTACGTAAATAATTTTCTCGTCCTCAGTTTCGTTACGAATCTCGTTGAATAATCTCGTTGATACCTCTCGTTCTCGTAGTTTTTCTGCTGTCGTTAAGGACGACACAACCTCGTTGAACCACTTCGTACCCCTGATAATCAGGTCAGGGGATAGGCATATATACCAAGAAGACAATCCCTAGTAGCATGATAGATGAAATAGAGGAAGAATACCGTGATGCACTGAGATTGACCGGTGGGAACACAGATGCTGCAGCCATGCTGGTAGTAGCATTCGAGCTAGGTAAAGTGGCTGCTATGCTCTCGAAATAATTTTGTTCTCTCGCGCGTGTGAATGCCCAGTGAAAATAGGCGTTATTGGGTGAGACTGTGATTGAAGAAGAGAAAGAGAATGAATATATCAGTGACTACATAGATAGAATGTGGATAAGAATAGGATTGATAGTGCTAGTCTTAACTGTGATTACGTTGATAATTCTTGCCGTCTGAAAAAACATGCTCTAGGTATGTTTTTATCAGCCGTTTTAGCCGATATGTGTAAC
>Ga0316630_10000888_pt1 | contig 10421 bp, 9 predicted proteins | sample OWC_May_M1_C1_D6_FD_207658 | JGI IMG/M metagenome (GOLD analysis project Ga0316630, IMG submission 207658) | Wetland soil microbial communities from Old Woman Creek delta, Ohio, United States - OWC_May_M1_C1_D6_A | ecosystem: Environmental > Terrestrial > Soil > Wetlands | place: USA: Ohio...
CAGCTGTGTCACCGGCCTTGATAGCGTCTTCCGCCAGCTTTATGAAATACTGCTCTAAATCGGTAGATACACTCGCCGCTTCTTCAAGATACCAAATCGCGTTTTGCAAGGCATCCGCGCTGGCGGGATCATCGTAAACGTAGCCAGAAAGATTACCTGCATAGAAGTGATAGTAGAGGTATTTGGTTTCGTCGCTGAGAGGGTCTCCCGCAGGCCCGACCCCCCCCCAAGACGCCGAGTCACTAATGGCGGCGATCTTGAATGGGTTGCTAAAATTCAGGAACTCATTTTTTTCCAAGCAGAAAGTTTCGAGCACAAATTCCGCGGACTTGTACAGAGAGAACTGCCCACCAGGGCCGTTGCCGACGCTGTCCTGGAAAGTTACTATATCCCCAACGTTAAGAACCGGAACTGCCCAGCTGTTTCCTGCTAACAATAAAACCCCTAAGACTAATGCCAGCATTGCTTGTTTTTTCATCCTGATTACCTCCTTATTCAAAAGTTAAAATCACTCGAGCTTCTTATGTGCGCTCAAAATTCATCTTTGCAGTCAACTTGTCTCGGCACCCGCTTATACTCTAAATAATGGGATCAGCTGGTTTTCAGCGTAATACTAAAGCAATCTTAGTGCCAGTCAAGTTATCTCGGGCAAAAATTTAGATATAAATTATTGTCCCCATCGGGGATTGGGTGAAAAACCCTCGCCTTCAGGCGAAGACTTCAGTAAGCTTGCGGTATGGAACATTATCGTCGATCGAGCCATACCGTTTACGATCTAAAGTACCATTTGGTCTGGATCACAAAATACCGCAAGCCAGTTTTGACAGGCGAGGTAGCTGCGCGGTTGCGGGAGTTGGTGCGTGAAGTTTGTAAGGCCAAAGACGTTGAGATTCTCAAAGGGCATATCTCCCGGGACCACGTTCACATCTTCGTATCGGTACCGCCGCACATTTCGGTCAGTGATCTGCTCAAGGCCGTCAAGGGACGGACGTCGCGGCGGATGCTGATGGAGTTCAAGACGCTGAGCCGTCAGTTTTGGGGCCGGCACTTTTGGGCGCGGGGGTATTTTGCTGCCAGTTCGGGCAATGTGACCGATGAAGTGGTGATGAAGTATATTGAGCAACAAGGCCACGAACCCCCGGACGGCGATTTTAAGATAGACGGTGACCCATAATCTTCAGTCGGCTTTCAGCCGATTCCAAAGCCACCGGCTTTAGCCGGTGCGTGGTTTACTTTCGAAAGTCTATTTTTATGCGATATGTACGCAGATAAAAATAAGGTTCTTCTCCGGATCAGTTGTAGAAAGCCTGGTAAATTTTCAGTGTAAAGTAGCGCAGGTCATGAAAGCCGTAGGCCTTGCGTTTGATGACTTTGATCTTGTTGTTCACCCCTTCCAGTTTACCGGTGTGGATGGGGTAGTCACAGTGGTTTAAGATGCCGTAGCGGTGACGCTCCAGCATCGTGGCAAACTTGTTCAGAGCGCGGTGATTCAGCGAACGGGCCAGCGCGCACCACTCATCCAGGGCGAGCGGCTGATCGAATCCGTAACCACCGATGATGTCCTATCCTTCCTGACCGGGCTTTCCACTGCCACAAAACCAGCCACCAAGCGCCACAGGTATTCCTGTCTCAAGGCCTTTTTTAACTTCCTCAAGAATTCAGTAGATCCAAACATTCCAAATCCTTGTGATACGCCGATGCTGAGGAAAATGTTCCGAGAGCGGTCGCCCCAGCAATGGAAAATTGTCGAAAAGGATCTGGTGGATGAAATCATTTTTCGAACCATGAAGCCCAGGAATCGCATCATGCTGGAGCTTATGGCCCGGGGTGGGATGAGAGTCGGAGAGGTTCTGAAAATCAGGCCAATGGATATCCAGGACAGGAAACTCACCTTGGCCGGTCCCAAGAGCGGCAAAGAGTCCGAGGTGGTTTTCATACCCCAAAAGGTGGCTGACCGGCTCAAGGAATACGTGAAAGAGTCTGGTACAGGGCCGGAAGAACGGCTTTTCCCGATCAGCTACAACGCGGCTCGGATTATGGTGCGGAAAGCAGGACGTTTGGTCGGCATCCATTTGCGTCCCCATGACCTGCGACGGCACGCGGCTACTTTTGCCTCCAGATCCGGCACCCCCATTGAAATCGTCAGCAAGGTGATCATGCGGCATGCGCATCTTTCGACCACTCAACGGTATCTCGGGAAGGTCACCGATGTGGAGGCGATGCGCTGGATTGAAAACCTGTATGGTTGAAAAAAACTGGGGCAGAGAACTCATGCCCTGCCCCAGCTTACCTTCTTTTGGTGGTTTTGGTAAGGAAAGGTGAAAAATTTCAGATCCGGATTAGTTTAGGTTCATCGCCGCGGTCAAAACCTTTCGACTTTTTCGGTTTACCTCCATGACCCTCAATGCGTTATTGTGTGTTGGGCAAGCGTGATTTGGCTTGCCATTATTCAGACAAATCGACTAAATATAGGAATTCAAGAACCGTCATCTACTGTTGATATCATGTAGTTTTCTGGAAAGGCCGCGTATGCGATTAAGGGCACTACAATCCTTTTTCATACTCGTTTTGATTACAGGAATGGGGTTTGCCGGCATAGCTCCAGCGCAGGTCGCACCCGGCGCAACGCCTAAATCCCAAGCTAAGCCAGAGGAGCATTCTAATTCCGCAGTCGACCTGTCCCAGAAAAATGTTCTAGTCCTGCACGGCTTGGAATCCAACGTGCCCATCTTTGAATCGACCGACCGTGGAATCAAGACAGTCCTGGACTCCGGGGGGGTGGGGGCCCGAAACCAGTTCTTCGAATACCTTGATCTTGTGCGCAATCCCGAACCTGAACACCGAATCCTTATGGCGGAGTTTATGCGCCAGCGCTACGGGCAGCGCAAGATCGACCTCGTCATCACGCTGTACCCGGAGGCACTGCTCTTTGCGGTGAACGAAGGCTGCACGATCTTCCCGGGAGCCCCGATCGTGGCCTTATACTTGCCTTTAGGCTTCGAGTTGCCGCATGTGAGCTGCCCGGTCATCCGGCAGTTCGCCGTACCGGACATCAGCGGAACGCTTGAGCTCACTCTGAAACTGGTTCCCAAGGCCAAGCTCGTCTATGTCGTGAGCGGAGTCCATTCCTTGGATAGATGGTTGGAGAGCAAGGCACGAGAGGATTTCAAGGGCTTGGAAACCTCCCTCGATTTCCGTTATTTGAGCGATATGCCTCTGGATGAGATCCTGGCGACGCTATCCGAAGCGCCTCCACGCAGCATCGTCCTCGTTACTGCATTCCAGAAAGATGTGGCTGGAGAAATTTTCACAACTGTAAAGGTGAGCGAAAAACTCAGCCAGGCTTCCAGTGCACCGGTCTTCGGCCTCTTGGATACCATGCTCGGTCACGGCATCGTGGGAGGCTCTCTGATCAACTTCGAGTCCATTGGGACCAGGGCGGCTGAACTGGGGCTGGACATCCTGAGGGGAGCCCCATACTTTGAGAATATCCCGGCAGTCTTGAATGTTCCTTATTCACCTATGTTCGACTGGAAGCAGCTCAGACACTGGGACCTGAGCGAGGATGCTTTGCCGGAGGGGAGCATCGTCATCAACCGGGAGCCAACGTTTTGGAACTTCAAGTATTACATCATCGGAGCTCTTGTCTTTATCATCGGCCAATCATTTCTGATCCTCGGGCTATTAGCCCAAAAACGCCGCAGGCGCAGCGCCGAGGAATCGCTGCGACAAAAAAAGGAAGAACTCGACAAGTTTTTCAGCATGACGTTGGACATGTTGTGCATCGCCACCACCGAAGGCTATTTCGTGCGCCTGAACCCTGCCTGGGAAAAAATCCTGGGTTTCAGTCTGGCAGAGCTCATGTCCACCCCCTTTTTAGAATTAATCCATCCCGAGGACGTCGCCGACACCCGAAAGGCGATCCGCACCTTGACCGACGGAGGCCAGGTTCTCGATTTTACCAACCGCTACCGCAGGAAGGACGGGACTTACCGTCAGATGATGTGGAGCGCGGCGGCGGCCGGCGACTTGGTCTATGCCGCGGCGCGCGATGTCACCGAACGCATCGAGGCCGAAACCGCCATACGAGAGCGTGAGCGGGAGCTCCAAAGCCTGACGGGACGGCTGATTCTGGGCCAGGAAACGGAGCGCCGCCGATTGGCGCGCGACCTTCATGACGATTTGTCGCAGCGGCTGGCCGCCCTGGCGATCGAGGTGGGGAAGATGGAAACCTGTGTAGACGACAGGAAAGAAACCACCCTCCAGCACCTGCGCGGCCTGAGAGATCAAACTATTCGGATCGCGGGCGACGTCCATAGCCTCTCCCGCCGGCTGCACCCGTCGATACTGGAAGACCTGGGCCTGACGAAAGCCGTCCAATCGGAATGCATCCGTGTCTCGACCCAGGAGGGCATCGAGGTGATATTTAATGCCGATAACATCCCCGCGGATCTGCCGAAGGATGTCGCCTTGTCCATCTACCGCATCGTCCAAGAGGGCCTCACCAACATTACCAAGCATGCTTGCGCCCGCCGAGCCACCGTTTGCCTGAGCGCCGGCGAAGCCGGCCTGCAATTGTCCATCCAGGATGACGGCCTTGGGTTCGACGTCGCTGAAGGCCGAAAGAAACCGGGGCTTGGGTTGTCGAGCATCCGTGAACGCGCGAGGCTGGTCGGGGGCAGGCACCGCATCGCCTCCGAACCCTCAAAAGGCACCACCATCGAAGTCACGGTGCCCCTGAACCCGGATTCCCGGAAAAGCCATCCGGCGATTTAGCGGAAGGGCTCGCATGAAAAAACCACGGTTGCTGCTGGCCGACGACCACCGAATCGTCCTCGAGGGTTTGCGCGGCATCCTCGAACCCGAGTTTGACATCGTGGGGGCGGTGGCCGACGGCCGCGCTCTGGTGGCCGAGGCCGATCGGCTAAGGCCCGACGTGGTGGTGGCGGACATCTCGATGCCGGGGCTCAACGGGATGGAAGCCGCTCGGCAGATCAAGAAGATGAGCCCGCAGATTAAAATTGTTTTTCTGACCATGCATGCGGACGTAAGCTATGCCTCAGGCGCTTTCGATGCCGGTGCGTCCGGGTTCGTGCTGAAACACTCCGCAGCCCAGGAGTTGATCACGGCGATTGGGGAGGCCATGCAGGGGCGTACCTATGTCACGCCCATGATCGCCGGCGAGCTGATCAGCTCCTATAAAGAGGGCAAACCTCGCTTCGGGGGGGCGTCCTCCGCGTTGAGCCCGCGCCAGCGGGAGGTCTTGCAGCTTCTATCCGAGGGGAAATCCATAAAGGAAATCGGAGCGATACTGAATATTTCGACCCGCACCGCCGAATTCCACAAATATCGCATGATGGAACAGCTCCAGATCAAAACCAGTGCCGAACTGGTGCAATTCGCCGTCAAGCACGGCATAGTGTCCACATAAGTTCCCCACCTAGAAATTTTTCATCCACAACCTAGTAGTTTTCCCAGTTTTTTTCCCCTTCCCGATCCGCTAAGGAACAAAAAGGGTCTTCCTCCTGTTCACCGGCCGAAAGGGCATTGCATGCGCTGCAAACGCGTCGTCTTGGCGGATCAGCATCCGGTCATGCTCGAAGGGATACGCCGCATGCTCGAAACTGAGGCGGAAGCGGTCCTGATGGTGGCCGATGAGGCTTCATTGATGCAGGCCGTCGAAACAGCGCTCCCCGACTTGGTAATTGCCGATCTTTCGTTTCCGGTGTCCGGGGGGACGAACGTCGCGCGCCTGCTCAAGCAGCGGCACCCCGATATCAAAGTCATTATCCTGAGCGTCCACGAAGACCCCGCGGCGGTCGACGAAGTTGCTGCGGCCGGTGCCGAAGCGTTTGTGCTGAAGCGGCGGGCGGTGGTTGATTTGATTTCGGCCATCCGCGAGGTCTGCCGGGAGGCCGCTTCGGCGGATTCAGGTGATACTTAGAAGGGGCTGGTGTGAGCTTGTTTGAAGATAGTTGAGAAAACCATGCGAACAGGAGAGAACCATGAAACTTAAAAACAACACAAGGGGAAAAAAGAAAATGATCGCTCGTTCAATGACACTGATTGCGGCGCTGGTACTCTTCGCGGGTTTTGCCTGCGCCCAGGACTACCCCATTCTGAACATGGTCGCCGATCGGGTCATCGAGAAATACCGGAGTGCGACCTGCGAGCAGGTATGGCAGGACAAAGAGAAACCGAAGGGGGAAATGGAGAAGAACCTTATCCAGATGCTCAAAGAGAACCCGCAGATGCGGCAGGTCTTCATTGACAAAGTAGCCGCAACGGTTGCCAACAAGATGTTCGAATGCGGATTGGTGCCGTGATGATGTTCGAAAGAGTGCGACTACTAAGGTTCGCGTCGATAGGAAGTCGCATGGGGCGGGCGCTCGCCGTCGCCCTCGCTCTGGCTGCTTTTATCGGCCAGGATGCGTATGCCCAGCAATCGACGCAACAGCCGAAAGCCCCCAAACGCCCCCAGGTGGCAAAAAAGGAAGCACCGGCCCCGCCGCCCGTGCAGATGACCATCGAACCGAAGGCGATCGAAATACTCAAGGCGGCCTGCGATCGCCTGGCCGTCGCCCGCTCGATGAGCTTCACGGCGGTGGTCACCTACGAGAATCCCAGTCGGCGGGGAACTCCCTTGGCGTACACGACAAAGTCTGAAGTGACATTGCAACGGCCGGACAAACTGCGGGTAATTACCCCCGCAGATGGCCCTGCAACGGAATTCTATTACGATGGCAAGGCGATGATGGCGTTCGCTCCGGCCGAGAACCTGCTCGCTGTTGCCGATGCGCCGCCAACAATCGATGGCGCGCTGGAAGCCGCTTTCAAGACAGCGGACATTTATTACCCGTTCACCGACCTGATCGTGGCGGACCCGTATAAGGCCGTGTCCGATGGGATGATCATGGCGTTCTACATCGGGCAGTCCAAGGTGGTCGGGGGAACGACGACCGATATGGTCGCCTACGCGGACAACGACGTGTTCGTTCAAGTATGGGTCGGCACCGAAGACAAGCTGCCCCGGATGGTCCGTGCGGTTTACCGCGCTGACCGGGCGAGATTACGCAACCAACTGGAAATCTCGAACTGGAAACTTGACCTCGATGTGTTTGGGGAAGCTTTCGCGCCGGTAAACGCAAGCGGTGCCATGCCGATCGAATTTTCCAGGCCGGTAACAGGACCCCCTCCGGCTGCTGCGCCGCCAGCCAAGGTAAAACCGCCGAAATTGAAGTGAGAGGTGTCACATGAAGAATATGACCATCGGTTTAGCATTTCTGCTGACCGCAGCACTCTTACCTGGGCAGGCTGCCGCCTGGTCGCATGGCAACCGCTGGGGCGGCAGCACGTCGCACGAAGAGGGGTCGGGGTCCACCACCCGAACCAGCGCGTGGGGCGGAAGTGAAACCCACACATATGGGCAGGGCACGACCGCCACCAACCGCTACGGCGGCAGCGCTTCGCACACAGAAGGTTCCGGACAGACGTCATTTACCAGCGCGTACGGCGGCAGCGCCACCCACACCTACGGCCAGGGAACGACCGCTACCAGTCAGTATGGCGGCACCGCGACGCACTCCTATGGATCGGGGAACACGACCTACACCAATTCGTATGGCACGACCGCCTACCATTCGCCTTATTACCATCCGGCTTATCCCTATCCGGCTTACCACCCGCCAACGACCGTAAACTATTACGGTTCGAGCTGCAGCAACTGCGGGGGCTGGTCCACAGCCGGGGCGGCTGCAGCCGGGGCAGCAGTCGGCATGATAACCGGGGCTGCTATCGCCTCGGCCGGTAGCGCCGCTGCAAGCTCCAATGCGTACAGTTCGGGCTATGTTGCGGGAAGCTCAAACACGGCAGCTTCAACAAACGCCTATAATGCAGGGGTTGCGGCGGGCAGCGCCAATACGTCCCCAGCTTACAACGCGGGGGTCGCCGCAGGCAGCACCGCCCCATCGTCGGCCGCTCCCGCAGTTTCGCCGCCACCTGCCGGGGGCAATTTTGCGACGGGTGGGATTTACGCGACACTGCCTGCCGGGTGCATAACGCCCAATGTCCAGGGCAAAACCTATTACCTTTGCGGCAACACCTGGTTCAAACCGCAATACGGAGCCAATGGGGTGTACTACAAAGTCGTTCCGACTCCATAACGGTGCTTAACGGCGATTATCGCAATCTGTCAGGCGCGACAGCTCAAGTTCAGAGTTGAGTTACCTGTTGCTTGCGCGCTCGTTTTCTCAATCGCAAGAGGAAGGGGTATGCGGAAGGCACTTGCAATAAATACAGCGGCAATTGTCCTTGTCTTGGCGTTCACATCTCTTTCAACGGCGCAGGAAATTACCGGTGTGCCCGGATCGCCCAGCGCCACCACTACCATCAGCGGAAAACAGATTCCCCCGCCCGACCCTAAATTCGGCGGAGTGATCAAGGAAAAGGCCTCCGAGTCGAAGGCGTATTGGCCGCCGCGTGTCGTGCCACCGAAAGGCGCACCCAACGTGCTGCTCATCATGTTGGACGATGCCGGTTTCGGCGCGCATAGCACCTTCGGCGGCGTCGTTCCGACCCCGGCCCTGGATCGCATCGCAAAGAACGGGGTTCGCTACACGAACTTTCACTCCACGTCGCTGTGCTCGCCGACGCGCGCGGCGCTGATCACGGGACGCAACCATCACGCGGCTGGCTATGGCGTCGTGGGCGAAGCGGCGACGGGGTTCCCGGGTTACGATTCGATTATCAAGAAGGATAGCGGCACCATCGGCACTATTTTGAAGGAGAACGGGTACGCGACCTCGTGGTTCGGCAAGAACCACAACACGCCGTTTTACCTGGCGAGCCAAGCCGGGCCGTTTGACCAATGGCCCAACGGAATGGGCTTCGAATATTTTTACGGATTCATGGGCGGCGACACCAGTCAGTGGCAGCCGAACCTGTACCGCAACACGACGCCCATCTACCCCTACCAGGGCAATCCCGGCTGGAACCTGACCACGGCCATGGCCGATGAAGCGATCCAGTACATGAAACAACTCAAGGAGATCGCTCCCGACAAACCGTTCCTTGTCTATTACGTGCCAGGCGGCACGCATTCGCCGCATCATCCCACACCGGAGTGGATTAAGAAGATCAGTGACATGCATCTGTTCGACGAGGGCTGGAACAAACTGCGCGAGACCATCTTCGCCAACCAGAAACGACTCGGCATCATGCCTGCTGATGCCAAGCTGACGCCATGGCCGAAGGATCTGCCGCAGTGGGATTCCCTTAGCTGGGAGGAGAAAAAGCTCTTCATCAAGCAAGCCGATGTTTACGGGGCCTACCTTGCGTACACTGACCATGAGGTTGGCCGCGTCATCAAAGGCGTCGAAGACCTGGGCGAGCTGAACAACACGTTGATCATCTACATCGGCGGCGACAACGGCGCGAGCGCCGAGGGCATGCTCAATGGGACCCCAAACGAGTTCACGACCTTCAATGGCATCCCCGTGCCGGTCAAGGACCAGTTCCTCTGGTACGAGTTCTGGGGTTCGGAGCACACGTTCCCGCATTTTGCAGCAGGCTGGGCGTGGGCGCTCGATACCCCGTTCAAGTGGACCAAACAGGTGGCGTCGCATTTCGGCGGAACTTCTCAGGGCGTTGCGATGTCGTGGCCTGGTCACATCACGGACGTGGGCGGTATCCGCAAGCAGTTCCACCACGTCATCGATATCGTCCCGACGATTCTCGAAGCGACCGGCATCCCGGCACCCGACACGATCAACGGCATCCACCAGCGCCCGGTAGAAGGCGTCAGCATGGTTTACACGTGGGACAAAGCCAACGCCAATGCGCCCACCCGGCACACCACCCAGTATTTCGAGATGCTCGGCAACCGCGCCATTTATCACGACGGTTGGATTGCAGCGACGACTCCGGTGACTATTCCCTGGGAACTGAACACCGCCCCGCCGCCGGACGTAATCACAGGCTACAAGTGGGAGCTATACAACATCAAGGAAGACCCCACCGAGTTCAACGATCTGGCCGCCAAGATGCCGGACAAGCTCAAGGAGATGCAGGATCTCTTTTATGCCGAGGCAAAGAAGTATGACGTGTTGCCGCTCGACAACTCCACGTTGGCGCGTTTTCTCACCCCACGTCCGAGCGCGACGGCCGGGCGAGCGAAATTCACCTATTCCGGCGAGTTGAGCGACGTTCCAGCCAGCACCGCCCCAAACATCTTGCAGAAGTCCTACACGATCACGGCCGAGGTCGAGATTCCCGAGGGCGGCGCGGAAGGCATGATCGTCACCCAGGGCGGGCGCTTCGGCGGCTACGGGCTATTCCTGAGCAAGGGCGACATGGGAATCGGCCGGGGCAAACCGGTGTTTCTTTACAACCTGCTTGACCTCAAGCGGACCGTATGGTCAGGC
>Ga0316630_10000891_pt1 | contig 10417 bp, 9 predicted proteins | sample OWC_May_M1_C1_D6_FD_207658 | JGI IMG/M metagenome (GOLD analysis project Ga0316630, IMG submission 207658) | Wetland soil microbial communities from Old Woman Creek delta, Ohio, United States - OWC_May_M1_C1_D6_A | ecosystem: Environmental > Terrestrial > Soil > Wetlands | place: USA: Ohio...
CGGACGAGGAGAAGCTCGAGGGCGAGCTCGCGCTCGTCAAGCGCGACCTCGAGGGCGGCGTCGTGTGGCGCGTGTGGCCGATTCGCGTCGAATAGCTACTCGCAGCTGCGCGTCTGCGGCACGCAGTACGAGCCGTAGATCGTGCTCGTCGACGCCGACGCGACTTCCTTGCACGCGTAGCCGTCGGGGCACGCCGTGTCGTCGGTGCACGCGGCGACGCAGCGCCGGCCGTCGTCGCCGATCGACACGCACGCGTTGCCGACGCCGCCGCACGCCGCGTTCGAGCTGCACGCGTCGCACAGGTTCTCGGGGTTCGCGTACGGGTGCAGCTTCGGGTTGTCGTCGATGCCGTGGATGCCGTACATCGTCGGCGACGGTTCGCCGACGGAGTACAGGTCGAGGTCGGCGATCGTCTGCGACATCGTGCGCGGGCGATGGCGCGACGACGAGTCGATCTCGATCAGGCGCGCCATGAAGTCGCTGACCGGCGAATACGACACGGAGAACGACGTCGTCGTGATGATGTCGATGTCCTTGCCCTGCTTCGCGGGGTTCTTCATCAGCGTGTTGCCGAGCATGTACGTGTTGCAGCCTTCGGCGAACACGATCTGATAGCGACCCTGCGCGAGCTCCGCCGCTGCAAGCTCGACGTCATCGATGTCGCCTTCGTCGGTCTTGTCCCAGTTCGCGAGCGAGAAGCCATAGAGCGAGCCCGAGTGGCCCGAGTAGACGATCACGTCGCGGCTCTTCAGCGAAGCGAACATGTCCGCTTCGAGGCGCTTGCCGCCGGCATCGGTGTTCGGATCCGTGCTCGTGCCCGGCTTCGGATAGTACAGGCGCACCTCGATCTTCACGTTGCGGCCGTCGGCCGACAGCGTCTTCGTCAGGGGTCCGCTCGTGCGCGTGTACGCGTCGAACGAGGCCACCGGCGAGCGGAAGCCGCGATCGACGAGCCACTTGTAGAACGCCTTCGAGTCCGTGAGGTGCGCGGCCTCGGGGTTGTAGTCGTATCCGAAGTGCGCGTCGACGGTGAGCACGCCGTCCTCGAACAGCCTCTTGTAGTCCCACCAGCCGTCGCTCGACTTCGCCGCCTCGCGGATCTTCAGCGTCAGGGTCGCTTTCTGCGAGCCGGGCACGGTGGCCGGGTTCCACGCGTCCCACGGCGCCTTGCGATACCACTCGGCGTCGCGCTCCATCTCTTCGTTCGTCGGCTTGCCGATCTCGATCGTGAATTCGCCCGCCGCGTTCAGCGGCAGCTTGCGCACGAGATCCTTGCGACCGGCGACGAGCACTTCGAAGTCGTAGTCCCACGTCGTCGCGTTGCGCTGCACGAGCCGAACGCCCTCGTAGGTCCCGTCCTTCACCATCGCCGCGAACCCGCCGTAGTCGGCGTTCGCGTCGGCGTGCATGCCCTCGCGCTCCTTGTCGACGAGGTACTGGTTCAAGAACCAGGTGATCGCCGTGTGATGAAAGCCGACGAGCTTGCGCGCACGCGCTTCGCCCTGCCCTGCCTCGACGACGACGCGCCCCGTGCCCGACACGACGAACTCCTTCGCCTTGAGCGAGAGGAAGTCATCGGCCTTGCCATCCTCGACGACGAAGCCATCTTCGGCGTCTTCCGACGGCTCCTCGCCGCCGCACGCGGCGAGCACACAGGTGGCAAGCAAACCAGCCAGGCGACGCATGGGCCGGGCAGCTGCACGGCCGGTACCACCACCCGCCGACGCAGATTCGGCGGGTTATCGTGGTGTCGAGACTGCCATGGCAGCTGAACCAGCCGGTCAATATCGCTTTACAAACTCCCAGCTCGGGTCGCGCTCGCAGAGGACCTGCGGGTTGCGGTCCGCGTGCGCACCGGCCCAACGCTCGACGATCGATCGCACGGGGCTGTCGTCGGGTGCGTACCAATGGCAGATGCGGTGCCCCGGCTTCGTCTCGCGGCCGAAGTAGACGGCGTGGCTTCCGAGCGCATCGGCGAGCGAATCCTCGATCGCGTTGAGTTGTTCGGCATCCGCGTTCGTCGGAAGGCCGTGCGGATCCTGGTCGAGGATCGCGACGTCGATCGCGAGGTGCGTCGTGTGCAGCAAGTGGTCGATGCGCTTGAGCGCGAGGTTCGCCGTCACGAACACGGCCTCGCCCTCGCCGGTCTCGCCTTGGAACACGGCGAATTGCTCGCCGGTCGCGCGAGCCGCGAGCTCGTCGACGGCAGCCCGAAACTCGGCGAACGGGACCGCACCCTCGGGCTCCTCCTCGGCGAGCTCGATCCCGCCGAGCCAGCGCTCGACGCCGTCTTCTCCGAGCTCGCCGTCGAGCAGCAAGAACAGCGCGACGCCGCGCCCGTTCTCGTCGAGCTTCGCGAACGCGGGATGAAAGAACTCGCCGTGCACGCGCTCGCGCGCGGCCTCGACTTCGTGCGCGACGCGCATCTCCGTCGGATCGAGACGCACGCCGTCGAATTCGATCACGCAGCCGCGGCGCGGTTGGCGCGCCGGGAAGTACGACCACACCTCGTCCGGCGGAGGGCCCATCGATCGCCAGAGCTCCGTGAGGAGGCGACCCTCGGGACTGCCTTTCGCGGAGAGATAGAACGCGTGGCGCGACGTCGTACCGGCACCGAGCTCCCAGTCGAGGTCACCGATCGTGGCGACGTGATCGGAGATGTCTTGGACGACCTCGTCGCCGAAGCGGTGCTCGACCTCGATCGCGTTCAGCACGCGATCGCGAGCCGTCTCCCACCACTTCCAGAACGCGCGGATGCCTTCGGCTGCGTGCACCGCCGGAACATATGCCAGCCGGCGCGACGCGTCTGTCGGCGTGATCGTCTGAAAATTTGCTCCGAGAGAGCCCGCGACCGAAGATCTGCGCGATGCGCCAGATCATCTGGACGTGCGTCGTGGTGTTCCTCGGCGGCTGTGACATTCCGCCCGAGGTGAAGTCCCAGATCGCGTGCACCACCGTGTGCACGTGCTTCGTGGGTCCCGTCGGCGTCGACGAGTGCGTCGACGAGTGCGTCGCCGAAGGTGACCTCGGGCAAGTCCCCGACGACTGCTTCGAGTGCATCCAGTCGCACGCGAACCAGTGCTCGACGCTCGAGGACGACTGCGAACCGCTCTGCGAGATGCCCCAACCGCCAGCTGAAGATTCACCCGACGGAGGAATGTTATGAAGACCTTGAAGTTGATCCTCGGCCTCTGCTTCGTGGCCGGCACCGCCGCCGCGCAGACGCCCGACCCACAGCCTCCGCCGAATCCGAACCCGACGCCGGATCCGGCGCCGACGCCAGCGCCACCACCGCCGGCGCCGACACCGACACCCGGCAGCTTCGTCGAGACCAAGCCACCGCCGATGGCCGAGCCGATCGACGACGACCGGCCGGCGGGCTTCTCGGTCGGCATCGGTTTCGGCTACACCCTGCCGAACTCGCTCGAGACGCCGAACGTGACGAGCGCTCGGTTCCGCCTCGCGTCGGGCCTGACGTTCGAACCGGTGGTGCGCTTCCAGCAGTCGTCGGTCGAGGTCGATGTCGGCACGTCGACGAAGAACAAGGAGACCGCGATCGAGCTCGGTGCGCTCGCGCGCTATCCGCTCAAGCAGCGCGGCCGCGTCGATCTCGTGCTCCTCGGCGGCGCGTTCCTCGAGAACATCGCGACGTCACCGGATGCGATGGACATGGACACGTCGACGACACGCCTCGAGGCGCGCTATGGCGTCGCCGTCGAGTTCTGGATCTCGCAGCACTGGCAGCTCAGCATGAGCGCGCTCAACGGGATCTTCCGCATGGAGCGCGTCAGCCAACAGATGGGTGCCGGCACCGAGACAGTCACGACGGCGACGACGCTTGGTGCGATCTACGATCCGGCCGTCAGCGCGATGGTTCACCTCTACTACTGAGGTATACGAACGGCGTGCGCCGTTCTGCCGCTCGCGAGATCGCCGATGCGATCGTCACGCACTACGCGAGCGCCAAGCGCGACCTGCCGTGGCGGCGGACGCGCGATCCGTACGCGATCTGGGTCAGCGAGATCATGCTGCAACAGACGCGCGTCGCGACGGTGATCCCGTACTGGGAGCGCTGGATGACGAAGTTTCCGACGGTGGCGACGCTCGCCGCCGCGCCGCTCGACGACGTGCTCGCCGCGTGGACGGGGCTCGGCTACTACTCGCGCGCGCGCAACCTGCACGCGGGTGCGAAGGCCGTCGGAGACACGCTGCCCCGCACCGCGAGCGAGCTGCGCGGCGTACCTGGCATCGGTCCGTATACGGCGGGCGCGATCGCATCGATCGCGTACGGCGAGCGCGCACCGCTCGTCGACGGCAACGTGGCGCGCGTGCTCGCGCGCGTGTTCGCGATCGCGGATGACGTGAAGTCGACGCGCGGGGTGAAGGCGCTGTGGACGAAGGCCGGCGAGCTGATGACCGCGCTGCCGGAGACCGCGCAGCCCGGTGACTTGAACCAAGGTCTGATGGAGCTCGGCGCGACGATCTGCACGCCGACCTCGCCCCGCTGCCTCGTCTGCCCGCTCGCCAAGCTGTGCACGGCGAACCGGTCGGGCCAGCAGGCCGCGCTGCCCGTGATGCCGGCGCGCAAGCAGGCCGAAGACCTGCCGCTGCTCGCGCGCACGCACGTGTGGATCGAGACCGATGGCGAGATCGTCGTCGGGCGACGCCCCGCGGATGGCCTGTTCGGTGGACTGTGGGAGCTGCCGGAGCTCGACGCCGCGAAGCGGCTCGGCACGAAGGTCGAGCGCGAGCCCGTCGCCTATCACGACCAGGTGCTCACGCATCGCAGGCTGCGCGTCACCGTCGTGCGGGGCAGCGGCCTTGCTCGCGAGACGGATCCGGGCTACGAGGCCATCAAACGCGTTCGAATCGCCGACGTCGAAACGCTCGGTGTTGCAGCGGTGACGGTGGCGATTCTGCGCAAGTATCAGGACAGTCCATGGACCTCAACCCCAAGGCCCTCGCGCTCTTCACCGAGGGCTACACGAAGATCCTCGAAGGCGTCGGCGCGCTCGGCTTCGACATCACCGACGACAACTTCGCCGACACGGCCGCGCGCGCGGCCAAGGGCTTCCACGAGCTCGTCCACGACCAAGCGCAGGCGCGCGCCGAAGTCGACGAGCTCCTCGCGAAGACGTTCTCGGCGAAGTACACCGAGATGGTCATCTCGAAGCACAACACCGCGTTCGGCATGTGTCCCCACCACCTGCTGCCCGTGATCTATCGGATCTCGCTCGCGTACATCCCGACGCAGAAGGTCCTCGGCCTCTCGAAGCTGTCGCGCCTCGCGCGCCTCATCGCGCGCGGCCCGCGGCTGCAAGAGGATCTGACGCACGAGCTCGCCGACATCCTGCACGTGCAGCTGGCGAGCCACGGCTCGGCCGTCTACATCGAGGGTCTGCACATGTGCATGGCGGCGCGCGGCGTCGGTGCGCACGAGGCGCGGCTCGTGACGAGCGGCGTGCGCGGCGTGTTCCTCGAATTGGCGACGCGCGAAGAGTTCCTGAAGCTCGTGGTCGCGCCGCCGACGACGCTCGTGTGACCGCAACTCGCCGTACCCTGCGTTGTCTACCGACCATGCGCGCTGCGCTGGTCCTGCTCCTGGTCGCGTGTGGCTCGCCTGCGAAGCCACCGGTCAAGCCAACGCCGCGTCCGCCCCCCGTGACGGCGCCATCACCACCCGCCTCGATCTGGCCGGTCGCGATGCGGGTCATGGCGTGGACCCCCGGCGGTCTCGTGCAGGTCGGCGTGTTGCCGGATGCGCCGCCCGCGCAGACCCCGACGACGCCGTGGTACGTCGAGCCGACGCAGCCGCTCACCGATGCGACGTTCCACCAGATCGTCGACGCGGTGCGGACCGAGCACGTCCCCGGTCTCTCGCTGCGGACCCAGCCGGTGACGCCGGAGTGGCTCGCGCGCCTCCGCGACTTGCCCGAGCTCACCGCCCTCGTCCTCGCCGACACCGACGTCGACACGACCGCGCTAAAGGCGATGAAGCTGCCGCTGCGTCGCTTGTACCTCGCGCGCACGCGGGTCGACGACGCGGCGATGACGTGGATCGCGGCGGAGCACGCGCTCGAGGTGATCGACATCGAGGACTGCGCCGTCGGTGATCCCGGCATCGCCGCGCTCGCCACGATCGCCACGCTCCGCGCGATCAACGCATCGGGGACGCGCATCACCGATCCCGGCGGTGCGCAGCTCGGCAACCTCGCGCAGCTCGAGGTCGTCGATCTCGGCCACACACTCGTCGGCGTGAAGACCGTCGAAGCGCTCGCGCCGCGCGCGCTGCACCAGCTGTTCCTCGACAAGACCCACGCCGGTCGCGCCGTCGCGAAGCTCGCGGGCATGGCGCCGGTCATCGAGCGGATCGATCTGTCGTCGCTCGTCGGCTATCGCCCGACCGATGCCGATGTCAGCTGGCTCGCGAATGCACCCAACCTCGTCGAGATCGGCCTCTCGAGATCGCGCGTCACCGACAAGCTCGTCGCGGCGATCGCGCAGCTGCCGCGGCTCGAAGAAGTGCGCCTGGCGGGCACCCCGATCACGAACAAGTCGATCGACAAGCTCGCGGCTCGCGACGAGCTCGAGGAGATCGATCTCGCCGAGACCGCGGTCACGGACGCGAACGCCGCCGCGCTGTTCAAGCTGCCGAACCTGCGCATCCTGCGGCTCGACAAGACGAGTGTCTCCGATGCGGGGCTCGCGAGCCCGAGCGTGACGCTCGTCGAGCTGTACCTGTCGAGCACGAAGGTGACCGATGCGGGCCTCGCGATCCTCGACGGGACGCCGAAGCTCGAGGCGCTCGGCCTCGGTCACACCGCCGCGAGCGATGCGACGATCGCGCGGATCGCGAAGCTCTCGGCGCTGCGCACGCTCGTCCTCTCCGGCACGCGTGCGGATCAGGCGGTCCTCGTCGAGCTCGGCAAGCTCAAGGAGCTCGAGCGCCTGTACCTCGACGAGTCGCGCGCCGATGCCTCGTTGGTCATGGCGCTGCACGGGCGGCCGCTGCGCGTCTTGCACATCGCCGCGACGAACGTAACCGACGAGGCGGCGAGCTCGCTCGGTTCGCTCTCGCAACTCGAGGAGCTGACGATCGGCGACACGCGCCTGACGCCGCAGGTCGCGGCGAACCTCACGGCATGGCCGCGGTTGCGAACGCTGTCGCTGCTCGGTCTCGAGATCACCGACGCGCAGCTCCCGGCGATCGCGAAGGCACGCAGGCTCGAGCGCCTCGATCTGTCCGCGACCGACGTCACCGATCCGACGCCGCTCGCCGCGCTGCCGAACCTGCGCGAGCTCGGCCTCTCCTCGACGAAGCTGTCGACCGCCGGCAAGACCGCCGCGAACGCGCTCGCGAAGCGCGGCGTGTTGGTCGTTCGCTGACCACGAGCGTGCGCGCAGCTGCGCGAAGCTACCGAGCTCCGCGCTGCCGAACGCCGCGTCGCCGAAGCGATTGGCACGAACCTTCCGCCGAAACGATTCCGCGGAAACGCCGCGCGAAGTCGCGTCCGACCGTACGCCGCGGATCGTGATGAGTTGTACGCTCGTGACGTGCGCGTCGCATTCATCCACGGCTTTGCGAACACGCCCGAGGTGTGGACCGACGTGCACGTCGAGGTCGACGCTCGCTACGTCAGCTTGCCGGGTCATGGTGCCGATGCGGTGCAGCCGACGTGGGACGCCAACCTCGCGCTCGTCGGCGAGCGCGTCGGCGACGTCGATGCCGTCGTCGGCTATTCCCTCGGCGCGCGCGTCGCGCTCGGGCTCGTCGCGATGAAGCGCGTGCCGCGTGCGGTCTTGATCAGCGTCAATCCCGGCATCGACGACACCGCGCGCGAGCCTCGGCGGGTGGTCGACGCGGCGTGGGTGACGATGCTGCGCGAGCGCGGGATCGAGGCGTTCATCGCGGCGTGGGAAGCGCAGCCGCTGTTCGCGACGCAAGCGCGTGTCGACGAGCGCCGGCGCGCGGCGCGGCGGGCGAGTCGGCTCGCGCTCGATCCCGAGCAGCTCGCGCGCAGCCTCGAGGTGATGGGGCTCGCGGAGATGCCGGATTACCGGAGCGCGATCGACGATCACGTCGCGCTGATCGCCGGCGCCGATGACACGAAGTACTTGTCGATCGCGGGCGCGTACGACGTGCATCGCGAGGTGATCGCGGATGCGGGACACGACCCGACGCTCGAGCAGCCGGCGGCGCTCGCGCAGGCGATCGCTAGTTGCCTGGCCCACCCGCGCTGAACAGACCGCGCAGCTCGTCGGTGATCCGCTGCGGACGGCCGCTCGTGAGCGAGATGAACGCCCACGTCGTCGCGGCTCGGGCGACGACCTGATCGCCTCGGCGAATCTCGGTGCGGCGAATGCACGACGCCGGGCGCCAGTCGTCGACCCAGGTCTCGGCGACGAGCTCCTCGCCCTCGCGTACCTGCGCGACGTAGTCGATCTCGTGCCGCCGCACGACGAAGACGGCGCCGTACGCGCGGTACTGGTCGTGATCCCAGTTGAGCGAGCGCGAGTGCGCCATCGCGACCTCGAGGACCCACCTCAGATACACGAGGTTCGACACGTGGCCGAGCTCGTCGATATCGGCGGAGGTCGCCGTGATCGGCATGGAGAACTTCTGGGACACGGCGGCGGACTGTACAGTACGGTGCGGTCATGGTCGATGCGATCACGGGTGACACGAGCGCCAAGCAGTTGCGCATTCGTCTCGAGCACGGCGAGTCAACCGCCGCCGAAGCGCTCTCGGTGCTGGCCGTCGGCGCACTCGAAGCGCCGACACGCAAGGCGCGACTCGACGCGTGTCGCTTGCTCGGTGACCTCGCGGGCCGCGCGCTCGGCGCCGAGTGGGACACCGCCGAGCGCGCCGCGTTCGCGCTACTCGAAGCGGCACGCACCGCCGATACCGCCGCCGATCGGCGTGGCGTGCTCGCCGCGATGGGGCGCGGCTTTCGCAACATCTGGCTGATGCCGTTCGTGCACCGTCGGCTGTCGGATCGCGATCCGACGGTCGCCGCCGCCGCGGTGCAAGCAGCGGGTGGGCTCGGCTTCCCCGCACTCGAAGAAGCCGTCGCCGGGTTCCTCGGCGAGCAGGCACCCGCGGCGCTGCGCCGTGCCGCGATCACGGCGCTCGGACGCATGGGCGCGATGAGTGCGGTCGATCGACTCGTCCCGCTGATCCTCGGCGATCCGACGGAAGCGGCGGGAGCGCTTACCGCCCTCACCGAGATTCGCTCGGCGGCCGGTCGTGACTCCGCGCTCGTCGTGCTCGAGCAGGACCTCGAACCCGAGGTGCAGATCGCGGCGGTGCGTTACCTCGCCGAGCTCGGCGCGCTCGAAGTGCTGCCCGTGCTGCGGCGTCTCGCGCGTCACGACGACGCCGAGATCCGGATCGCGTCGAGCTTGGCGTCTCGCGCGCTCAAAGCGGAGCGCTCGCGCGATGCAGCGGAGCGCTTCCTCGTCGCGCTCAGCGAGCCCGACCGCGCCGTTCGCGCCGTGCTCGCGCGCCGGCTTCGCACGTTGCCGGTCACGGAGGTGATCGAGCAAGCGGAAGTCCTCCTCGGAGAGGACGCCGCCGGCGTCGTCCAGATCCTCGGCGAGCTGCGCGACCCCGACATCACCCGCTGGCTCCTCGAGCTCGCGGCCCGCGACGCCGTGCCCGCTCCGATTCGCGCGCGCGCCGTCGGCGCGATCGAGGCCGATCAAGCCTGGGAGCGCGGGGCACTCGCGAAGCTCGCGCACGACGGTGCCGTCGACGAGGCGCTGCGCGCCGCCGCGGTCCAAGCGATGGGCGCGTTCGCGACGAGCGTCGAGCTGATCGATCGGATCGGCGATCTCGCGAAGTCATCGTCGGCGCAGATCCGCGGTGCCGTCCTGTGGGCACTGCAGCTCGCGGGCGCCGGCGCCGACGGCGGACCGTCCGCGCGCATCGTCGCACCGATGCTCGACGATGCCGACCCTAGGGTGCGCCGCCGCGCCGCGTACGTCGCCGGGAACCTCGGCCTCGTCGAGCTCGCGCCCGCGCTCGTCAAGCGCTGCGCGCAGACCGAGCCGCCCGATCTGCGCCTCGCCGCGTACGTCGCGCTCGGCGAGCTCGGCATGCCTGGCGTCGCGACCGAGGTCGCCGCAGCCGTCAAGCGCGAGGACGACGCGCGCGTGCTCGGCGCCGCCTCGAACGCATTCGTGTCGACGAACCCGAAGCCCGCCGACCTCGCCGCGCTCGCACCGCGGGTCGGGCAGTTGCTCGGCGCGCCCGACGCGCGCACGCGCGAGGCCGCCGCCGAGATCGCAGGTCTCCTCGGCGGTGCGGTTCCACCGTCGGCGATCGCACCGCTCGCGAGCGACCCCGCCCCCGCCGTGCGCGGCGCCGCCGTGTGGGCGCTCGGCAAGTTGGCCAAGATCGATCCTTCGATCGAGA
>Ga0316630_10000892_pt1 | contig 10416 bp, 5 predicted proteins | sample OWC_May_M1_C1_D6_FD_207658 | JGI IMG/M metagenome (GOLD analysis project Ga0316630, IMG submission 207658) | Wetland soil microbial communities from Old Woman Creek delta, Ohio, United States - OWC_May_M1_C1_D6_A | ecosystem: Environmental > Terrestrial > Soil > Wetlands | place: USA: Ohio...
GCGCCAGCGGCTTCAGGCGCGGCCCCTCACGGGTCTGGTCGAACAAGGCCTCGGAGCGCGCGAACATGGTCAGCATGTTCACGACGTAGTACTCGGTGTGATCGTCGACGCCCACCTGCTGCCGCGTGAGCGCCTCGTGCACGGCGTCGCGGAAGAACTCCTGCAGGTTGCGGACGTCAATGGCGGGCTCGATCGGGGCGTCGCGATTCATGGCCTCCTCTCCGTGCAGGGAACGATGGCAGCCGACACCCGCGGCTGCTGACAGAGCCACGGTTGCAAGGAATCGTCGAACCGAATGGAAGTGGCAGAGCGTCGGTGGATCAGACGATCCATCGCGCGCGCCCGGGAGCGTTGCGGTGGCAGGACGCCATGACCCGAAGGTACCGAACGCCGGCCGCGCTGATCAAGCCCCGTCGTGCGACGCGGCGCACATTCCTGCGACGCGTCAGCCGAGCAGGACGTCCAGTTCGACGAGCGAGCGGATCGCCAGCGGCTCCTGCGAAGCGCGCGGCCAGTTATCACCGTATCGATTGAGCCAGACAGGCGCGACACCGGCACGCCGCGCGCCTTCCACGTCGGCCTCCGGATCATCGCCCACGTGCACGGCGTGCCGCGGCGCCAGCCCGGCGCGTTCGAGCAGCATCGCGAAGATCCGCGGATCCGGCTTCAACATGCCGGCTTCGCGGGCCGCGAGACTCCGCTCGAAGTAGCGTGCGAGCCCGATCGCCGCAAGGTCCGCATTGCCGTTGCTGATCGCGAACAGGCGGAAGCGCTGCTGCAGCGCCTCGAGCGCCGGCAGCACGTCGTCGTAGAGCACGACTTCGTTGCGCGCGCGGTAGAAAACCGCGAAGACCTCGTCGACCATCGTCTCCGGGTACCCCGCCTCGCGTGCGTGCACCCGCAGCGCCTGCCTGCGAAGCCACGTAAAATCGTGGCGCATGGCCGGGTTCTCGAGCGCCATGCGCGCGCGGACGTCGCGCATGAATTCGACGGTGTGCATGTCGAGGACGCGCGGGTAACGGTCCGCGAGGTACTGCAGCATCGCATGCTCGGCCCGCAGGATCACCGGCCCCACGTCCCACAGGGTGTCGTCGAGATCGAAGATGATCGCCTGGACTTCGCGCATGTCATCGCGGAGTCTACCGGAGGCGGCCGGTGACCCGCCGCGAACGGAGCGCGTCGGATGAAGCTGGACACGACGAAGTTCGGACGACATGTGGTGCGCCCCACCGGTGCACTCGAACTCATGACCGACCTCGGTGACGCCTCGAGCGGCGCGGCGGACCGCAAGGTGCACATGCTCGGGGGCGGTAATCCGGCGCGGATTCCGGCCGTCGAGGCGGTATACCGGCGCCGGCTCTGCGAGATCGCCGCGAACGACGAACAGTTTGGTCGCTTCGCAGCCGCCTACTCCGCGCCGGCAGGCGATCTGCGGTTTCGCGCCACGGTGGCCGATGCGCTGACCCGCCGGTACGGCTGGCGACTGTCCGAGCGGAACGTCGTACTCACGAGCGGCAGCCAGTCGGCGTTCTTCGTGCTGTTCAACCTGCTCGGCGGCGAGTGCGCGGACCGGACCCGCAAGCGCATCCTCCTGCCACTCGCACCGGAGTACATCGGCTACGCCGACCTCGGCCTGAGCGAGGGTACACTCGTCGCGCAGCGCGCCGCCATCGAAGAGCTTCCAGGCGGGTTCTTCAAGTATCACGTCCGTTTCGCGGGACTGGCGTCGGTGCCGGATGTGTCCGCGATCTGCGTGTCGCGGCCGACCAATCCCTCGGGCAACGTGCTCCCGCTCGAGGAGCTGCAGCAACTCGATGCGCTTGCCCGCGCACGCGGTGTGCCGCTCATCGTGGATGCAGCCTACGGTGCGCCGTTCCCAGGCATACAGTTCGAGCCGGGTGGGGCGCTGTGGAACGACAACGTCGTCCTCTGCCTGAGCCTGTCGAAGCTCGGACTGCCGGGCACACGCACGGGCATCATCGTGGCGAACGAAGCCGTCGTCGAAGCCATCACCGCGTTCAACGCCACGGCTGCGCTTGCGCCGGGATCCACCGGCCCGATGATCGTGGAGCCCCTGCTGCGCAGCGGCGAACTCGAGTCGCTGTGCGACGAAACGATCCGGCCGTACTACGTCGCCCGCTGCCACGAGGCCGTCGACCTCCTGCAGGACGCGTGCCGCGACCTGCCGCTGCGCATCCATCGCCCGGAAGGCGCGTTCTTCCTGTGGCTGTGGTTCCCCGGCCTGCCGGTCACCAGCGCGGAACTGTACCGGCGCATCAAGGCACGCGGCGTACTGGTGCTGTCCGGGCATCATTTCTTTCCCGGTCTTGCGGACTCCTGGCGTCATCGCGACGAATGCCTGCGCCTCAACTACTCGCAGCCGCCGGAAAGCGTGGCGGCGGGCGTCCGGGTCATCGCCGAGGAAGTGCGGAGCGCGTTGGAGTAGAGTGTCCTTCTCGCCTGAGCGCGATTCGCGACCGAGTGCCCCGCCATGCGCCGATACGCGATGCTGCTGACCGCAATCCTGTCGCTCGCCGGCTGCGCGGCCAACCCCGTCACCGGCAAGCAGGAAATCCAGATGGTCTCCCAGGGCCAGGAGATCCAGATCGGCGAGCAGCAGTACGGACCGGGGCGCCAGTCGCAGGGCGGCGACTATGTGACCGACCCGAAGGTAACTGAGTACGTACGGCAGGTCGGGAATCGTCTCGCTGCCGTGGCGGATCGGCGCCTGCCCTACGAGTTCGTGGTGCTCAACAACAGCGAACTCAACGCATGGGCGCTGCCGGGCGGCAAGCTCGCGATAAACCGGGGGCTGCTCGCCGAGCTCGACAACGAGGCCGAGCTCGCTGCCGTGCTCTCGCACGAGATCGTGCACGCCGCCGCGCGGCACGGGGCGCAGCAACTGGAGAAAGGCCAGTTGCTGCAGATCGGCAGCGCGGTCGCCTCGGTCGCGGCGACCACCTACGGTGGCTCGGGCCTCGGCGAGATGGTGGGCCAGGGCGCGATGCTCGGTTCGCAATTGCTGCAGGCCAAGTACGGCCGCGACGACGAGCTCGAGGCCGACCAGTACGGCATGAAGTACATGAAGTTGGCCGGCTATGACCTGCAAGCCGCCGTATCGTTGCAGGAGCTGTTCCTGCGCAAGTACCAGGCCGGCAAGGAGCAGGACTGGTTGACGGGCCTGTTCGCGAGCCACCCGCCTTCGGCCGAGCGCGTCGCTGCCAACCGGCAGACGATGATGCAGCAGGGCGGCCCTGGCGGGGACCTCGGCACGCAGCGCTACCAGCAGGCGGTGGCGGGCTTGAAGAAGTCGGCCCCCGCGTATGCGAGGGTCGACCAGGCGCTGGCTGCGGCGAAGAAGGGCGATCTCGCCGCGGCCCGCGCGCTCACCAACGAAGCCATTGCGCTGGTGCCGCGCGAGTCGCGCTTCCATGGCCTGCTCGGCGAGATCGAGATGTCCGGGAAGAACCCCAGGGCGGCACTCGTCCACTTCGACAAGGCGCAGCAGCTTGATCCGGGTTATTTCAAGCCTCTGGTGCAGGCGGGCATGGCGCAGTACGAACTTGGCAACAAGGCCGCAGCCGAGCCGCTTCTCGTGAAGAGCATGCAACTGATGCCCACGGCACCCGGCGCCTACTACCTCGGCCGCCTGAATGAGGACCGCGGCAACACCGCCGAAGCCGTGAAGCTTTACAAGATGGCGGCGGGCTCGAAGTCGCAGTTCGGGCAGGAGGCGATGGCCCGGCTCGCGCGCCTCGACCTGCCGCAGAACCCGGAGACCTACCTCTCGGTGCAGCCGCAGATGGACAACCAGGGGCGCGTCTGGCTGACGGTCGGCAACCGCACGACGGTGCCGGTCACGGGTGTCAGCATCCTCGTGGGCGTCGTCGACCAGTCGGGACGCACGATCAACGGTCCGGACCGCGTCGGCACCGGCAACGATGCGATTCCACCACGCAAGGCCGTGAACCTGCGGACCTCGCTCGGGCCGTTCAACAGCGGCGAAGTCCTGCGGTACGTGAAATGGAAGGTGGAGAGCGCACGGATCGCGCAATGAAGAGAGGGGATAGGGGATAGAGAAGAAATGTGGCTCGCGCTGGTGGATCATCCACCGACGCATGAGATGCCTGTCTTCACTATCCCCTATCCCCTACCCCCTTTCTTCCGGGCGCTCGATCCTTCAGAAACGCCCGCAGCACCTTCGCCGTGTGCGACTTTGCCGACGCCCTTGCGACCGTCTCGGGCGGACCTTGCGCGACGATGCGTCCACCGCCCGATCCGCCCTCCGGTCCGAGATCGATCAGCCAGTCCGCCTCGGCGATCACGTCGAGGTTGTGTTCGATCACGACCACCGTGTTGCCGGCGTCCACCAGCCGGTGCAGCACGCGGATCAGCTTCTCGACATCGGCCATGTGCAGGCCGACCGTGGGCTCGTCGAGCACGTAGAGGGTGCCGGGCGACGAGGCCGTGCGGCGACGCGGATCGTCCTGCGGCCTGAGTCGCGCGAGTTCCGTGACGAGCTTGATGCGTTGCGCCTCGCCTCCCGACAGCGTCGGGCTCTGCTGGCCGAGCGTGAGGTAACCGAGCCCCACGTCCTGCAGCAGCCGCAGCGCGTGGTGGATGCGTGGGTGGGCCACGAAGAACTCGACGGCCTCGTCCACGCTCATCGCGAGCAGGTCACCGATGCTGCGGCCGCGGTGCTGGATGGCGAGGGTCTCGGCGTTGAAGCGCCGTCCACCGCACGTATCGCACAGGACCTTGACGTTGGGCAGGAAGCTCATCTCGATGGTCTGCACGCCCTGGCCTTCACACGCATCGCAGCGACCGCCCGCGGTGTTGAACGAGAAGCGGCCCGCGCCATAGCCGCGCACGCGCGACTCGGTGGTGCCGGCGTAGAGCTTGCGGATGTCGTCCCAGAACCCCACGTAGGTTGCCGGGCACGAGCGCGGCGTCTTGCCGATCGGCGTCTGGTCCACTTCGAGCACGCGCGCGACGTGGTCGATGCCGGTGATGGCGTTGCAGCCGAGCCACGCCGGCGCGCGACCGCGGCGCTTCGCGCCTCCGGTGTGCGCGTGCAGGTTCGCATACAGCACGTCGCGCGCGAGCGTGGACTTGCCGGAGCCGGAAACCCCGGTCACCACGGTGAGGCGTCCGAGCGGTATGCGCGCGTTCGCCTTGCGCAGGTTATGCAACTCCGCCTGTTCGATCGAAAGAACCGGGTCGCCGCGGCGTACGACGCGGCGCGGTGCCAGCGGGTGCACCAGCGGCGTGGCCAGGAACCTGCCCGTCACCGACTCCGGGGCCGCGATGAGGTCCCGGATGCGACCCTCTCCCACGACGCGTCCGCCGCGAGTGCCGGCGCCCGGCCCGAGGTCGATGAGGTGATCCGCGCGGCGGATGGTGTCCTCGTCGTGCTCGACGACCAGCAGCGTATTGCCTTTCGCGCCGAGCTTTTCGAGCGTGTCGAGCAACACGGCATTGTCGCGAGGATGCAGGCCGATGGTGGGTTCGTCGAGCACGTAGCACACGCCCTGCAGGTTCGAGCCCAGTTGCGCCGCCAGGCGGATGCGCTGCGCCTCGCCGCCCGAGAGCGTTGGTGCGGCGCGGTCGAGGGATATGTAACCGAGGCCCACGTCCTGCAGGAAGGCGAGCCTCGAGCGGATCTCGGCCATCAGGTCGCGCGCGATCTCGCGCTCCCGGCCGGCGAGTCTGAGTCCGTCGAAGAACCGGCTGGCACCGTCCACCGGCAGTGCGGCCAGCGCGGCGATGGACTGGTCGCGGAACAGTACATTGAGCGCGACCGGGTTGAGTCGCTGCCCGCCGCAGTCGGCACACGAGGCCGCTTCGCCCTCGAACCAGTCGTTCCACCAGATTTCTTCGCCCGTCTGCTCGGCATCGAACCCCTTGATGGCCACGCCGGTACCGAAGCACGACTCACACCAGCCGTGCTTGGAGTTGTAGGAAAACAGGCGCGGGTCGGGCTCCGCAAAGCTGCGCCCGCAGGACGGGCACGCGCGCCGGGTCGAGAAAACGCGCACCTTGCCGCGGTCGAACACGTGCACCACGCCCTTCCCGAAATCGAGGGCACGCTGCAGGTGCTGACGCAGATCCCGCTCGGACTTGGGTCCGACGACGACCTCACCGACGGGCAACTCGATCGTGTGCTCGTGGAACCGGTCGAGCCGCGGCCACGCATCCGTCGGGTGGTAGTTGCCATCCACGCGCAGGCGCGCATAGCCCTTGGCCGCCGCCCACTTCGCGAGGTCCGTGTAATAGCCCTTGCGTGCCACGACGAGCGGCGCAAGCAGTCCGATCCGGCGCCCCCTGGCTTCGCGCAGCAGCCGTGCTGCGATTGCATCCGGACTCTGTGGCTCGATCGCAGCGGCGCAGTCGGGACAGTGCTGCTTCCCGAGCTTCACGTACAGCAGCCGCAGGAAATGGTGCACCTCAGTCAGCGTCCCGACGGTGCTCTTGCGTCCGCCCCGGCTGGTGCGCTGCTCGATGGCGACCGTCGGCGGAATGCCGAAAATGGCGTCCACGTCAGGCCGGCCCGCCGGCTGCACGAACTGCCGCGCGTAGGCATTGAGCGACTCGAGGTAGCGTCGCTGCCCCTCGGCGAACACGATGTCGAACGCGAGCGTGGATTTCCCGGAGCCGGACACCCCCGTCAATACCGTCATTCCGTGGCGGGGAATGGCGACGTCGACATCGCGCAGGTTGTGCTCGCGTGCCCCGTGCACGACGATCGCGTCGCGCGCCTCGTCGGCCACCCGCGATTCCACGACGGGCGTCGCCGGCAGCACGGCATGCCCGATGGCCAGGACGCGCCGACGCTCAGCCTCGAATGCGAGCAGCGCGCGGCCGGTGTGCGAATGCTCGCAGCGCATGGCGTCCTCCGGCGTGCCCGCAACGACCAGCCGGCCGCCCTCGTCGCCGCCCTCCGGGCCGAGATCGATGATCCAGTCCGCGGCTCGAATCACGTCCAGGTTGTGCTCGATCACGACCAGCGAGTTCCCGGCGTCGAGCAGACGCTTGAAGGCGCCCAGCAGCTTCGCAACGTCGTCGAAATGCAGACCCGTCGTGGGCTCGTCGAACAGGAACAGCGTGCCCCCGTTTCCCTGGCCGCGGGCCGCGTCCGCGAGATGACCCGCAAGCTTGAGCCGTTGCGCCTCGCCGCCCGAGAGCGTGGGCACGGGCTGGCCGAGTCGCAGGTACTCGAGCCCGACGGCCACGAGGGGCTCGACGCGGTCGAGCACCTCGCGATCGCCGGAGAAGAAGGTGGCGGCCTCGGAGACGGTCATGTCGAGCACGTCGGCGATGCTCTTCGCGGCACCCTCGCCGCGCGCCATCCGCACGTCGAGAATCTCGGGCCGGTAGCGGCGGCCGTCGCAGTCCGGGCAGCGCAGGTAAACGTCGGAGAGGAACTGCATCTCGACGTGCTCGAAACCGTTGCCGGCGCAGGTGGGGCAGCGGCCGTTGCCGGAATTGAAACTGAACGTGCCGAGCGTATAGCCGCGCTCGAGTGACACAGCCTCGGCCGCGAAGCGCTTGCGGATGACGTCGAAGGCGCCGACGTAGCTCGCGGGATTCGAGCGCGTCGTGCGGCCGATGGCGGTCTGGTCCACCATCACGACCTCGTCGACGTGCTCCGCTCCTTGCAGCCCGCGGTGCGTGCCAGGTGTTTCCGTTGGCTTGCCCTTCGTGCGCAGGATCGCCGCGTACAGCACGTCCTGCACGAGCGTGGACTTGCCTGAGCCCGAGACGCCCGTGACGCACACGAGCCGCTGCAGCGGGATCGAGATGTCGACGTCCTTGAGGTTGTGCTCGGCGGCGCCGAGCACGACGAGCTGCGGCTCCCCCGCACGCGGCGGACCCCGCCGCCCCGCGGCCGTCACCGCATCCTTGCGGCCGGAGAGGTATTCGGCCGTGAGCGTGTCGGCGCGGCCCGCGAGTTCGGCCGGCGTGCCATTGAAGACGATGCGCCCGCCGTGCTCGCCGGGCCCGGGGCCGAGGTCGAGGATGCGGTCCGCGGACAGCATGATCTGCGGGTCGTGCTCGACCACGAGCAGCGAGTTGCCGTTGTCCCGCAGCCGCTGCATCACGTCGATCACGCGGCGCATGTCGCGCGGGTGCAGGCCAATCGAGGGCTCGTCCAGCACGAACAGCGTGTTCGTGAGCGAGGTGCCGAGCGCCGTCGTGAGGTTGATGCGCTGGACCTCGCCGCCCGAAAGCGTGCGTGACTGGCGATCGAGTGTGAGGTAACCCAGGCCCACCCGCGCCAGGAAATCGAGCCGCGAGCGGATCTCTCCGAGCAGCAGGTCCGTCGCCTCATCGAGCGGTGCGGGCAGCACGAGTCCCGCGAAGAAGTCGCGGCAGCGCTCGATCGGCAGCAGCATCAGGTCGTGGATATTGGGCCGCGCGCCCGAATCTTCGGTCGAGCCGAGGCGCCAGAGCAATGCCTCGCCCTTGAGCCGGGCGCCGCCGCAGTCCGCGCAGGGCGTGTAGCTGCGATATTTCGACAGCAGCACGCGGATGTGCATCTTGTAGCTCTTGGTCTCGAGCCACTGGAAGAACCGCCGCGCGCCGTACCAGACCTTCTTCTCCCACGGCCCCTCGCCCTCGATGACCCAGCGGCGCTGCTCATCGCTCAGCTCGCGCCAGGGCGTGTCGAGCGGCACGCCGCGCTTGCGGGCGTACTTCACGAGGTCGTCCTGGCACTCGCGGTAGGACTCGGACTGCCAGGGCCGTATCGCCCCGCCGCGCAGCGTTCGTGAGCCGTCGGGGACGACCAGGCCATAGTCCACGCCGATCACGCGGCCAAAGCCGCGGCACGTCTCGCAGGCACCGAGCGGTGAATTGAACGAGAAGAAGCTCGGCGTCGGCTCGCGGTAATGAATGTCGCAGTCGGCGCAGTGCAGGTCGGAGGAAAACTTCCAGGCCTGCGAATCTTCCACCTGCACATTGACGCGTCCGCGGCCCACGCGCATCGCGGCCTCGAGTGCCTCGAGCACACGGCTCCGGTCGGCGCCTCCCATCCGGAAGCGGTCCTGCACGATCTCGAGCAGCCGCTCCCCGCGCGAGTGGACACGGGTGTAACCCTGTTGCTCGAGCAACTGGAGCACTTCCTGCTCGGTGAAGTTCCCCGGCACGGCAACCGGGAAGGTCACGAGCAGCCTGGGATCGCCGGCGGCCCTTGCCCGCACCTCGAGATCACGGAGCACGCTGTCTGGAGTGTCCCGGCGCACGGGTTTGCCGCAGCCACGGCAGTACAGCCGGGCCGCGCGGGCAAACAGCAGCTTCAGGTGGTCGTTCAGCTCGGTCATCGTCCCGACGGTCGAGCGGGAGGTGCGCACGGGGTTCGTCTGGTCAATCGCGATCGCGGGCGGGATGCCCTCGATACGATCCACCTGGGGCTTGTCCATGCGATCGAGGAACTGCCGCGCGTAGGGCGAAAACGTCTCGACATAGCGCCGCTGGCCCTCGGCGTAGACCGTGTCGAAGACAAGGGAGGACTTGCCCGAGCCGGAAACGCCGGTGACCACCACCAGCTGCCCAAGTGGGATGTCGAGGTCCAGGGCGCGCAGATTGTTCTGCCGCGCACCCCGGATGCGTATGAAATCGTGGCTGGACGGGCTCATGAGGGTCCGGACGGTCCCGGCGGGGGTCGGTCCGGAATGACCACGCTACCACGTTCCACCGGGATCACGGATACTTCGCACCACAACGAGTCCAAGATTCCAGGAAGGTCCAATGCGGTTCCTTTCGGCACTGATGCCGCGCGAGACGCGGTTCTTCACGCTGTTCGACCGCCATGCGGAGTACGTCATCGCGGGCGGCCGGGCCATGTCCGAGCTGGTCCGCGATTACGCGGACGAGGCGCGGCGCGCAGCCCTGATCGAACGGATCGGCGAAGTCGAGCGCAGCGCGGACAAGGTCACCTACGAGACCGTGTCGCTGCTGCACGCGACCTTCATCACGCCGTTCGATCGCAACGACATCCACCGCCTGATCTCCGGCATGGACGACGTCCTGGACCTCATCCAGGACGCCGCGGAGTCGATGCACCTGTTCGACATCCAGACCCTGCCTCCCGAGTCCGCCCGCCTGGCGGAGCTGCTCGAGAGCTGCTGCGAGAAGGTCCAGTCCGCGGTCAAGCTGCTGTCGTCCATGGAAAATGCGACCCGGGCCCTGGCTCTTGCGCAGGAAATCGACGCGCTCGAGAGCGAGGCCGACAGCGTCATGCGGGCGGGCATCTCCAAGCTCTTCCGCGAGGAGCAGGACGTCCGCCAGCTCATCAAGCACAAGAACGTCTACGAGTACCTCGAGAACGCGATCGACAAGTGCCAGGACGTGGCCAACATCATCGAGGCGGTCGTGGTGGAGAACGTCTGAGCATGGATCTGCAGATCCCGCTCA
>Ga0316630_10000894_pt1 | contig 10402 bp, 8 predicted proteins | sample OWC_May_M1_C1_D6_FD_207658 | JGI IMG/M metagenome (GOLD analysis project Ga0316630, IMG submission 207658) | Wetland soil microbial communities from Old Woman Creek delta, Ohio, United States - OWC_May_M1_C1_D6_A | ecosystem: Environmental > Terrestrial > Soil > Wetlands | place: USA: Ohio...
ATAGCTGTGCTGCCTGCAATTTTCGGGTTTGTGGGAGGAAACCTGGGCGGCCTGTTCTCGGATCATCTGCTAAAGAAAGGAGCTTCTCTTTCAGTTGCAAGAAAAGTCCCAATCGTTGCAGGTATGTTATTATCGATGAGCATGATCTTCTGCAATTTTACTGATGTTGAATGGATGGTCGTAGCATTTATGGCATTGTCGTACTTTGGTAAAGGTGTCGGCGCCCTTGGGTGGGCTGTGAATGCCGATACTGCGCCCAAAGAAATCACAGGCCTGAGCGGTGGTCTTTTTAACACCTTCGGAAATCTTTCAAGCATAATCACGCCAATCGCAATCGGATACATAATCAAGATTACAGGATCATTCAACTGGGCTCTGGTTTTTGTAAGTATCCATGCATTTCTCGCTATTGTCAGTTATCTTCTTATTGTTGGAAAGATCCGGCGTCTTGAACTCAAAAAAATATAATTATCGGCCTTATATAAAAAGTATATGATAACTGAAGATTTTAAAGGAGCACCGGTTGTAACTGAAATGCACGTTATCCCTGTTGCCGGCAGAGACAGCATGTTGCTTAATCTCAGCGGTGCGCACAGCCCTTTTTTTACACGGAACATTGTTATTCTGAAAGACAACGCCGGTCACACAGGTGTCAGCGAAGTTCCCGGGGGCGAGCATATCCGTCAGGTGCTTGAAGAATCAAAAGCTCTTGTAATTAACAGGCCGATAGGTTCTTATAATAATATCCTCAGTGAAGTCCGGCAGCGGTATGGCGACAGGGATTCCGGAGGGCGCGGTTTACAGACCTTCGATTTGCGAGTCACCATTCATGCAGTTACAGCACTGGAAACATCATTACTCGACCTTCTCGGTCAGTTTCTTGGGGTACCTGTAGCAGCATTGCTTGGCACAGGTCAGCAACGCCGGCAAGTCGAAATGCTTGGCTATTTGTTTTACATCGGCGACCGGAAAAAAACCGATCTGCCATATTCAGATACTTCAGATATTAAAGATGAATGGTTAAGATTGCGGAGTGAAGAAGCACTGACTCCGGAAGCAATAGTCCGGCTGGCAGAAGCGGCCCTCCAACGCTATGGTTTTAAAGACTTTAAGCTGAAAGGTGGCGTTATGAGAGGCGACGAAGAAATGGAAGCAATAGCTGCACTCGCTGACCGTTTTCCCGATGCCAGGATAACAATAGATCCGAATGGTGCATGGTCACTTGATGAGGCCATAAAGCTATGTAAAAATAAACGGGATATACTTGCTTATGTTGAAGATCCATGCGGCGCTGAATCCGGCTACTCAGGACGTGAAATAATGGCAGAATTCAGGCAGGCAACAGGATTGCTGACAGCAACAAACATGATTGCCACCGACTGGCGCCAGCTTGGACATGCGATCCGGCTGCATGCGGTGGATATTCCCCTGGCCGATCCGCATTTCTGGACAATGCAGGGTGCGGTTCGTGTAGCTCAGATCTGTAACGAATGGGGACTGACCTGGGGCTCACATTCCAATAATCATTTTGATATATCGCTTGCAATGATTGTTCATGCAGGGGCTGCTGCACCCGGTAAAATCACAGCTCTCGACACACACTGGATATGGCAGGAAGAACAGGAACGTTTAACCAGGGAACCTCTTAAGATTAAAAATGGAATGGTCTCTGTGCCTGACAAACCCGGTCTGGGAATTGAAATCGATATGGATCAGATTGAAAAAGCAAATAAGCTTTACATTGAAAAAAGACTCGGGGCAAGGGACGATTCAGTGGCTATGCAATATCTTATACCGGGCTGGAAGTTCAACAACAAACTTCCCTGTCTTGTCCGCTGAATCTTCAGGTAACCTCACTTAAATAAAAGCAGAAAAAAATGGAAAAGAAACCAGGATTTAAGCCAAAAGGAATAATTCCGGCAGTAATAACTCCCCTCACCGATGATGGGAAGTTTAATGAAAAAGCCATGCGCAGGTTGCTCAATTATCTGATCAACGGAGGTGTGCACGGCTTGTTCGTCGTGGGGACAACAGGCGAATTTTACGGCCTGACTCCTGAAGAAAAACGCGATATTTTCAGCCTTGCCGTGGATGAAGCTAAAGGAAGGATTCCTGTTTATGCCGGAACAAATGGCATCACGACACGTGAAACTGTAATGCTGACACGGATAGCTGCGGAATGCAAAGTGGATGCAGTATCCATTTTAACCCCTATGTTTGTTACCCCCACCCAGGACCAGCTGATAAAACACTACCGCATCGTATCAGAAAATACAAACCTTCCGGTAGTCCTGTATAACAATCCGCCAAAAACATCAGTTTGTCTAACTCCCGCAACAGTGTCAAAGCTGGCGGAGGTTCCGAATATCGTTGGCATCAAGGATTCCTCCGGCGATATGACTATTACTGCCGAATATATTCGTTTGACCCGGAATATGGACGATTTTGCGGTACTGATGGGGCGCGATACACTGATCTATGGTGCCCTGTGCTATGGTGCTGCCGGATCAATAGCAGCATGCGCCAATGTTGCTCCCGGACTATGCGTCGATATTTACGAAAAGTTCATCGCAGGTGACCTGAAAGGCTCACTGAATGCGCAGTTCGCCCTGGCACCTCTCAGGATAGCATTCGCACTGGGTACCTTTCCGGCTGTCATAAAGGAATCTCTCAATATGCTGGGTATTGAAGCCGGACCCTGCATGGAACCGGCCGGACCAATGACAGATGACGAGAAGGCAAAGCTCAGAAATGTTTTAACTGATATGGGATTATTGAAATAAAATACACCAGTATTTGCAGGAGTGACCAGCATATTTTTAAGAGCGGTTTTTATCCGTGTATAAAGCTACCACTGATAGCCGGACACGAATTTGCCGGCGGCTTGAGTTTCAAACACTTTCCCGATAACCCTCATTGTCAGAGACAGAAGCTTTGAAGATCTCTGCAACATGATCACAGGCAAACGAATACAGATTATCATCAACGTATTATAATACGGCTTTTAATACGTTGATTTATTTCTCTGCCTCCCAGAGGGCAATTCCAAAAGTAAATATCGGCAATAAGATTTCGCCATAAACCGGATTATAACAGCTATATAATGCGAAAGGACCGCCCAGGGCAAAAACCCAGACGACAAAAGCCACAACTGAGATGATAAGCTGTTGAACCTTTGTGACTTTCACAATCCGGCATAAATATATCCATGTGAAGGCACAAAAAACAGCAAACACGATCCATTGAATAACTTTTGCTTCACCGGTTCCTGAAAGCTTTTGCATTATACCCAATACAAATACATAAAGGGCTACAATCTCAGCAGGTATATACTTCAATAACCTGTCTAGATATTCATCTTTAGCAGCCGGAACAGAAGAATCAGCAGGAACCCTGGAAATCCTTCCGGATTCATTAAACCGTTTTATGTCTTTCGATGTCAATACTTCCCGTGCCATAGCTTTATTAATCTTTAGTGAATACTATTATTATCTTTTGCCTGAATTTTTACAGAATTAAAATATGCAGCCGGAATTTTTACTTCATCCGGCTTTGTCATCAGGATATGTTTAAATTATCATAAATCAAAACTCAACAATGACTCCCTTTTTGACCTGTCTTTTCTGATAGGTGACACTATTAATAATATCTGACCGGGAATTCAGAAGGTTGATTGAAGCGCCTGTATTTGCCAGTTTTACGGAGCCGGCGAGCTTGAAAGTCCGGGCTTCACCGCCTGAAAGTATCCCTGATAAATATTCTTTCTGTCCTTTTACCTCGATTGACCATCCATTGATATCAATATTCTCTGTGGTTGTGTTCTGAATGGATATTTTTTCATTACCTCTGTCAGGGCCTTTGGGATTCACGAGTGCGGAAATAACTTTTACCTTATTGACCGGGATACCGGATTTTAATGCCAATGCTCTTCTCACTGCTTTCTCGGCATCAACCTTCCCATAGCCGTAATACCTGCTATGACCATTTGAATCATAGTGCCCGTCAGCCGTATCAATTTTTTCCGATGTTTCCCTGATAATATCCTTCACCTGCTGCCAGGTAAGATCCGGATTAGCTGACAGGATTAATGCCACTGTACCGGCAACACCCGGGCACGAGCTGGAAGTACCGCCAAAGTCATCAGTATAATCTCCGTTTGCATTATAACCTGCTGTACCCATCCGGTCTGTCGTATATATTCCAGGTGTAAGAGGGTCGGGTTGGTTAAACGGAGTATAGCCAAAATCACTGCTTGGGAAGCAGCACCACACACTGCTGCCAAAATCGCTGTAAACACTCCTTTTATTTGTGTCATTACTTGCAGCTACTGCAATGACTTTATGGTAACTTGCGTACCCGTCGAATTTAATATCCTCTCTCCCGTTCCCTGCAGCAAAAGTAATAATACAACCTTTTCCATTACGCCCGCTGGAAACTGCATAATCAATTGCCAGGCGTGTACTGTCTGGCAGATCTGTCTGGGTAGTATGAACAGGATCATCAGGATCACTCCAGTTACCATCCTCTGGTCCCCAGCTGCAGGAGATGATATCGGCTCCATGATCTGCGGCCCATTTGAAAGCGTTTGATTCAGCCACGGAACCCAGGTTTGAACTCAGTCTGACAGGCATAAAAACAGCCCCGGGAGCCACACCGGAGGCTTTAATCCCGGATGCTGCAGCGACACCAGCACATGCAGTTCCATGGTTATTATAAATATTCCCGGGTCTTGGATCATTACTGTTTGCTGTCACATCTCTTGAATGTACGACCTTGCCCGGCTGATTAAACTCAGGATGATCTATATCAAAACCATCATCAATCAAAGCTATTATAATGTTTTCGCCGAGAGTTAGTTTATGAGCCAGATCAGCTTTTACACCTGCATTTACCTTAACACCGTTAATTATAGTAGTTTTTAAATGCCACTGACCCGGATGAATATTCTTGAGACTTCTTTTCCTTATCAGCTCAGGGTGGCAAAGTTCAACTTCATTCTTATTTAACAGGGATTCTGCAATTTCAAAGATTTGAAGCCCGGTATTTTCAGGTGCGCTTACAAAATATGTGTTCCTGGCATATTCCGGTTTTTGTTTAATTGTCAGATTATTATCACCAAGGATTTTTTCACAGGTTTCAGTATTGATATGGTCATGAAACTTGATAAAGATATTTTCCGTATACAGAACAAGTGTTTTGCCATCAGCATCAACCAGTACTCTTCCGGCAAACCTTATTTCCGGTTCTTTTTTCAAAGCAGACCGTGCTTTATCCCTGACAGCCATTCTGTCTTTTATGGAATCTTTAGCTTTAAGCACGGAAATATCCGCTTCAGGAAACTCCATTTCAAGGCTGAAATCCTTCAGTGCTTTTTTCCCTTTATCAGAAAAAACGGCGTCTTTAAGATCCCTGGAATTCCTGGTACGAACAACGAGCATGTCGTTGCTTTCATGAAGGATATGCTTTTTACCGTTTTTGCCTCCGAAAGTGTATGTGTACATAGTCAAAATAATTAATAATTAACCTGATTAAGCATCAGGAATATATCATAAAAACAGATCATATATCTTTCAGAAACAGAATTAGTATTGCTTAAATATCAAAAACCAAACATCAACTGATCAAATTTAAATAATTAAGCAACCCGAGTCAAGGAAATCCGGGGAAAATTTAGCCTCTCCATACCTCTTTTCCCCCGAATTTCTGCAATCCGTAAACCAGGATGCGCTATCCGTAAATTCTGATCCGTTGTTATTTAATTAATATATAATTTAGGTGTGTACATGAAGGAAAATGAGAACTCAAATAAATATAAGGACAGTAAAAAAGTGAATTTAATCAATTAATTTATTTTAGCCATGAAAAAAATGTTTTTTGCAGCAGTACTTATAATAGCTTTCAGTACTGCTTCGTTTGGAAAAAAAGTTATTGCTGAAGGGAAAACCTTTTCAGCGCTGGGAGACTATAAGATAGAGACCATAGACGAACCTGTCATATTGAACGGGAAGGAGCTCAATGCGTTCATGATCTCTTATGAGAACACCGGTATGAAGGTTACTGTTGCAGTTGAAAAAACAAAAAAATGCAAAAAGTATTATGTTCTATCTGACAATCTGTCGATTCAGTACGTCTGTAACAAGAACTATTTTGGTGTTGAAAGGCTAAGCAAAGATCTTGAAAAAGAGGGTTATACTACATCCAATGCTACACTTAACAATGAGCAGTATTACCATCAGAGAGTGCTTACACCAGGAGGAAACTCAGATACGGACAATTCGAAGCTCATTGCTGCTTATTTTCCATTCCTCTTAAAAAATCCGGAAGGTATTATAGCAACAAAATAAGGATTTCTTTTTCTTCAGTACGGTCAGTGCTGGTTTAGGTTTAATTTAACGCTTGAGGGGCTTTTCAAAAAGCCCCTTTTCTTTAACCTTTGAATCTTGACATATGGACCAGGAAAAGTTCCTTTCTGTTTCTTGAAACAGGGACTTCCGATCCGTCCAGCATTTCAATATATCCCCCTTCCCGACGGATATATTTCTTTACAAATTTCAGGTTTATAAGATGTGAATTATGCGGACGAAAAAAGTAGCGGTCATTTAACAGATCCTGGAATTCCTTGAGATTTTTTGATACGAGCATCTTGCGGTTGCCGGTAATGTAAAACCATGAATAACTCCTGTCGGCTTCAATACGGATAATATCTTTGGGATTCAGGTACTCCATCCCGTCAGATGTAGGGATAGCTAACCTGGATGGAAGTCCGGTTCTCAGATTCTCCAGAAGGATTTTAATGTTTTCATTCCCGCGATATAAATTACTGGTGCGCTTCTGTAACACTTTGTTTACCGCTTCAATGAATTCATTAATATTTATAGGTTTAAGGATATAATCCACAGCGCTGAACTTGATTGCTTTAATAGCATAATGGTTAAAGGCTGTTATGAATACAACATCAAAGTCTTTATCAGGAAAATTCTCAAGGAGATCAAATCCTGTACCATGAGGCATTTCAACATCGAGAAAAACCAGGTCAGGTTTAAGCTCTTTAATTCTTTGAACACCGTCTTTTACATCATAAGCCTTGCCTGCTACTTCCAGTCCGGGACAATACTCCCCGATAATTGAAGAAATGAAATCAACGGCATCCGGCTCATCATCAACGATAATTGTTTTCAGCTTCCTGGTCATGTCAATAAAGGTATATTTATTACTACCCGCGTTCCGGCCGGATCGCCATTTTCGTTTTTCAGATCTGTATAGGTTGTCTTTAAACTGGTACCATAAAGGGCATTTACAAGATCCAGTCTTGAGGTGGTGATCTGGGTACCCAGTGAATTATGATTGTTTTCTCTTTTCACCTTACGTTCGTTAGCTGCTTCACGGCCTATGCCGTTGTCCTCTATGATACATAAAAGATGACTCTGGTTAAGTTTAATATCAATTCTGACAGTTCCCTTTCCTGCCCGTGGCATAAGTCCGTGACAGATAGAATTTTCAACATAAGGCTGAATCAGCATTGTCGGCACTTTATAGATGATAGGATCTATTTCTTCATCAACATTGATCTCATAATCGAACTTATCTTTAAATCTTATACACTCAAGCTCCAGATAGAGATTCAGCGCATTCAGTTCATCCTGCAGGGTTACAGAGGTATGCTGCGAATTCTCCAGTACCTTCCTCATCAGATTCGAAAACTTGGTTAAATAATTGTTAGTTGCCAGCTTATCGTGCTGATACATATAATATTGTATGGAATTAAGGGTATTGAAAATAAAATGAGGATTCATCTGCTGCCGAAGGTTTGCCTGTGTAATTTCTGAAATCTTGTGGTTCATCTCGCTTATCCGTCGCTTGGCTTTTAACTGGGATCCTCTCCAGAGCAGGAATCCAATGGCAATGACAAGTATAAAAAATCCGATAAATCCATAATTCAGGAGACGCTGATTTTTTAATCTTAGTGAAAGCAGCTCTACTTCCTTATTATGGCTGTCAACTTCATATCGTATCCTTGCATCAGCAAGACCTCTTCTGGTTTCTGTATCTTTCCACAAATCGCTGAATTTTTTATAAAGAACATAGCTTGTATATGCGTTTGATGTATCTTTTAAGCTTATGTACATATTACTCATATCAAAATAAACCCATTGCAGGTTATACCAGTCGTTAATCTTTTTTGCCTGGTCAATTGCCATCTGGTAGTATTTGACAGCCTTTTCGGGATTTTTCAGATCACGGTATATAGTACCGAGGTTCCCGAGAGAGTTGGGTAACATGCTGTAATCCAGAGATTTTTTATAATAAAAAAGAGAAGAATCATACATATCCCTGAGATAGAAATTCCATCCGATTTGTGCCAGGGATGATGCTGCAAAAGAAGAGCTTTTTCTTTTTAAGGAAATTTCGAGACTTTTTCTCAGAAGGGAATCAGCCTGTTTGAAATTCCTCCTTGCAGAATTTACTGAATCTCCAAGGAATGAACTTCCCAGTATGTAAAAACCTTTCTCAGCTGATGTGGAATCGTTTTCAGCAAACCCTGCATCAATCATCAGCTGAATATTTTCCCGAAATCCTTTCAAATCCCCGACAGTCTCATAAACCCTCGCCTGTCCATGATAGCTCCATGGAATTAAACCTTTCAATCCTGTTTTTTTTGAAAGAGCAATAGCTTTTTCGTAGTTCTCGATGCTTTCCTTGAATAATCCGGTCTGGTGATAATAACTGCCAAGGAAGATCAATGTTCTGGCCTGCACAGAAGATTCGCCTGTTTCGGAGGATTGCTTCAATGCAAGAGATGCCTGCTCTGATGCTGTACTGTAATCACCGGTGGAAAAATGAAATTGTGCCATAAGAAGGTGTAAAAGGGCAGGAATTTCAATATTTTTCTTTTCACAAATTGCCAATGCTGAATCAATGCAGGCTTGAGTCTCTTTTTGCATGCCTTCTTTGTAAGAGATATATTTGAAACCAGCTCTGGTAAGAGAGTTGATTTTTGCAGTGTCCTGCTGCACATCGCGGGGGATTTTGATCCTGATTTTTGAAACATCAGAGAAAAATGCAGTTGTCGCCTGGGATATACCAGACATCAGGACTAATAAAAGAATGATCCGTCTAAAAGCTTTCATGTTCAAATAGTTTGCAATTTAGCGCAATACAAAGATAAATAATTCAATATCAACAAAATAATTCTTATCTTAAATAACCACGATCAGTACTGATAATAATGCCTTAATTTAGGCTTTTGAGAAAATTAAATATGAATCCAGTCAACAGATTGCAGGTTTGACTTGACAGATGAACGGTTTCGCTGAACGCTTGTTTTTTTAGTAAAAAATTATGATAATAATGAAGCTGATTCCTTATCAAGATAGAGCCAGGCTGCTTCATGATCACGCAAAACAGTTGCAGGAACAACCGGGGAAACAGGTTCTTCCACAGTCTTTTTTACAGCATCTGCCTTACGCAGATCAGGAACAGTGCAGATAATTGCTTTCGACTTCATGATCTGTTTTATCGACATGGATATTGCTCTCGCAGGGACATCACGCATGGTTGGAAACCAGCCTTCACCCATTTGTTGACGTCTGCATGCATCATCAAGATTTACAATAATATAAGGATCATCCGTTTCGAAATCTGCAGGCGGATCGTTGAAAGCAAGATGGCCGTTTTCACCTATACCAACAAAAGCTACATCTATCTGATGTTCACTTATGATCCTTCCGAGGCGATAGCACTCATTTACCGGATCGTCATCACCGTTTACATAGATGAAAGATCTTAGTGGAACCTTATCAACAAACCGTTCTTTCAGGTATTTCCTGAAAGAAGCCGGATGTGTTGCAGCCAGTCCGATATATTCATCAAGGTGAAATGCAGTAACCTTTTGCCAGTCAATCTCCTCTTTCACCAGCGCTGCCAGCATTTCGAATTGTGAAGCGCCTGTTGCAACGATGATGTTTGCCTCTCCCCTTTCGCGGATAGCTTTCCGAATCAGGTCTGCACCTCTCCTTGCTGCTTTCTGACCGAGCTCTTTAGGGTTTGCTGAAATTATTGTTTCCATTCAATCTAATTAAATTATGATTAATACCATTTGAACCATTTGCTTTTAAACCTTTGCGCCCTTGCGCCTCCCGACGAACCTTCGTTCCTCAGGTTGTCGGGATTTCGTCACTGCGTTCCTCAATTTGCGCCCTTGTGCCTCCCGACGAACCTTCGTTCCTCAGGTTGTCGGGATTTCGTCACTACGTTCCTCAATTTGTGCCCTTGCGCCCTTGCGCCTTTGTGCCTTTGTGCCTTTATACCGTTATGCCTCTGCTGGCGCGGATTTGGCTTCGCCGATAGTTTTCCATGCCCGGAGTTTCCCGGCACCGATTGCAAATCGGCACCAGCGATTATT
>Ga0316630_10000897_pt1 | contig 10393 bp, 8 predicted proteins | sample OWC_May_M1_C1_D6_FD_207658 | JGI IMG/M metagenome (GOLD analysis project Ga0316630, IMG submission 207658) | Wetland soil microbial communities from Old Woman Creek delta, Ohio, United States - OWC_May_M1_C1_D6_A | ecosystem: Environmental > Terrestrial > Soil > Wetlands | place: USA: Ohio...
ATCACCGCTCCCATCGACGAGGTGGACGCCCCGCGAGTCCGCGAAGGGATGCCAGCGCACGTGACGCTCGACGCATTCAAGGACCGTACCTTCCCCGCGCACGTGCGACGAGTGGCTCCCTATGTGCTCGATACCGAGAAGCAGGCCCGCACGGTCGAGGTCGAGGCCGAGGTCGACGAGCGCGGCGATGCGGTGCTCCTGCCCGGCTACAGCGCCGACGTCGAGGTGATCATCGCCGAACACGCGGATTCCCTGCGCATCCCGACGCGTGCGCTGGTGGAGGGCAACCGTGTCTACGTGCTCGACGGCGGCCGCGTCCGGGCGCAGCAAGTCGTGACCGGCATCGGCAACTGGGAGTACACGGAGGTCACGCGTGGGCTCGAGGCCGGCGAGCGGGTGGTCGTGTCGATCGACCGCGAAGGCCTCGCGGACGGCGTCGAAGCCGTCTCGAAGTAGACGCGAGGGCGCCCGCTCATGATCGAGCTGCGGGGGGTGAGCCGGCATTTCCAGGTCGGCGACCAGCTGGTCAGGGCGCTGGACGAGGTCGCGATCACGATCGAGGGCGGCGAGTACGTTTCGATCATGGGGCCGAGTGGCTCGGGCAAGTCGACATTGCTCAACGTGATCGGCCTGCTCGACCGGCCGACCGCCGGCCAGTACGTGCTCGATGGCCGCGAGACCACGTCGCTGAACGACGATGAACTCGCGCACGTTCGGGCGCGCAAGATCGGTTTCATCTTCCAGTCATTCCACCTCGTGCCGCGCCTGACCGCGTTCGAGAACGTCGAGCTGCCGATGGTGCTCGCGGCCATCGCGCCGGCCGAGCGGCGCGAACGGACGCAGGCCGTGCTGGCGAGCCTCAATCTCACCGACCGCGGGCACCACCGCCCCGATCAACTCTCGGGCGGCCAGCGCCAGCGGGTCGCGATCGCGCGCGCCATGGTGATGCAGCCGACGGTGCTGCTTGCGGACGAGCCCACGGGCAATCTCGATCACGTGTCGGGCGCGGAAGTGCTCGCTGCGCTGGAGGCGCTGAACGTGCGCGGGATCACGCTGCTCGTGGTCACCCACGACGAGGAGGTCGCCGCGCGATCGCGGCGCCACATCCGCATGCGCGACGGCAGGGTGGTCACCGACGAGCGAGCGGGCGGAGCGCCCGCATGAGGGTCGGCGACCTCCTGCACCTCGCGACCGAGTCGCTGGTCCGGGCGCGGTTGCGAAGCGTGATGATGCTGATTGCCACCGCCATCGGCGTGGCTGCGGTCGTGGTCCTGACGTCGCTCGGTGAAGGCGCGCGGCGCTACGTGACGGGGGAGTTCCAGGCCCTCGGAACCGACCTGCTGATCGTCCTTCCCGGCCGCTCCGAGACGACCGGCGTGCAGCCAGGGCTCTTCGCGGGCGAAACGCCGCGCGACCTGACGCTCGGAGATGCGCAGGCGCTGCTGCGGATCCCGGCGGTCGAGCGCATCGCGCCGCTCGTCGTCGGGTCGGCACCGGTTTCGGCGGGCGAGCTGTCGCGCGAGGTGCCGGTCGTCGGCACGAACGCGGAATTCCTGGTCGTGCGTAACCTGTCCATGGGCCAGGGGCATTTCCTTCCGCCGGGTGAACTCGACCGCGACATGGCGGTGTGCGTCATCGGCAGCAAGGTGCGGTCCGAATTGTTCGCGCACCGCCCGGCGGTGGGCGCTTCAGTGAGGATCGGGGACCGCCGCTTTCGCGTCATCGGCGTGCTGAGCGACTCGGGGCGCGCCGTGGGCTTCGACCTGCAGGAACTGGTCATCATCCCGGTCAGCAGTGCGCAGCAGCTCTTCAACACCGAGTCGCTGTTCCGCATCCTGATCCAGGCGCGCGACGCGGAGGCCATGCCACGGGTGCGCGAGTCGGTGCGGGCGATCATCGCCGAGCGGCACCAGGGCGAGGAGGACGTGACGGTCATCACCCAGGACGCGGTGCTCGCGACGTTCAATCGCATCTTCACGGCGCTGACCCTGACGCTGGCGGGGATCGCCTCGATCAGTCTCGCGGTGGCCGGCATCCTGATCATGAACGTCATGCTGGTCGCCGTGACGCAGCGCACGGCCGAAGTGGGGTTGCTGAAGGCGCTCGGCGCGCGCGGCAGCCAGATCACCGCGCTGTTCCTGGCCGAAGCAGTCCTGCTGTCCGCGGCCGGCGCGCTCGCCGGGTTGCTTTTCGGTTACGCGGCGAACTGGGTCATCGGGCGCGTCTATCCGGCGCTACCAGTGGGCGCGCCGCTCTGGGCCGTCGTGCTGGCCGTGGTGATCGCGGTCGCGAGCGGGGTGGTGTTCGGATTGATGCCCGCGCGGCGGGCGGCCCGCCTCGATCCCGTCGTGGCGCTGGCCGGGAGGCGCTGAGCCGTGCGCGCCGCAGACCTCGTCCACTTCACCGGCAGCTCGGTGCTGGCGCACCGCCTGCGGGCCCTGCTCACGGCCCTCGGCATCGCCGTCGGCGTGGCCGCGGTCGTGCTGCTGACCTCGATCGGTGAGGGCGTGCGCCGCTTCGTGGTTGCGGAGTTCACGCAGTTCGGCACGAACCTCATCAGCGTCACACCGGGCACGGCCAAGACCATGGGCGGTTCGATCGGAGTCTTCGGCACCGTCCGGCCGCTCACCATCGACGACTCCGAGGCGCTGCGCCGCGCACCCTACGTGACCGCATCCGTCCCGATGGTGCAGGGCAACTCCGAGGTCGAGGGTAACGGACGCAAGCGACGGGTCACCGTCTATGGCACTGGCGCCGAGTTCGCCACGGCCTTCCGCTTCGACGTCGCGCAAGGCAGCTACCTGCCACCGGACGACCCGCGCGCCCCGCGCAGCCTCGCGGTGCTCGGTTCGAAGATGGCGCACGAGATCTTCGGTGATCGCAACACGCTGGGCGCGAATATCCGCGTCGGCAGCGAGCGCTACCGCGTCGTCGGCGTGATGAAGCCGAAGGGCACCATGATCGGCTTCGACCTCGACGACACGGTCTACATCCCGGCGGCCCGCGCCCTGGAGCTCTTCAATCGCGACAGCCTGTTCGAGATCGACGTAATGTACGACGAGTACGCCCCGGTGGAGGAGGTGGTCGGCGGCATCCGTCGCGTCATGGTGGCCCGTCACGGCGACGAGGACTTCACCATCACGACGCAGCAGCAGATGCTCGACACGCTGGGTTCGGTGCTCGACGTGCTCACGTTCGCGGTCGCGGCGCTCGGCAGCATCTCGTTGCTGGTCGGTGCGGTTGGAATCTTCACCATCATGACCATCGCGGTGCGCGAGCGTACCGGCGAGATCGGCCTGTTGCGTGCGCTCGGCGCAGAACGCGACCAGATCCTCGCCCTGTTCCTCGCCGAGGCCGTGGTCCTGTCGCTGCTCGGCGGTATGGCCGGCCTGTTCGTGGGCGCGGGCGGCGCGTGGATCCTCGGGGAGACGGTGCGGCAGCTGCCGGTGAGCTTTTCACCACCTTTCATCGCGCTCGCGCTCGGGCTCTCGGTCGTGATCGGCCTGGTGGCCGGTATCCTCCCGGCGATGAGCGCTTCTCACCTGGATCCGGTCGAAGCGTTGCGAGCGGAGTGACAGCCTCAAGTGCCGGGCGGACGCACGCGACGCGTCGGCGTCGCCTCGTGGGGATCGTCCGGCCAGTAGTGCTTCGGATAGCGCCCCTTCAGTTCCCTGCGCACCTCGTGATAACCGCGGGCCCAGAAGCTCGCGAGGTCCCGCGTGACCTGCACTGGACGTCGAGCCGGTGACAGCAGCTCGAGCGTCACGGGCACCCGGCCTTCCACGATGTGCGGTGAGTCCATCAGGCCGAAGACTTCCTGCAACCTCACGGCCAGCGTCGGAACGCCGCTCGAATAGTCGAGCGCGACCCTCGACCCGCTCGGCACGGTGAGGTGCGTCGGGGCCAGTTGATCGAGACGCCGCTGCGCGTTCCAGTCCAGCATGCCGTGCAGCGCGCCGCGCAGATCGAGTTTCGACAGCTGGTCGCGGCGCGTGACCCGGTCGAGCCACGGGCCGAGCCAGCTTTCGAGCGAGGCGAGCAGCGCGGCATCGGCGACGTCCGGCCAGGCACCCGGTCCGTGCGGATCGTGCGAACGCGCCAGCGCGACTCGCGAGCGCCACTGCTCGAGTTCGCGGGTCCACGGCAGGCAGCCGAGCCCCATCGACCGGATTCCCTGCAGCACGGCGGCCAGTGAGGCGGCCGACCCCGCGATCCGCAGCGGCTCGTCGCGCAGCACGAGGCGGCCCAGCCGACGCACTCGGTGCGCCACAACGGCCTCGATGCGCGGGTCCCACTCGACGATCGAGACGTCCTCGATGGCCCCCCCGAAGTGGGTTTCGAGCAGCGCAGGCTCGAGTGACGCTGCGAGCTGGATGCGCGCCTCGCGATCGCCGGCATCGAGCGCCGCCACGACGATGAATTCCGATCGCGCGAGCGCCGTCGACTGCGGGAACGTCGCACCGCGCCCGCTGCTCAGTGCGTAACGCCCGCCACCACCGTCGCGCGCACGGCCGATCCGGTCCGGGTAGGCGAACGCGAGCAGCAACCCGACCGCGTCCGACTCGGCGATCTCCGCCACTTGCGGCTCACGCGAGCGCTCCAAGCGGGCGACCTGTCGTTCGATTTGCTGTTGCACCCGCTGGATCCGACGAATCGCGCCGTCATCGACGTCCATGCCGTGCGGTGCCGGCCGGCCGTGCAGGACCTCGATGCGCACGTGGAGGTCCGGATCGCGCATGGGACCCGACGACCGCAGCGGATCGCGCTCGGAGAGAATCGCGGCGATCGTGCAGGCGAGCCGCTCGAGTCCGAGTGACCGCGCCCGCAGCACCATGTGGGCGAGCCGGGGATGAATGCCGAGGGCAGCCATGTCGCGGCCCAGCGGCGTCGCCCGCCGGTGGGCATCGAGCGCTTCGAGTCCCACGAGCAAGTCGTGGGCCTGAGCCAGCGGCGCGGCGGGCGGCGGATCCAGCCATGACAGCGATCCGGCGTCGGTACCCCACCATGCGAGTTCGAGCGCGAGCGGTGCGAGATCGGCTTCGAGGATCTCGGCCGGTGATTGCGGCAGCAAGGCCGCGTGCATCGATTCGCTCCACAGCCGATAGCAGACGCCGGGCGCGGTGCGACCTGCGCGCCCTCGCCTCTGGTCCGCAGATGCGCGCGAGATGCGCAGGCTTTCGAGACGGCTCATGCCGGTCGCAGGGTCGAAGCGCTGTCGTCGTTCGAGGCCTGAATCGACGACGATTCGAACGCCCTCGATCGTGAGGCTGGTTTCCGCGATGTTGGTGGCGACGACCACTTTGCGGCGGCCGCGCGGGTCCGGTCGCAGGGCCGCGTCCTGTGCGGTGGCCGGCAGGTCGCCGTACAGTGGAAGGACGCTGTAACTCTCCGGCGGCAGGTTCGACGCCAGCGCCTCGGTCACGCGCCGGATCTCACCCGCACCCGGCAGGAACGCAAGCACGTCACCCTCGTGCTCTCCGAGGGCGCGGCGTATCGCGGCCGTCACTGCACGATCGACGTCCTCGCGATGGCGGCCTGCAGGAGCGGGGGCGGCGACGTGAATGGTCTGGACGTCGAACATGCGGCCGGGCGAGCGGACCGCTGCGGCGTTTCCCAGCAGCCGCACAAGCGCCTCCCCGTCGAGTGTTGCGGACATGATCAGAAGTCGCAGCGAGTCGCGCAGGTGGCGCTGGGTCTCGAGACTCAGGGCCAGGCCAAGGTCGCCCTGAAGATTGCGCTCGTGGAACTCGTCGAAGATGACGCAGGCGACACCCTCGAGTGCGGGATCCCGCTGCAGCATGCGCGTGAGGATGCCCTCGGTCACGACCTCGACGCGCGTTCGCGGACCGACGCGAGTCTCGAGCCGCGTGCGGAACCCGACGGTCTGGCCGGTCTCTTCCCCGAGCAAGGCTGCCATGCGCGTCGCCACGGCCCGGGCGGCGATGCGCCGCGGCTCCAGCATCACGATCCGGCCGTCGTCGCGCCACCCGGAGTCGAGGAGCGCAATCGGCACGACGGTGCTCTTGCCGGCCCCCGGAGGTGCCTCGAGCAGCACGCAGCGGTGCGATGCAAGCGCGCATTGCAGCTCGGGCAGGGCCTCGACGATAGGTAGTGACGGCAGCTGGATCATGAGTCAGGCGCGCAGTGTACCGTCCGGCGCGGCCGTGACGCGGCGGGTGGCGCCATGCAATATGGCGCGCATCACGCGGCGACGAGGTGCGCGATGTCGGCAGAGGTCTGGATGTGGGTGCTGGCCGGGGTGCTGGTGCTGGCGGGACTCGCCGGAGCCGTGTTGCCTGCGCTGCCTGGCGTCCCTCTCGTGTTCGGCGGCCTGCTCGTGGCCGCCTGGGCCGACGACTTCGAGCGTGTCACCTGGCTCACGCTGGTGATCCTGGGCCTGCTCACGATCGTGTCGTTCGTCGTCGATTTCGCGGCCACGGCGCTCGGCGCCAAACGTGTCGGCGCCACTCGGCTGGCGATCGCCGGCGCGGTGCTCGGCACGCTCGGCGGGGTCCTTCTCGGCATACCAGGGCTGATTTTCGGTCCATTCATCGGCGCGGTCGTGGGCGAGCTGCTGTCGCACGGGCAGGTGGAGCAGGCCACGCGAGCCGGTGTCGCAACGTGGCTGGGGCTCATTTTCGGCACGCTTGCGAAGCTTGCATTGGTGTTCACCATGCTCGGGGTGTTTGCGGTGGCTTACTTCGTTTGAGACGTGTTGCGTCGTTGTGCGCCGCTTGCGCGGTCCGTCGAAGACTCACCCGCGCTGCGCCGGTCTCCGGGCCCGGTAGATCGAGTCCGCCTGCCACGATCGAGGGCGAGGATACGGCGCTGGAGGTCACCGCAAATCTTGGCGGTGGTACCGTGGGGCGTGTTGCACCGCGCCGCCTCAGTGACAGCAGCTGTGAGAGTTTCCGCGCAATCAGGGAGGTGACAGCGCGAGCGTGGTTGCGGACGTCGATCCACCGGGCCCGGAGACCGGCTGGAAGCGCGCTCGTGAGTCGACTGCGACGGACCGCGCAAGCGGCTTCACCACGCTGCGCCTCACGACGACCGCTGCCGCGTGCGACGAGTTGGCAGTCTCGCCCGCGCTTTGGAAAGCGTCGAGGGTTTTCGCCGTCCGGCAGAACCGGACGGCGGGCACGGCTCCGCGAGTGCCTAAGCGGTCGCGGCAGACAAGATCAGCCGCCGTAATGCACTCGGCACTCTGCTTCGCGCCCCCGAACCACGCGCCGCCCCGCGAGCGGCCCATGTGTCTCCGTCACGACTGTGTGCTGCCCTTCGGTGTGCTGGTCATCGTAGAAGTACAGCACCACCCAGTCGCGCGTGCGGTCGAGCTGATGCGCCTGCGCCGTGTTCGAGAAAAGCGCCGTGAAGTGCCAGTCGCCACGCATCGCGTGCAGCACCGGCAACCACGCTTCGCCCGACGGATTGAATCGTCTGGGCGCGATCGTGGGCAGGCCGCCGGCCTCGGCCTTCTCGCGGTATTCGCGGTCGACATCGAGAAGCACGTCGACCGTGGGACCCAGCGCGGCCTTGGGCTGGCCCGATACATCCGCCATGCGACGCGGCCGGCCGCGCGCCAGCATCGACTGCAGGCTCGAGCGGATCGCAGCGGCACGACGGGGGCCCACGCCCGCGACGCTTTCCAGCCGCCCGTCGTGCGCCGCCAGTTCCAGCGCTTCGAGCGTATCGATGTGCAGCGTGTCGTGGATCCGCTCGGCGAGCCGATGGCCGAGCCCCGGCACCGCCATGAAGAGCTGTGCGGGATCGGCACTGCCGCGCAGCCGCTCGAGCTGTATCCAGCGCCCGGTCCGCACCATTTCGAGCAGCGCAGACGCTATCCCGCGGCCGACTCCCGGTAACGCCTCGAGCCCCTCCGTGCCTGCACGCTCGATGAGCGCCGCGACGTCCTCCTGGAGGCCGAGCACGGTGTCCGCGGCCTTGCGGTAGGCGGAGATGCGGAAGGGATTGGCGCCCTGGGCTTCGAGCAGATCCGCGGCTTCCCGCAGGCGGTCGGCGCAGCGCGCATTGTCGCTCATGAGTTCAGGCGGCCTCGTCGGGCCCTGCGTCAGGGTGCTGGTCGCGCAGTACCTTGACGAGCGCGCGGCAGGCATCCGTCGTCGTGAAGATCCCGACCAGCTTCTCCCCACGGGTCACCAGTGCCGAACCCACGTGCCGCTCGGCCATCGTCCTGGCGACGTCCACGAGCGCCATGCCGGCATCCACAATGTAAGACTCCGGCTGGAAGACGTCGCGCACCCTCAGTTCGCGCTCGGGGGGCGAGCCCAGGTCGGGCCCCAGCGCCAGCTTGATGTCGCGGTCGGTGAGTACCCCGGCCAACTCGCCGTGCTCGGTCACTGGCAGGTGACGGATGTGCCGGTCGCGCATGAATGCGTGGGCCTCGGCCAGCGGCGCCTCCACGTCGATCGAGTACGGAAACGGCGTCATGAAAGCGAGGATCTGCGGCGAATGGTGACGCGACATGCCGGTTGTTTCTTCTGGCGGGGCAGCCGGATGCTGCTCCGGTCGCAGGGCGCCGGCCATTCGGGTTTTACGAGAGGGGGGGCGATCGGCCTATGATCCGCCGCTGCCCGTGGGGCGTGCCGGATCGCTGGTCGCATGGTGCGTTCGTTGTTCCGTTACCTGGTCTTTGGACTCGGGTCAGCCCTCCTTGGGCTGGTTCTGGTCGCGGCCGCACTCTACGTGCGCTTCTTGACCAGTGGCCCCGAGGTCGAGCCATGGCACCAGGTGCAGTTCGCGTCGGAGTTCACCGCCGGGCGTGAAGCAGAGATCACTACGCTCGAGGACTACCGCAGACTCGAGGACCGGTTGTTCGATGAGCTGCGGACCCGGATCGTGAGGCCATTCGATCCGGAGGACCGGCGGCCATTCAACCGGTTCCACGCGGGGAGTCGCAGCGATCCCGACACCTGGCCGGTCAACTGGAACCGCACGTTCGAACTGGGACCCGCGCACGCGTCGGGCGGCGTGGTGCTGCTGCACGGGCTGACCGATTCGCCTTACAGCCTGCGGAGCATCGGCGAGCACCTGGCGGCCCGCGGATTCAGGGTGGTCGGGCTGAGGCTCCCGGGTCATGGCACTGCACCCGCGGGACTGCTCAGCTTCGAGGTCGAGGACATGCAGGCGGCGGTGCGTCTCGCGATGCGTGACCTCCGCCGGCAGTTGGGGACGAGTGCGCCCATCTACATGGTGGGTTACTCGAACGGTGCGGCCATCGCCGTCGACTATGCGCTGTCGGCGCTCGAGGGCGACTCGTTGCCCAGGCCGGCCGGACTGGTGCTCATATCACCGGCCATCGGAATTTCGAAGCTCGCGATCATCGGACGCCTGCGGACCGGCCTGTCATCGGTGCCGGGATTCGGGCGCACGGCGTGGCAGGTCATCGAGGCCGAATTTGACCCGTTCAAGTACACGTCATTCAGCTGGCACGCAGCCGGCGAAACGCACCGGCTGACCAGCCGCGTGGCCGAGCGCGTAAAGACGCTCGCGGGTGACGGGCTCATCGAAGGCTTCCCGCCCGTGCTCGCGTTTCTCTCGACGGTCGATGCGACGGTGCGGGCCGAAGCCGTGGTGGACGTGTTGCTCGGGCACCTGGCAATCGGGGGGCACGAACTCGTGCTGTTCGACGTCAACCGGCTGGCCGGGGCGCAACCCCTGCTCGTGGACGATCCCGGTCCCCTGACCCAGCGGCTGCTTGCCATGCCGGAGCGGACCTACGCCCTGACAGTGATCACGAACGCGACGCCACGCACGCTGCAGGTCAAGGAACTGCGGGCCGAGGCAGGGACCGGCCGCCAGACCGCGCAGCTGCTGGCGCTCGAGTGGCCGCGGGCGGTGTTCTCGTTGTCGCACTTGGCCTTGCCGTTTCCTCCGGACGATCCGTTGTACGGATACGAGACGCCGAGCGATCCGCAGCACCTGCAACTGGGCCGTATCGAGGCGCGCGGCGAGATCGGCGTCCTGACGCTTCCCCTCTGGTTGCTGACGCGCCAGCGCAGCAACCCGTTCCACTCCTACCTGCTGGAACGCATCGACGGGTTCGTCGCGGGCGGGGTGGCACAGCCGTGAGCCTCTGTATGATGCCGGCGCGATGACGATGCGCCTGCCCCTGGCCTCACCCGCGCGACTGTTACTGATCGCGTTGCTGCCGCTGCTCACGCACTGCGCGTCTGCGCCGCAGCTCGCGGGCGTGGTGCCGACGCACGCCATTCCGCCCGGCGCATCGACCCAGCTGGATCAGGGGCTCCTGCAGGACCTCGGCGACCAGCCCGGCGTGTCCGGCGTCCGGCTTATCGAGCAGAATGCAATGGCGTTCGCGTACCGTGCGGTCACGGCCGAGGCAGCCGAACGGACGCTCGACGTGCAGTACTAC
>Ga0316630_10000899_pt1 | contig 10386 bp, 5 predicted proteins | sample OWC_May_M1_C1_D6_FD_207658 | JGI IMG/M metagenome (GOLD analysis project Ga0316630, IMG submission 207658) | Wetland soil microbial communities from Old Woman Creek delta, Ohio, United States - OWC_May_M1_C1_D6_A | ecosystem: Environmental > Terrestrial > Soil > Wetlands | place: USA: Ohio...
ACATTTCCCATGCTGCCCGGCAAGGCGACGACGCGGGTGCTTCCTTTCTCAATCTCGCCGACTATCACCAGATTGCAGATGCGTACCTGACTATTGCGGATGAGTTGGAGAAGGCGACTGCCTACGCGGGACACCAGTATCTCGTAAAGCTCAATTTCCTCTTCCGGATCGTTGAAACCATGGGGCTCAGAGATATCCATGGCATGGTTCTTCGGGAGGTGAACCGCTGTCTCGGCAAGGTGTTTGAACAGGAAAGCCCGGAGCGGCTGGGTGACTTCGTGCGGCAGGTATTTGCCCTGCTCAAGACCAGTGCTGCGCCGAACGAACACAGGTCCACCATCCTGGACTGCGTGACGACCCTTGCCAGGGAGACATTCAAGAAAAACAACCATTTGCTTGTCGACGTATTGATCGATGGGCTCATCCGCTTCGGCTTCGAGCGGCCCGAACTGAAGGGCTCCACCACGGAGTGGCAGGTCCTCGCGAATCCCGCCCACATCAAGAACATCCGTTCCTGGATCGAAATTGTCGGTATCAAGCCACGCTGGACCAAACGGCTTCTGTCCGCGCTGATCATTAATCTCAAGTTGGGAGGTGTTTTCGTTCGGGACACCGATCTGCTGCAGAGAGACATCTCCGCACTCCTCAACGCGCAGATAGCGCCCGCGTACAACCTGGTCAAGCAGCTCCTCAGACTCTTTCCCATCTATTTCAGCGAAATAGGTGCGGAGGGCGAATTGCGCGAGATATCGACTAAGGCGGATGAGCTCTCTTTCAGGGGCGATGCGCTGGTCCACTTCTTGAGAAAGCAGTCTCACGTGGAGAGCAACAGCCTGCTGGTAACCTTTATGGAGGATTTGTTCCGCTGCTGGTTTTCGGGAACAAAGGAGCATGTCAGGCCACACCTTCCTCCCGAGGTTTACGAGGATGTTTCCATGGCCGGCGAGATGTACGAGGGCTTACATGCCATCTTCAGAGTGCTTCTGTTAAAGACAAACGGCGATCCGCGCCTCCTTCTCGGATGGGATAAGGGAACCATAGCCGGGCGAGTACGGCGCGTTCCGGACGTGGCGAAAAGGGACAGGGAGCGCGCGGCGCTCCTGATCCGGCTCTACCAGCTGCTCTACAAGAAGTATAACCCCCAGCATGTTGACCTGCTCAAAGACCTGGAGGCAGCCCACAGCTTTGAGCAGTCGAAGATCAGGCGACTGAAGCGAAGCCTCGGGAAAAAAGAGTACGATAAGAGCCTCGGCGTCATCCTCGGGTTTCTTTCGCAGCTGAAGGAGAAGATCCTTTCACCGGAGAAGACAGACTATTTTGAAAATATTTACCACAAACGGCACATCGCTGCAGGCATCCCGTCCATGTATGGAACGTACCGGGAGGAAAAATTCGAGGCGGTGGGCCTCTCCCTTCGCCTTGAAAGTCTTGCCACCACTCTCTTTGAGGAACTTATTGCATCGCTCAACCTGAAGTTCATAACAAAGAGCACGCTGACAAAAATCCACGACTGCCTGTGGCTCTACATCAAGGCGCTCGACCTGGAAGGCATTGCAACCGAGGGCCTGACAGCGAAGACCAAGTACCTCACCAGTGCGCTCCAGGTGAAGCAGTTCTCTGTGGACCAGTATATCGATATCTTCCAGTTCATCTCAAAGTCCATTCAGGATATCATCCGTGAGTACTATATCGATGCGCATCGCGCCAATCTGCCCATTGTAGTCAGTCAGATCCTGGGGAAGGAGCAGGAGCCTGGACACGAGGCCCAGACCGCAGAGAGCGAGGAGCCATATTATCGTTTGTCGGAGGAGTTTTATCGCTCACTCATTCCCTCCGCGTTCGGCCTGCAGGCCCTTGACAATCTTGTCAACAGGATCATCGGCACGTTGGGTGCCGAACTGGAAAGGTTCAGAGAGCATAAGCAAATCCTGAACCTGGTCATGGCCTACAACCCTGAGTTAACGGTAACCCCGATTCACAAAGCAGATAGAAGGATGGACAACCAGATAGTCGTCGGTAACAAGGGATATTTCCTCAAGCAACTGGCATCCTTCAATTTTCCGATCCCGCCCGGTTTCATCATCACCACCGAGGTATTCAGGCACCTCGAGGCGGCTGTGGGTTACAAGTACATCTTCAGGGATCTGAGCCAGAGAATCCTCAATGAGGTGGCGAACCTGGAAAAGGCTGTCGGGCGAAAGTTCGGTGATCCCAGCAACCCCTTGCTTCTGTCGGTCAGGAGCGGGGCTACCATTTCCCTGCCGGGAATGATGCGCTCTTTTCTGAATGTCGGGCTGAATGCAGCGGTCGCAGAGGGGCTGAGCAAGAAAGAGGGTTTTGCGTGGGCAGCGTGGGACAGTTACAGGCGCCTCCTGCAGATGTGGGGCATGTACGAGGGGCTCGATCGCAACTTCTTTGACCGGGTCATGGAAAGGTGCAAACAGAAATATCACGTGGCAAGAAAGATACAGTTCAGTCCTGAACAGATGAAGAGGGTCGCACTGACGTACAGGGCCGCCATGGAAGAGCAAGGCGTAGAGGTGACGGATGACCCTGCCAAACAACTGGAGCACGCCATTCAGCAGGTGTTCGCCTCGTGGCATTCGGACCAGGCAAGAATATACCGGCAGCAACTGCGTGTTTCTGATGACTGGGGTACGGCGGTGATCGTTCAGGCAATGATCTTCGGTAACCTGAATGAAGAGTCAGGCTCAGGCGTGATCTTCACCCGCAACCCCAAAGATGCCTCCCCCAACGTCAAACTCTATGGGGACTTCATCTTCGGCGTGCAGGGGGATGACATTGTGTCCGGCCTTGTCACGACGTATCCCGTTTCGGAGCAGCAGCGGCTTTCTGAAAGACGCGATTCATCCATATCCCTTGAAAGGAAGTTTCCCGAAATCTATGCCGAACTGGTGCGGTTGTCCGAGGTGCTTGTCTACGAGAAAAGGTTCAACCACCAGGAGATGGAGTTCACATTTGAGAATGCAACGAGGAGCGGCCTTTACATCCTTCAGACACGGGAGATGGTACAGGCCCAGGCTCGGAAACTGAGTATCTTCAAAGACACGGCAGAGCTCGAGGGGGCACTCCTGGGGTCAGGGATAGGGGTAAGTGGAGGCGCTCTCTGGGGAAGGGCCGTATATCGCGAGAAAGAGATCAAAGAATTCCGCAACAGGGAAGCCGGCACACCGCTCATCCTGGTGCGTCCGGATACGGTGCCTGACGATGTAGGTGTGCTCCTGCAGGTGGAAGGCCTGCTCACCGCCAAAGGCGGAAGCACGTCGCATGCTGCTGTCACGATCCCGCAGTTAAAAAAGGTGGGAGTAGTCGGTTTCAGTAAATTGAAGGTGCATGAGACGCAAGGGTACAGCACGGTTGACGGTCACACCATAAAGGCCGGGGATTTCATCAGCATCGATGGATGGAGCGGGGCGGTCTACCTTGGAAGGCATGAGGTCGAAACGAAGGAGAGCCCAGCCTTCAACATTTAGAGCTGGTCGCGGATTTTACGCGATCATCTTATGCGCATGCACCGTTAAGTCGCCCATCCTGTTCGTGTAACTGCCATACTCGTTGTCGTACCATCCGAATATCTTGGCATGCACGACGGGAATCTTCAGCAGTTTCGTTCGCAGCAACTTGTCCACACTCTTGGTCAGCTGGGGTATCTGTGACAGGTCCACCTCTATAAAGGCTGTGCGGGTGTGGTTGAACTGCCCCTCGATGACGATCGCCGCATTCGTTCCTATGAGGTCGGAGGAGACATTCTGTTCTTCGCTATAGACGACAAGGTGCTCCGGATCGCGTTCCGCAGTCTTCTTGTAAAGCTCATTGAGCACCCGAGTGTTCAGTAAAGGAGCCGTCCCGTCGTGGTTCATGCGCGACTGGAAGGTTACATTCAGAATGATGAGCGATTCGGTGTTTGTCGGTATGCGCACTGAATCGGCCATGAACCCGATGTCCTTAACCTGGGGAATCACCTGTGCCAGTGCGTCTGCAGCGTTGGTGGAGGTGAGGATGATGTTATTGAGTATGCTCCTGCTCTTCCTGAGATCCTTCTCCCCCGCCTTCGGAACACTGTCAAGCACCGCCTGGGTGTTAGTCACGGCATGGACGGTTGACATGGAGGCGGTGAGAATACTATTTGTCTCTGTATGTTCAAGGAGAGGCTTCACCATGTGGGCCAGTCCCGTCGTCGTGCAGGACGCGGCTGAAAGCAACCGGTGGCGCTCGCGATCGAAGGCGATATGGTTGATACCATAAATCAAAGTAGCCGCATCATCGGGCATTGACTTGGTCTTGTCTTTCACCTTGAAGGCCGAAGAGTTGATAACCAGTTTGGCTCCGGCAGCGAGGTGCCCCCTGATGGAGCCTTTGGCGTCATCCGGCGCGACCGTCGGGTCCTTGAATTTTCCCGTGCACTCGACCACTACATCGACGCCGTGGCTGCGCCAGGGTATGTCCTTTGGATTACGGGCTTCGCGCAGCACTGTGACAGGTATGCCGTCGACGAGAAGCTTTCCGTTCTTCTCATCCGTGATCTGAATGACCCTATCTGCTCTGATCCCGTGAAGGAACCTGTGCAGCGGGCCATATGTAGCATCCTTTTCGATGAGCTGGGCAATGGCAAAGAGCCCAAGGCCCACTTGCCTGCCGACATTCACCACCACTTCCTGGAAGTACTTTCTGCCGACATGGTGCCACAACGTCAGCTTTCCGATTCTGCCGAGGCTGTTAATGCCTAGGACCGGCGGCTTCCTTTCGAAAACGTGTGTCCTGCTCATGCGCAACCTCCACTTTGGGTGTCTATGCAGGTGCGGGAGCGAATCTCCGGGCGCGTCAATAAAGCTGCGTCAACGCAGCAGACGCTCTCCGAGTACAGCTGTATCTGAGAGCTTTCCCGCACGTAAACTTTTTTTGCTATAAGGGCTTCCACAATCAGACTGTCTGATTTTCGAAGAAAAAGGGCTGATATATGAGTCGAGGAGGGAATGTGCGGCCCCCTGATTATTGTATACAATTTTTATAACAGAACGAGGCTCGAAAGTCAATAAACGGAGCCTAAACGGAGCCTGTGAGACCCATGCCACGGACCAAAAATGATTGACAATTCCTCCGCGGAATGTACTGATATTTCTACCATGGTTCCGCTCCTCGACTGCAGCGGGAAGACGGGTCGGGTCCTGCCGGATGCCACAGGTACGATCGACTACTGAGGAGGAGACCGAGTATGGCCGAGATCGAGGTACCTAACCTGGAAGAACTTGAGGAGATAAAGGAGAAGAAGTTCACGAGGCGTGTGGCATTGGTAACGGCCATGTTCGCGGTGATGCTCGCAATTACCTCGCTCGGGGGCAACAATGCAATGAAGGAGATGCTCCTTGCTGCCCAGGAAGCATCGAATCAGTGGGCCTACTACCAGGCAAAGGTAATCCGTGAACACCTGTACCGTTCCCAGAAGGCATCGCTGGAAATACAGTTCCTAGAGAAGAAGGACGCGATGAAACCTGAGGCACGAACCCAGTTTGAGACTTTACTCAAGAAGGTTGGAGAGGAGGAATCTCGATACGCTGCGGAGAAAAAGGACGTCGAGCAAGAAGCCCGAAAGCATGAACATGAGCGAGAGATTAACCGGAGCAAAGACCCGTATTTTGACTATGCGGAGGTCTTGCTCCAGATTGCTATCGTGATGGCCACGATTTCAATTATCGCGTCGTCCCGGCCTATCTTCTATTTTGCTTTGGTAAGTGCGGGGCTGGGAACCATCCTGTCGGTCAATGGCTTTCTACTGCTTTTCCGCCTGCCATTTTTTCACTGAGCATCTTTACGATTTCCTCTGCCACGGTGAAGGCCGCCTCCGGTTTGGCTATCTCAGAAATCCGTTCCTTCATTTTTCGCAGCCGCGATTGATCAGCCAAGACCTCGCCAAGCTTGAAGATCAGGCTCTCCGGATTGCGTGCTTTGAGGCCAACGCCCTTTTCGAGAAAGTAGTCGACGTTCGCCTCTTCCTGCCCGGGTATGGGATCGACCAGGAGCATGGGCAGGCCGATAGCGAGACTTTCCGAGGTTGTGATGCCCCCGGGCTTGGAGATGAGGATGTCGCTCACGCGCATGAGTTCATCCACGAAATCAACAAACTCGTACACGAGCGCGATGCGAGGCTCGGCGGACTGTTTGGCCCTGATTCTTTCGTAGAGTCTCTTGTTCTTTCCGCAGACCACGATGAGCTGGAAGTCGCTCGGGATCATCTTGAACTGATCGATGATGTCGGCTATCGGGGTAGTGCCGAAGCTTCCGGCAATGAGGAGCACCACGGGACTCGTATCCTTTAGCTCGTACTTGGCTTTCAGGACTGCGGGATCCTTTTTTTCCAGGAATATCGGGTTGATTGGAATTCCAGTGACGATCACACGCTCTTCTGGAACACCGAGAAGCTTGAGATGGTTTTTCATCTCGTCGTGCGAGACACTGTACCGTTCGATCTCGGATGTTCTGATTACCCAGAGGGGGTGCACCTCGTAATCGGTAATCGTGACGAATACGGGAAGCTGTTTGTGCATTCGATCCCGGTAGTCCGCGGCGAGAGCCCCCGCAATGAAATGGGTGGCAATCACTGCATCCGGCTTGAAATCTTCGAGGAGTTCGAGATAAGGCAGAGCATTCAGGCGGTCAAAGATCAGCCGCGGCGCGGCCAGACCCTGCACGCCTTTGTAGTTCTTGTACAGGTACCCATAGAGTTCCGGCATCTTCTTGACCACATCGATATACGTCTTTCCGTAGATGTGGCGGGCCAGATAACTGGAGTAGTCGAGGAGGTCCACATTCTTGACAGTAATGGAAGGATATTTGAGGGCAAAGGCCTGTGTGAGCGCCTCCGCTGCTTTAACATGGCCCGCACCTGCCTTAACAGACGTGACGAGAACTCTTCGAGGACTGGTCTGATTCACGAGGTATCTCCTTCATCACATGGCTCCTTCCTATGATCCCTGCCGAGAAAATAGTTTGCCCATGACGACGTCTCATCGAGCGCCCAGTCACGTGGGCGTATGTACGGGCTCTGGAGCGATGCCTCTTCGCCATACGCCTTGAGGCGATCGTATGCCCGAACGTAGACACACCTTCTCTTTTCCGGAAACACCTCGCACCAGCCCTCGGCGGATCCGCCGCACTGACCGTTGAAGAGGAACTTCGGGCACTGCGACTGCGGGCACAGAAAGGCCACCTCGGCGAGCGTACAATCGCCGCAGCGCCGGCAGCGGGACGTGATAAACTTCATCCAGTATTCCAGTTCGGTCACCACACCTTCGAAAGGACTGCCATCCACGCTCTCGAAAAAGGAACAGAACAAGGGGTACAGGGGTGCATCTTTCGCAAACGCAAAGCGATGAAGGGTCCGCATGATGCTGTAGCCGGGGCTCTTGGCAGGGCGCTTTTCTCTCCTTGCGAGCACATCCCGGTTGAGCCCGGTAGTCTCGTCTTTTTCGAACAGATAGAAGCCGTGCTTCTGAGGAAAAGAAAACTCGGGCAGGAACTCGCGCCAGCCATCAGAAAAGTCGCTTGATTTATGAATCAACCTTTCTACGTCCTCATACGAGAGGTGCGGTCCACCGATGTGCACACCTTTGTATCCGAGGCCTTTAAGCACTGCGACCATTTTTGCCGCCCTGGTCAGGCTTGCCTCCTTACCTCTATCGGGCGCCTTCGATTCCTCTGCAATTAGTCTGAATAGTTCGTCCGTCACGACACATCCCGGCACCAGCTTGCGGTTCATGGCGCGAGCCACTGGAAGGTTGAGCACGTACACGTTTCCCAGAACAGGAACGTCGAGTCCCTGCAAACGCATGTAACGTAACAGTTCGTCGAATTTGCGGGCGTCGAATCCCACCTGGGTGATGACAAAGTCGGCGCCGGCAGCTACTTTCTTAGCGAGCTTGAAATACTGGGCCACGGTCTCCGACTCCAGTTGCTTGAAAGGCGAAACAGCGCAGCCTTTGAATGTGGTGGTGGGAGGAAGCTTCAAGCCGCCTCCGGGCGCTTTACCATCGAGCGCTAACCCATGATTCATTTGATTGATTAGGCGGATAGCCTGCACCGAATCGAGATCGCAGACAGGCTTGGCCAGGCCTTCGAATCCGTACCGTGGATAGTCGCCCGTCATGACGAGCAGGTTGTGTATGCCGATGCGGTCCAGCTCATAGAGGATAGACTCAATCTGGTTGCGGTTCTTGTCCTTGCAGGTGAAATGGATGATAGGGTCGATCCCTGTGCGGCAGATCTCGAGGCCGATGACGTCAGGAAACAGGGCTGGGTTGCCGCCGGGGTTATCTGTGAGGCTTACCGCACGAACAAGGTCACCTTCAGCAGCCTTCGTTGCGGTCCGGAGCGCCTCGTCCTGGGTCTTGCCGCGCGATCCTCGACCGGGCACCAGTTCAAGGGTGTGTACAAAGTACCCCGGCTGCGCCATGGCCTGTCTGAATCTGTTCAGGTGGCCGGAAGCGTCTTCGGGGCACTTTGCAGACTCCGGACCGGGCAGAGAACTCATCTCTGTAGTCTATATCCGCTGGTTTTTGTTCGCAACTACAAGTCCGTCAAACAGTTCAAGAAGCAGCCCGCTCGTGATAGACTGGTATTCGGACTTCGCGAAAAGCATGGACCTGAAACAGATAAACCTAATTCCGTCCGAATTGGCGGCAATACAGGAACACAAATACTTCATGTCGTTGAGGGAGGGCAGGGAGGTCTCGATCGAGGAGGCCATAGAGAATTTCGTTGAGAAGTACCGGGCTGACTGGCTTGGCGAGAAGCAGAGGAAGGATAGCGAAGAGCAGATCAGGGAGATAGAGAAGCATAAATGGATGCGATCCAGCGAAGAGGGACGCGACATAGGTAGCAGGACCGCAGCTGAAGAATGGATTGGCAGGTACGCGCACATATGGAGGGAGGAGAAGGAATCATTGGAGGGTCATGGCTTTCTTCAGGCAAGGCTCATTGTTGAAATCGAGGAAGGCCTTCACATAAAACCGGTATCGAAGCTCACAGAGATCGCCCTGAGTCACGACTGCGACATGTACGTGCACAGGAAGGGCATGCAGTTCTACAGCTTTGTGCTAAATGAGAAGGGATATGTGAATGTGAAGTCTGTTCTTTCTCTCCTCCAGCTCGATGCGGCCAAAGGAGAAGAGCTGGAGTTCATCGCTACCGGGGCGCAGGCAAGAGAAGCCCTGGATGCAGTGACACACCTCCTGAGCGAGTGGGAGGTGCATTGAGGAAAACCCGGAGTCACTATCAGCCGTCTGAATCTGTTGCAGATCTGGAGGAACCGAGACCGTCTAAGAATCTTTCCGCCTCGTCAATGTAACGGCTGAGTCGTTCTTTTTCCATTCTTTCCACGTACGATGTCATCACCCTGAGCCTGGGGTTTTTCGAAAAGAAGTTCCGGTGTTTGTGAATGAATCGCCAGTAGAGGGCGTCCCAGATGTCACACCAGGGACCCCGAGGGTAATTGCTCATCTTCAGTATATAGTTGGATGAGCTTATGTAAGGCTTTGTAACGATCATGCCCCCATCCGCATACTGGCTCATGCCATAGATATTCGGCACCATCACCCAGTCGTACGAGTCGATGAACATCTCCATGAACCAGCGATAGACTTCGTTTGGATCAATCTCACAGAGGAGCATGAAATTGCCGAGGATCATCAGCCGCTCGATGTGATGAGCGTAACCCGTTTCGAGGAGCCTGTGAATCACCGTGTCTACGGGCAGAATGCCGGTTGTGGCGTCATAGAAGCCACGGGGTAGCCGCCGCATATGCCTCCAGAAGTTCGAAGCACGCTCTTCTTCACCGCGCAGAACATACACGGCCCGCATAAATTCCCGCCAGCCTATGACCTGTCGGATGAACCCCTCGAGGGAGTTGATCGGGATCTTTTTCCTGCGCGACGTTGCCGCTTCAAGGGTACGACCCACCACCTCCCCGGGCAGGAGGAGGCCTGCGTTGATGAGAGGACTGAGGAGGGAATGGAAGAGGAGGTTCTCAGCGTGGGCCATTGCGTCCTCGTAGTTGCCGAAGTCCGCCAGCCGCCGGTCTACGAACTCGTCCAGCCACAGCCGGGCCTGCTCGTGTGTAACAGGGTAATAGAATCCGTCCACCTCTCCCGGGTGATCGGGGAAGAAGGCCTCCACGTAGCGCCGGGCCTCAGCCACATAGGGGCCCGGCGGCGGTGCTTTGAACCCCGGCAGGACCACACCGTGCGGGAGTCTTCTCCTATTCTCAGGGTCAAAGCTCCACTTACCCCCTTCGGGTCCGCCGTCATCACGTACCATCACTTTCAGCCGCTTGCGCTGGGCTATGTAGAACGTGGTCATCGAGTAGTGTGTGGT
>Ga0316630_10000901_pt1 | contig 10384 bp, 7 predicted proteins | sample OWC_May_M1_C1_D6_FD_207658 | JGI IMG/M metagenome (GOLD analysis project Ga0316630, IMG submission 207658) | Wetland soil microbial communities from Old Woman Creek delta, Ohio, United States - OWC_May_M1_C1_D6_A | ecosystem: Environmental > Terrestrial > Soil > Wetlands | place: USA: Ohio...
AAAGTGGCCGTCACCGTCAACCCTCCGGCGAGGGCGGGCTACCCGGGGGAAACGGTCGTGTTCAACCTGACGGTCTCCAACAACGGCAACTCGCAGGAGCTCGTCGCGCTCAGCCTCAAAAAGCAGGACGGCCTCAACTTCGAGCTCGAGAAGGACTCGGTGGCCCTCGAAGCGGGGGCTTCGGGCACCGTGAGGCTCAACTGCCGACTGGTTGCCGGGGCCGTGGCGGGCCTGCGCGCATTCAACATCACGGCCTACCCGGGCGACAACGTCTCCGCCAGCGCAACTGCCCAGCTGAAGGTCACGGTCAATCCCGTCTGGGGCGCCGATGTCTCCATGAGGGAGCAGACCCTGGCCTGCGATGCCGGGAAGTCCGTGGGGCTTAGGCTGACGCTGACCAACAAGGGCAATGCCCCCGACACATACACCATCTCAAAGAGCGCAGGCACGATTGGCGTGAGCTTCGACCGGACCCAGATAGCGCTCGGGCCGGGGGATGCCGCCACCATCAACGTCACCTTGTCCGTCCCGGCCGACGCGGGCGGCGGGGTCAACACGGTCAAGATATCGGTCCGCTCCCAGGGCAAGCCGGGCGAGGTGGCACTCAAGGAAGTCAAAGTCGACGTAAGGGCCCGCAATACCGTCACCCCGGCAATGATAGCGATACCGATGGTGGTCGTGATAGCCGTCTGCGTGGCGGTGGCGGCGGCGGGCATCCTGCATGTGCGGACGGTCAAGAGGGCCGCGGCCGAAAGGAAGCGCTCGCAGGCGGTCCACAGGCAGCAGGCCCCGCCACAGGACGCTGGCCATCAGCAGAAACCGCCGCAACAGCCGCCGGTGCCGCCGGTCCCGGGTCCCGCGCAGCCGTCCCAGCCCCCGGCAAATGGTCCGGCCCATGCGCAGCCGCAAACCGTCCAGCAACAGCCGCTGCCCACTCCCGCCCATCCGCCCGGACATGTCGAGGAGGTCACCGATGTCACGGTGGTCGATGAGCAGCCTCCCGCAGGCCAATAGGTCACAAGGCGTCGGAAAATCGTCGTCGGCACCCTGCTCCCTTCCCCGTATGACCTGTTCGATTTGCCCAAGTCATACTTGCCCGGGAGGACATCCGCTGATGTCCTCTGGGCCCGGGAAGACATCTGCGGATGTCTTCTGGGCCGAGACGAGCTTGGCTCGTCAACGGCCGCAACGACCCCGCAGGGTCGTTCACGGCCGAGGCGGGCTGCGGCCCGCGCTCGGTGCCGTCTCCCGTCTGCCGTCCCGTTTGCCGTCTGCCGATTGCCGACTCCCGCGTCCGCGTTTCGCGCATCCGATTCTCAAGATCCGCTGCGACACCTTTATTTCTCCAAAACCCCATCCATGGTCGACAAAGATGGCCGGCGAGGACTGTTCGGCGCTGTTCGCGATATTCCCCATATTCTTCATCCTGATATTCATATCGATTCTGTCCAAGGCCCTGCGGGGAACGGGCGGATACTACGGCGGCTATTCCCGCGGCGCAAGCTCCTATCGCCGCCCCGGCATGTACTACGCCCTGCAATACCTCGACAACCGCGGCGGCTATGGCCAGTCCTACAACAGCGGCTACGGCTACCAGCAGCCGAGATATTCGTCCTACAACCCGCCACAGCAGGTCTACCAGGAAAGGCCGCCGGCGGGCATCTCGCCCTCGTTCGGGTCCGCCCCGCCGCCCGCATACAGTCCGGGCTACGCGGGCTACCAGCCGGCCCCCCCGCCCGCCTATTCCACGGGCGCCGGGGGCTTTGCCTCCGCCCCGGCCTATCCATCGTCATATGCCCCGGCCCCGGCGGGCCCCGCGCCCGAGGTGCCGAAGGCCACATGCAGCTACTGCGGCTCGCTGAGCCCCGCAACCGAACGCCACTGTATGCTATGCGGAGCCCCGATGAAATGAGGTGATTGGATTGGCCATAGTCGTGGACGCCCTTTATCTGGTGCTGGATGCCATCGTCATAACATTGGGCCTGATATTCGTCATGAAATGGGGAAAGAGGGGCCTTCTGGCCACCACGATGTGGCTTCTGGTCATAGGGCTGATGGCGTACGCGGTCGGCGACGGCCTGTGGCTGGCAGGCGAGGACCTCGGATATGGCACCACATTGTTTTCAGGCTCGCCCTACGAGATGGCCTCGGCCGATTTCGCGTTCATCGCCGCGGTGGTGCTGTGGATAGTGGCGTTCTTCATCCCCGTCAAGTTCGCCCTCATCGACGCCAAGAAGGCCCAGGGCGACCAGCAGCCCATGGCGGCCGCGCCCCCCCAGATGCAGCCCGCCGCGCCGGCCCAGCCTCCCGCGGGGCAGCCTTTCCCGCCCCAGCAGCCGGGAATGCAGGCGCCGGTGCCCCCTCCGGCCTACCAGCAGCCGCCGAGATGAGCGATGCTATTGGGTAAAGGGTTCCGGGTGCCGGGGGCCGGGTGCAGGGTAACGGACGAAACGACGGTCGTCCGTCGCCGTCGTATCCGGCACCCGGCACCCTGCACCCGGCACCCTTATGGAAAATTGCACAGATTCATTGGTTCTTCTTGTGCACCGGGCATTTCTTGCCTGTCCGGCACAGCGGGCATTTCTCGGGCGGCACGTTCCCAATCTTGGTGACCATGTGACCGTATTTGCGTCTCGGCATCGGAAAACTGGAACGGCTATAAAATTGATAAACATTAGGGTATGGGGTAAAGGGTATCGGGTCACGATGACCATTGAATCGCTTTCGTTCGTCACCCGATACCCGATACCCTAAACCCGATACCCCTTCGCCATTAGCTTGAGCCCGCCAGGAACATCAATACGACAGCCACGAGGTTGTTGACGGCGTGGGCGGTCATGCAGGGTATTATCCCCCACTTGCGAAAGGCGAGGCCCAGGACGATTCCCGCCGGGAGGATGGCTATGAACTGGTAGAGGCTCCCGTGGGCCAGGGAGAAGAGGATGGCGCTCAGAAGGACGCCCGCGGCCGCGCCCCATTTCCTCTCCAGGACGGTCAGTGCGTAGCCCCTGAAAAACAGCTCCTCGGCCGTGGGCGCAATCAGCACGGTTGCAATCAACAACAGGGCAAGGCCGAAGCCCCCGGTGGCCTGGAATGGCGAACTCGCCTCCCCGAAAAGGCCGGTGCCGTCCAGCAGAATCCCAATCCCGGTCGATATCGCGAACATCCCAAGGCCGATGACCATCCCGAGAAGGATGGCACCGGGCACCCTGTGGTCCAGCGAAAGGCCCATGCCCTTGAGGGACAGGTGCCCGGGCCGAAGCATCGACAGGTACAGGAAAAAGACCAGTATGGCGTCCTGGACCGCCACCGAGAAAAGGACCATCTCGGGCGTGAAGAACGATGCCATGACCGCCTCCGTGTCGGCAGGGTCCTGGACGGCCTGGGCGATGACCGTGAACATTATCGGCATCTCTATCCACAATGTGAACGCCATGGCGGCGAAGAAGGTTGCAAGCATCCTGCGAACCGCAAACGGGTTCTTCGCCGGGGGCGGCGGGGGCAGGACCACCGGCGGGAAGTAGCCCGTCGGCGGATAGAACGTCGGGGGCGGGTAATATGGCGCGGGATAGCCATAGGGCGCTGCGTAGGCTGGAGGAGGGTACTGCGCGGGAGCGGGATAGGCGGGCGGCGGGGGCCGTTCGGGCGCCGCGTAGCCCGCCTGCGCATCCCCGGCCGGTCCGGGATATTCAGGGGGCCGGTACCGCTCCTGCGGAGGATGCGCGGGCGCGGGATATTGGCCCTCCGGCGGATATTGGGGCGGAGGGTATTGGGCCGGCGCCGGGTAAACAGGCGGTTGATATTGCCCGGGCGGGGGATAATCGGGCGGCGGGTAGTGCGCCGGCGGGAATCCCCACGGACGCGGATGATAAGCGGGCGTCCCGGGCGACGGCCCGTAATATGCCGGATAATAGGCCGGGTATCCCGGCCTGGGCCTGATCACAAGCCATATCACGAAGGCCAAAAGGCCCAGCACGCCGACCAGGGCCATCCAGACCATCTCGTCGGAGCCCCGCTTGAGGGCGTCGAAATAGGTGAACACCGCGATGATTATCCTGAAGACGGACAACCACCACAGCACCACCAGCATCAACGACATTGCCGGGTCCAATGCCACCACGGTCCTCGGACATCCACGACGTAGCTGCCGCAGTCACAATGGTGCCCCCCCTAAAAAATAGTTTCTTTCCGGGCGGGGCCGGGAAAGTCTATATGCAGGGAAAACGGTATGAAACGGCGGTGCCCGGAAGAACCAAAAGGAAGCTGGCGGCCGCCCTGCTTGTCCTGGTCGTTGTCGGCAGCTCGGCCGCGGTCTACACGTTCGTCCTTCCCAAAAGGGGCTCCCTTGCGCTGATAGGCTTCGACCCCGACAGGGCATTCATTGACGAGGAGGCGCTGTGCGACCTGGGCCCGAGGGTCCCCGGCTCCCAGGCCGGCCAGGCAGGCGCCGAGTACGTGCTCGAGGGCTTCATGAAGGCCAACCTGTCGGACGCGCACATGGAGGAGCACGAGCTGACGACCTTCAAGGTGAACTCGGCATCGCTGTCTCTCTATGTCGCCCAGCCGAGGAACCCGGTCCGCCGCACGTATACCCACATCACCGATTTCGTGCTCTACCAGTACTCGGGCTCCACCAACGGCGACCTCCGCCTCGAGATAGTGGACGGGGGCAACGGGACCGAGGAGGCGTTCAACGGCGTGGATGTGGGCGGCAAGGCGGTGCTCACCACCCTGCAGTGCCTCCCGAGGGCCGCCGAGCACGGGGCCCGGGCCGTGCTTGTCCAAAACACCCGCCTGGCCGCCGGGATGGGCTACCCGCCGTATTCGGGCGGGCTTTACGGGGGCGACGCCAACGGCGACAGCATTCCCTATCCCGACGCCTATCCCGGTGCGGTGGTCCCCACCTGCGCCGTCTCCGGGCCGGTGGGCGAGCAGATACGCCAGTCGATAAACGGCTCCCGGCACCTTCCAGTATTGGGCACCGGCACCGTCTGGATAGAGATGAACTTCGACACGACGATCGCCAAAGGGACCATCCGCAACGTGGTCGGCGATGTGAAGGGCGCCGGCTCCAGGGGCATCATCTACATCGTGGCCCACCGCGACTGCACATACATAAACCCGGGCGCGGTGGACAACGCCGCGGGCGTCGCCACGATAATGGAGCTGGCCAGGCAGCTGGCACGTTGCGACATTTCCCGCACCATCCGTTTCATAGCCACCGACGCCGAGGAGCAGGGCCTGCTGGGGGCGACGGAATACGTGAAGTCGCACGAATCCGAGGTCAGGGAGCGCGGCATCCTGGTCATCAACTTCGACATGAACGACGTCAATCTCAAGAGGGTGAAGGTCCTCAACATCGAAAGCTCCGACGCCAACAACTCCAGGGTCCTGGGGGATCTGTCGGGGATGATGTTGGCGCGCCATCCGCAGTTCGGCGAAAGGTACACCGTTAACATCACCAAGGGCGGCGGGGGTGCCGACGGGGGTCCGTTCATGAAGCGCGGCGCCGGGGGCTGCCTGGCGATGGGCCAGTGGGGCTCGTCGGAGGAATACCACACCGAGTGGGACACCATCGACCATGTCAACCCCGAATCCTGGGCGGTGGGGGGCATTCTCCTGGGCAGCCTTGCCCTGCATGTTGCCTCGTGACCTCTGCCGTCGACCACACGGTTAAATACCCCTGAAAACATTGCCAATCAGCATGGGCGCCGAAGGCCATTTCTTCATCGTGATGTCCGTCCTGCTGGCGGCCGGCCCGGCCCTTCTGGCCCCGCCGGCGGAAGCGGCCCAGAGCCCGCCCTATTTCACCAGCACGCCGCCCCAGGAGGCGTCGGTCGGAAAACTCTACGAGTACGACGCCAACGCCACGGACCCGGAAAACGACCAGCTCTACTACTACCCTTCCCAAATCGAGCCCGACAGCCTGACCATAGACCCCGCCTCGGGCTATGTGAGCTGGACGCCCGCCAAGGAGGGCAACGAGACGATAATCATCTGGGTCACGGACGGCAACTTCCAGGTGGAACAGCGCTTCACGGTGCTGGTCGGTCCCGGCAACCAGCCCCCCCAGATCACGAGCACGCCTCCCACCCGGGCGTATGTCGGATTGCCCTACACCTACCAGGTCAGCGCCCGGGACCCCGAGGGGGACAGAATCTACTATTTCCTCGACAATTCGCCGCCCGGGATGACCATCGCGGAGGCAAGCGGCGTCATAAACTGGACTCCCCCGGAGGCCCTCGCCGACCAGACGGTCTCGGTCGTCGTAAGGGCCAAGGATATCGGGAATACCGGAACCACGCAGTACTACGCCATCAAGGTGTCCAGGGCGCCCTCGAACGAGAACCATCTTCCGGTGGTCACCGGCAGTGACATCATAACCGCCACCCAAGACGAGCTCTATTTCTACGCCATCACGGCCAACGACACCGACGGGGACGATCTTTCGTTTAGCGTGACACTGGGGCCGGCGGGCATGGCCATCGAGCGCTCCGACGCCCGGTCGGCCGTGCTGACCTGGACCCCCACGGCCGCGGAGCTGGGCGTCCACGAGGTCCGGGTGACAGTGTCGGACGGAAAGGCCACCGTCATGCACAATTTCAGCCTTGTCGTCTTCCCAAGTCATCCCCAGCATGTCAACGAGGACCCCGCCATGCCGGTGACCTACCCGGACATCGTGTGCCTTGTCCCCCCGGCCCTGTCAATAGCAATAGTATCGACGGCCATCCTTTTGGGCATGCGAAGGACTTCCAGATAATTGCTTATACCCGCCAGTAGATTCTACATGCGTGGCGGACGATACGCAGGAAGAGAGGGAAGCGGCGGTTCGCCTCCGCGACCAGCTGGCGCTGGCGGCCATCGTGTGCATCATCCTGTCCCTCGCCATGGGAATGCTTCCCGACGGGCTCGTCAACATGTCATTTTACAGGACGGCGGCCTGGCTGGCGTTCGCCGTCGGGGCTTTCGTCTGCTTCTATCTTGCGTTCCCGCACATGTGGGTGTATTCCATCTGGCTTGCGGGAGCCTACGCCGGCTCGGGGTTCGGCCTCCTGCTGATGGGAGGATTGGGCCGAAGCCTGTTCCCGCAATACTGGACGGCGCTGATAATCGGGTTTCTTTTCGAGGCCGCCGCACTGTCGCTTCTGTACTCGGTCCTCATCCGCGTGCGCACCGCCCGCAATGTCATCGGGAGCCGCTCGCCCCTGGGGCTGTGGTTTTTGGGAATTGTGCTTTTCTTCCTCTTCGCAAACCTGTCCGCGGGCTCCTGGGCGTGGTGGGCATTGACGGGCTCCACGACCGGACTGGCCGGCTACGCCGGGTTCGAGGTGGTGGCGGCATTCACCGCGGTCTACATATGCTGGGCCCCCGAGGAGCTCGTCTGGGGCTCGCAGCCCGCCGGGGCCCCGCCCCCGCCGGCCGGGACGGAGCCCGGGCCCGAGCAGCAGACCATCTTCCAGAGGCTCGCCGGCAAGAAGGATGCCGCCCCCAAGTCATGCCCCGCATGCGGCCGCCCGCTCAAGCAGGTCCAGCTCAAGTGCCCCTACTGCGGCCAAAATTCGCAGGCGGGCTGGTGCGGCGCCCACGAAAGCTACGTGCTGCCGTGCCCGTCATGCGGCTCTCCCGTCATGACCGTCGACGGCCGATGCAAGAAGTGCGGCACGGCGTTCCCCGGGATGGCATGTCCCGCTTGCAAGAGGACCGCGCCGGCGGCCCAATGGTCGCAACAGTGATGGACGCGGATGGGGACGTCAATCATTGTCAGGAAAACCTATAATAGATTTATTGACATTGGCATCCCGTCTCGACACTGGGGGAAGCGGGGATGGGAATCATCAGTTCTGCAACGGGGGCCGAAAGGAAGCTGTCCATGGATGAGCTGGCCGCCATGGCCACGAGGATGAGGCAGGACATCGTCCTTTGCACGACCATTGCGGGCTCGGGCCACCCGGGCGGCTCACTGTCCGCCACCGACTTCCTCGTGGCCCTTTACTTCAACGTCGCCCGGCACGACCCCGGCAACCCGAAATGGGCCGGCCGCGACCGGATATTCTTCTCGAAGGCCCACATCACCCCCGCCATCTACTCCGTGATGGCCCTGTCGGGCTACTTCCCCGAGGAGGACCTGACGGGCTTCCGCAGGCTCGGCTCGCCGCTGCAGGGCCACCCCAACTGGCTGGAGCTCCCCGGAATCGAGATGTCCGGCGGGAGCCTGGGCCAGGGGTTCAGCATCGCCGCCGGGGACGCGCTCTGCGCCAAGATATACGGACACGACTACCGGGTCTTTGCGGTCATGGGCGACGGCGAGCAGCAGGAGGGCTCCATATGGGAGGCGGCCGAGGCCGCGGCCCACTACTGCCTCGACAACCTGGTGGGCATCGTTGACAAAAACGGGCTGCAAATCGACGGGAAGGTCTGCGACATAATGAAAATCGACCCGCTCGCCGACCGCTACAGGGCGTTCGGGTGGCACGTCATCGAGACCGACGGCCACGACATGGGAAAGATACTGGCGGCTTTCGACGAGGCGGCCCGGACCAGGGGCAAGCCCACATGCATCATCATGGACACCGTCAAGGGCAAGGGCGTCAGCTTCATGGAGAACGAGGCGGGCTGGCACGGCAGGGCCCCCAAGCTGGAGGAGGGCATGAAGGCCCTCAGGGAGCTGGGGGCCGACCAATCCTGGGTCGACAGGATGCTGAAGCTGGGCAACGTGATCGCCGACAAGATAGCCGTCGAGTACGGCGGCAAGATGCCCTCCTCGAAGAGGCCGTACTGGTGGAACTCCCAGCCCACCATGAAGGTGGACATGAGGGCGACGCGCATGGGATTCGGGGACGCGCTGGAGAAGGCCGGCGAGGACCCGCGCGTTGTCGCCTTCGGCGCCGACATCTCCGACTCGATATGCATCAGCCAGTTCTACAAGCCCCGGCACATGGAGCGCAAGAACCGCTGGATAAGCGTGGGGATAGCGGAGCAGAACATGACCACCATGGCCGCGGGTATGGCCAAGGAGGGCAAGATACCGGTCATAGGCTCCTACGGCGTTTTTGCCACCGGGCGCAACTGGGACCAGCTGCGCACGACCGTCTGCTACGGCAACCTCAACGTGAAGGTGGCCGTTGCCCACGGCGGCATTTCCGTCGGCCCCGACGGCGCCACCCACCAGTCGCTGGAGGATATAACCATCACATCCATATTGCCCAACATGCACGTGTGCGTCCCCGCGGACGCGGTCGAGACGGCCAAGGCCACCGAGCACATGCTGCTAAGAATCAGTGGGCCGTGCTGCATCAGGTTCGCCAGGGAGGCGACCCCAATGATCACCAGGCCCGACACGCCCTTCGAGTTCGGAAAGGCCAACGTCATCCGGTTCCGGAAGGAGACGGACAGGTTCATCGACGGGTTCGAGATAGTGCTGGGCGACAAGTACGCCTCCGAGAACGAGGACGCCACGATAATCGCCTGCGGCCCCGAGGTGCCCGAGGCGATGCGGGCCGCCTACATGCTCAAAAAGGAGAAGGGCATCGATGTGCGCGTGCTCAACGTGCACACCGTGAAACCCCTGGACTCCAAGTCCATAGCGAATGCCGCGGCCGAGACAGGCGCCATTGTGATAGCCGAGGAGCACCAGCGCGGGGGCTTCGGGAACATCGTGGCGGGCGCGCTCGCCAACTCCGATTCACTGTCGGGAAGGCCCTATCTGGTGCGCATGATGGGGATGCCCGACGCGTTCGGGGAATCGGGCCAGCCGTGGGAGCTCATCTGGAAATTCGGTCTTGCGGCTGAGCAGATGGCCCAGAAGGTCGAGGAGCTCGTCGACCTCAAGCGCAAGCACCAAAAGGATTCCAAGGGGTCATGGAACTCCATCTGCTAACGGCAATCGGCAGTTGGCAGTTGGCAGACGGGACGGGAGACGGCAGACGGCAGACGGGAGACGGGACGGGAGACGGCAGACGGGAGACGGGACGAACCGTACGACTGCCAACTCCCTACTGCCGTCCCGTCTGCCGTCTGCCGACTGCCGACTCCCGTCCCGACTTCCGTCTCCCGTCTGCCGACTCCCGTTTCACCAACATCCACTTTCATTTCCCGACAGCTTCACTTTATATTCCCGTGAACGCATGTCGATTCAGGGCCCGCAGGGAGGACGAGGATGGCCGGCGCGACAGCCCAGTCCGTGGAGCTATACCTGAAATCCTATGTCGAGACCTACATGGCGGCATGCAAGGCCGCAAGGCCCGAGGTGGTCCCGCCTTTCGCCAAGGCATATCCCTACCATGTCGTCGCCCACATATTGCCCAACGGCGCCGCGGTCTGCCTTTTCACCCCCGATTCTGCATCGGCCAGAATCGAGGTGGTCCAGTCCAAGTTCGAGCAGGCC
>Ga0316630_10000902_pt1 | contig 10383 bp, 12 predicted proteins | sample OWC_May_M1_C1_D6_FD_207658 | JGI IMG/M metagenome (GOLD analysis project Ga0316630, IMG submission 207658) | Wetland soil microbial communities from Old Woman Creek delta, Ohio, United States - OWC_May_M1_C1_D6_A | ecosystem: Environmental > Terrestrial > Soil > Wetlands | place: USA: Ohio...
TTTGGTACTGAGGCGGGTGAATTGTATTGCGTCGATTATCGTAGTGCAATAAAGTGGCGTTTCAAGGCAAAACGCGCCATCACCTCTTCCCCGGTAGTATCTCAAGGGGTTATTTACTTCGGATCCATCGACTCTACCCTCTACGCAATCGATGCTAAATCAGGTTGGGTAATCTGGCGATTCCGCCTGGGCAAACCGACAATCTCGACTCCTTGCCTGGCAGATGAGCTGGTTTTCACCGGTGCCACGGATGGCGTTATCTATTGCGTCGACTCGAAGACTTCGAAAGAAGTCTGGCGATATACAACTGAGCACCAGGTAACCGGATCGCCGATCATCCATAATGATGCGCTCTATTGCGGTTCAGTCGATGGTTATTTATATTGCCTGGAGTATCGGACAGGGCGTTTGCGCTGGAAATATAAGACTTCGGCTCCCATCACCGGTACACCCGCTGCCCACGACGATCTGGTTTATATCGGCTCTACAGACCACCGTATCTACGCACTGATGGCATAGCGAGCTATTAAATCGCCCATAAGTCATCATGACGGGGAGGTAACCCTTGTGAAAAAGTTTCTCGACACAATCTTCGGCCAGAAAACATTGCCGGAGACCGAGATTCCAACCCAGCCGCTGCCACCAGAACCAGAGCCTGCACCAGCCAAGGTGGAAGCATTAGAGCCGGTGCAATTAATTGTGGGCTGTGCGCAGTCGATTGGCCGGCAACGAGACCATAACGAAGATGCCTTATTCACACTTACCACTACTCTGACCAGTGCGGATGGCAGCATTCCGTTTGGCCTGTACATTGTTGCAGACGGTATGGGCGGGCACCAATTTGGCGAGGTAGCCAGTGGCATAGCCATCCGTGTTGTTGCCAGCACGGTCGTACGTAAACTCTACACCACCTTGCTCAACCTGCAGCCTTCGGCGCCCGAGCAATCGCTTTTAGAGATCATGCAGGAAGGGTCACAAGAAGCGCACCGGGCGATTGCCCGGCAAGCCCCCGGAGGCGGCACGACCCTGACAGCGATATTGATCTTCGGAAACCAGATGACTGTCACCCATGTCGGCGATAGCCGGGCATACTCGATCAAGCCTGGCGGCGAGATGGAAATGCTGACCCGGGATCACACCCTGGTCCAGCGTCTGGTTGAGCTGGGAAGAATTTCTACCGACGAGGCTGCTGTCCACCCCCAGAAGAATGTCATCATCCGCGCTTTGGGGCAGGGCGAGCAATATGACCCCGACATCAACACCATGCAAATCCCTGAGACCGGCTATCTTCTGCTGTGCTCTGATGGGCTATGGGGCGTCGTGCCGGATGAGGAGCTCTACCGCCTGGTATACGCCTGCTCATCTCCTGAAGAAGCCTGTAAAAAAATGATCGATGCGGCCAACGATGCCGGAGGTCCAGATAATATCACTGCCATCCTGGTAAGATTGCCAGGTTAGCGAATCCAATGGGAACAGAGCCTGATCATTACGCCGTCCTGGGCATCAACCGGGATGCCACGCCGGAGGAGATTCGCCGCGCTTATCACCGGAAAGCGCGCAAATTACACCCGGATGTAAATGAAGAGACCGGCGCTACTGAGCTCTTTCTGAATATCCAATACGCCTACGAGGTCCTCTCAGACCCTGCCCAGCGCATCGAATACGACCAGAATCTACCTCCACCGCCCCGCACAGCCCCCCTGGTGGAATTCAGCACCATCTATAGCCGGCCTGCCCTGCTGAGATTAGGCGAGCCCCAGCTAATCTATGTCTTGCTGGATTTGGCTGCGCCTGCAAACACCCAGGCCGGCCCCAGCCTGCCGCTCAACCTTTGCCTGGTCATCGATCGCTCAACATCCATGCAAGGCGAGCGGATGGACATGGTTAAGGCCACCGCGATCGAGTTGGTGCGTCAGGTCAGGCCGGAGGATACCCTCTCCATTGTCACTTTCAGTGACCGGGCAGAAGTGCTGGTCTCTGCCGGGCGCAATCTCGCACGCAGCACGATTGAGGAAAAGATCAGGCAAATCTTAACCAGCGGCGGTACGGAAATTTACCGTGGTCTGGAAGCTGGATATATCGAAGTTCGCAGCAAGGCTAACCGCACCTCCGTCAACCACATCATCCTGATTACCGATGGAAGGACGTATGGGGACGAATCCCAGTGCCTGGAAATTGCCGAACAAAGTACAATTGCCGGGATTGGTATCAGCAGCCTGGGTATCGGCGCTGAGTGGAACGATATATTCCTGGACGGATTGACCAGCCGTACGGGAGGCAGTACTGTCTACGTCTCTCATGCACAGGATATCCAGCAATTTTTCTGGCAGAAATTTAGCGGATTGGGCCAGGTGTACGCAGACCGGGTGAACCTGGAACTATTCTACAATCCGGGAGTGGAATTATCCTACGCCTTCCGTTTGTCTCCTGATGTTGCTGCCCTGCAAACCTTCTCGCCGCTGCCTTTGGGGAGCATACTGCTCCAATCACACCTGACCGTTTTACTGGAACTCAGAGTGCCCCCGCTGGTGGGGGAACTCCACCAGCTTAATCTGGCAGAAGGGAAAATCACCCTGGATATCCCGGGGGCGTCTCGGACTGGGCAAAGCATACCGGTTCAGCTCTCACGTCCGGTCAGCGTAACTGATGTGAAACAGCCTACGCCGACGCGATTATTACAGGCTATGTCCCGCTTAAACCTTTACCGAATGCAAGAGCGCGCCCACCAGGTCTTGGCCGAAGGTGATCGAGAAGGCGCAACCCGCTATTTACAAAATCTAGCCACTCGTTTATTTGCCAATGGCAATCACGAGCTGGCGCGTGTCGTTATGACTGAGGTCGACCAAATCCTGCGCGATCAAACAGTTAGCCAGGAGAAAAAGAAGCAGATCAAATACGGCACACGCGCCTTACTCATGGCCTCGAACTTTCCCGATAATATCTCATAAAGGGAGAAAGAGGAGCCGATGATCGTCTGCCCATCTTGTAAGCACGAAGAACTGGTTGGCGCGCTATATTGCAGCGTATGTGGCGCTGAATTGTTCCAATTGGAAGTCTCCCCGCACAAGACGGTTGTCTACGACAGCAGTAATATTAAAATACCTCCCAGCCCGGTGTCGACACCGGGCAGTCAAGCGGAAAACGTCAATGAAATACCCGGCGCCAAGGTATACCTGAAAGTTCTTGAAACCGGCCAGACCATCCCCCTGGAAGATGGCGATGAGTTCACTCTAGGCCGGATCAGTGGGAACCAGCCCATACTCCCAGACCTGGATCTGACGCCTCACAAAGGCTATGATGGGGGAGTCTCTCGCTTGCACGCCACCATTAAGATCAATGAGCGTGAGGTGCTGGTCACAGACCTTGGTTCAGCAAATGGAACGCGGATTAATGGAAAAAAGATAACGGCCCACCAGGCATATACGCTCAATAATGAGGATATTCTCTCTTTAGGCAAGTTCAAAGTCCAGGTTTTAATCAAGAAATAAGCAATTCACACGGAGGTCAACGTGCCTTACACCCTGATACTGCATATCCATAACGCCGATCCGATTGTCGGCGAGGTTGAGGAGGTGCCCGAAACAACCGATACGATGGTTATCATCACCAATCCGCGCATGCGGGACGGCAAAGATGTTCCCTATCTGGCAGAGAATGTGATCACCGTGCTCTGGCCTATTGACAAAATCCACTTTATTGAAATACTATCTGGGAAAGAGGAAGAAGAGATCATTGGATTTGTCCGGGAGTAAACGATGTCTGAGATCCGTATTAGAGACAGGCGAATCTTGGTGGTGGACGACGAAGAGAGGATGGTGCGTTTCATCCGCCTCAACCTGGAACATGACGGCTTCCAGGTGGTTGAAGCATATCGCGGCATCCAGGCCATTGACCGGCTGCGCAGCACCCTGCCCGACTTGATCCTGCTCGATGTGATGCTGCCAGACTTGGATGGCTTTGAAGTATTGCGCATTATCAGGGAAAACAGTTCAGTACCGGTGATTATGCTTACCGCCAAGGGAGAAGAAGAGGACCGGATAAAAGGGTTGGAGCTGGGAGCTGACGATTACATCACCAAACCATTCAGCCCACGTGAGCTGGTCAGCCGGGTACGGGCTGTGCTGCGCCGGACTGAAGCAGCAGTTGGAACCTCGCACGACGTAATTGATGTGGATGACCACCTCAAGATCGATTTCGACCGCCGGGAGGTCTGGTTAGACGGCAATCTGGTGCAGCTCCGGCCCACAGAATATCGTCTTCTCTACCACCTGGTTCAGAACGCTGGCTGGGTTCTCACCCACGACCAAATTCTGGCAAAGGTTTGGGGCTATGAGTATCGTGATGAGCCGCACTATGTCCGTTTGTATATTAACTATCTGCGCAAAAAGATCGAGAAAGACCCCGCCAATCCTAAATATATCCTCACCGAGCGCGGGGTAGGCTACCGCTTCGTCGACTTCCGCCGCCAATCCCCAGAATAACCGCTCATCCAAGGCGTATGGACAAACACTCACCCTGCTGCGAAAAATCGGCAGGGTGGTATTTTTAATTCAGACTTGCCAGTCTTAATACATTCAGCTATACTCATGCGGTAAGGAGAGTATTATGGTCGCAAAACAACGCATCTTGCTGGTAGATGATCACGAAGTCGTCCGGCTGGGATTAAAATCGCTGCTGGATCGCCACCCAAATTTCGAGGTAGTCGCCGAAGCCAGCACTGCCCGCGAAGCTGTTGAGCGGGTCTCGACTCATGCACCGGATGTCGTGGTCATGGACATCCGTCTACCAGGTGGCTCTGGAATTGAAGCTTGCGAAGAGATCTCCGAAAAATACCCCAGCACCAAAGTGATCATGCTCACCTCCTATGCTGAAGATGAAATGCTATTTTCAGCGATCCGTGCAGGCGCATCTGGTTATGTGTTAAAACAAATCGGGGGTGAAGACCTGGTTCGCGCCATCGAAGCCATTGGGAGAGGCGAAGCGCTGCTCGATCCGGCAGTTACCCAACGCATATTCCAGGAAGTTCGAAAAGCCGCCAAGGAAGAGGAGGCCTCAGCATTTTCTACTTTAACCCAGCAAGAAAGGCATGTCCTGCTCTTGGTTTCGGAGGGTAAGACGAATCGAGAAATCGCTAAAGCGCTTTTCCTGGGCGAAGGCACGGTACGTAATTATGTAAGCAGCATACTATCCAAGCTGGGTGTTAGCAATCGGGCCGAGGCTGCCGCCTACGCGGTGGAGCATAACTTGCGAGATTACCTTTAAACAGGTGGCGATTGAGACGACCGTACAGCGCTAATTTCAAGGGAGTGCAGGGTGGGCTAAAGAGCCCACTTTGTTTCCCCGGCAATGACTGGCCTATCCGCACAATCCTGCCGGGCCGATTGGTAGATTAACCCCCACAACCAATCCTGAAGGTAAACCTCAATTTCATCCAGCAGTCTGAAGTTATCGCTCAGGCTCCGCATCAGCTCCTGCGTGTCCTGAAAAAGCCTCAAACAATGCAATTGAGAACGCTCTTCTGTGACCCCTTCCTGAGACAAATAAGCGAGGAATATCACCGGATTCAGGTGGGCAAAGGTAAGCGGGGAATACTGGCTGGTTAAACGGATGCCGTAACCCCTCAAGTTCTTAGCCAGCTTGTGAAAGATCTGCTGGCGGTCGTCATGGAGTTGAGCTTTTCGGGTGCTGACCTCGGCGATGATCTCTCGCAGAACAGACAGGCTCTGCGGTCCGGCCAATACCAGCCCTTCAACCAGGTTGTGCAAGGGAACAGCATCCCCCTTGTCCAGGCAATGGTTCAGAACTTCGCCTGCCTGCAAGCGAATATATGCTCGCTCTACAAAATCGTACACTGCCGTGATGGCATCATCGCTCATTTGATTTTTCCCCCCTGCAAATTGGACATGGGCACAATGCACGCAAGTATCCCCAGTTGTAGATACCGTAGTGATGGCCGTCTTCCCACTCAATAGTGATGGCGTAAGTCCCAACCGCCTCCAGGTTACGCAAACGGGTGGTCAGATTATCCTCGTCAGGCAATAAAAAAACCTCAGGATCTGGGTCGGAGCGCATCCCCTCATGTCCCCCACGGCAGGCCGCACAGGGGCAAGCGTGTCGCAGCAATGCAAAGGAGTAAACACTCTCATGACCGTCGCTCCAGGTGACAATCAACTCGCGCGTATGGCGGTTGGCAGTGATACCTGTCGGCCTCACATTCATAAGATATCCTGTTGTCATCCACCTTCTATAACTATATAACGAAATGCCGCCAAACGCAATTACATTGCGTTCTTGACAATATGCTTACAAAGATGAAGGTTATTAACACAGAAATTACGTAGTTTGGGATATTTCCCTTCAACTGCACAAGTCTAATAAATTCAGCCCGCGCTGGAATATCGCTCAGGGGTTTTGGACGACGAGCAGGTAGTTCGAAACAGCCCAACCCTGTACACTTTCATCATAGGGCGCTACCAAATACCACCAGGTATAGCCATCACTCTCGCTTGGCCCCTCACTCACCTTGAAGATCTCTCCTTCGTAAGCCAGGAAATTCACTGCGCCGTTTAACCCTGGCTCTGAACGCAATCTCAACCCATCTCCTCCTGTCCCTGAGATCTGCACAAAATCACCGGTGATGATGAGACCGGGCCCTGGCGCCGGAGGGACATCACCCGTGGGCTGTGGAGCGATCGTGGGTGTGGGGGTGTTGATCACCGGGGTGGAGGTGGGCACGGGGATGACATTCAGAACGGCTGTCGCTGGAGCGAAGGTGGTGGTGGCGGGCCGCGTAATCCACAACACGGAAAAAGTGATACACGCTAATACCACAGATAAGGCGATCGCCCCTCCGATCACCCAGGGGTTGAAAAGATAACGCAATAGCCTTCCTAATCCCATAGCAATTAAAGCGGCAGGAAGAAGAAAGCCAGACCTAAGATCAGATATACAGCCAGCAAGGCAGCTCCCTCCAGCCAATTAGACTCGCCATCGATCGAGACCAGTCCGGCAATTAGCACGCCAGCAATCAAGGCGAGGAGTTCAAACTGGTTAAAGATGAGGGTGAGCGGGTTGCCCATCACAAGGCTGATGAACACCAGGATGGGTGCCACAAAAAGGGCAATCTGCAGGCTGGAGGCCAATGAAATCTCGACGCTCAAATCCATTTTATTTTGAACAGCCACTTGCACCGCTACCAGGTGCTCAGCAACATTGCCAATGAGCGGTATAAGGATAATACCCAGGAAGAATTCTGATATCCCATAGCTGGCAACAATTGGCTCTACTGCTCCCACCAATATCTCACTCAGATAGGCCACCCCAACTGTGGCAATTCCCAGGAGGATCAGAGCTGTTCGTAATGACCAGGCGGGACCCTCAACAGAGTGGCTGGTAGTTAGCACCTGGTGAGATGTCTGGTCGAGGCTGGTACGATAACCGAACAGGAGCCCAAGCGCATATAACACGATCATGATACCCGCCACACCCAGGCTGAGAATTTCCACCTTGAAGCTGCCTTCGAAGGTGCCCTCGATTGAATGGCTGAACAAAGAAGGGATCAACAGCGCAACGATAGCCAGGGATAACAGGATTGCGTTGTTCATAGCATGCTGGCGATTGAATGACTGGGCACCGTTGCGCAATCCGCCCAATAGCATCGACATCCCCAATACCAGGAGCAGGTTGCCCAGGATCGACCCGGTTATCGAAGCCTTGACCAATTCGAGTAGCCCCTGACGGATGGCGATGATGGTAATAATTAACTCAGCGGTGTTCCCGAGGGTCGCGTTGAGTAGGCCGCCTATCCGCGGGCCAGTGAAATGCGCCAATGCCTCCGTTGACTCGCCGATTAGGTGTGCCAGGGGTACGATGCCTAGCGCAGTCAGTGAAAACACCCACAAGGGATTCCATCCTAGTGCCTCCGCAAGAATAGCCAACGGGATCGCGGCGATCATAACCATCACAGGGTCTTTCCGAAGGTAGTTCAGTATTTTCATATCGCCTCCGTGGACAGGTTTATCCCTCTGCTACCCTTCATCTACCCTTCATCCAGGGCTATACAGCGTCGGATCATCGTTCCCCGTTTGAAACAAATCTTGAGTTCAGCTTGCGCTTCGGCACCAGCACGCGCAAAGACGATGGAATCACCGACACCTGCGCCGGGTTCGTGCTTATCTCCGGTTCGCCATCGAGCTGAAAGTAGATCGCTGAGTCCGACGTGATGCTCAGGTTTTTAAATGGTATATGGCTCACCTTCTGTGAGCGGACGTGCCTGCCGGCAAATATATCCAGAACCAGCTTAACGGTATCGCCCAGGGTGTCCCCCTCGAACAGCCATAAGTCCATCAAGCCATCATCCAAACGTGCCTCGGGAGAAAGGTGCAACAAGCCGCCAGCGTAAAGGTTAACATTGCTCACCAGGGCTAACAAAAAGTGTCCTTGCACCACGTTTCCATCCACCTCTACTTTCAGGTTCATCCCGCGCCAGTAACTGGCATACCAGACCACCGTACTGGTGTAAAAAACTACCGCAAAATGCTTCTCCCATCTGCGGCGCGGCTCGATACGATGCACAATGATGGCATCCAACCCCATCCCCGCCCACAATAAGAAAGGCTGCTTGTTGCATAAGCCTGTATCCACCTGGCAGACTTGTGCATCGACCAGCAGGCGGGCGCTCTCCTCCAGAGCCGTCAGGCGAGTCCACCCTAACAAGGGTAGACCTAGCTCCTGAGCAAATACATTGGAAGTCCCCGCCGCTAATACTCCCAGTGCAGTCTGGGAGCCAACCAGGCCTACCACGGCGCGGTTGATAGAGCCGTCTCCACCCGCCATAAACAGGGCATCCAGCTTATCATCAGCTGCCTGGCGAGCGATGCGTGTAATGTGCTCTGCGTCGATGGTTTGCTCTAGATCGATTTTCCAGCCCCCGGCGCGGAGCACATTCGCAGCCCGTTCAGCGAGTATGCGGGATGGAAAAAGTCCGGCTGTGGGGTTGTAGGCTAGAATTCCGGAAGGCATGGTGATATTTACCAGAGATCATTGTACTAGCGCCCGGTGAATCTGGGTAGGATGGCATTTAATGGATTAGAATGGAGCTTGTAGATCACTGATCCTTTGTGTCAAGGGAGTGGCGGTGAGTCACTTTTTTTATTCACCGCTTACACGATAGCGCTGGAGAGCAAGATAAGTATATGGCTGACCCAATCATCCTGAACGAGCGCTACAATCTAGAGGAGCGTCTTGGCTCTGGTGGTATGGCGGTGGTCTACCGCGCCCGCGACCTGATGCTTGAGCGCTATGTAGCAATAAAAATCCTTCGTGAAAACTATTCCGACGATCCGTCCTTCCAGGAACGCTTTCGTCAGGAGGCGAAGGCAGCGGCTAACTTATCACACCCGAATATCGTCACTGTGCACGATTTTGGATTTGACCGGGGCCGCTTGTTTATCATTATGGAATTAATTCCCGGAACGAACTTGAAAAGTATTCTCCAGCGGCGTGGAAGAATGCCGGTGGATGAGGCAGTGATGTTGATCTCGCAGGCATGCGCAGGCGTTGGCTATGCCCACCGCTCCGGGCTGGTCCACTGTGATATCAAGCCGCATAATTTCCTTATAACTCCTGATCTCAGGTTGAAGGTTACCGATTTCGGTATTGCCCGCGCCCTTGCCTCCATCCAGCCGGAAGAGAAAAGCGAGGTAGTTTGGGGGTCGCCGCAATATTTTTCGCCAGAACAGGCAGCAGGTGGCCCGCCTTCCCCTGCTTCAGATGTGTACTCGCTGGGTGTGATCCTTTACGAAACGCTTACTGGACAACTTCCCTTCTCAGCCGAATCAGCGACAGATCTGGCAAGGCTGCATCGCTCTGCACCTCCCCCCTCACCCCGCCAGTACAACGAATCCATCCCACCCGCTCTCGAACAAATCATCCTTAAAGTGCTATCCAAAGAGCCGGCAGCGCGCTATCGGACCGCGGACCAGCTTGGAAGAGTGCTGGTCACTTTCAGCGAGCAGAAAACCATTGGGGAGAGTGGGTCGGATACTACAACCTCTCCAGCTGTCACCCAGAATTATCCCCGCTCGATAGAGGCGAGACCGGTACAGGTAGACCAACTCCCGCCGCCAGGCCTATCCAGCGATTACGTCAATGCTCCCAAAGGGTATCAACCCTATTCTCGCTCGCAAAACCCTCTCAGTTTGGATTGGGTGACGATTGGGCTCGCATTATTAGCCCTGATTGCAGTTTTAGGGTTGGTGCCCTTCTTTCTGTGGGTGTATCTGCAATATCAATGAGCGGATCAACCCTTGTCATATCTACCTGCGGCGGTTATCATACCCGTTGCTCTCCAGAATCAAGTAAGTTCTCCGCTCGCGCCTGGTT
>Ga0316630_10000904_pt1 | contig 10377 bp, 4 predicted proteins | sample OWC_May_M1_C1_D6_FD_207658 | JGI IMG/M metagenome (GOLD analysis project Ga0316630, IMG submission 207658) | Wetland soil microbial communities from Old Woman Creek delta, Ohio, United States - OWC_May_M1_C1_D6_A | ecosystem: Environmental > Terrestrial > Soil > Wetlands | place: USA: Ohio...
CGCACGCGTACGGCAGCTCCTTGCCGAGCTGGTGATACAGCTGCTCGCGGATGATCTCCTGCGCGATGAACTGAGGCGATCGGTCGGTGACCATGTCGTCGGGGAACAGCGGTGGGCTCACCGGCAGGCGCCGCGCGATCGACCGCTCGAGCTCGACGACGTTGTCGCCCTGGGTGGCCGACAGCGGCACGACCTCGACGCCCGGAGCAAATGACGACCACGCCTCGATCAGCGGCAGCAGCTCGGGCTTGCCGACGCGGTCGACCTTGTTGAGCCCGATGATCATCGGGTGCGCCCGGCTCGCCTCGCCGAGCGCGGCGAGATCGGCCTCGGCGACGCGGTCCGGCCTGCGCCCGCGCTTGTCGGTGGCATCGACGAGCAGCAGCACGACGTCCGCGTCCGAGGCCGCCGCGATCGCCGCATCGCGCATGTAGCGCCGCAGCGGCCCACGGCCGTCCTGGACGCCGGGCGTGTCGACGTACGCGATCTGCGCCTTGTCGGGGGTCTCCCCCGGTAGGTCGATCGTGTGGACGCCGACGATGCGGTCGCGGGTGGTCTGCGGCTTGGCGGACACCGCGACGAGCCGCCGCCCGAGCAGGCGGTTCAGGAGCGTCGATTTGCCGACGTTCGGAAGTCCGACGATCGCGCAGAACCCAGCACGGATCTCGTCAGACATGGCCGGCCTTTAGCACACTTCCCAGCCAAAAACTGGAGGGCATGCGGGCCGGCGGCTACGGTCGAGGCATGCAGCGCATCGCGCTCGCGCTCAGCTTCGCAGCCATCGGCGCCGTCACCGCGCGGGTCCCCGGCCCCTACCTCGCGATCGGCCTCGCGATCGCGGCGATCGGGACCGGCATCGTCGGCTACCGGCGGCTCGCCGCGCCGGGCGGGCTCCGCCTGCTCGCTGCGGGCGCGATCACGGTCGGCGCGATCGCGCTCGTGCTCGGCACCGTGCGGGTCGGGTTGACGCTCGCCGCGATCGATCACGTCGCCGACATGCTGCCGCCGGTCACGACCTAGCCGAGCATGTACAGCAGCCACGCGACGAACGCGCCGGCCGCACCGAGCACGAGGATGATGACGGCGACGCCGCGTGCGAGCTTCGCTTTGTCGACGGAGGAGATGATCTCCTTGAGCTCCATCATCCGGCGATCGGTGACGCCGAGCTCGACGTCGATCGCGTCGACCGGGGAGAGCTCGAACTGCATGCTCGTCGGGCGCTCGACGTAGATGCGCTCGCCGAGCTCGAGGAGGATCTTGTCGCGCATCTGTTCGGCGTCGGCGGCGGCGCGGTCGACGACCTTGCGCTTCGCGCCGATCGCGGCGAGGAGCTCCTGGGCGCGGCCCTGGTCCTGCTTCTCTTCGGCCTCGAGCTCGATGCGGCGCTTGCGGGCCTCCGCGCGACGGGCTTCGAGCGCCGCGACGCGCGGGTTGAGCGCGTCGAGCTCGGCGGCGATCTTCGGCTCGTCGCGCTCGACCGCGAGGCGGTCGGCCTTGAGCGTGGCGAGCTCGGCTTGGATCGCGGCGGGGTCGACTTTCTGGCTCCGGACGGCGACCTTGCTCGCTTCGGTCGCGGCGATCTTCGCGTCGACGCGGCGGAGCGCCTCGCGGAGCTCGCCCGCCTTCCTCGCCGCGGACGCGACCTCCTTCTCGAGCGGCTCGAGCTTCTTCGCGATGTCCGCGAGCTCGGCGTCGAGCTTCGCGATGGCTTCCGCGCACGCCTTCGCCTTCTCCGCACGGTCGGTGCGGACACGCATCAGCTCGGAGTCGGCGGCGGTGACGGATGCGGCGTGCTGCGCGCGCTCGTCCTCGACGATGGCGAGCGATTCGCGCGCTTTGTTGAGTGCGGGGTGGTCGTAGCCCTCGCTGCCGACCGCAGCGCGACCGAGCGTGAGCAGGTGACGCGCGCGCGACTTCTGGCGGGTTGCCTGCTGGAGCTCCAGCTCGCCGAGCTCGTGGCGCGCGCGGCGCACGCCGAGCACGGCGGTCGCGACGTAGCGCACGTCACCGCCGATGCCCCGCTTGCGGCGGAGCGCGGCTTGCGTGCGGAGCTTGCCGCCGGCGCCGGGCGTCGCGCCCGGTGGATCGATCGACGTCGCGTCGGGGCCGAGCGTCGGATCGGCGCGCTCGAACTTCTCGGTCATCGGCTCGATGCTCGTGGGATCGCCGCGCGTGATCTGCGCGGCGCTCTCGCCGAGCAGCACCTCGACGGGCGGCGCCTTGACGACGGTCAGCGGCTGCTCCGGCAACCCGAGCAGCGCGCTCGCGGCGTCGCGCTTGATCGTCGACTGCTCGTACGCGATGCGCAGCTTGTCTTGCTCGAGGAGCGTGCCGCCGTGATCGAACTCGCCGACCGGCACCGTCAGGTGCGCGTTCGGATCGACCTCGGTCGATTCACCCGACTCGTCGGGTGGCAGCGCGCTGATCGGCGGCTTCGCCGCGACGGGCGGCGGCTTCGGCGGCGTCGCCGCCGGCAGCGTCGGCGGCGGCCCCGTGCGGTCCGTCGTGTCTGCTCGGAGCGGAAGGGCGTCTTTGATCGCGCTGCCGGCCGGCAGCTTCCCGACGCCCGGCAGGCCCGGGTTGACGGCGCGCATCGGCGCGGGTGTCATCCCGCCGATCACGCCGCTGACGTTCACGGTGCCGGTCTCCGTCGGGCCGCTCTTCACCGTGCTCGGCGGCTTGGCGTTCGCGCCGCTCTTCGACGGTGGTTGCAGCGCGGGTACCGGCCCGGTCGCTTTCTTCGCCGCAGTGGAGAGCAGCGCGGGTACCGGCCCGGTCGCCTTCTTCGCCGCGGCGGGGAGCGGTGGTGGCGCGGTCGGCGGCTTCGCGCGAACCGGCTCGCTCTTCGGTGCGGGTCCGGTGTTCGCGTCGAGGATCGCGGCCTCGAGTGCCTTGCGCTCCTGCGAGCCAGGTGGTGGTGGCGGAAGCGTCTTCTGTTTCTTGCGAGGCGGCGGTGGGGGCTCCGGAGCGGCCATCGCCGGGACTTCTTCGGGGGTGTCGGCGGAGTCGACGGTCCAACCAGAAGCGAGCTCGGCGATCCGTGCGTTGGTCTCGTCGCCGCGTGGCTTGGTGGCCGGCTCGACGTTCGGCTTGGCCGGCTCGTCCACGCTCCAACCGGAGGCAAGGTCGGCGATTCGACCCTTGGTCTCGTCGCCCAGACGACGGCGCGTCCGATCGTCGTCCGGCACGCTAGGCACTGTAACATGGCGTGAGTCCTCGTCGGACATTTGGCCAAATGCCAATGTTGTTGACAGGTCATGCCAATTTCGTTGACATGGCCCCGTGGCGACGTTGCGTGGTTCTCTCACGTCGGGACCGGACGACCTCATCCTCGGTCGCTACCGACGACGTGCGATGGTCGGCGCGGGCTCGTTTGGCCGGGTGTTCGAGGTCCAGGACACCCAAACGAACGAGCCGCGGGCGCTCAAGATCGTGCCGCGTGGGCCGCACGAGCAGCTGCTGCTCGACGAGTTCGCGCAGCTCGCACGCCTGCGCCACCCGTCCCTGCCACGCGTGTACGAGGTCGGCCGCACGCGCGAGATGATCGAGAACCTCGAGCCCGGCTCGCCGTTCTTCGTCGCCGAGTGGATCGCGGGCGCGCGGGTCGACGCTCGCGCGTGGTCCGGCGACGTCGCGGTGGCGCTGTGGTCGCTGCTCGCCGACGTCGCCGGTGCCCTCGCGACGATCCACGCCGCCGGTGTCGTGCACGCCGACGTCGCGCCGCAGAACATCCTCGTCACCGACGATGGCCGCAACGTGTTGGTCGATCTCGGGCTCGCGGCCGGCGCGGGCGCACGCGGCACGCCCGCGTACATGGCACCCGAAGCGCTCGCGGGCTTCGTCGAGCCGCGCAGCGATCTCTACGGCCTCGGCGCGACCGCGATCCGCCTCGTCACCGGTCGCCCACCGTTCGAGGGCGCGACGCTCGGCGAGCTCGTGCAGCGGATCATGCGCGGCGGCGCACCGCGCGCGTTACCCGGCGTTCCCGCCCCGCTCGCCGATCTGATCGGCCGACTCGCCTCGCGTGACGTCGACGCGCGCCCCGCCTCCGCGCTGGCTGTCCTCGACGAGCTCGATCAGCTCGCGCCCGCGCTCGCGCCCGGCTCGTCGCGGCGCGCGCGTCCGAAGGTCGGCCCGCCGCCCGCGCCATCCGCGTGGCCCGGCGCCGATGCCTGGATCGCGACGCTCGAGTCGAGCCTCGCCGCGCGTGCCGTGACGATCGTCCACGGCCCCGCACAGAGCGGCGCACGCATGCTCGTCGACGTCGCGCTCCGCCGGCGCCAGCTCGACGAAGTCGCGCGCGGCCGCACGCCCGCGCCGATGGTCGCGGGCACGCTCGATGCGATCGCCGCGCAGCTCGGCATCACGTCGGCCCCCAACGCGCGCGCGTGGATCGAGCGCACCGCGCGGGCGATCCGCACCGTCCGCGCGCCCGTCATCGTCGAGCTCGCCGACGATCCACGGGCGAAGGATCTCGTCGCCGCGCTCGCTCGTCTCGTCGGTGACGATCCGGTGGTCGTGCTCGTCGACGGCCCACCGCGCGAGCTCCCAGCGGGCGTCGCCCTGCACCCGGCGCCCTCGCTCGACGTTCACGGCGTCGCCGGGCTCGCCCAGTCGATGCTCGGCCAACCGGTGCCGCGCACGTGGGCCGCCGCGCTGTGCACGGCGAGTAGCGGCCAACCACTCGCGGTGATCGAGCTCGTGAGCTCGGTCGCCGACGAGCGCGATCCGTTCGCCATCGAGTGGAGCACGCGCTCGTCGACCACGACGATCGAGCACCGCGCGAAGCAAGTCCGCGCGCTCGGTGGAAGCCCGCGCCGCGCGGTCGCGATCCTCGCCGCGCTCGGTGGTCGCGCGCGGGTCGATCGCGTGCTCGCAATCTCGCGCGCGTGCGTCGCGCACGCGAAGTCGGCGAAGCTCGACGAGCCCGACGTCACGCTCGGCGACATCACCGAGCTCGAGCGCGCCGGTCTCGTCCGCCGTCACCTCGCGCGCGACGGCGCGCAGCTCTCGATCGATCGCGCGACCTGCGACGGCGTCGAGGCCGTCGTCGGAGCGGCCGCGCTCGGCGCGATCGCGGCGCGTGCCCTCGCGGCCGCGTTGCCGGCAGATCCGCCGGATCTACTCGCGCCGTTGCTCGAGCGCGCGCCGCTCGACGCGGTGCTCGGCGAGCGTGCCTGTCGCGCGGCGGAGGCGTTGCTCGTCGGCGGGCGCGGAGATCGGGCACTCGCGATCGCGCGGCGGGCGCTCGACGTCGTGCCGGCGCGTGCCGGGCTCGTCGCCGCGCGCGCGGCGTCGACGATCGCCACGGACGCGAGCGGTTATCGCGCGGCCGCCGAACACGCACGCGCGGCGATCGCCGCCGGCGCAGATCCGATCGAGGCCGAGCTCGTGATCGCACGGGCGGCGCAACGTGCCGGTGATCTCGACGCGGCGGAGCGCGCGCTCGCGGAGCTCCACCGCACGCATCCCGATCACGCCGAGGTCGCGGGGGCATATGCCCGCCTGCTCGTCACGCGATCGCGGTATGTCGACGCGCGCGAGGTCGCGCTCGCCGGCACCGCGCCGCTCGCGGGCCTGCGCGCCGAGGCCGCCGGGCTCGCCGCGTTCTACCTCGGGGACCTCGATGCGGCCGACACCGCGTTCGCGGCCTTCGAGGTCGCGAGCGCATCCGTCGACGATCACGCGAACGTCGGCCGCGCGCTGTCGCTGCGCGGCATGGTCGCGCAGCAGCGCGGCCAGCTCGGTCTCGCGAGCGATCGGTATCGCGAAGCAGCACGCCGCCTGTCCGACGTCGGCGAGCTGCACGCCGCCGCGACCGCGGAGCTCAACCTCGGCACCGTGCTCGCCGAGCGCGGCCGCGCGAGCGAAGCCCTGCCCCGCCTCGCCGCCGCCGGTCGCGTGTTCGCGGAGCTCGGCGCGACGACCGAGCTGATCGCCGCCGATCTCAACCGCGGCAACGCGCTCGTCGCCGTCGGCCAACCCGAGGACGCCCGCCTCGCGGCAGAAGCCGCCCTCGCGCGCGCCGATGGCTCGCCACACCTCCGCGCGTTCGCGCTGCTCGTGCTCGGCGATGCGAAGCGCAAGCTCGGCGACGAGGGCGGCGCCCACAAGGCCTATCGCGAGGCACTCGACATCGGTCTCGATCGCGGAGATGCGCACGCCCAAGTCCACGCGTTCATCGCGCTCGCCGAGGCGGGCATCGACGCGACCAAGACCGCGCGTGCCGAGCTCGATGTCGAGGCCCTGTGTGCGAGCGAGGACGACCGCGATCGCTGGGTCTTGGCGCGTGCGCGCTTGGCGCTGCGCGATCCACGTGCGACGGCGCGCTCGAATGGCGAGCTCGCACGCGCATGCGCCGAGGTCGCCGTCCGCGCTGCCGCCGCAGATCGGCTCGACCGCGCGTTTCGCGCCCACGCCCTCGCCTCTCAGCTGGCCTCGCGCGCACGCGACGCCGCGCTCGCGACGGGCGAAGCCGACCGTGCGCGTGCGGTGCACGCGGCGCTCGTCGGTGCGGCGGCGCCTGCGTTCCGCGCCGCACTCGAAGCCGACGCCGATCTCGCCGCACTACCGGGCGTGTCGCGCGCCGTCGTGGTTCCCGCGAGCACCAGCGACGTGCCGCTGCGGCGGCTGCTCACGCTGTCGAGGCGGCTCAACACCGAGGCGAGCGTCGACCGCATCCTCGACGAGGTGATCGATACCGCGATCGAGCTCACCGCCGCCGAGCGCGGCTTCTTGCTGCTCCGCCAACCCGACGGCGAGCTCGCCCCCGTCGTCTCGCGGAACTTCTCGACCGGCGACACCGAGAATCAGTCCGTCAGCCGCTCGATCGCGGAGCGCGCCGCACAGACCGGCGAGCCGGTGATGACGGTCGACGCGGGTGTCGACGAGCGGTTCGGGGCGGCGGCCTCGGTCGCGGCGCTGCGCTTGCGATCGGTGCTCGCCGTGCCGCTGCGGCAACGCGGTGCGATCATCGGCTGCATCTACGTCGATCACCGGTTGCGCGGCGGCGCCTTCGACGACACGGCGGCGAGCGTGCTCGGCGAGCTCGCCGACATCGCCGCGATCGCGATCGAGAACGCGCGGCTCGCGGACGACCTGCGCCGCAAGTCGGTCGAGGTCGACGAGCTGAACGGCCGGCTCTCCGCGGACCTGGCCGAGCGGGATGCCGAGCTCGTGCGCGTGAAGGCGGACCTGCCGGATCGCGACCGCCTGCGAAACCGCTACGAGCGGATCGTCGGGCGCTCGCCCGCGATCGTGCGCATGCTCGACGTCGTCGATCGTGCGGCGGCGACGTCGCTGCCGGTCGTCGTCGTCGGCGAGAGCGGCACCGGCAAGGAGCTCGTCGCGCGCGCGCTGCACGACAACGGTCCGCGCAAGGCCGGACCGTTCGTCGCGATCAACTGCAGCGCGGTGCCCGAGCCGCTGCTCGAGAGCGAGCTGTTCGGTCACGTCCGCGGCTCGTTCACGGGCGCCGACCGCGATCGCCGTGGTCTGTTCGAGGTCGCCGACGGCGGCACGCTGTTCCTCGACGAGATCGCGGACACCAGCCTCGCGATGCAGGCGAAGCTGTTGCGGGTCCTGCAGGACGGGATGATCCGCCGCGTCGGAGACACCAAGACGAAGAAGGTCGACGTCCGCGTGATCGCCGCGAGCCAGCACTCGCTCGCCGAGCTCGTGACCGGCGGCCGGTTCCGCGAGGATCTGCGCTTCCGCCTCGAGGTGATCAGCGTCGCCGTGCCCGCGCTCCGCGATCGCGACGGCGACGTGCCGCTGCTCGTCGAGCAACTGCTCGCACAGCTCGCGGGCGGCAAGCCGCCGCCTCGCCTCACGCGCGCCGCGATCCGCGCGCTCGCCGCGCACCGCTGGCCCGGCAACGTGCGCGAGCTCGAGAACGCCCTCGCGCGCGGGCTCGCGATGGGCGGCGACGTGATCGACCTCGGCGATCTGCCCGACGCGATCGCGAACGCCGCCGCGCGGCCCGAGCCTGCGAAGCCCGCCGTCGGCGAAGACCTCCGCCTCAAGCCCGCCCTGCTGTCGACGGAGCAAGCCTATATCTCCGCCGCGATGGGCCGCGCGAAAGGCAACCAGACGGTCGCCGCGCGGCTCCTCGGCTTGTCTCGGTTCGGGCTTCAGAAGAAGCTAAGGCGTCTGTCCGGTGAGGACGACGGTGGAGACGATGAGTAACACGGTCAAATCGATCCAGTTGTTCTTCCAGGAAGGCGCGAGCGACAAGGTCTACAACGCGACGATCGTCAAAGACGGCGACGGCTACACCGTGACGTGCGAGTGGGGCCGCCGCGGCTCGTCGCTGCAGCAAGGCAGCAAGGCCGTGCGCGTTCCGCTCGCCGCGGCGACGAAGAAGTTCGAGTCGCTCGTCCGCGAGAAGACGAACAAGGGCTACCAAGCGATCACCGAGGAGGTGCAGCCCGCCGCCGTGGCGCCGCCCGAAGGCGAAGGCTCGGGGAGCAAGGTGACCGGCAAGCGCGCTCGCGTCGGCGTCAAGGCGCAACTCGCCGAGGCGATCGACGACGAGGGCGCGCTCGATCGCTTCCTCGCGGACGACGACATCGTCGCGCAACAGAAGCTCGACGGCGAGCGCGTCCTCGTGCATGTCGGATCCGGCGATGGCTTGCTCGTCACGAACCGCGAGGGCCAGAAGAAGGCGATCGACGTCGCGCAGTTCGCAGGGCTCTCGTACCTCCCGCACGGCACGATCGTCGATGGCGAGCTGCTCGGCTCGGAGTACTGGCTGTTCGACGTCCTCGCGTTCGCCGGCGACGATGTCAAACAGCGTGGCTACCTCGAGCGCTACGAGATCCTCGACGGCGAGGTCGAGCCCGCGCTCACCGGGGACATGCGCATCCTGCCGGTTGCCGTCGGCAAGAAGGCGAAGCAGAAGCTCCACGACAAGCTACGCGCCGCGAGCGCGGAGGGCCTCATCTTCAAGGAGCGCGAGGCGCCGTACACGCCGGGCGCGCGCGGCGCGGCGATGCGCAAGTTCAAGTTCCTGAAGAGCGCCGACGTCGTGATCCTCGAGAACGCGGGCAACGCGTACTTGATGGCGGTCTACGACGGCAAGAAGCTGTTCGAGGTCGGCAAGGTGTTCGCCGGCACTACGAACGCGTCGCGCAAAGCACTCGACGCCGCCCTCGCACGCGGCGAGCGACCGGTGTGCGAAGTGCGCTACCTGTACGCCACCGACGATCACCAGCTGTTCCAGCCCGTGTTCGTGAACACGCGCGACGACAAAGCCGCGAAGGCGTGCGTTCGCACCCAGCTCGTGACGACGTCGCGAAAGGTTATCGTCGTCGCGTAGCGACGCGCTTCCACGCCGCGCTCGTGATCATCTCGATCAGCTGCGGGTACGACATCCCCGCTACCTTCGCGGCGCGCGCGACGCCGGCATCGGGCGAGATATCGCAGTTCGGGTTGACGTCGATCACCCACGGCGTGCCCTGCGAGTCGACGCGCAGATCCACGCGCCCGTAGTCGCGTAGTCCGAGCGCGCTGTACGCCGCCCGGGCAACGGCCTCGACCGCAGCCACGAGCTTGGGCGACGCATCGCGCAGCGGCACCGGCTTCGTGCCGACGTAGTCGACGTGCGTCTCGTCCCACTTCGCCGCGTAGCTCACGATGCGCGGCCGATCCTTCGGCATCGCCGAGAAATCGATCTCGTGCAGCGGCAGCATCTTCACGTCGGCGCCGTTGCCGATCAGCGTCACGTTGATCTCGCGGCCTTCGACGTAGCGCTCCGCGAGCACCGGCTGCTTGTATTGGACGAGCATCTCGCGCGTGCGATCGCGCAGCGCTTGCGGCGTGCGCGCGAGGTTCGCCTCGGTGATCCCGACGGATGCATCTTCGTGCGCGAGCTTCAAGAACCACGGGTAATCGAGCGCGTCGAGCGTCGGATCGTCGGCGGTCTCGAGGTAGCGATACGGCGGCGTCGAGATGCCGCGGGCGATCAGGATGTCCTTCGTGCGCTGCTTGTGCAGGCACGACGCGAGCCCGAGCAAGTCCGCGCCCGTGTACGGGATGCCGAACAGGTCGAGCAGGCCCGCGAGCGTCGGCTCGTTGCGCGCGTCGCCCTCCATCGACTCGCACAGGTTGAACACCAGGTCGGGCCGATCGGCGCGCAACTTCGCGAGCATCTCGAACACGTCGGTGCCGTGCATGCCGCGCAGCTGCGAGGTGTAGCCATTCGCGACGAGGGCGTCGTGGATCGCGCGTGCGGACGCCGCGACCGATGACACGTCGATGTTGGCGCTCGGCGCTCGGCGCTCGCTGGCTTCCTGCGCATCGAAGTCGGTGTTGTAGAGAACCACGATCCGCGACGGCCGTTCCATACGACCCTTATCGCACAGACAGCGCGGCAGC
>Ga0316630_10000905_pt1 | contig 10372 bp, 6 predicted proteins | sample OWC_May_M1_C1_D6_FD_207658 | JGI IMG/M metagenome (GOLD analysis project Ga0316630, IMG submission 207658) | Wetland soil microbial communities from Old Woman Creek delta, Ohio, United States - OWC_May_M1_C1_D6_A | ecosystem: Environmental > Terrestrial > Soil > Wetlands | place: USA: Ohio...
GCCACGTCGTCGGACCGATGACGAGGAGCAGCCGGATACGGTCGCGCAACGACGCCGCACGCCGCCCTCACCCACGTCGGCACGAACGCGCCGCGAGCGACCGGACGAGACGGCGAGCGACCCCGACTTCGCCGATTCGCTGCCGGCAGGAACGATGGCCGGGCGCTACGTCCTGTTGTCGCGCCTCGGCGCGGGCGGCGCCGGGCTCGTCTACTCCGCCTACGATCCAGAGCTCGATCGCAAGGTCGCGATCAAGCTGCTGCGCGCCATCGAGGACGAGCACCACGACCTCAGCGACGCCCGCGCGCGCCTGTTACGCGAGGCCCAGGCGATGGCGCGCCTCAAGCACCCGAACGTGCTGCCGGTGTACGACGTCGGCACGCTCGATCACGCGAACAGCTCGCGCGTGTTCATGGCGATGGAGCTCGTCGAGGGTGGCACGTTGCGCGCGTGGCTCAAGCAACGCCGCTCGCGCCGCGAGATCCTCGACATCATGACCGCGTGCGGGCGGGGGCTCGAGGCCGCACACGCGGCCGGGCTCGTGCACCGCGACTTCAAGCCGGAGAACGTGCTCGTCGACACCGACGGGCGCGTCTTCGTCACCGACTTCGGGTTGGTGCGCGCGGCCGGGCCGAGCGAGAACACCGATCCGCCCCCGCCGTCCTCGTTGACGAGCCCGCTCACCGCCGCCGACGCGGTGCTCGGAACGCCGGGCTACATGGCACCCGAGCAGTATGCAGCGGAGGAGATCGACGAGCGCACCGATCAGTTCAGCTTCTGCGTGACGTTGTGCGAGGCGCTGTGCAGCCGACGGATCTTCGACGGCCGCACGGTGGCGGAGGTCGAGGCATCGACGCGCGACCACCGCGCCGTCGACGCGATGCGCGACGCGAAGCTGCCGAGCTGGATCGTGCGGGTGCTCGCGCGCGGACTGTCGCGCGAGCGCGAGGCGCGCTATCCGAGCATGGCTGCGTTGCTCGCCGCGCTCGCCGCCGATCCGTCGCGGCGCACGCGACGCGCCGTGATGGCGGCGGGCGTGCTCGCGCTCGTCGCCGGCGGCGCGTTCGGCGTGCAGCGGCTCGCCGCGCGACGCGACCAGCAGCTGTGCACCGGCGCCGAGCGTCAGCTCGCGGGCGTGTGGGACGTGGGCGCGCGCGAGCGCGTGCGGCAGGCGTTCGACCGCGCCAACGTCGGCAAGCTCTTCGGCCACCTCGCCGGCGCGCTCGACGGCTACGCGCGCGATCTGACGGCGCAGCATCGCGACGCATGCGAGGCGACGCGCGTGCGCGGCGAGCAGCCGGAGAGCGTGCTCGGCCTGCGCATGAGCTGCCTCGACACGCGCAAGAAGGAGCTCGGGGCGCTGTCGTCGCTACTCGCCGACGCCGACCGCGCGACCGCGTTCCGCGCCGTCGAGCTCGCGGCGAAGCTGACGTCGGTGCGCAGCTGCGGCGACATCGCGGCGTTGACCGCGCGCGTGCCGCCGCCGACCGATCCGCAGACGCACACGCGTGTCGACGAGCTGCGCCAGCAGCTGGCGCAAAGCAAGGTGCTCGCCAACGCCGCCCGGTATCCGCAGGCGCGGCAGATCGTCGACGACGTGATCCGCGCCGAGGCGGCGCTGCACTACGGACCGTTGCGCGCCGAGGCGCTCGAGCTGCTGGCGCATCTGCAGCGGGAGCAGGACGGCGACATGAAGGCAGCCAAGCAGTCGCTCGTCGACGCGATGGTCGCCGCCTACGCCGCGCACGACGACGCGCGCGTCGCGAGCACGATGACCGACCTGGCGATGCTGCACGGCTACTGGCTCGGCGAGCACGAAGAGGGCGAGCGCTGGGCGCGCTTCGCGCGCGCCGCCATCGCGCGCGTCGGAGGCTCCGACGAGCTCGAGGCAGAGCGCGCGCGCGTCGAGGCCGAGATCTTGATCGGCGAGGACAAGGGCTCCGAAGCGGTCGCCGCCGCCGTGCCGGCGATGCGCCTGGCCGAGAAGCTCTACGGCCCCATCAGCGTACAGACGGCGACGTTCCACGCCACGCTCGGCGCCGCGCAGTCGACCGCGGGCAACGAGGCGCAGGCACGCGAGCACTACTCCGCACAGCACGCGATCCTCGAGAAGCTCGTCGGCCCCGAGCATCCGCTCGTCGCCATGGCGCTCAACAACCTCGGGCTCAACGCGGAGGCCGAAGGACGCCTCGACGACGCCGAGCGCTACTATCACGCCTCGGTGTCGCTGCTGGAGAATACGCTCGGCGCGGAGCATCCGCGGGTGGCCATCGCGCTGTCGAACCTCGGCGCCACGCTGCGCGCGCTCCACAAGCCGGCCGACGCGCTGGCGGCGTTCCAGCGCGCGATCGAGATCAACGAGCGGCGGTTCGGTCCCGACTACGCCGACTCGTTCGACGCGCTCCTCGGCGTCGGCCAGTCGCTCGTCGCGCTCGGTCGCGAGCGCGAGGCGCTGGCACCGATCGAACGCGTGTTGAAGATGGCCACGAGCGGCGAGCCCAACGTCTGGGGCGCGGCCGAGGCCCGCTTCGCCCTCGCGAAGGCGCTGTGGGGGAGCGGCGGCGATCGCACACGCGCACGCGCGCTCGCTGTCGAAGCGCGTGCCGGCATGGCCGAGGTCGCGAACGCGGTCGCGCGCCGCCAGCTCGCCGAGATCGACGCGTGGCTGGCGCAGCACTGAGCGGCCGGGCTCTCACCCCATGACGCACGCGATCATCGTGAGGCATTGAACGAACGGGCTCTGCTCTCCGCCGTCGCAGTCGAGCGCGACGCAAGCTTCGATGTCCTGGACTTGCTGCGGCGTGCAATCCGCGACGTCGGCCGCACACTCGGCGATGCAGGTCGGATCGACCGGCTCCATCGCGCACGTCGCGAGCTTGCCGCACGCGGCCTCGCACGCCTTGTCGATCGCCGACGGCGGCGCATCGGGCATCGGTGCGTCGATCGATGCGTCGATCGGCGCGTCGGGCATCGGCGCGGCATCGGTAACGGTCTGCTTCTCGTCGTCGCAGGCAACGGCGAACAGGCTCAAGACTACGAAGGTCATCCGCATGGTGCAGACGCTAGTCGTGCACCCAGATCGATCACGGATTCATTGTGGGCATACTGCGGCAACGTGAGTCGTTGGCGCCCGGTCGCGCGACGCCGATCCGGTGCGCCGGCGCACGTCGCGGCATCGACGTATCTCCCCGCGCAGGCGGCACGCGATCTGCTTCCTGACTGCGGCAACCCACTGAAGTAAGGAGCGCGCCGATGCATCCCTCCCCGACCGCTGCACCCAAAGCTCGACCTGTTGCACCTGCGCCAGCTGCCGAGCCGCGCATGCTGATCGAGGATCACGCGCTGATCGGGGATCTGCAGACCGCCGCGCTCGTCGCCAAGGACGGTTCGGTGGATTTCATGTGCCTGCCCGACTTCGACTCCGATGCCTGCTTCACGTCACTGCTCGGAACACCCGCGAACGGGCGCTGGAAGATCGCTCCGGTTGCGCCCGTCCGCGAGGTTCACCGCCGCTACCGAGGCAACACGCTCGTCCTCGAGACCGACCTCGTGACCGACGACGGCGTGATCCGGCTGATCGACTTCATGCCGATTCGCGCGGGCACCCCGCACCTCGTTCGAATCATCGAGGGCATCCGCGGCACGGTCGCGGTTCGCTTCGAGCTGCGGCCGCGCTTCGGCAACGGCTACACCATCCCGCTCAGCTCCGAGCAGGATGGCGCGTCGGCCGTGATCGCGGGCCCCGACGCGCTCTACTTGCGTGGAGGGACCGCGACGACACCGCCACCGTTCGAGTCGGAGCTCACCGTGACCGCCGGGCAGCGGATCCCGTTCGTGCTGTCGTGGGCCAGACCCTACGACGACGTTCCGGATCCGATCGATCCGGAGATCGCCCTGCAGGCGACCGAGCGCTACTGGACGGCGTGGGCCGCGAAGCTCGTGTTGCCAACCGAGTACCGCGGCGTGGTGCTCCGTTCGTTGATCACGCTCAAGGCCTGCACCTACCGGCCGACGGGCGCGATCGTCGCGGCCCCGACGTTCGGACTTCCGGAGACACCGGGTGGAGAGCGCAACTGGGACTATCGCTTCTGCTGGGTTCGCGACTCCGTCCTCACGTTGAGCTCGCTGATGTCGTCCGGCAGCCTCGAAGAGGCCAGTGCCTTCGGCCAATGGATCACCAACGCGATCGGCGGCGCGCCGTCGCAGCTGCAGATCATGTACGGCATCCGTGGCGAGCGGCGCCTGACCGAGATCGAGCTCGACTGGCTACCGGGCTACATGGGCGCGCGTCCCGTCCGGATCGGAAACGGCGCCTACGATCAGTTCCAGCTCGACGTGCTCGGCGAGCTCGCCGCGGCCCTGTTCCTCTACGTGCGGATGCTCGGCACGTTGCCCGACCGGGTGAGGATCGGCATGGAGACGATCGCCGACCGCGTCGCCGACGATTGGCAGAAGGCGGATCACGGCATCTGGGAGATGCGTGGCCCGCAGCAGGCCTTCACCGCGTCGAAGGTGGCAGCGTGGATCGCGATCGATCGATGGATCCGGATCATCGAGGAGTACGACGTCCAAGTCGACAAGACCCGATGGGTCGCGCTTCGTCGGACCATCTTCGACGACGTCTGTCGGAACGGCTACGATCCGGTTCGCAACACGTTCACCCAGTACTACGGCTCCAAGGCCCTCGACGCGAGCCTGCTCCTCATCCCGATGTCCGGGTTCTTGCCCGCCGCCGATCCACGCGTACAGGGAACGGTGAAGGCGATCGAGGAGGATCTGCTGCGGGACGGCCTCGTGCTCCGCTATCGAACCGAGGACGGCCTCGATGGCTTGAGCGGCGAGGAGGGCGTCTTCCTCGCGTGCTCGTTCTGGCTCGCGAACACGTACCACCTCATGGGGCGGCACGAGGAAGCCCTCGAGCTGTTCGCGCGCCTCGCCAGCCTCCAGAACGACGTGGGGCTCCTAGCCGAGGAGTACTTGCCGTCGCAGCGACAGCAGATCGGAAACTTCCCGCAGGCGTTCAGTCACCTCGCGCTCGTGAACTCCGCGTACACGCTGTTCGCAGGTCGCCGGCCGCCGGAGCAAGTGGACGCGCGTCGCCGATGACGTCGAGCGTCTCCCAAGAACTGCCGTTCTTGGTGCGGCAGGCAACCAGACCCTGATGGCCGGGACGTCCGGTGCTCCGGCGTCGGTTCGGCCGCACAGAGCGCGGTCGACGACCAACAGACAACGCGTGCCCGCGACGTGCTTCATTTCGCTAGTTCTGGGCTTGCGGCTCACGCTCGCCGAGCTCCGCCTCGGCGAGCTGCACTTTCGCGGCGATCTCGCTCGCCAATCGGGCGATCGCTCCGCTCAGCGCCGCTGCCGCCGCGGCGTCGCCCGATCCTGCGATCGGTACCTGGATGCGGGTCTCGCCGGTGTGCACGAGCTTGCTGTGCATCCGCAAGGTCCAGCGCGACCACAGCTCGACGCGGTTGGCGCCGCGACGCTCGAAGCGAAGCAGGTCGACCTGGACGTCGTAGGTCGGCGAGCCGGTCCACGACGGCACCGTGATCCCGACCGGTGCGAGCGTCGCCGCGAGCTCGTGCCGCAACGTGCTCTCGAAGGCCTTGTCGAGCGGCTCGGCCCAGCGTTCTCGCTTCGAATAGACGACGCGATGATCGTCCGTCCGCGTGACGATCGACTCGCGATCCAGATAGCCGGGGATGGTCACCTGGCTGACGCCCACCGTCGGCCGCGTTGCCTCGTGCGTCTGTGCTCGCGGTTCCGCGAGCGCGTGCGTTGGCGTCAGCACGAAGTAGTCGTACTGCGGTTGCTTGCCGCCCAAGGAACAGGCGCAGCAACATGCCAGCACCATCGCGGCGCACTTCACTGGGCACCTCCGCGCAAGATCGATCCCGGGTCGCGGTTGAGGTGATCGGCGAGGCGGCGCAGTGATCGAGCGGCGGCCTCGAGCTCTTTCAGCGTGGCGCCGAGCTGGTTCCACAGCGTCCCATCGGGGGCGACCAGCCGGCGCGCCGAGGTCGCCGTCTGCTTCATCTCGGCCGCGACCGGATCGAGCTTGCCCACCGTCCGCTTCAGCTCCAGCACCGTCCCGTTCAGGTTCTTCGTCAGCTCGTCGAGCCCTTCGATCGCGCGCGCGAGGTGCGGGGAGCCGAGCAGCCGTCGGGCATCGGCAGCGGCGTCTTGGAGCGAGCGCGCGATGCTCGCGACGTCGACCTCGGCGAGGTTGGCGAGGAGCTTGCTGATCTTCTCCGGGGCCTCTTCCATCGCGCCGCGGATCGACGGGATCTCGGGGTATTTGACCGCCCGGTCATCGACCAGCCGCGCCGGCGTGTCTGGCTTGGCGTCGAGCGCCACGTACTTGAGACCGGTGACCAGGCTCTCGGTCGCGAGCTCGGCACGCAGCCCGCGATCGACGAGCGCGCGCACCTGCGCTCGATCGCGCAGGTCGAACCCGGTCACACCCTCGGACTTCAGGCGGTCCTCGTCGAGCTCGAGCACGACCGCGATCCGAGCGTGCGCGGGATCGCGCACAGCTCCGGTCATGTTGATCCGGAGAGCGTGCACCGAACCGATCTCGATCCCGCGGAACTTGACCGGTGCGCCCACGCGGAGCCCGCTCACCGAGCCATCGAAGTAGACGATCACGCGAGCCGTGTGACGAAACAGCCGCCCACTGCCGAACACGACGATCATCGCCAGCGCCAGCCCGATCGCGACGAGCACGAACGATCCGATCACCGTCGGAGAAGCTCTCTTACTCATATCGACTCCTTGTCGGCCTCGCGGGTCAAGAACGCGCGGACGTGCGAGTTCGGCGGGTGCGCCAGCAGCTCCTTGGGATCGCCACGCGCCGTCACGGTCTTGAGCTCGGCATCGAGGTAGATGCTGTCGTTGGCGATCGCGAAGATGCTGGCGAGATCGTGGCTGACGACCACGACGGTCGTGTTCATGCTGTCGCGGAGCTCGAGGATGAGATCGTCGAGCCGGCGCGCGCTCACGGGATCGAGCCCCGACGACGGCTCGTCGAAGAACAGGATCTCGGGATCGAGGGCCATCGCGCGGGCCAGGCCAGCTCGCTTCTGCATGCCGCCGCTGATCTGATCGGGATAGAAGTCGACGAAGCTGCCGAGCCCGACCAGCGAGAGCTTGAGCTCCGCGAGCTCGCGGATCTCGCGTGCACCGAGGGTTGTGAGCTCTTCCATCGGCAGCGCCACGTTCTCGAGCAACGTCAGGCCGCTCCACAACGCGCCGTACTGGAACAGCACCCCGAAGTGGCGCGACAGCTCTTGGCGCTCGTGCGGGTTGGCGCGGGTGAAGCTCTGATCGGCATAGCGGACCTCGCCCGCGGCCGGCTCGACCAAGCCGATCATCGACCTCAGCAACGTGCTCTTGCCGCAGCCACTACCGCCCATGATGGCGAACACGTCGCCCCGCCGCACGGTGAAGCTCACGTCGCGCATCACCAGGTAGCTGCCGTAGCGCAGCTCCAGATTTCGAGCGGTGATTTGCGTGTTGCCGTCCATGCTAGATGCCGAGTAGGTAGAAGAGGACCGCGAACAGACCGCACGCCGCGATCACGAGGACGATGCCCTCGACCACCGCCGAGGTGGCGGCCTTGCCGACCGCGGCGGCGGTGCGGCCCGAGCGCAGCCCCTCGAAACACGCCGCGGCGCCGATCAGGAATCCATACGCGGTCGCTTTGAACACGCCGCCGAGCAGATCGCCGACGGACACGGCCGCGATCGTCTGGTCGAAGTAGATCCGCGGGGCGATGTCCATCACGCCGATGCCCACGACCGCACCGCCGACAACGCCCAACAGATCGGCGTAGAGGCACAACAGCGGCAACATCAACGTCACCGCGATCAGCCGCGGCAGGACGAGATACTCCGCGGGCGAGATGCCGAGCGTGGTGAGCGCGTCGATCTCCTGGGTCACCCGCATGGTGCCGAGCTCGGCCGCGAACGCCGCGCCGGTGCGTCCGGCGACGACGATCGCCGCCATCACCGCGCCCATCTCTCGCACCATCGCGACGCCGACGAGATCGGCGATGTAGATGGTCGCGCCGAACCGCTGGAGCTGGACGGCGCCCACGAAGGCGAGGATCAAGCCGACCAGCGCGGCGACCAGGCTCACGATTCCCAGCGCGCGCGCGCCGGTGAGCTGGATCTGCACGAACAGATCCGAGCTCCGGAACTTCGCCCGCCCGATGATCAAGCGCGCGAACGCCACCGTCAGCTCGCCGACCCAGCCGACGATGTTCTTCACTCCATCGGTGCGATCCACCGCGTGCGTGCCGATGCGGGCGAGCCAGGTCGGCGCGGGCTTCACCGCTTTCGTGGCGCGTTTCGGCGTCGCCTCGGCGAGGGCGAGGAGCCGCTGGACCCCGGCCGGCAGCCCTCTGCGATCCACGGCCACGCCGAGCTCGCGCGCCATCGCCACGACCCGCGCGGCGAACGAGACCAACGCCGTGTCCCACGCCTCGATCGCGCGGGTCTCGAACACCATCCGCGCCGGGCGGTTATCGTCGAGCTCGCGCCGGACCTGCGCGGCGGTGGGTGTGACCGCGCCGACGCGCCAGCTCCCCGACAGCTGCAACGTCAACACGTCGGGTGCCGAGCGCGCGATCGCGAGTCGCGCCGCGGCGTCGATGGGTTCGTCGGGGAGAGGCGTCATCGCTGCTCGTCAAGACACGTTGCAGCAATCGTTCCGCGAGCTGTCCCGAAGCTGGTGGGACGCAGGCGCACCGGAGAATCGATGACTCGGGGTCGCGTTCTCTATCTCGCGGCCGCGCGCGCTCGATCGACCGCACGCGCGCTCGCGAGGCGGCGCAACCGCTCGACACCGATCGGCTCCTCGGTTTGCCACGGCACGATCGCGACGCGCTTCGCGTGTCGAGTCTGGACGATCGCGATCTGCTCCAGCTCGCCGACGATGCGCTCGCCGAGGACCGGATCGCGCGAGCCCGCGGCCGCGAGGCTGCTGTTGATCACCCACGCGTACGGCTCGATGTTCGCGCGGCGCAGATCGGCTTGGAGCTCCGCCGCCTCGGAGACCGGCGTGGTCTCGGCGAGCGCGACGAGGAGGATCTTCGTGTACGCGGGATCGCCGAGGCGCATGAGCGGGGTCGTGATCCGCCCCGCGTGCTCGGCCTTGTACGCGCGCACGATCTCCGCGTGATAGGCGCCCGTCGCGTCGAGCAGGAGCAGCGTGTGACCTGTGGGCGCGGTATCGAGCACGACGAACCCGCGCTGTGCCTCGCGGATGAGCCGCGAGAACGCGCCGAACACGGCCACCTCCTCGTAGCAGGGCGATCGCAGATCCTCGGCGAGCAGCGCGCGACCTTCGGCGTCGAGCTTCGCGCCGCGCGTCTTCATCACGTTCTCGACGTACGCCGTCGTCTCGGCCTCCGGATCGATCCGGCTGATCTTCAAGTTCGGGACCTGGGCATCGAGCGTCGAAGCGACATGCGCCGCCGGATCCGTCGTGCTGAGGTGCACGGGGAAGCCGCGCGACGCGAGCTCGACGGCCACCGCGGCGGCGATCGTCGTCTTACCCACCCCACCCTTCCCCATGACCATGATCAACCCGTGCCCCGGCGCGGCCAGCTCGTCGAACAGCGACGCGAGCGGCGGTAGCTCCGGCATCGCCCCGCGTGCGACCGGCGCCGCGACGTCAAACGCGCCGCCGAGCAGCGCGCGCAGCGCCGGGAGACCGACCATGTTGAACGGGCGCAACGGCACGCGCTCGGTCGGCAGCGAGCGCAGTGGCTCGGGCATCTCCGCGAGCGCAGCGCGACCGCGTTGCTCGAGGGCGACCGCGACGGCATCGCTACCATCACGGGCCTCGAACACCGCGTTGATCACGAGCTGTTGGTTGTCGAGGCCGAGCTCGCGCAGCTCTCCCGAGGTCCGCGCCGCCTCGCGCATCGCGGCTCGCTCGGGACGCGTCACCAGCACGACCGTGGTCCGCGCACCATCCGTGAGCGCCGCCAGCGCGGCGGCGAACCGATCGTGCTGCATCTTGAGCCCCGCGTGAGGCCCCAAGCACGACTCGCTGTGCGGCGAGTCCTCGAGGAAGCCCGTCCACGCGCGCGGCAGGCTGAGCAAGCGCAACGTGTGGCCCGTCGGGGCCGTGTCGAAGACGACGTGGTCCCAGCCCCGATCGTCCCCGGCCAACAGGCCCACGAACTCATCGAATGCCGCGATCTCGGTGGTGCATGCGCCTGCGAGCTGCTCTCGCAGCTGCGCGATCCGAGCAGCGTCCCAGATGCTGCGATACGGCGCGATCACGCGCTCGCGGTAATCGTCCGCCGCCTGCTCGGGGTCGATGTTCATCGCGAACAGACCCGGTGCTCCGGGAATCG